>Ga0213866_10001815_pt1 | contig 15648 bp, 7 predicted proteins | sample PICome_11_FD_160079 | JGI IMG/M metagenome (GOLD analysis project Ga0213866, IMG submission 160079) | Coastal seawater microbial communities near Pivers Island, North Carolina, United States - PICO284 | ecosystem: Environmental > Aquatic > Marine > Coastal | place: USA: North Carolina...
TCGCTCAGGCGGCGGGGGCCGTCTGATGCGGTGTCGCGCGCTGGCCCACGGTTGAGCGCTTGGCGCAGGGTGCGGGGCTTTTGCTGGCTGGTTTCCATGCCTTCTCCTGGTATGTGATGCGTAAACGAGAACCTCTCATTTCACACCAGGCGATCAATCCGCACCGTTCAAGTCGAAAAGCTCCATCTCCACGAGCTTGCCGCTATCCGAATTCAAAAGCGCACGCTTGTATTCTACCAGCACGATCCCCTGAGGCCGCAGAATGTCCCGCTGATCCGACTCATGCGGCTCCGGCGTTCCGGCGGGCACGCCAAGACATACGCCGATGTCGGTGCAAAGGCTGGCGCTACATTTGCCCCAACAACTCAGCAGGAACAGGATCTCGTCCGCAAAAGGGACAGCGGAGCCGCTTGAGCGAGCCGTAGGTCGCTTGGAACTCGCCTCGGCAGCTTCGGCACTTTGCAGCAACCGTCGCGTCCGCCCGTGGCTTCAGAGGCTTGGGTGGCGGCGCTGGCTTCGGGCTGGAGGGCCCAGAAACATGGGCGGAGGGTGGAGTCATCCACTTGCTCTGGACGGAGGGCGCAGCGCCGGATGCGCCACTCGCACCAGCTTCCTGCGCTTCCATTTCTGCTATCAGCCTTAGAACCAAGTCGTCGGCCATTGCTTGAGGAAGCAACTTCCGCCCGCATTGCGCCTCGACTTCATCCATCGCAACACAGGCGCCAATTGCTGAGCGTTCCCCCCGCATGACATCTGCATAGAGCTTGTGGGCGACCGCTTGAAGCTTCTTGAAGCGCCTGCGCCGCACGAAGAACCATATGATGAAGGGGAGCGACCAAGGAAAGAGCACGATCATTGCGAGACCGTAAACGCAGCGCTGCACGATTCGGAATCTCGCCTCTTGCCGGTCCGCCCGCGCAGAACCATCTTGCGAGGACTCGGCAGCCTCCCTCAGCGCATAGTTCCAAATGGCAGTCAGCGCGCTCAAACCAAGGCCAGCGGCCAATGCGAGCCATACTGAATCACCTTGAAGCAACACACCACCGTTGGCGATTGCGAGACCGCTGTTGACGCTCGTGCCTAGAGCGCAAAAGTTGGTTACACAAGAAATCGCCGGTATGGGAATCATCGGTTATCTCTCCGCGCTGCAGTCATGCAACAAGTTTCGACCCTATCTGCGGAATGCTACAGTAAGCCAGTGGAGAATCAATCCGGTTCGGTCTATATTGAGTGGATTAGACATTTTGGTGCACACATCCCCACAGCTTCGCTGTGGGCTAACAGTTGCCCGGCGCTCCGCGCCAGCCGCGCGCGCGTGTCTCCCTCATGCTACATCCCGCATCACCCCCATCCATTGCCGATATGACGCGGATCAGGTAGGCTGAGGGGACTCGCGGGCGGTGTGTCGAAAGGCCAGCGCGCGCGCAAGATCACGGCAAGGGCAGGAGAAGCGAGATGCTGATCAAAGGCGAAGGGGGCAACGTAAGCCTCCACAACAAGAACCGCTACACCGGGACCAATCACATCGGGCGTAGCATTCCGCTGATCGATGGCCTGCGCAAGTCCACCGGCGAGGGCGTCTATGCCGACGACATCAAGCCTGCCGGCCTCCTGCACGCGCGGCTGCTGCGCTCCACCGTCGCCCACGCGAACATTCTCAGCATCGATGCGAGCGAGGCTCTCGCCATGCCCGGCGTGCGCGCCGTGGTGATCGGCAAGGACGCGCCCGAGGCCTTTGGCGTGCTGCCCGTGAGCAACGATGAGCACTCGATGGCCGTCAACAAGGTGCGTCACTACGGCGATATCATCGCTGGCGTCGCTGCCGATACTGAGGCGATTGCTGCCGAGGCGATCTGGAAGATCAAGGTTGAGTTCGAGGAGCTGACGAACTACCAAAGCCCGCGCATCTCCACCAAAGCGGTCGAGCATCCGCTCCACGAGAAGGTCGACCGCAAGCATCCCGGCACGAACGTTCACAAGGCCGTTGAGCGCGAGTACGGCGACGCGGAGCAGGCGATTAAAGACGCGGCGATCATTAAGGAAGCGAAGTTCTCGAATCTCGAATGCAACCACGGCTTTACGGAGCCGCACGCTTGCGTGGCGCATTGGGATGCGGACGACCGTTTGACGATTTGGACGGCGCAGCAGGTGCCGCACTATCTGCACCGCGCGATGGCTCGCGTGTTCGATCTGCCGATGCACCGCATCCGCGTGGTCAAGCCGATGGTCGGTGGGGGCTTCGGCGGCAAGTCGGATCCCTTTCCGCACGAGATGGTGTGCGCGCTGCTCTCGCAGAAGACGCGTATGCCCGTGCGTTTGAACTTTGATCGCGAGGAAGTCTTCCTCACGAATCGTGGCCGTCACCCAAGCGAAATCAGCGCGAAGATGGCGTGCGATGCCGACGGCATGTTGACCCTGCTGGATAGCGAAGTGCTACTGGATGGCGGCGCTTTCGGCTCTTTCGGCGTGGTCACGACCTACTACAACGGCGTGCTCTCGACTGGCCCATACGCGCTGCAGAACTTCCGCTATTCCGGCAAGCGCGCGTATACGAATAAGCCGCCTCGTGGCGCGATGCGCGGGCACGGTTCGGTCAACTCGCGCTTTGCGACTGAGACACTGATTGATGAGATCGCGGTTGAGCGCGGCGACGATCCGATTGAGTTCCGCTTGCGCAATCTCTACGGCGAGAATCAGTTTACGCCTCACACGAACATGCGGATTACCTCGAACGGCTGCCGCGCTGGCTTGAAGAAGGTTGCTGAGCTGAGCGACTGGAAGAACAAGTGGTGCAAGATGCCTTACGGGCGCGGGATTGGCGTGGGTTGCGCGATGTACATTAGTGGCTCGGCGCTGCCGATTCACTGGAATCGCCTGCCCAGCTCCACCGTTCACCTCAAGATCGACATGGACGGCGGGATCACCGCGCACACCGGCGCATCGGACATCGGTCAGGGCTCGGATACGGTCGTTGCGCAGATCGTGGCTGAGGTTGTCGGCGTGCCGATCGGCCAGGTTCACGTCAAGGCGGTGGATACGGATCTTTCGCCGATTGATATTGGTTCGTACTCATCGCGCGTGACTTTCATGAATGGGAACGCTGCGCGTGATGCGGCTGAGAAGTTCCGCCGCGCATTGGCGGAGGGCGCTGCTCGCGTCTGCATGAGTCGCTTCAAGATTCCGAACTGCCCGCCGGAAGCGTTTGAGTTCAAAGACTCGGAAGTCTTCATCCCGAGCAAGCCGAGCGTTCGCTGCACATGGATGGAAGCGTTGGACGAGGCGCTGGCCAACAAGGGCGCGCTGGTGTTCAGCGGCAAGTATGAAACGCCGCCCCTCGGTAGCGACATGAAGGGCGCTGCGATGGGCCTCTCGCCCAGTTACAGCTTCCAGGCTTTCATCGCTGAGGTCAGTGTTGATTCAGAGACGGGCTTTGTGAAGACAGAGCACGTTTGGGCTGCGCATGATTGCGGGCTGGCGCTCAATCCGCTGGCGGTTGAGGGACAGATTGAGGGCTCGATTCACATGGGGATTGGGCAGGCGCTCTACGAATCGACGCGCTATCGCGATGGTCAGATTCTCAACGCGAACCTGCTGGACTACAAGATCCCGACGCCCTTCGAGACGCCGGATATGGACATTGTGATCGTCGAATCGATCGATCCCGAAGGCCCATTCGGCGCCAAAGAGTGCGGCGAAGGCGCCCTCGCTCCGATCATCCCCGCGATCGGCAACGCGATCTATGACGCCGTCGGCGTCCGCCTCCGCGACCTCCCGATGACCCCCGAGCGCGTCCTCGCAGCGCTGGAGAAGAAGGCCCGTAAGGAGCGGAAAGCCGGGGAAGCTGTTGGGGCTGGGGTGTAGGGGCTGATCGACTTACAGAAGGGCCCCTGTGAGGTTTCACAATGGGAATCGTGCGCCAAGGTCTTCGTGATATTCAGTGGTTCCCGTCTCTCAAGACTCCGGAGGTGTTAATGCACGAACATCATTCAGAAGCGGATTCGATTGGGCAAGCGCTGGTGGCGAAGGGCGTGAAGCTTGTGGTGTTTGGGGCTCACGCGGCGAATCGGTTCGTTCTGCGGTCCAGAACCACGCAGGACGTAGACTTCCTTTGCGATGACTTTGCGAGCGTGAAGAAGCAGCTCGGTACTGAGTTTGCTCACCTGCTAGTAGATGAGACGCAACGCAATTTGATTCGTATTGCGAAGGAAGATGGCGACGTGGCCGATTTTGTCGAGCCAGTCGGACCAATCCTCCCGCGTGTTTTCAAAGAGACCATCGCAGACGAGACGAATCGCGACGAGCGCGGCTACTATTACCCACGTGCCGAGTTCGTACTGGCGATGAAATTCTCCTCTATGATCCACCCTTCCCGCGCCCCGACGCGTCAAATGCAGGACGCCGTAGACTTCGCTAACGTCGTGCTAGGCGTAGACCAACGCGCCGCTGATGCAGGCGAAGACCCTGCGCAGTCTCTCGACATCCCGCTGCTCATCGAGCTTGGCAATGCGATCTACGAATTCGGGGGCGCCGAAATCACGCGGCACATCTCTGACGTACGCGCCGGCAAGCGCTTGCAGTATTGAGGCGGGTGTGATGCAATTGGCGCGATAGACGAGCCGCGCGTGAGCTTGCTCCAGCCACAATCTGTGAAACGGTGTGCTGATGCTTATGGGCAGGCCGCCGTGCAATCGATTTGGGGAGTCGAGCAAAGCGAGCGTTGGCCTACCTGCAAGGAACCTGATCTATGCATTACACTTGCCCGACGCCGAGTAGTCACGTCGTGACGAATCTTCGCCGCGCCGGATTCTTCGTTGCGAAGACGATTGGAATCCTCGCCATTGCCGCGATCGCGGGCGTAGTTGCGAGCGTGATCTCCACGCATCAGGCTGAGCCGGTCGATCACTTCTGGGCGGAGTATCCCGTGGCGGATGAGCAGCCGCGCTTCACACACTTTGATCGCCGTGTAGGGGCGCTTGGCAAGGGCGAGTCCTGTCATCTCGCAGATGGATCGGACGAGGAAGCCGAGAATGCGTTGCTCAAGGCCATTGATCGTCCTCATCTGATTCAGCGCGACGCATGGATTGTGCGGCTGGAATTCGCCAACCAAACTCTGCTGGCTGACTACTGCTTTGCAAGACCCGAGATTGCGGGATACGTGGAATTGCGGATTGATCTGGAATGGATTGGCGACGAGTTCATCAGCCTGAGCTCGCAGATATCTCGCAATCATGCTTCCGTGCTCGCGCTCAAGCCAGAGCTCAGCCACGGGCATGTGCGGATCGACGCAAAGAACAAGGTTCGCAGCTTCGACCTTGAGCTCACAGCTTTCTTTGAAGGTGCTCCTGGCAAGCCAACGACGTGGCATCGCGTCGAGCCTGCGGCACCTGACGAGGTGTGCGGGGTAGGCGAGCAGGATTTGTCCGTCACGCTTTGGGAACGCTCTGCTTTGAGCTCATACCGTCAAGACATCCGCATCGAAGCTCACTCTGGCTGGCCGTCTATCCAAGTCCCGGTAGACGGAGTGCTGGGCGAGGGGGCCAGCGAGCGCTTTCCCGGAAAGGATATCGGCCCTTATCGCGATCTGAAGTTCGAGCGCGTGAGTGTGCGAAAGGCGGAGTTGAGCAATGATTGAACAAATGTGAACTTCAAGCGCAATTCTCAGTGCGATGAAGTAAGAGCGATACATTCGGGAGGACGCCATGCAATCAGGTAGCACGAGCGGGAATGCGAAGCGGAGTAGCCCAACGCTGATAAACATTCGGATCAGGCGGGTTCACGTCGTGATGCTGCTTTTGGCGTCTTTCGCTCTGGTGATCTTCCAAGACGTTTGGGTTCGCGTCAAAGCCCCCCTCGGCGTGGAAGATCGAGAGAAATTCGATAGCGGCGAAATCGTAGCCTTTGACCGCGTGTCAGGCGTAATGCTCCCGCGCAAAGTCGCGGCTAGAGCCGACGATCCGCGTGCTGGGAGCGTAGGCTACCTGCAGGGTGTCGAACCAGACGAAGCGGGACTGACTACACATTACTGGCGCTTCTCGCAGGTTGTGCGGCGAGACTCCTGGCTCTCATCATTGGGTATCAGAGATTCAATCAATGCCGCTACCTTTTCGCTTCATATTGAAGCGGATGTGTTAGATGGCGGGATTCAGGCGATTCGCTTGCGGGCTGAGGGATATCATCCCGCGCAAAACTCCTACACCTTTTTGCCACGGGTCTCCGGCACGCAGTACGACGATGCAGACAGACTTACCGAGTCAACGATAGCCATCGAGACTTACTACAACGACCTTCCGAGCGGCAGCAGGCGTCACGACTACGAACGAGTAAAGACGACCAAAACCTCAGGCGAAGACGAAGCTGGGCAAACCATCGTCACCGGAGTCACTGGCACAAGCGGCGAACGAGTCAGCGTAGCTCAATACCTGACTTTGAAGCTTCGCTTCGCCAACGACCGGCCCCTTTTGAGCCTGATAGAAGGCAGTGAGATCGAGGGAATGGTCCACTCCCCAAATGATGAGAGCGGCCCTATCGCCTGGCGGGCCGAGGTCTACCCCACGGTCGACCGCAGCGTTTTGATTCCAGTCATCAAGCCGAAATCGTAAAGGCAAAGCAAACGCCCGCCGCTCAGTAGAGTGGTGGGCGTTTGCCATTGATTCTCGTTGAGTCCGATTGAGTTGAATCGCGTTCAGCTCAATCGGGGAGATGCGCTAGAGCGCGTTGCTCGCAACGTCTACCACATCAGCATCCGCGCCTTGCGGATTGGCGACGCTCCGGCTCGGAGCGCTTTCTGCTTCTGGAGCGCTCGCTTGAGGAGCTTCAGGCGCTGGAGCGCTTAGCTCAGAGATGCTCACCGTGGTGAGATTCGGGCGCAGAGGCGTCGTTTGGCGTTCGACATCAAAGCGCTTGGTGCGCTCGAGTCCAATATTCGCTTGAGCGACATCCGAAATGGTGCGACCGCGTTGCGCAAAGCTTGCTTGAGCCTCCGCGGCGCGGCTAGAGATCACATCGGCAACCGTCAGATCCTGCGAATCGCGAGCGGCACGAAGATCAGCAATGCTACCCGATCCATTCGCGACCCGGCCCGCTAGCCCAGTGAACGATGCGTTGCTTGCAGTCTGCTGCAATGCCCCGACGGATTGAATTCCCATACCCTGGCTCCTCATGCCTTTTTCGATCTTCGTTCCATTACTGACATACCAATTTTAGGTATCGGCATCTGCACCTGTCGAATCCAGTGGAAACTTTGAAAGCGCTGATCGCCGCAGGGGTAAGCACGTGATCTTCAACGCAATTAGGAGTCAAATCGCCGCGCGGAGCCATGTCTCACGCTATCTAGGTATGTCGGGAAAGGCGTGGTTGCGGAAAAAGGCGTCTTTACAATGGGAGCGATCTGTGATATCGGTAGTGGTTTGGATGTTGCCCAACACAACACGATGATTCCTGAGGAGGACTCCCGATGCTGCTTTCCCTGCGCAGAGTTTGGCTCGCCGCCATTCTCGCTCTTTCTGTAATTGTCGCGCTATCTCAAACTGCAAGCGCGCAAGATACGATGCTGATTCACGGTGACGATATTGCCTATTGGACCGGCGCTGATACCAGCGTTCAGCAGTATCTGCAGGCCACCAACATTCTGACTGGCAACATCACGATCTTTGATGCCAGCTCGAATACAGGTCAAGCAGCGCCATCAAGCCTCGCCGGTTACAGCTCGGTGCTTGTCTGGGGCGATATCGGCATATCGACCCTCTACGGTTTCCTTGATCCGGCAGCGCTCGGCAATCTGCTCGCTGACTTCGTGGACAACGGCGGAACGGTTGTCATCTGCCACGTCGCCCACCTTTGGGCGCAGGGATTGACGACGCAACTGGAAGGTCGCTTCCTCACAAGCGTCTACTCACCCTTTCAAACGTCAGACCAATACGATGACACCACCACTGTCACCTTGGGCACGGTTGCGCAGTCTGCGCACCCGGTCATGAGTGGCGTGAACTCAGCCGACGCTGGAACCTATCCATGGCACAGCCCTTTGCAGCTTTCAACCGGCGCAACGCTGATTGCGAGCTGGAGTGACAGCACGCCGCTCGTAGCGGTTAAAGCGACCGGCCAAGGCTATGTCTTCGGCTTGAACTTTTATCCCGTCGGCACCAACTACTTCACCGACACCATTGATCTGAATACGGACATTGACACCCTTGTTGCTAACTGCCTCGCCTATCCGGGCGGGACTACGCCCACGCCTAGCGCTGCCGCTTTCACGGTTGCGGCAGGCACCAACGCCTCCACCCAAGTGCGCAATGACGCGCAGGGCACCGGCAACGGCGGCATTCAAGCTGCGGTCTTCACCATTACCAACACGACCGCGAACAGCGGCAACGTGACGGCGATTGAAATCTCAGCTTCCGGCAGCGGTGATGACTCCGCTGACTTCTCAGAGGTCGGCATCTTCTTCGATGCAAATGCCAACGGCAGCTTCGAAGCAGGCACGGACACTCGCGTAGGCACAGCCGCCACCGCGTTCCCAACAGACAACGGTTCGCTGACCTTCACGCTTGCGTCGAACCAGCAGACCTTTGCTTCTATGGCCGCCCGTACGTACTTCGTCGTGGTGAAGATGTCCGGTAGCGGATCGGCGGGCGAAACATTCAACTTTTCCGTCAGCGACATCACCGTCACCTCGCCAGCCACCAAGACTGGCGTGCCGATGGCAAGTGCGATGTCCGGCGTTGAAATCCTGCCTGGCGATCTGAGCTTGACGATCAACGCGGGCTCGCTCGCGCAGACTTTCGCGAACGAAGCTGGCCCTAGCGGCGGTGGCTACGAAGCGGCTGATTTCAGCATCTCGAATGGTGCGATTCAGCAGGCTTCGATCTCGTCGATCACTGTTCAAGGTGAAGGCACGGCCGATCACACGTCGATCTACACGGAATTCGCGATCTATCGCGATGCGAGCACGGGCACCACGGGATCTTTCGATTCCAGCGACGTACGCATCGGAACGGGGACCTTCTCCGGCTCGCCCGCGACGACGACGATTAGCGTTAACGGCGCCGAGCAAAACTTCGCGGTGAATGAGACGAAGACCTACTTCATCGTGATCAAGCTGAACGCCATGGCCAACCCCGGCGATACGATTAGCTGGAGCGTCACGGCCATCCCGACTGGCAATTCGCAGCCTGTTGGCAACGTGCCCTCCGGGACCATGCTTGGAGTTGAGATTCTTCAACCCTCGCTGCTCTTCTCGGATGTGTCAGCTTCTGCCCCAGCGACCGCTTACCCTGGCAACAGCGTCGCGCTGCAAGCTATTCGCGTGCGCTACCCTGCTGGCCCGGCGGAAACGCTGGCTTCGATGACCTTCGAGGCGACTGGCTCCGGCCACGATGTCGACGACATCAGCGAGATCAAGCTCTACCGCGATGCGAACGCCAACGGCACCTTTGAAGACGGCACTGATGTGTTGATCTCAACCGGCATGCCGGCGTTCAGCTCGGATGATGGCAGCGTTACGATTGACATTGATTCAGCTCAGCAAGCGTTGCCGGGCAACTCTGACATCACGATCTTCATGGTGGTCACCTTCAACTTCATGCCCAGCGACAACGACCGCTTCCAAACGAAGCTTGTCAGTGTGACTGGGCCGAGCGGCGCGATTGCCACTTCAGGCATTCCCGCTCCAGCCGCTGCGATGGGATACCAGAACAGCGACTTTGCTGCCGGCGCTCGCATTCTCGCGAACGCACTTGTGGCAACGGAGAATGGGCCTACGGGCGCTGCGATTGTCGTGCAGAACGATGCAGCCGATCAGCTCCTGCTGGACTTCGAGCTCTCAGCGCTCGCCACGGATTGGACCGTAAGCTCGCTAACCTTCCAAGCGGCTGGCACGGCGAACGATCAGATCGCGTACTCGGAGCTTGCGCTCTATGAGGACACGAACAACAACGGCATGTTTGATGGCGCGCCTGACGATGCGCTGGCCGGGCCGAAGGGCACGAGCTTCTCGCTCGACAACGGCGGCATCGACATCACGCTGAACAACGGTGTGTTCATGGCCGCTATGCCTCGCCGCTTCTTCTTTGTTGGTTCGCTTGCTGGCACCGCCGGCGCTGGCGAGACCCTGCAAGTCAGTCTTGGCTTGGTCAGCGGAAGTCCGAGCAGTGGCATTGCCAGCGTGATCGGCGTTCCTACGGCCAACGCTTCGGGCTTGGAGATTGCTCCTGCCGAGCTTCGCCTGGAGTTGAACGGCTTGAACACGCCTGCCTCAGTCAACAGCACGAGTGCTGGTGTGCTGGGCGAGGGCGAGCTGCTCTACGATCTGAGTCTTGAGTCGATCAACGGTGGCTTCAACATCGTTGGTTTCGAGTTCACTGCATCCGGCTTGGGTGATGACTCGACGGCGTTCAGCGAGATCGCTCTCTACGAAGACAAGAACGGCAACGGCATGTTTGATGGCTCAGCCACGGATACTCTGGCTGGCGTCAAGGCGACTGGATTCAGCGCTGATGACGGCTCGATCACGATGAACATCGCGGACAATCCGATTGCTGCCGCTGCGACTCGCCGCTTCTTCCTGCTGGGCATCCTTGCGGGCACGGCGCAGCCTGGCGACACCTTCAACTTCACGCTTTCCAGCATCAACGCTGCTCCCGCAACGAGCGGCGTAATCGGCACGCTGCCCGCACGTAGTGCGACGGCGCTGCTGATCGGGCAAAGCTCGCTGACGGTTTCAGCGGCTCCTTTCAATCCTGCGGACTTCACCAAGCTGCGCGACGGCACGGACTTCACGCATGCCCTCGGCGCGATTCGCTTCGCGGCGAACAACGGCAGCGCTGTCGTCAACGGCATCACGCTGACCGCTGGTGGATCTGCCGACTGGACGAGCACGCTCGCTGGCGGCAACGGCATCCGCATCTATCTGGATGATGGCGACGAAACCTTCAACGCTTCGACCGACAGCTTGATCTACGGTACGGCTGGCGGATCATTCTCCATCGCTGCGAACTTCGCCAGCGCGCTGATGATCAACAACGGCGGCCACGCTGACATCTGGCTGGTGCTGAATGTGCTGGGCTCGACTGGGGGCAGCACGCCTCGCAGCTTCCAGCTTTCGGTCGTGACGAAGAACGACGTGATGGCTAGCGGCGTGAGTGACGTCGTGATGGGCTCGCCCAATCCTGCCAGCTCAACGCTGACCGTGATTGAGTTCCACGTAGATCACTTCGCGCCGATTCGCTCGCCGGACCTTGGCGGCTCGCCGATCATCATTCAAGGCGTTGGCCTTGTTGGTGCGACTGGCCTGACGATTGGCGGCATCCCCGCCGATGGCGCGCCTACTGTTCTGCCTGATGGCACGCAGATCACCGGCTGGCGCGTTCCGGAAGGCACCGGCGTGAACCTGCCGATCGTGCTCACCACACCGGTGCTGGGCAACCAGACGCTGCCCTTCACCTTTACCTACACCGGTATCGAGAAGACCAGCAACGGCTCAAGCGGCGGAAGCTCAGGCTTCTGCTCGCTGAATGCCAGCGGCAATGACGCTTGGATCGCGATCTTCGCGATGCTCGCTGCCATGAGCATCCTCTTCGTGCTGCGTCGCCAAGACGCCTAAGCGCCGATAGAGAACGCAACCCAACACGAAGCGCTCGCTGCACACCCGTGCGGCGAGCGCTTTCGCGTTTGCGAGTTCCTGTGGCGCAATCAGCAACCTTGGCTTAATTCGTGCAATAAATCTCGTGTTTCGCTTGATCGGATCTGAAGCGCGCTCTAAAGTGATTCAAGTCCGAAATTCTTGCACCCTCTGAAGAATTGGGCGCGTGTCCTGAGCACGCAATTCACAACCGCTTCACGTGAAGCAACGCCGCTCCAGCTCTGTTGCGGCTGGGAGGAACCATCATGAAAGAGCCGAATCGCACTCTTGCGAACGCTGCCTGCATTTCTGCTCGCAGATGGCCCGTGCTCGCCGTGCTCATGCTCGCGCTTGCACCGTCCATCTACGCGCAAGCCATGCAAGGCACGTACACCATCAACAACGGCAACAACACCAATCCAGACTTCGCGAGCCTAGGCCAGGCCTTCGAAGCTATCGAAACGTACGGCGTAGCTGGTGACATCACGCTTGAGATCTACGACGATGGCGGTCGCTATTCCACAAACGAGACCTACGTGTTGGGCCGTGCGAATGATGGCACGGACCTTCCAATCGCCGGCCTGACTGCAAGCACGGCGATTTCGATCGTGGCTGCTCCAGGCGAATCACCGCAGATCTACGGTCGCGGTGGCCGCATGGACGCGGTGGCCTACTCTTCCGGCAATCCGGTCAACGAAGCGACAATCGGCATTGGTGTGCGCTGCAATTTGACCATCCGAGGCCTCGAGCTTACCCGTGGAAAGTACGCAACGCTCTCCGTCGCTGCCCCGCAAAGCTCGACGCCAACGCCTTGGAACGTCACCGTTGAGCAGTGCAACTTCAATGGCCCCGAACCCGGCGAGCAAGGCCGTTGGGGTGCTTCATTCGTCTCAGAGGCCGGGGACATGAACCTGCGCTTTGAGAACAACGTGATGCATTCGTGGGGCTACACCTCTCGCATGACGGCCATGTTGCGCGTCGTGGGCACGGCCAACACCAGTGTGATTCGCCACAACACGATCGTTGCTGCTCCCGGCGATACGTGCGGAGCGGTGTATGCGGAAGCCCTTGCGAACACGTCGTTTTCGCCTTGGCAAGAGTTCTCGCACAATGTGCTGGTTTCGCTGAGCACCGAGCCGGTGATTGAAATCAACGCGACGACCAACAATCCCGTGTGGTCCGCGATGAACTACAACGCGTATTGGTCGCGAGGCGACTACGAGATCTTCTTCCTCAACTCGACCTACAACGGGCTTTCTGGCCTGCAAGCGTTGGGTGCAGGTGCCAATAGCATTGATGCAGATCCCGGTCTGATCAACTTCGGTGGGGATGAACTAGCGCTGCGTCTTACAAACGGCAGCCCCTGCATTGATGCCGGCAATGGCTCACTCACCACAGATTATGCTGGCAATTCACGCCCCACTGGCAGCGCTGCTGACATCGGTGCGTGGGAGGGCGGCTTCGCCCACAATCGCATGCAAGGCACCTACACGGTGAACAATGGCGCGAACGCGAATGCGGACTTCGCCGACATTGGTGATGCCATCGACGCAATGAATCAGCGCGGCATTGCCGGCGACGTTACGCTTGAAGTGTATGACGACGGTGGAGACTACACGCCAACGCTCTCGTACTCCTTCGGTTGCATCGGCTCTTCAACGCGCTCTGGCCGCGAAGTGCCCATTGAAGGTGCGCGACCCAATGTCACGGTCAGCATCGTTGCGGCTCAAGGTGAGAACCCAAGGATCGTCGGCGGTGGCGCTTCCGGTTCGAGACGCGGCGGCCTGAGAATGATGGCGTGGTGCAACATCCTGATCGAAGGCTTGGAATTCGCTGAGTCATCGGGCTATCAGTTCATGGGAGCTTGGCCCGAGTATGAAACGTTCAACACGCAGATCGCTGTGCGGCGCTGCCGCTTTCACGGACCGAACCTCGGCCGCATGACAGCGGCGATCCACATGGTCGCCCGCGGCTACGGTCAAGCGGTGATCGAAAACAATGTGATCTACGACTGGACGGCCGATTACACCCACAGCTACCTGATCGAGGCTGAGCTGATCGGCGCGACCAGTGTGATGCGCCACAACACGCTCATCTCAGGCCCCAACAACGAAGGTGGTCTTTACGGCGGATCGGCATCGACCTATGGCATGAACATCACCACCGGTTGGCAGGAGATCAGCAACAACATCTTCTGCTACTTGGGCACCGGCTACTTCACCCGCCATGTCGGCACGGATTTCTACGGCGCTTTGAGCAACAACTGCTACTACGCGCCGAACTCCACCGACCTGGTGTGGGCCGGACCGGATAGCTGGGGCGAGTTCGTCAACTACGTCGGCTCGCGTGACTCGACGGCGATCTTTGGAGATCCCGGCTTGGTGAGCACCCAGGTGGGGGCCATCGACTACCGCTTGCTCACTTCCGGTCCCTGCCTCGATGCAGGAAACTCGAATCTGGCTACCGATCTCTTCGGCAATGCGCGGCCCTATGGCAACGCGCCGGACATTGGCGCACTCGAAGGCCCCGGTGTCACCCCTCCCGCGCCGACGGATGAGCTGACGGTCGCGGATCAGTCCGCGACGAGTGCAGCGACCGTATACCTCAACGGCTCCGCGATCGTGCAGGGCTTTAACATCACACATAGCGGCGGGACGACGGCGAATAGCATTGCGACGATCGAGGTGCAGGCGGCTGGTAGCGGCGACGATGTTGCAGCACTCGACGCTGTCGAGCTTTGGCTCGACGCGAACAGCGATGGCGCGATTGATCCGCAGGCGGATCGTCGAGCAGCCGCGGATGGAGTCTTCTCTGCCGATGATGGCAGCGTGGTCTTCACGCTCTATCAGAACGAGCAGAGCTTCGCGCCCAACGATTCGCGCGACTACTTGATCAATCTGGCATTCAACGCGAACGGTTATGCGCAAGACACCTTCACCACGCGTGTGATCGCCTTCACCGGCGTCAATCAGGGCACCACGATCAACGCTCTGCCAGCGCCCGCGACGGGCTACACGGCAGGCGTTCAGCTCGAAATGCAAGGCATCATTCTTTCGCGTGGCCAGCAACCGACCACGCTCAACGTCGACAACGATGCGACCGAGGTCGTGCTCTTCCAGTTCGAAGCTTTTCCTTTGCAAGCGAACCTTGAGATCACTTCGCTGACCTTTGAGCTGAGCGGCTCGATCGATGATGCCAATGCATTCAGCGGCATCTCGCTCTACATTGATGCGAACGCCAACGACACCTTTGATCCAGGCACGGATACACTGGTCGGCGGCAGCATCGTTCCATCGCAGGACGATGGCGACGTCGGCTACCAGTTCACAGGCTTGGTCCCAGCTTCGCAGACATTCACCAGCTTCTTCCTAGTAGCTGATCTGAACGGTAGCGCATTGGCGGGACAGAGTGTGCAAGCGCAGCTTAGCGCTGGCAGCGCTGCACCGACGGGCACTCTGCTCTTCGGTCTGCCGACGATCGCAGGCGACACGACGCAGATCAACGATGGCGTGCTGACCGCGACTTATAACGGTCCTGGCACGCTCGCGACGGTTCAGCAGAATGTTCAGGATGCGCTAGTCTTTGATGTAAGCGTTGATGCGAGCAACGATAACTTCGACATCACAACGCTGACTTTCACCGCGAGCGGCTCCGCCGATGACGCTTCAGATATCTCTCAGCTTGCACTCTATGAAGATGATGGCAACGGCAGCTTTGACGGCGCAAGCACTGATCCGCTTGCAGCGGCTACTCTGACGGCCTTCAACGCTGATGATGGCACGGCGACCTTCAGCCTGACCACCGGCACGCTGAGTGCTAACGCAACTCGCCGCTTCTTCTTGGCGGTCTCGCTGGGCAACGGCGTGAATGCTGGTAGCACCTTCGCTGCTCGCTTGAGTGGCCTTTCTGCTACCGCAGCGAACTCAGGCTCAGTCGCCACTCTTCCGAGTGACATCAGCGCTGGCATCGAAGTCGACCAATCCAACAACGGCGGCGGCAACTCCGGCGGTGGCGGCAACTCCGGCGGCGGC
>Ga0213866_10001816_pt1 | contig 15641 bp, 16 predicted proteins | sample PICome_11_FD_160079 | JGI IMG/M metagenome (GOLD analysis project Ga0213866, IMG submission 160079) | Coastal seawater microbial communities near Pivers Island, North Carolina, United States - PICO284 | ecosystem: Environmental > Aquatic > Marine > Coastal | place: USA: North Carolina...
CCCAAGCGCAAGGCAGCCGCCAAGAAGAAGGCAGCTCCCAAGCGCAAGGCAGCCGCCAAGAAGAAGGCAGCTCCCAAGCGCAAAGCCGCAGCCAAGAAGCGTCGCTAGACGTCAATGGTCTGATCGAAAGCCCCGCGAACACCACGCGGGGTTTTTCGTTATTGATTATTGATATTGGTGAAGGCGTCGGGCTGGTCTGAAAAATCGACCTCGACGGTATTCAGCTGTGAATACCAACCCCTCATCGAGCGTTCACCTTTTTCGAGGTAGCCGTGCACCTTAGGCAGTGCGCGCTGTCGAACAATGGCAAAGAGGTATTGGGGCCGAGAACCATCGTGCGCATAGGCGGCATCTGTTTCTGGCTTCAAGCCCATCCGCAATCTCGATACCAGGTCCCTGGGAAGATCGGGAGCATCACACGGTACAACCGCGAGCAGCGGCGTTTCCAGCAGTCCTGAACACGCCTGAATGCCGGCGAGTGGCCCCTGGTAGTCGGGAAGGTCATCGCCCACTAGCTGAGAGGCGAAGGCGGCGTACTGATCGAGATTTCTATTACAGCTGATCACCAGGCTATCAACCTGCGGTGAAAAGCGTTCTTTCACCGACGCGATCAATAACTGTCCCGCGACGCGAATGAGCCCCTTGTCTTTGCCGCCAATGCGACTGCCCTGACCGCCTGCCAGTATGAGACCGGTTGTACTGTCCTGGCTGATTGTTTGCATGCGCCGTCGTGTTCCTGTTAGCCGGACGTTAACACGAACTCGGCGTCTGTGTGATAATTCGGCGACGCCACGAACGGACGCCAATCCCTCTCAAAGTGAACACATCGCCAGCCAGAATCGAAACCAATATGCTTGCCATCGACACGGCGACTGACGCCTGCTCGGTTGCGTTGGTGCTGGAAGGGAATGTCCGTCAGATACACGAACGAATTCCGCGGCAGCACAGCCAGCGCTTGATGGGCATGCTGGAGGAGCTGTATCCCGGTGGTGATCTGCGCAAGGCAGAGGTCGAGGCGATCGTATACGGAGAAGGCCCCGGGTCATTCACCGGGCTCAGGATCGCCGCGAGCGCTGCTCAGGGGCTGGCCTTTGCCGCCGACATTCCAGCGCTGGGTGTCTCAACGCTGGCCTGTCAGGCCCTCACGGCCCACAGGCATGGCCTGCTGCCCGATGGGTGCGTCGCCTTAAGTCTGATTGACGCCCGTATTAATCAAACTTATTTCGCGCTGTATGAGTTCGTCGACGGATTGCCACAGTGTCGCCTCCGGGCGGGCGTCAGTGCACCAGAGGCGATACCGGTGGCTGAGATTTGCGAAGCCGCAGGAGGCGCGAGCCTGGTAGCCGTAGGCAATGGCGCGGCCTTTGCAGAACGCTTTCCGCAAAGCCTCTCGCTGGACACTAATGCTGCGCTGATCGATCTTGTACCTGAAGCGATGGATTTACTGCCACTGGCGCAGCGTAAGTTTGAGCGGGGAGAGCGGCAGCGCCCAGAACAGGTTGCTCCCAGCTATGTGCAGGAAACAATAGGCTGGAAGAAACTCTCCGAGCAGGGCAAGCAATCGTGATCGACTGGCTGCAGGCGCTGTTGCTGGCCGCTATTCAGGGGCTCACGGAATTTCTGCCCATTTCCAGTTCTGCGCATCTAGTGATTCCGTCTCTGGTGCTTGATTGGCCGGACCAGGGACTTGCCTTCGATATCGCTGTGCACGTTGGAACCTTGATGGCCGTGCTGGTGTATTACCGCAGCGACCTCTGGCAAATGGCGACGGGCTGCCTGGATGCGGTGCAATACCGTGAGCAAAACCCACAGACGCAGATGGTGTTTTTGCTCGCCGTGGCCTCGGTGCCCGTTGCATTGGTAGGTTTTACAGGGTCTTCTTTCATCGAAGAAAATCTTCGTACCCTGCCGGTGATTGCTACCACTACCGCGGTGTTTGGCATTCTACTGGGGGTCGCCGATCGCTACTCCACCCGGGTTGAAGGTTCCACGGGTTTGACCCTGCCCATCGCACTGGCCATCGGCTTTGCACAGGCCATTGCCCCTATTCCCGGGGTCTCGCGTTCCGGGGTTACCATCACCGCCGGACTGTTCTTGAAATTGGATCGCCAGACCGCGGCCAGGTTTTCTTTTTTGCTATCCATCCCGGTCATTGGTTTCGCCGGGCTGGTCAAGGGGCTCGAACTTGCCACCAGCGAACAACCCGTGGAGTGGGCAATTCTACTGTTGGGGGCGGTGGCGGCGGCAGTGACTGCCTATCTGTGCATCGCCGCCTTTATTCGTCTGCTAGATCGCATCGGCATGATGCCCTTTGTTTACTATCGCCTCGTGCTGGCCGCATTCCTGTTCTGGATCTGGATAGCCTGAACCCGCGGCAATCCACGACGCCTTGACTATACTTCCTGCGGATTCCCCGCGGGTGGCCGTGATGCCCAAGCTTGTAGACCACGCCCGCCAGCGTCGAGAGCTGGCCACCACAGCCGCAGAGGTGGTGGCTGAGTGTGGCCTGGAGCAGACTACTCTGCGGGCAGTTGCTGCCCGTCACGGGTGCACCAAGGGGATGGTGCAACACTATTTCGCCGACAAGAATGCGCTGTTGATGGCTGTTCTCGAGCAAATTGAGGAGGTGGCGGATGCTCGCATGCCGGTGGCGAACGGCCAGTTGGAAGGGCTGGAGTTAGTGCACGCGCGCTTGGCTTCACTGCTTCCTGCCAGCCCGGCTGCTCGCCGGGAGTGGCAGGTACGCCTGGCATTTACCAGTGCGTCGACTCTCTCCAAAGATATTAAATCGAGCATTTCCCGCCGCAGGGATGCGCGTCAGCGGGCCACAATCACCGGCCTGCGAAGCGCACAGAAAATAGGGGAGTTGCGTCACCGGCGCTCTCTGCTGAATACCTGCCGCGCCCTGGATGCCCTGGTATCCGGCATTGGCCTCTGGACGGCACTGGATGCCGCCGCCTATCCGCCGGCGGTACAGCGCCGAATACTGCGTACAGCCATCGACGACTTGCGCCACTGACGGTGCACCTCTAACCTGCGCATTCTGCGCCTGTGGCGCACGATCTTTGACTGAACGAGGTCACCATGAAATTAGCCTTTGTTGGCCTTGGTGTGATGGGCTATCCGATGGCCGGGCACCTGCAGAATGCCGGTCACGATGTCACCGTATTCAATCGCACTGCGGCAAAAGCGGCTGACTGGGTGAACAAATTCGGGGGCCGCGCAGCTGCAACACCGAGCGAGGCGTCCGCAGGCGCCGATATCGTGTTCTCCTGTGTCGGTAACGACGACGATGTGCTGTCAGTGCTTACCGGTGATGACGGCGTTTTCGAAGGGTTAGCGCGGGGCGCTATTGTTGTTGATCACACCACGGCATCGGCGGCGCTGGCAACGCAGCTGCAGGAGGCAGCGAATGAGCGCGGCCTGGGGTTTCTCGATGCACCCGTCAGCGGCGGTCAAGCGGGGGCTGAAAATGGCGCGCTAACCGTTATGGTCGGTGGAGATCAGGTAACCTTTGATCGTGCACAGCCGGTGCTGGCGTGTTACGCCCGCTGCGTTCGGCTGCTCGGTCCTGCCGGCAGTGGCCAGCTGGCTAAGATGGTCAATCAGATTTGTATTGCAGGTGTCGTGCAAGGGCTAGCCGAGGCGTTCACATTCTCGCGTAGCGCGGGGCTTGATACCGAGGCCGTGGTAGAGGTGATCTCACAGGGTGCGGCGCAGAGCTGGCAGATGGAGAACCGTTACCAGACCATGCTTGCCGGCGAATACGAGCACGGTTTTGCAGTGGACTGGATGCGCAAGGACCTTGCCATGGTTCTGGAGGAGGCAAAGTCCATGAAACTGCAGCTGCCCGTTACTGAACTTGTAGACCAGTTCTATGCGGAAGTGCAGGACATGGGCGGCAATCGATGGGACACATCCAGCCTGTTCGCAAGAATGCAGGCCCAAGGGGAGAATAACTAGGTATGTCTTTACTCACTGCTGTAACAGCAGATTTTAACGCCGGGCTCTGCGACTTTCTGTCGCGTGGATGCACACCCTTCCATGCCGTCGCCTTAATGACAAAACAACTAAGCGACGCAGGGTTTCAGCAGCTCGGGGAGACCGATGACTGGTCTTTAACGCCAGGTGGACAGTATTACCTTACCCGCAATGACAGCTCGCTGATTGCCTTCGTGGTAGGAGAACAATCCGGTCCCGCCGCGGGAGTTCGGATGGTAGGCGCCCATACAGACAGCCCCAATTTGATGGTTAAGCCAGTGCCGGAAAAATCCCGCCAGGGCTATTTTCAACTCGGCGTGGAAGTGTACGGTGGTGTATTGCTCAACCCCTGGTTTGATCGTGACCTGTCTATGGCCGGGCGCGTGAGCTTTGCCTGTACTGATGGTCGGCTGCGCACGGCCCTGGTTGATTTTCGCCGTCCCATCGCGATCATCCCGAGTCTGGCTATTCATCTCGACCGGGAAGCGAACAAACAACGCAGCATCAACCCGCAAACAGATATTCTCCCGGTATTGTCGCAACTGTCGGGTGATGACAAGCCGGACTTCCGGGCCTTGCTAAAGGCGCAGCTGCTTCAAGAGCACCCTGAATGCCGCGTTGACCGAGTGCTAGACTTTGACATGTCGTTCTACGATTCCCAGCCGGCCTCTATCGTTGGCCTGGAAGAGGAATTCATTGCCTCTGCACGGCTGGACAACCTTCTGAGCTGCTATACCGGCCTGCAGGCGTTGCTGGCGTCGGATGGCAGTCAGTCGGCGTTGCTGGTCTGCAACGATCATGAGGAAGTGGGCAGTCTGTCAGCGGCTGGCGCGCAGGGCCCGTTTTTGAGTAGCGTGCTCAAGCGGATGGCTGGCAGTGAAGCAGACTATGCCCGATTGGTGGAGAACTCGCTGATGATTTCCGCCGACAATGCCCATGGAATTCACCCCAATTATGCGAATCGTCACGACGAAAATCACGGCCCGCGATTGAATGCGGGCCCGGTGATAAAGATCAATGCCAACCAGCGTTACGCCACCAATAGCGAGACTTCAGGCCTTTACCGTCTGTTAGCCGATGAAGAAGGTGTTCCCGTGCAATCGTTTGTGGTGCGCACCGATATGGCCTGCGGCAGCACCATAGGCCCCATTACGGCCGGTGAAACAGGGGTTCGCACCCTGGACCTTGGAGTGCCTACCTTCGCTATGCACTCTATCCGTGAGCTGGCGGGCACGGAGGACGCTCACGGCCTGGCCAGGGTGCTGCGACGGTTCTACCAGCACGGCGGGCCGTTGGCAGCGCGTTAGCATGCGCGTACTGCTGCTGTCGGCCTATGCCGCTGGCAGCCATGTGCATTGGCGCGAACAGCTGGCGGTCATGCTGCCGGACTGGCAGTTCACGGTGCTGGAGCTGCCCCCGCGTCATTTCAATTGGCGTGTGCGTGGCAATCCCCTGTTCTGGTCGGTAGCTGAGCGCAACACCCTTGAGGCGAGTTACGACCTGGTTCTCGCCACCTCGATGGTAGATCTCGCGACCCTGAGGGGCCTGGTGCCTGCGCTCTCTTTGATACCTTGCGCGCTGTACTTTCACGAGAATCAGTTTGCCTACCCGGCAAGCCCGGGCCAGCAGGGCCTGTTGGAGGCGCAGATGGTAAGCCTGTACGCGGCGCTCGCCGCCGACAGCTTGCTGTTCAACTCGGGTTTCAATCGCGACTCTTTTCTTGGCGGGATTGCCGCACTGCTGGCGCGGCTTCCCGACTGTATCCCACCGGGCGTGGAGGACATGCTGCGACACAAGGCCTCTGTGGTGCCGGTGCCAATAGATACAGTGCCCGCGCGTGAGTCAGGAAAAACATGGTTCCAGGGCTCACCGGGAGGTCCGCTACGCCTGTTGTGGGCGGGTCGCTTTGAATACGACAAGGGGGGAGACCGGCTGCTATTACTGCTTGAGGCCCTGGAGCAGCGCGCGCTTGATTACCAGCTGGCGCTGGTGGGCCAGCAGTTTCGTCAGGTGCCGGCGGTTTTCGGTGAGATAGAGGAGCGATTTGCCCATCGCATTGTGCACAGTGGTTATCTGCCAAACCGAGATGACTATCGGGCGCTACTTGCCCAGTCAGACATCGTTATCTCCACCGCCCTGCACGAGTTTCAGGGACTGGCCGTGCTGGAAGCGGTCGCACGCGGCTGCCTGCCCCTGTTGCCCGCTCGCCAGGTTTACCCGGAGTTGGTCGAAGAACCCTTTCTTTACCCGTCGCTTGAAGATGCCCCGGAGCAGGAAGCCGCAGGCGCGGTAGCAGCCCTCGAATCGCTGGCAGAGCGGTTAGCGCGTGGTGATCACGAAAGGCCGTCAGTCGAGGCTTTTGCGGGCGACACCCTGGCAGCACGGTACCGGGAGCAGCTGTCGGCCCTGTGTCGCGGGGACGCCTGTTCTGATTGCCCGGGATAGCCTGCCTACAGCAATCACAGTATCATTGTCGGCTTTTCAGGCGACCCAGATTCCATGGCCCAACAGCGTGTTCTCACCGGCATCACCACCACCGGTACTCCCCATCTAGGCAACTATGTCGGTGCCATCAGGCCCGCGATCGCATCGTCGGCGGATTCTGACGTTGATTCCTTTTTATTCTTGGCGGACTACCACGCCCTGATCAAGAGCCAGGACCCCGAGCAGGTGCGGCTGTCCAGCCGTGAAATCGCCGCAACCTGGCTCGCCCTGGGCCTGGATACGGATAAATCGGTGTTCTACCGCCAGTCCGATATTCCTGAAATCACGGAACTGACCTGGATTCTGAGCTGTAATGCCGCCAAGGGGCTCATGAATCGCGCCCATGCCTATAAAGCCGCAGTACAGGCCAACGAGGAAGCCGGTGAAGACCCCGATTTCGGCATCACCATGGGGCTGTTCAGCTACCCGGTACTGATGGCGGCTGACATTCTCATGTTCAACGCCCATAAGATCCCGGTCGGTAAAGACCAGATCCAGCATGTGGAGATGGCGCGGGATATCGCCCAGCGCTTTAATCACAACTTTGCCGACGTGTTCACCCTGCCTGAGGCGGTGGTCGACGACAGCGTGGCGGTGCTGCAGGGCCTGGATGGGCGCAAGATGAGCAAGAGCTACAACAACACCATTCCTCTGTTTCTGGCAGAGAAGCAGTTGCGCAAGGCGATTAACAAGATACGCACCAACCTGCTGGAACCGGGTGAACCCAAAGACCCGGATGACTCCACCGTTTTCCAGGTTTGGGCCGCCTTTGCCGATGAGTCCGAAACCGCGCGCATGCGTAAGGCTTTTGTCGAGGGCATTGCCTGGGGGGAGGCCAAGAAACAACTGTTTGAGTTGATTAACGCCGAACTGGCCGAGGCGCGTGATAGCTACAACCGTTTGCTGGATGATCCCAGGCACATCGAATCGGTATTGCAGCAAGGGGCTGAGAGGGCCCGCGAGCACAGCGTTCCACTGATTCAAAAGGTGCGCGAGGCTGTGGGTATCTCGTCGATGGCTTAACTGCCCACGCCTCAACGAGTGGTATCGTCAGGTGCCACCCAGGCGGTAGCTGACTTCAAGGTATGCGCCAAGAGGCTGCCCAACAAAGTAGCGGTAGCTTCCAAAACCAAAATCTGCGCGTTCTGCGTAATCTTCGTCGAGCAGGTTGGTCAGGCGCAGGGTCGCCTGCCAGCGCTCACCGAAGTCGCTGCGCACACGCAGGTTGACGAGCGAGTGGCCGTCGTACTTGTGTTCGTTGTCGGGCTCCAGGTAGTACTCATCCAGGTACACCCATTCCAACTCCGCCAGCGCCGGCCAACCCGAGGCTGACAGGTCCCAGCCCAGGCGCGCGCTGCCAAAAAGGCGGGGTGCGGTGTCGATATCATTTCCCTTGATGTCGCCGGATGAGCCCAGCAGCTCAATGCGACTGTCATAGCGATGTCGGGCGGCTGTCAGGTCAGCACCCACATACCAGCTGTCGTTGATTTGATAGTCCAGGCCCAGCTCAGCACCCATGTGCTCGGTGCTTGCGCCGCTCACGTTCTGCCTGTCGGCATCCTGGAAAATGACTTCATCTTTTTCCATATAAAACAGGGCAAGATCGTAGCGCAAATGGGCGTCGCCACCGCGGATGCCGATCTCGATGTTGTCGATCTCCTCCGAGTCCAGGTCGGCGAGCTGTTGGCCTGCCTGCAGGCGGTAAAGCTCCGTCGTCTGAGGTGCCCGGAAGCCGCGTGCAATGCGCGCGTAGGTGACGCTCTGCTCCGAGATTGCGTAGCTGGCCCCCAGGTTTGCTGACCAGTCGCTGAAATCATCACTGCGATCGGCAGGGCGGAAGAAACGGCAGTTACTTGCGTCCGGTTCGCAGGCGGGGCCGTTACCGGTGCGGTTATCGTAATCGTAATCTGTGTACTCGTAACGCAGGCCGCCCATCAGCTGCCAGCGTTCGTTTAGCGCATAATCAAACTGTCCGAATGCGGCAGCATTCAATGCGTCGACATCGTAGTCGTAGTGCACGCCCTGGGGCTGGTTTGGGCTGAAGGGCTCGGCCTGCACTTCCTTTAACCAGCCTTCTGTGTAGTCCAGCTCTGCGCCGTAGGTCCAGCGCCAGTTTTCCAGGTTGGTGTGCATTGTCCCACGCAGGCCAAAGCTCTGGTGACCATTTTCCTCGGTGGCCTGCCAGGGCAGAAAGTGCTGCAGGAATTCCATCTTGTTTTTGCGCCAGTAAGGCGTAATCGTGAGCGTGTGTTCCTGCCCCAGCGCTCGGCTCATGCTGCTGTAGGCGCGCGCTGACCAGGCATCGCGGTAGGCCTCCGGGTTTGGGTTTGTGTCCTTGAGGTCATCGTCCTCATAGGCTTTGAAACCCCGAATGAAACCAGACGTTTCCTGATTAAGATTGGTTGCCTCCACCGCGCTGACCACACTCCACTCCTGGCCGGCGTAGTCGTGCCGCAGGGTGAGTTTTTGCTGGTCGTAACCCGAATCGTCCTTGTAGCCGCCATCGGTGCTGCCGTTGATAGCCAGGCTGACTCCGTGGGCGCCGTAGGTGTTGCGATAGTGATACCTGCCCCGGTAGTAGTCGTAGGGGCCTGCTTCTACTGATACTAACTGGTCCATGGTGTCGGTGGGCGCTGCGGTGAGAACGTTGATAACACCGTGCATGGCGTTTGAGCCATATAGAGCTGTCGCTGGTCCTTTGATGACCTCAATGCGACCGGCCTGTTCTGAATTCACATCGAAGAGCTGGTTGACGTTGCAAAACCCAGGTGCGCGCAAGCTGATGCCATCCCAGGCGATGAAAAAGGCGCCACAGCTGCCAGCGCCGGTCAGAACCGGGGAGCGCAGAGAGGTCAGGCTCTCCTGGCCGTTGCCGCGGCTGATCCACGCGCCGGGCACCCGCTGCATCAACTCGTTGATGTGCACGGCCCCGGTCAAGTTGATAGCGTCCATGTCGACGACGGACCAGCTCAATGCCAGGTCCTGTCCGCTTTGCTCACTGCGGGTAGCTGTTACCAGGACCTGTTCGAGCTCCTGGGCAGCGGCCCAGGGGGCGCAGAAAGAAAAAAGCAGAGCGGTACCGATAACGCGGTGCATAGTGAATGTCCGAATGAAATTGGGCAAAGCGCAGGATTGTAGCGGATCAGTCAGGTGCGGCACAGGATGCCCTTAACCGGCAGCGATGATATTCGGGTCGTCCCGGGCGATGCTGGGGCCCTCCCGGTTGCGCACCGCATCCGCCACCCGGAACATGGGCTGTTTCAGCATATTTTTCAGGTCTTCGTTGGCCTCTATGCGCTCGAGGGCCCGGTCCATGCAAAGCAGCCACTGGTCACGCTCTTCCGGTCCGATATGAAAGGGCTCATGCGGCTCCGTCATGCACACCGATCCGGTTTTGCCGGAGTACAGCGGTGGGCCGCCCATCCATTCGATCAGGTAGTCGGCCAGTTTTCCCTTCATGGGCGCCAGATCACAGGCGTGCATGGCGCGAATGCCCGCAGCTTCGTGGGCCTCGTCCATGACATCGTAGAAAGCCTCTGAAAGCCTGCGGATGCCGTCTTCGCCGAGAATCTGGTAGGGCGTTTGTGTTGTGCTCATCTTAAAGCGCTGTGGCTGGTGTGTTTGCCCGATACTATAAGCCAATGCGCAGCGAGGACCGCCATGAATAGTTGCACCGCGAGCGCTGATTTCAGAGTCATCCTCGGGGTGTGTCGGCAGATATGCTCTGATAAAATCGCTCGCTTGCGAGTCACGCGCAACTGGCAGCGCTGCACTTATTCTCTTAGCAATGGACGACGCCCATGAGCCCGGCTGACCAGGTATTGGCGGTCAATAACGACCTTCCCATTCGCACTGACTCGCCCATCCACAGCGGTAAGGTGCGCTCCGTGTATTGGCTCAGCGCGGCTGACAGCGCGCGACTGATCGCTGACAAGGGTTACCCCGTGCTGCCAGATGCAGAATTGGCGATCATGGTTATCTCAGACCGCATTTCCGCGTTCGAATGCATCTGGCACGCAGAAGGTGGGATCAAGGGCGTGCCGGGCAAGGGAGCTGCCCTCAACGCTATTTCGAATCACTGGTTTCGCCTGTTTCGCGAAAGAGGCTTGGCACACAGCCACATACTCGACATTCCCCATCCGCTGGTCTGGATTGTGCAGAAAGCTCAGCCGGTGATGATCGAAGCCATTGCCCGCCAATACATCACCGGCTCGATGTGGCGTCACTATGCGGGCGGCGAGCGGGAGTTCTGCGGCATCGCGATACCCGACGGCCTTGAAAGAGACCAGAAACTTCCCGAGCTTCTGATCACCCCGTCTACAAAGGGCGTTATCGAGGGTATACCCGGGGTACCCGCTGTCGACGATGTGAACATTTCCAGGAATGATCTCGACGCCCACTACCAGGCGTTCAGCTTTCACTCACCCGGCGACGTGGCGCTTTACGAGCGCATGCTGCGGGAAGGTTTCGACGTGATCAGCGAAGAGTTGGCAAGGCATGACCAGATTTTTGTAGATACCAAGTTTGAGTTCGGCTACGTGAAAGACGGGCAGGGCAGGGATAAGCTGATCTACATGGACGAAGTGGGTACGCCCGACTCCTCCCGAATCTGGGACGGTGCCGCCTACCGTGACGGCAGGGTACTGGAAAACTCCAAGGAGGGGTTTCGGCAACTGTTGCTCAGCCACTTCCCTGACCCGGACATTCTGCTCAACAAAAATCGTATGGACGAGCGCACCGCACTGGCCCGCGATAATGCGCTGCCAACTGAGATGTTTATGCAGGTTTCTGATACCTACGTTGGTATCGCCGAACGAATCACCGCTAAACCTTTGGCACTGTCATCCAGTCCGCGCGCGGAAATACTGGACGTACTATCCAGCCAATACGGCCTGGTCGACTGAGCTTGTATTGTTAAGCGACCCCGCCTTCTACCTGGTCAGCGTTCCAGCTGTTCTTCTTTACGGTATCGCCAAGGGAGGATTCGGCGGTGCCGTGGCTGTGCTGTCGGTGCCTATGATGGCACTGGTCATGTCGCCCACCCAGGCTGCGGCGATTCTGTTGCCCATTCTGGTGGTGATGGATGCCGTTGTGGTGAAAACTTACTGGGGAGTTTACGATCGCCGCGCGCTGGTGTTGTTGCTGCCCTGGGCCATGCTGGGGATTGCGCTTGGTTATTTCACCGCTGAGACGATGAACGATGACTGGATGAGGGTGGTAATCGGGCTTATCTCAACGGTTTTCGGGATCCAGAGCCTACTGGGCTGGAGCAGCGCCAGCAGCCGTTCACACAATCGAACCGCGGCCGGTGTATTCGGTTCGCTGGCTGGTTTTACCAGTTTTAGTATTCACGCTGGTGGACCCCCGTTTGCCATGTATCTGTTGCCCAAACAGCTCACCCCGCTGATTTATGCGGGAACAGCGGGGATATTCTTCGCCGCAGTGAACCTGGTGAAGCTGGTTCCGTACTACTGGCTGGCGCAGTTCAGTAGCGATAACCTGCTGTACTCACTGATCCTGGTGCCGTTGGCGCCGCTGGGCGTGAAGATAGGACATATCCTGGTTCAGCGCTCTGACCAGAAGCTGTACTACGGCATCATCAGTTTCTTTCTGGTGGTGGTGGGTGGCAAACTTCTGTGGGAAGGGATTTCGGGCCTGACGGCGGGATGAGAAGGCAATTCAGAAAGGCTAAAACGGCTCTTAGTTATTATTCGATGGCGCATTCAAATTGAGCTTTAACATAATGATATTTAAAACAAAAATGTTCTACCTCCTGTCGCTGATTCTATGCTGCGGCGGCCATTCAGCACTGGCAGAGGAGTCGGGGGTGATAGACCGTGCCATGGAGCGATTCGGCGCCAGTGAACTCGAGTTTAGTCGCAGTGATTCCAACGTCCCGTTTTTCCCGGTGGCCTTGCTGGGCGGCACCCACTACGGCGATGCGGAGGTGGAAACTGATGATGGTCGCGACCTGACATACGACGTGGATACCTTCTCGCAGGCTGCTGGCATTCCGTTTCTCCTTGGCGACCGCGACATGCTGGTGGTGGGCGAATACGTTAGTTACTCCGACTTCAGCGTGGAGGGAGGTGAAGTTGACGATTTTCGCGTGACCTCGGTTGGGCTTCCCATGGGGTGGGTGCGGCAGGTCAATGAGCAGTGGCAGGCCGCCGCCTTTGTCATGCCCATTGGTCACGACAGCGATCTCAACGATTCGGGGTGGAATTGGCAGACACTCGGCGGCGGTTTCGCTCGGTGGGAGCAGCGCGATGATCTCTGGTGGGCGTTCGGGCTTTACTTCGACGTTGGCGGTGATGATGACTTTGTTATTCCCTATGTGGGCGCGTCCTGGGAGATCAACCAACGCTGGACATTGAGTGCGGTTATGCCCTGGCCTGCAGTGCTCTATGCTCCCACGCCTGACTGGCTGTTTCGCCTGGGCGTTTCGCCCTCAGGTGCGTCCTGGTCAATCGAGCCTGAGAACGGCGAAGCCTATGTAAATATAGATTCATGGGATTTTGGACTGGGTGTGGAGCGCCGTTTTTTTCGTCACTTCTGGGCTGGCGTCGAAGCAGGGTGGGGCGGTTTTCGTGGATTGCGACTCTCCGACGGCGGCGCTGACTCTATCGACATCGACGTGGGCTCCAGCGCCTACATAAACATGAGCATTGCGATTCGGCCCTCAATCATCGATCGTTGAACCCCGGCCGCATATGAATACCAGACGTGGAGCCTGTTATGCCAGTACTGTTACCCAATGACGAGCAAATAGCGACGCTGCAATCTTTGCCCAGTGATGAACCGGTGGGCGCGTTAAACCTCTTCCATTTCAATGAAAAGGCGCGTTATCAGCCAGAGGATCCCGAGTATGGCGAGCCAGAGGGCGAGGTAACCGGGAGAGATGCGTATGCGCGTTACGGTGAGGTCGCTGGCGAGTTCCTCGAAGAACTCGGCGGGCGGGTTGTCTTCACCACGTCGGTAGATCAGGTCATGATCGGACCCAATGATCCGGCATGGGACCTGGCAGCGATTATGTATTTTCCAACTCGCGCGGCCTTTATGCAGATGCTGACTGATCCAGGGTTTCAAGCTGCCTCAAGGCATCGAAAGGCGGCCCTTGCGAACCATACAATGTTGCATCTGGCGGGTGCGCCTTTCAGTTGAGACTCAACTGACTTTAAAGTGGCTGCCCAGAGGGCCCTATCTGCATGGCCAACCTGTTGAGGTTCAAGCCGAGGGCCGAGTACGAGGACGGCCGCGAGACGCAACTCACCGCGCGCGAGGCCTACGAACTGTCTGAATAGGGCGTTAAGAAGATACTGCGGGAAGTTGGCGGCGGTATCGGATTCGATGGCGACGAATCTGTGTATACGCGCAACTGATGCGCGGGGATTGAGCAATGAAATCACTGCAGGACCTGATGAAAGCGGAGCTGCCGGAAGGGGGCGTAGCCATACCCCCGGGGCGCAATTCGCATATGGAAGTGGTCGAAGTCGCAACCGGCCGGGTGTGGATGAGTGTAGATCCGGCCACCCAGGAAGACTACGAGGCCCTGCTGGAGGTGCTGGACGAATCCCTGGCCCCTGTCGGTCGAGGCGCTGCAGTCATGGATGCGGCGCTGTTCCAATATTCGCCCAATGCTGAGGGTGAACCGGTTCGTGAGCGCACGATTGGTGGGCACCGCTTTATCAATGTGGCGATACCCGGTGATCGCAGTTCACTGCCCGGCGGCCTGACGCAGATAATGGTGAACAAGGCACACGTGGTGGGTTTCGAAGCAGGCCGCACCTTGACCATCCTCAGCCTGCCCGAAGGGGATTTCGTGGAAGTGGTCGGCAGCGCGGAAAACGACGATCAACTGCCGCTACCCCAGGGCGGTAGCCTTAAATCGATCGAGCTGCAAGAACCCTGGATCGTACCCCTGCCCACACCCACTACCACCCTCTGGGACTTCAGCTGGGGCCTGCGCAGCTTTCAGGGCCCGGTAACTCTGCCCTAAAATAGGGGACAGACCACAATTTCGCATTTTTGAAATTGTGGTCTGTCCTGTCCCTACCAAAAACTCCATCCGTGAATAGCTTCCTCCTTTATTTCCTCAACAGAAGCCCGCTACAGGCGTCCGATATTTTTGAAAGAGGGAGGCTACCGACATGAGGGATGGCCACGACATTTCCCTGCTCTGGCAGCTCATGTATTTGGCGACAGTGGATTCTGACACACGGATACCCAGCATCCGCAATTCACTATGGATTCGGGGAGCAGCCCAACCAATGTTGTTTCGAGACATAGTCCGAATCAGTTCGCTCACATCGGGATCAATAGCTGGTCGGCCGCCCTGGTATCGGCGAGACTTCCAGGTCCAATACAAACGGAATCCCTTACGATGCTAACGCACTCGTGTGTCTGGCTTGAAGATTGCCAACGTCTGAAGGCAGGACGGCCATAAACGGTAAAGCCAAATCCAAAATACACGCTCGTTGGGGCGAAAGCGAAGTCGCTTGGTATCGCGGCTGGCCACCATTGCCAGCTGTTGGCGCAAGGCAAGCATCTCGAGATGGAGCGAGGCTCGGCCACGCAGGAGGTCCACCAGGGTGGTGAACAGAGGCACAAGTATCGTTTACATACCGGCGATGCTACTTGGGCACCGACGGAAAAGTCAACAAAATCAATGAGTACAGATTTTTTGGTAAGGAAAAGTATGCGCGAGCCATTAGAGGCACCGTTTGTCGAAGACGCTATGAGAGTAGCAGGGGCAGTCTCTCAAATCGGCGGACAAAAATGCTGCGCGCATAAGCCGGGGGTCGCTCCGCCATGCAGTGCGGTTGCCGACCATCAGCCAGCAGTGTCTCCAGCACGATCTTCGCTTCCAGACGAGCGAGGCCAGCGCCAAGGCAGAAATGCGGCCCGCGGCCAAAGCCAAGGTGTTGCCGGATATGCTGGCGATCTAAACGCAACGCATCCGGATCGCTGAAGCGTTCCGGGTCACGGTTGGCCGAAGCCCACAAGAGCATCAGTCGGTCGCCAGGTAACAACTCGTACCCTCCAAGAGTGCAGGCTCGGCGCACGGCCCTGTAATGAAATTTAAAGGGGGGTTCCAGGCGAATAACCTCCTCTACAAAGCGTGCCGAGAGCTTCGGTTCTCTCCGTAATGTTTCTGCCATACCCGGCTCTGTAGC
>Ga0213866_10001821_pt1 | contig 15603 bp, 12 predicted proteins | sample PICome_11_FD_160079 | JGI IMG/M metagenome (GOLD analysis project Ga0213866, IMG submission 160079) | Coastal seawater microbial communities near Pivers Island, North Carolina, United States - PICO284 | ecosystem: Environmental > Aquatic > Marine > Coastal | place: USA: North Carolina...
ATAATTACAAGACCGGCATGCTTTGCCCGCTCAACACTGCCATTGTCGGTGTCGGCGACATTATGTTCAAAAAGTTTTGAGCCATAGGTTAAGGGCGCGCCTTCCAGCTCTGACAGGTCTTTGATGAGATACGGCACGCCTGTGAACGGGCCGTCCGGCAGTGGGCCGTTGGCGGCGGCGCGGCCGTCGTCATAGAGTTTGTGAACCACGGCGTTGAGCACGGGGTTAATCTTTTCAATGCGCGCAATGGCCGCCTCGACCAGTTCCGGTGAACTGACTTGGCCCGAGCGCACCAGCTCGGCTTGGCCCATGCCGTCATATTTAACGAACTCATCCGTTGCCGCCTGCGCGGGCATGCGCGACAAAGCCGTCAGTGCTAGCGCGCCGGAACCCGCCATAAATTCTCTTCTTCGCATTTTGATGCCTCCCATTTCTTCTTATTCTAGGCACGAATGTTCATGCTTGGGAAGCGGGTTTGATGGCGGCTAGATTTGGTTTGCTTCTTCTTCCAGCTGCCGGCGGAATTTTTTGCGTTCGTGTTCCAGAAGGTATTTTTTGCGCAAACGCAGGCTTTGCGGCGTGACTTCCAGCAATTCATCGCTGTCGATATAGGCCATCATATCTTCCAGCGACATGCGTCGCGGCGGCACCAAGGTTACCGCTTCATCGGCACCGGAAGCGCGCACATTGGTCAATTTTTTGCCTTTGAGCACATTGATTTCCAGATCATTGTCGCGGCTGTGCTCGCCGACAATCATGCCCTGATAGACCGGCATTTGCGGGTCAATGAACATGACCCCGCGATCCTGCAGATTGAAAATGGCATAGGCGACCGCCGTGCCGGTTTCCGATGCGATGAGCGCGCCATTGCGCCGACCCGCAATATCGCCGCAATAGGGGCCATAGCTGTGGAACACGCGGTTCAAAACGCCGGTGCCGCGCGTGTCCGTCAAAAACCGGCTGGGATAGCCAATAAGACCGCGCGATGGCGCATGAAAAACCAGCCGCGTTTTGCCTGCGCCTGCGGCGCGCATGTCCTGCATCACGGCTTTGCGTTTATTGAGGGCGTCGACCACGGTACTCGAATATTCCTCATCAACATCAATGGTCACTTCTTCAATGGGCTCCAGCCGCGCGCCGTTTTCCACACGGATCAGCACGCGCGGGCGCGACACGGTCATTTCAAAGCCTTCGCGCCGCATGGTTTCGACGAGCACGCCGAGTTGCAATTCGCCGCGTCCGCCAATTTCAAACGCGTCTTTATTGGCGCTTTCATCGAAGGTGATGGCGACATTTGTTTCGGCTTCTGCCAACAGGCGTTCGCGGATGACGGTCGAGGTTACCTTTTTGCCTTCCTTGCCGGCAAACGGGCTGTCATTGACGGTAATGGTGACCGACATTGTCGGCGGGTCGACCGGTGTGGAGGCAAGCGCGGTGTCCACTTCCGGATCGCAAATCGTGTCGGCGACAGATGCTTTGGTAAGCCCGGCAATGCAAATCAGATCGCCCGCATGCACGGCGTCAACGGCGACACGCTGGGTGCCCTCAAAACGCAGGAGCTTGGTGAGCCGTCCGGTTTCGACCTGTTCGCCCGCCAGATTGATTGCCTTGACCGGCGCGTTGACTTTCGCCGTGCCTTGGATGACGCGCCCCGTCAGGCATCGGCCAATATAGGGGTCGCTGTCGAGCAGGGTGGCGAGCATGGCAAAGGGTTTGTCGGGCGCAACCTCAGGGGCCGGCACATGCGCCAGCACGGTATCCAGCAACGGGTGCAGGTTTTCGCGCGGCTCATCCAGTTCGCGCACGCACCAGCCGTCGCGACCGGCGGCGTAAAGTATCGGAAAATCGAGTTGTTCGTCACTGGCATCGAGCGAGACGAACAGGTCGAACACCTCATCGACCACCGCATCGGGGCGCGCGTCGGGGCGGTCGACCTTGTTGATCACCACGATTGGGCGCAAACCCTGTTTCAGCGCTTTGCCCAGCACAAATTTGGTTTGCGGCATTGGCCCTTCTGCGGCATCGGTCAGCAAAATGACGCCATCGGCCATGCCCAGCACGCGCTCGACCTCGCCGCCGAAATCGGCATGGCCCGGCGTGTCGATAATATTGATGCGCGTGTCGTTCCACATGACAGAAGTTGGCTTGGCAAGAATTGTAATGCCGCGTTCTTTTTCCAAATCGCCTGAATCCATCAGCCGCTCTTCGACATGCTGATTGTCACGGAACAGGCCGGTTTGCTTCATGATCGCGTCAATAAGCGTCGTTTTGCCATGGTCAACATGGGCGATAATGGCGATATTTCGCAGCATGAATGTCTCTTTATCGGAAGGAAGGTTTCTCGATTTATATAGGCTTCTATAGCCATCCGGCGACCGTGCAAAGCGATAATTCCGGAGCGGTGATTTGCGATACGTTTTTCCTGCCCCTTGCCGAAAATATTGCGGATGGTATTATTTGATACGTATTTATACGAGGGAGTGACATGCACGCGATTTACAGCCATATGGCTCCGTTTTTGGCGGTGGATGACGCGACCGCCATGCTGCGGATTGCCGAAAGTCTGGAAAGTTTCGGTACTTATGCCGATGAAGCGTCAAATGACGGGCTGGGCGAGAAACTGCCTCAGCGTTTTGATGCCGCCTTTAATTATATTGCCCACGGTATTGAAGGCGCCGGCAATGCTGACGATACGCGCACGGCGTCGCACCGGACAAATTACTTCCGCGAAACCTATGCCTATGGCGAGGAGGTGCGTGCGCCAGGCATTGAGCCGTTCATGCAACAGCGCGACCTGCAGGATATGGCGCGCAAGGTTTCGGGGCGCAGCGAAATTGTGCCCGCAATTGTCTATGCCAATTTGTTAATCCCCGGCCAGGAACTTGCCGTGCATACGGATGTGCCGGAATTTCGCGGTGCCAACCGCAAAGTGCTGCCGCAATGGTTGCTGGTGGTGATGCTTCATTCGGGGCTGTTTGATGCATGGCGTATTCCCATTGCAACTTGCGTTTCATGGTTCGGCTCCGCGGCGGGGGGTGCTTTCACATTCTACCCCAAAGGGCCCAACGGCCAGCGCGAGGCGATTCCGGCAGCGCATAATTCGGCCATTATTATTGATACCGATCAGGTGTTTCACGGCGTTGAGCGTGTGAGCCAGAAACTGCCCGACCTGCCGCCGATTGAAAAATCCGCGCGCCTGCATTTTCTGGGCGACAATGCGTGGCAATTGCGCGATGGCGATCGCGTGCTGGGCGATTATGACTGGTCTGAAATCCGCTATTCGATTTCGTGGAAAGCCTATTGTTTCGAAGATGCCGACGAGCGGGATTTATGGGCGTCGGGAGCAGATGATTTGTCGGTTGATTTCATCGTCAACAGGCTTGAAGAGGCGTTGCGCGACCAGAGCGCACTCACCGGCGAACGTCCCGAACCAACAGCTTTTGCCCGCTTGCTGGTAAACCATTTTGTTCGCTTTCCCGCCGCCGATATCGCGGCGGCATAAATCAGGAAGAAAAATGTCTGCACAAAAACAAGAAATCGGGTTTGACCCGGATGCCTTACGATTGAAATACAAAGCCGAGCGCGACAAGCGTGTGCGCGCTGACGGCAATGACCAGTATCAGGAGGTCGTGGGCGATTTCGCCTATTTTGTCGACGATCCATATATTGAAGCGACGCTTCACCGCGGACCGGTCGAAGATGAGATTGAAGTGGCGATTATCGGGGGTGGTTTTGGCGGCATGCTGGCTGCGGCGCGCCTGCGCGAGGCCGGCATTGATGATTTCCGGGTTATCGAAAAGGGCGGCGACTTTGGCGGCACGTGGTATTGGAACCGCTATCCGGGCGCTTCGTGCGATATCGAGTCTTATGTCTATTTCCCCTTGCTGGAAAAAACCAAGTTCACCCCGCAGCAGAAATACACCAATGCGGCGGAAACGTTAAATTACTGCCACGTGATTGCCGAAAAATATGATTTGCATGCCAATGCGCTGATGCAGACGGAAGTGACCGGCACCGATTGGGATGAAGACAGCGGGCGTTGGGTGGTCAAGACCGACCGGGGCGATGCGATTAAAGCGCGCTTCGTCGTGCATTCAAACGGGCCGCTAAACCGGCCGAAATTGCCGGCAATTTCCGGTATTACCAGTTTCACCGGTCACACGTTTCACACCAGCCGCTGGGATTATGGCTATACGGGCGGCAATTCCGATGGCGGTTTGGAGGGGCTGAAGGACAAGCGCGTTGCCGTTATCGGCACTGGCGCGACCGCCGTACAATGCGTGCCGCATTTGGGAGCCTCGGCGGCGGAGCTTTATGTATTCCAGCGCACGCCGTCTTCTATTGACCTGCGCAACAACCAGCCGACCGACCCGGACTGGCTGGCGTCGCAAAAACCCGGCTGGCACGAAGCCCGCCGCCGCAATTTCGAGTCGCTGCTGGCCGGTGTGCCGGTCAAGCAGGATCTGGTCAATGACGGGTGGACGGAAGCCTTCAGGCTGTTGTTCGGAACGGTGCGCGACAAGGCACCTTCCAAGCTCAGACTTGCTTGTTGGGCATTGCTGGCCTTGGGGTCACGCGATTTTTACCGCAAGGGCGCGAAAAAATATCTGACCGAAAAAGCCATGCGGCATATGCATTTTGAAGAAGAAATGGAGCTGGCTGATTTTCACAAAATGGAATCGATCCGTGCCAGGGTCGACCAGCTGGTTGAGGATGGTGATACGGCTGAAGCGCTCAAGCCCTATTATCGCCAGTTCTGCAAACGCCCGTGTTTTCACGATGAATATTTGCAGACGTTCAACCGCCCTAATGTCACGCTTGTCGATACAGGCGGGCGCGGCGTCAATGAAATCAACGCCAAGGGCATTGTGCTGGACGGTAAAACATACGAAGTCGACTGCATTATTTTCGCGACCGGCTTTGAAGTGGGAACCGATTATGCGCGCCGCGCGGGTTATCAGATACACGGGATCGGCGGGCAGTCCATCTCGCAAAAATGGGCTGACGGCATTGCTACATTTCATGGCATGCATGTGAAGAACTTTCCCAATGCATTTTTCTTTGGCCCGACCCAGTCGGCTTTCACGGCGACATATACTTATGCGCTGGACGAGCAGAGCATTCATCTGGCCCATATACTGAAAACGGCCAGGGCGCGCGGTGCGACACGTATTGAGGCCAATGAAGCGGCCGAGAAAAAATGGGTTCAGACCATTATCGAAAAGGCGCGCAAGACAGAAGCCTTTCAGGAGCAATGCACGCCCGGCTATTACAATAATGAAGGGCATGTAAACCGGCTGAGGCAAAACACGTTTTACGGTGGCGGCCCGATTGAGTTTTTCGATTTGATGAAAAAATGGCGCGCCAACACCAAGCTCGCCGGACTTGATATTTCCTGACAATCAAGTCACCTTGCCCTTTGAAACGGCCCCAAACGCCCATCATTTATGCGGAGTAGTCAATGACCCAATATCCGGCTCTTTTTTCACCCTTTACTTTGAACGGTCTGGAAATTCCCAACCGCATTGTTATGGCGCCGATGACGCGCAGCCATTCGCCGGGCGGCCATCCGACGCAGGATGTGGCTAATTATTATCGCCGCCGCGCCGAGGGCGGGGTGGGTCTGATAATTACCGAGGGCACAACGATTGACCATCCCTCGGCGAGCATGGATGACAAAATTCCCGATTTCCATACGCCCGAAGCATTGGCCGGTTGGAAACGCGTTGCCGACGAAGTGCATGAGGCGGGCGGGCTCATCATGCCGCAGCTCTGGCATACAGGCTCGATGCGTCGCGAAGGCACCGGTCTGGCACCGGATGCGCCCACCGTGTCACCTTCGGGTCTCAAATATCCGGGCAAGGAAGTGGGCGTTGCTTTAAGCAAGCAGGATGTTTCCGACATTGCCGATGCTTTCGCCAAGGGTAGTGTTGCCTCGCGCGAGGCCGGGTTCGACGGGGTGCAGTTTCACGGCGCGCACGGCTATCTAATCGATACGTTTTTCTGGGAAGGCACGAATATTCGTGATGATGAATATGGCGGCGCGCTTGAAGAGCGCACGGCATTTGCAGTTGAGATTATCGAAAAATCGCGCGCCGCGGTCGGCAGGGATTTCCCTCTCATCATTCGGCTGTCGCAATGGAAGCAACAGGATTTCGAGCATAAAATGGCAACCGATCCGGACAAACTTTTGGCATTTTTGAAACCCATGATGGATGCCGGCATTGACTGTTTTGACTGTTCGACGAGGCGTTTTTGGGAGCCGGAGTTTGAGGGCTCGGATTTGAACTTTGCGGGTTGGACCAAAAAGCTGACCGGTTTGCCGACAATCACTGTGGGCTCGGTCGGCCTGACGGGTGAGTTTGTGGCCGGCATGGGGGGCGAAAGCTCTGAAGCCGCACCGATTGACGGGCTTGTTGAGCGGCTTGAAAATGAAGAATTTGATATGGTAGGTGTCGGTCGCGCCCTGCTGACGGATCCGGCATGGGCCAATAAAATTAAATATGGGCGTTTTGACGAGCTGATGGCGTTTGAACGCGAACACATGTTGAGCCTGTCATAACCAGCAAATTGTTGCAGTGTAGGTAAAATTCAGCATAGACTTAAAATATAGTGCTATTTTGGGGGGGTGTCGCTATGCGCAATTTATCGTTTTTGGTATTGCCTGCTATCATTATCGCTATTGCAGGATTTGGCTGGTTCCTAATGCGTTCCGCGGAAAATTCCCGTGTGTTGACCGCTCAGCAAGTCGAATTATCGCCCTGGGACTCGCTCACAAGCGATGAAATTTCCCGCGCATCTGCCTCCGTTAAAGAGCGCCACGGAGAAAGTGTCGTCTTTTCGAGAATTAGCCTGCGTCAGCCTAATAAATCCACGGCTCTTGCTTGGAAATCAGGGCAAGTTGCTGCTCGAGAAGCTGAAATCACTTTTCGCGTCAATAAACAAGGATATATCACATATTTCGACTTAAATTCAGGTTCTCTTGGGCCTTCGACAGTTATTCGTGGCGGCCAATCCATGCTGTCCTTTCAAGGTGAGCTTATACCGGCACTAGAAAGGGTAAATAGTACCAAAGAAGTCCTCGACGTATTGGCAACCAGGGGCATCGAGGAAGGTGAGGCCCTCTGCGTTCCACGAACAATTGGCAGATTTTTTAGTGATAAAGTCAATGTTCGACAGGCGCGAGCGATCAAGTTAGACTGCTTCTATATCAAAAATACAAATAGTCTTAACCCCCTTCCTTCAACAAATTTCTTCTCGCGGCCCATTGAAGGGATCAGCATTCTTTACGACATTGAGTCTGACACAATTATTGAAATAGTTGATAGCTATGCTGGGCGCGATTTTCCTCCCCATGACGTTTCGCCTGACGAGTTCCATGTTGGCGCAACCGAACTACGAGATCCGGTCAAACCAGTAAATTTGACGAGGCCAAAAGGACAAAATTTCACGATTCAAGGGAGCCAGATTGAATGGCAGGATTGGCAGTTCCGCTTGCGGTTCGACCCTCGCCAGGGCGCTGTCTTGAACCGTGTTGGCCATAAAACTCCGGAAGGATTCCGTCCGGTTGCCTATGAAATTGCTATGTCTGAAATGTTTGTTCCTTATCACGACTTCGACGAAAACTGGTTTTACAGAGCGTATTTTGATATGGGCGAGTACGGGTTCGGTAACACCGCCTCACCCTTGCAAGACGATGATTGTCCTGCACATGCAGTTTTTCAGGATGTTACGATACACGCCTCAGACGGATCCCCTTTTGTAGCTCCAAATCGCATATGTATTTTTGAGCACGATCCTGGCTATCCGATTTGGCGACACTACGAAGCTTTGTATGAGGGCATTCCAGGGCTGGATATTCACCAGGCAAGGACGAACACTGAACTTGTTGTGAGAATGGTGGCTGTTATTGGAAATTACGATTACTTTCAAGATTATGTGTTCCGTCAGGACGGTCAGATGCGCATTAGGCTCGTGTCGACCGGCATTGACGCTGTAAAAGGTGTATTTTCCGAAAGTTTGTTTGACACCACAGCCAAAGATGAAACTAGGGTTGGCACGCTGGTTGCGCCAAATCGAGTTGCAGTCAATCATGATCATTTCTTCAGCTATCGCATCGATATGGATGTTGATGGCCAAAGCAATAATTTTTCACGTTACAGACTTCGGCCATTACGGCAGCCTAAAGATGCGCCTCGCATAGGCTTGTGGGAAGTTTTGCCTCAGCCAGTTACCACAGAACGCCAGGCTCAAACCAAAATGGATGCCAGCAAGCCGGCACTTTTGGTTTTTTCCAGCGAAAACAGAGACAACGCCATGGGCTATCCAAGTGCCTACCAGGTTATGATGCCAAATATTAATCCACTGGTGTCTGCATCAGATGCTGCGTTCCAGCGTGCTTATTTTGTTCAGAACAACCTCTGGGTGACACGCTATAAGCGGCCGGAAATATTTGCAGCGGGAATGCAGACAAATCAGTCGGCTTCCTGGCTGGGATTGCCCGAATATATAAATGACAATGAGAATCTCGAAAACGCAGATCTTGTCGCATGGGTAACCATGGGCTTTCACCATGTGCCAATGGCCGAAGATTGGCCGGTGATGCCGGCGAAAGTGGATGAGATCATTCTAAAACCTCGAAATTTCTTCGACCGCAATCCGGCGATAGGCCTTCCCGATTAATTCACCCCACTGATCGGCTCCCGCGCCGATCAGTTGTTTCGGTCAGGACGCCGGCGCGGTCAGAATAACTGGCGCGTACTATCACCATGTAAAAAATTGGAATAAGCTGGACTTCATTGGTTAACCTGAAATCTAGTTTGAAGGGGAGTTTAATATGACGATTGAGAAGAAGGTTCATCGGAGTGGCCCTTATGCAGATTTGTTCTGCCAGGGCGTCAGGGTCGGTGAAACGATTTATTTGGCAGGGCAAGTTGGAACGGACGACAACGGCGCCGCACCGGATGATTTGCTCGCGCAAATGAAACATGCCTATGCCCATGTCCAGTCCGTGCTTGCTGAATATGGCGCCACGATGGACAATGTAGTCGATGAGACATGGTTTGTAACGGATATTGACAATACCATGGCGAAGGTCGGGGATCTGTTTGCTGCGCGCGCTGAAATTTATGGCAAAAAACCAGAAGTGAGCCAAACTCTCGTTCAGGTTGCCGGACTGGTCGATCCGTCCTTCAAAATTGAAATCAAATGCGTTGCTTGCCTGTAACGAGGCTTACAACGGTATTTGCGCTGATATGATTGCCTTGGCGCGCAAGTTATGTTTAGCCTATAAAGGGAGAACAAAATATGAGTGGATTAATTCATCTTTCCGCCGATGCGGATACGCAAACCATCGTTGATACATTGACACGCGATGGCGCGCTAATAATAGATAATGTTGTCGATTCAGGTTTTCTAGCAGATTTGAGAAGCGAAACTGATCCCTATATGGAAGCCACGAGCAATGGCAGCGATGATTTTGCTGGGCGTCAGACAACCCGAACTGGTGGGTTGTTAATGCGGTCGCAAAAATGTCGTGACTTGATTGGTGACCCTCGCATCCTGACACCGTGCCAAAAATATCTTGAGCCGTATTGCGAGCGCGTGCAATTGCATTTGACCCAAATTATCCGGATCCGTCCGGGCCAAGGTGTGCAGCCCATCCATCGTGATCGGTGGGCATGGGGCAAGCATTTAGCGCATATTGAGCCTCAGTTTAACACAATATGGGCTATTACTGATTTTACGGCTGAAAACGGGGCAACGCGGGTTGTGCCAGGGAGCACCCAATGGGCCGATGATACTGACATTCCGCCAGAAAAAATAACACAGGCTGAAATGTCGGCCGGATCGGTTTTGGTCTATTCTGGTTCTGTGTTTCACAGCGGTGGTGAAAACCGCAGTCAAGCCGATCGTATAGGTATCAACATTACATACACACTGGGCTGGTTGCGCCAGGAAGAAAATCAATATTTAACGTGTCCTCCGGAGCTTGCCAAAAACTTAGCGCCTGAACTCCAACAATTGGCGGGTTATGCGATGGGCCAATACGCGCTGGGTTATTACACCCCACCCGGTGATCCCGGCGTGCACCCCGAGGTAGTGCCCCCCGAATTTGCACTAGGTGTCAACAGCAATGGCGGCAGCCTTGGCGACTACGAAGCAACGGAAAAAGCCATAAAAACCGGCAGTTAATAAAACTAGCGAGCATTCCATGTGCTTTTGGGATTCTGGGAATTTGGGTGAATAGTTCTGATGGTTGTATCCAGAAAGCGAATTCTTGAAATATTGGAACAAGCTCAGGAAGGTGACCGCACTAGCCTATTTGTCGACCGTTTCTTAAGCTTTCTGATTGTCACCAATATTCTTGCCGTCTCGCTTGAATCCGTGGAAAGCATAGGAGTTGCCTATCGCCAGGCCTTTCTCATTTTCGAATATTTTTCGGTCGTCATTTTCGGCATTGAATATCTCTTGCGGATATGGTCGAGCGCCGAACGCGCATCCGGCGCGGCACAAACCGTAACTGGACGTCGCCTCGCATATATTTTCAGCTTTAATGGTCTTGTTGACCTAATTGCAATTCTTCCCAGCCTTTTGGCTCTGGTAGCCGGCAATGCCGACCTGCGCTGGGTGCGTGTGGTGCGGCTATTACGTATTTTGAAAATCTCGAACTATTCTTCTGCCCTCGAAGATCTGGCATCAGCAATTTACGAGGAACGACAATCTTTTCTCGCGGCTCTATATCTTTTCTGCATCGCGCTTTTTATCGCGAGCGCTCTCATGTACGTCGTTGAACGCCATGCCCAACCCGACCGCTTTTCCTCAATACCCGAAGCCATGTGGTGGGCGCTGATTACACTTACAACTGTTGGTTACGGCGATGTTTCACCAGTGACACCACTTGGTAAAATTGTTGGTGCGCTGACGGCCTTTATGGGCGTTTGCACGGTGGCGCTGTTGACCGGTATCATTGCCAATGCCTTTGCCTCGCAGGTCAGTCGCAAGAAGGATATTCTGATGGCCGAGGTTAGCCACGCGCTACAAGACGGAGAGATTTCCGAAGATGAGTATGAAAAAATCGAACATTTGCGCCGTGAACTTAACTTGCCCGAAGCGCAGGTGCGCGCCATTGTAGAAATTATGTACAAGGATCGCTGAGGCGACACGAAATGCGCGCCCATTATGTTTGCGCTGACAGGAGATTATTATGGCGAATGAACAACAAACCGAATTTTGGTCGGGGTCGGGCGGCGAATATTGGGTCGTGAACCAGCAGCAAATGGACACCATGCTTGAGCCTCTGGGCGCGCAGGCACTGGCCCGCATTGATCTGAGCGGCGTAGGCCATCTGCTAGATATCGGTTGCGGCACCGGCACAACGACCATGGATATTGCCGCGCGTCTGCCCGACGGCGCGCGCGTGACAGGGGCCGACTTGTCGGTTCCCATGACCGATTATGCGCGCTCGCGTCTGGGTCCGGCGGGTATCTCCAATGCCGATTTCATGACCTGCGATTTGCAAACCGACAAGCTTGAGGCGGATATGTTTGACGCGGCGTTTTCGCGCTTCGGCGTGATGTTTTTCGACCAGCCCGTCATCGGATTTGGCAATATTCGCACGGCGATGAAATCGGGCGCGCCGCTGGCCTTTGTGTGTTGGCAGACACCGCGCGAAAATCTCTGGCACAGTCTGGCCGTGGCGACGGCAAAGAAATTTATCGAAATGCCCGCCGCACCCGACCCGCGCGCGCCCGGCCCGTTTGCCTTTGCGGATGCGGATTATGTGACGTCCATTCTCACCGATGCCGGCTTTGGCGATATTGTTATTGAACCGCACACGCAGACGGTGGAATTGTTTTCCGGTCAGGATGTGCGCGCCGCGGCGGAAAATTTCGCCCGTATCAATCCGATTATTTCCGCCTTTGTCGCCGAGGCCGGTGAAGACAAGGCCGAACCGCTGATCGACGGGCTGGCGCAGGCACTGGCGCCCTATCACAAAAACGATGCTTTGCATTTTCCAAGCGCAACCTGGTTGGTTTCGGCGCGTGCCTAGGGCGGCCCCGGCTTGTCGGATATTTTAAGCTTGGCTAAACTCGTCTTCCGCAAATAGGAGCATTCTCATGGAAGTGAAATATTATGACTGGCTGGCGCATCATGAAGACATTCGTGGTGACAAGATTGCCATTCGCGACCTTGATACCAAGCAGGATATTTCCTACCGGCATCTGAACCGCCGCGCGGCCAGCCTTGCGGCTTATTTGCAAAGCAATGGCGTGAAAAAAGGCGACCGCGTCGGCCTGCTCATTCGCAATTGTCCGGCGTTTTTCGAGGTGCAGTTTGCGTGCTCCAAAATCGGGGCTATTTGCCTGCCGCTGAACTGGCGTCTGACCCCCAATGAGCTGAGTTATATTCTGAATGATGCGACCCCGTGCACATTGATACATGACCATGTTTTTGCCGACACGGCACCTGATTTGGCAAGCGCGTGCAACATCGGGCTGGTGCTGGAAGTGCGCGAGCCCGGCGAAGACAGCAGCTACGAACAGGCCATGGAGACAAACGAGGAATATACGCCCGTTGAAACCACCCATGATGATGTGTGCATGATTATGTACACCTCCGGCACGACGGGCCATCCCAAGGGCGCGATGATCACGCATGGCATGGTGTTTTACAATATCGTCAATCTTTCCATGCCGGCGGGGGTCGACTCGAAATCCGTGCAATTGGTGGTGTTGCCGCTGTTTCATACGGGCGGCCTGAATTGCTATGCCAATCCGATTTTGCATGCCGGCGGGCAAATTTTGCTGATGCGCGATTTTGAGCCCGGTGCCGCATTGGGTGTGCTGGGCGACGCCGATCTGGGTGTCACGCATTTCTTCGCCGTGCCCGCCCCCTATCAGTTCATGATGCAGCATCCGGATTTCGACGGCACTGATTTGAGCCGCGTCAAAAATGCCGGTGTTGGCGGCGCGCCGTGCGCGGAGGCGATTTTGCAGGGCTGGCTTGGGCGGGGTGTGCCGCTGGTGCAAGGCTGGGGCATGACCGAGACCAGCCCCGGCGGTATCTCGCTGGAGGCCGATGATGCGTTGCGCAAAATTGGCTCGGCCGGCAAGGCCCTGATGCATACCGAGATCCGCATAATTGATGAAGACGGTGTTGATGTCGGGCCCAATGAGGTGGGTGAACTGATTATCAAGGGGCCGAATATCACGCCCGGCTATTGGAACAATCCCGAAGCCACCGAAAAGAGCTTTATTGACGGCTGGCTCAAAACCGGCGATGCCGCCAAGCGCGACGATGAGGGCTTTGTCTATATCGTCGACCGGTCGAAGGATATGTATATTTCCGGCGGCGAAAATGTTTACCCCGCCGAGGTTGAAAATGTCATCTACCAATTGCCGCAAATCGCCGAAGCCGCTGTCATTGGCGTGCCGAGCGAGCGCTGGGGGGAAACCGGCAAGGCGGTGCTTGTGCTGAAGCCGGGCGAGGCGCTGGAAGCCGATACGGTTATCGGGCATTGCATCAAAAATCTGGCAAAATTCAAAGTGCCGGGCAGTGTCGAATTTATCGAAGCCTTGCCGCGCAATGCGACCGGCAAGGTATTGAAGCGCAATCTGCGTGACATGTATGTCGAGGAAGGAACCGCCGCCATCACCTGAGTGTGGGGCTGATCACATATGACCCGCGACCAAAATGACCCGCCTTCTGACCTCACAGACCGTGAGAAGCGGGCCTTTTTCGACCTTAATTTGACGGGTGAGATGGCCTTCAGCCGGCGACGTCAATTGGCGCCGCCGCTCATTCTTTTTTACATGAGCGCGGTTGCGCTGATTGTTCTGTCTTATTTTTTCGACGAACATATCATTGCCGAATTTGCCATTATGCACGGGCTTGAGCCCGAATTGGCGCGGCAGGAATTTCTGAAACGCATCTTGAAAGGCGCCGCCTTTATTGTCGCCATCACGGTGGCGGTGATGCTGAACCGCTATTTCACGCTGATATTGCTGATAAGCTTTATCATCGGTGTTTCGGGGCTGGCAGAGGACTTCGCGGCGCGTCTCATTACCAGCCCGAATATTTTTGACCCGATTAACGGGCTGGTTTTGTTCATGCGCCTTGCCTATATGGTTGCGATCGGGAGCATGTTGTATCTGGTTTTCCGACCGGAATAGATTTATTGCGCGGCGGCTATCGCGGCTTGCAAATCGGTCAGTTCCGAACACCCGTCGGGGCACAAAACCTCAAGGCGCGCCAAATTTGCGCGCGCTTTTTCCGGCGCTCCGGTCATCAAAAACAACTCGCCCTGATATTCGAGCGCACCCTTGTGGTTCGGGTCCAGTTCCAGCGCTTTGGCATAATACTCTCCGCTGGCTTCCAATTTGCCGGATTTGCGATAAGCAAAGCCCAGATAATTTTGAATATCGGCATTTTCGGGGCGCAGCTTGGCGGCTTTGCGCAATTCGGAAATCGCGCGATCATAGCGTTCGCCGTCAATATGTTTGATGGCTTTTTTCAAACGCTCATCGGCATTTGGCGGCGGGTCGTAAGATCCGGCGGCAAAAACCGGCGGCGCGAGAAATGCCGCCATCATGGCGGCAAGAATCAATGAATGACGCATGGCAAAAATCCTTTCCTCATGCGTAAAAACATAGGTCGCTCTGCCGGCAAGACGAGGCCCGTCTTTCATTTAGTCGGAAATAAGCGCCTCGCAACCGGTTCCGGCGAACCATTCATTGACCTGCGCCTGTGCCGAGGCATCAAGCGCATCATAAGCCGCGCGGATTTCGGCGAGGCATTTGGCCTGATAGGGGAACACGTCCTGCGTCCACAGCTTGCCGTCAATCTGCGTTTCAAAACTTGCTTCGCCCGCAGCAATGGCGGTCGCATTGGCGATGAGGCAGGGCACATAGACCCGCCCGATTTCGGTGAGAAGCGGTGCCAGCGCCGCGCGGGTTTCATCTGCCGCCAGCCAGGCGTCGTCTGCAACTTTAAGGCCCGAAAGGTCTTCCAGCCGGTCGACCCAGGCGCGCACGCGGGGGCGGCTTTGCGCGACCTTGTAAGATGTCGGCTCAACCTGACAAAGCTGGGTTAGCTGACCGAACAGCGCAAAATCAGCCGAAGAGGGGCGCGCGCCCAGCACATATCCCTGATGCATGATCAGCGCGTCTAGAATATCGACCAATCGCGCAAAACTTGCTTCGATCAGCGGGCCGGTCGTCTCATTTGACCCGACCACGCCAAGACGCCCGATCTGGCGTTCGGCAAAATGCGCGGCACGGGCTTCCGCGGTATCGGCATCGAGTGTCGGGCTGTTCCAGAAGGCAAGCAGGGGCGCGGCATGTTTTGCATCCTCGTCATAAGCCCAACGATAATGAAACATGCATTTGGTCACCCATTCATCGCCAAAATCCTCGATCAGGAAATTCACAAAGGCGAGCGCCGGATCGGTGGGAATGACCGAGCGCGTGTCATACGCCTTTTCCAGCCGCCGGATAATCGGGGTCGAGTCGACCGCAACTTCCTTAACGTCGCTGTCGGTGGCAAAATACATGATCGGAATTATCGACACTTTGGGTGCAGGGTGGCCTTGTGTTCCTGCCA
>Ga0213866_10001822_pt1 | contig 15601 bp, 27 predicted proteins | sample PICome_11_FD_160079 | JGI IMG/M metagenome (GOLD analysis project Ga0213866, IMG submission 160079) | Coastal seawater microbial communities near Pivers Island, North Carolina, United States - PICO284 | ecosystem: Environmental > Aquatic > Marine > Coastal | place: USA: North Carolina...
ATTCCTAATCCAATATTTGAGATATTTTTTTCTGATTCTTTCATATTAATTATTTTAATTTATGTCCAAGATGGTTGATCATACCCAATCACCAACCCAGATTTCCTCATTATTTATTAAAGTATATTTATATGTTTCGAATATAGATTCGCCGCTACCTTTTATAAAAGTTTTATCTCTGTAAGGATTATATACTACTTGAAAATCAGGAGAGAATACTTGCTGTTGATGTGGTTGACTGACCCAGAGGCCATTGACGCATGGGGATGTATGAAGGACTTCCCCATAAGTTTCCACCAGTTGACCGCATACGAAAGCATGAACGTTTTTTCTTTTCTCTTTTAGGACCTTGGCTCTACCTGCTGGTTGAACTCTGAACTTTACATTTTTAAGAACAACCGCATGTGGATGATCAACAACCACGCCCTTGACTCTCATACTTGGGCATTTTCTGTGATGGTTATAATAAACAGACACAGTTTTTCCTGAGTTGATGAGATCCATTTTTTCGATATCTGATATTGATTTTTTCATTAACTTTTAATGCATATATGTATTTCATAATATTAAACTTTCGCAAATGTTTTCCAGATTTCAAAGTCTGCTTGTGCCAATGTTCGTTCAGGGTATTCTTTTTTCATTGCCTGAATCGCTTTGTATTCCCATAGCGCATATCGAGATCCGCTTGTGGGTGTAGATTTAGGGACGCTCATCCAATTCCCGAAAATACTCCTTAACCATTTAAGAATATGAGTATCTAATACCGCATATTCTGCGTCCTTCCTAGTATTAAGCAAGAAAAATCGCGCAGTTTTATTACCGACTCCATGACAAGCTAAAAGATCATCTAATGTGCAAGTTTCGACATTTAAATTAATAATATCTTTTAATGCTTTTTCTATTCTGGCGTATTGACCGACCTTAATCCTTTTTAAATGAACTGATAATAAATCATCATCTTTAATAACTTCTTTAAGGTAAGTAAATGGGGTTTCGTCGCGACGTATCCACTTCATTAACTCCCAAGTTTTCTCTGTTGCCACCTTTGCGTTTTTACCTGCTACAAAAATAGCGAATATTAAAAAATATTCTTTTTCGTATTTATCACTGCAATGAGTAGGCAACTGTTTAGTAAAATCAAATTTTCTCATAACTAATATCTTTTAAATTAATAATAGTATTTTCTTGAACTATCAGTATCATCAAACAATTCATTCACAGTTTTACCATTACTGGTTTGTGTTGACAAGGTATTTATCCCTGCTTTACATCCCTTTGGGACACGATCTTTCTCTAACCACCTAAAACCTTGATATGCTCCCCTCTTCATTAACCATTTTTCTAGGAGCATACCTAGCAGGTTCCTTTCTTTTTCTGTGGTATATTCTGCGGAAAGTTGTTCGTTGATATCCATTTTGATATCTGCCAATCTAATTGTTTTTTTCATAATATTAGTGTTTTAAAATAATTTACTGGTGCAAATTTGGCTATACTTGTATCCGAGCAGGTACCCATTAATTTCTTCAAGCGATCTACTATCGAAAACCGCCTCGTTATCTTTTGTCAAGAAAAACATTGATCCAGTTTTATCGAAACAAAAACCAAGTTCTTTTGCCAAAGAATTCACATTCCATTTTATTACTGGTGGTCTAGTGTATTGTCTCATATCCAATAATTTTGAAACACTTTTTGATTTGCGTCAATAATAAAGCTATTTAATTTTCACAGATATCTATCAGGTGGAGCATCTGGTCATTATCAATCCAATACAAATCAAATTCTCTTACTAAAATTTGAAATGTTAATACCCTGAATTCCCTTAGATAGCATATTGCCCATGGAGCATCTCCATCCATAATCATAACTGTATAGACATTGTTATGTTGGTCCACCGCAAATAAAGTTCCTCTTTCTTGGCTACTTACCCAATCCGAAAATTGTTCTTCGTTTCCAAAAAACACTCTTTGGTCGTCGTGTTCAACAGGTCTGTGTATTAGTTTTTTCATATTATTAGTTTAGCATCTTCAAGTGATTCGTAATTTTCTGTTATTTCCCACCCCATATAATTAGGGCGACAATTTCTCGCATCAGTGTCTAATAGTATCTTGTTGAATTTTTCTTCTGCTTCTTCATGACTACTCGCTTCAATAGTTTGCTCTTTGACGTATATAATAGTATATTCACCAGTTAGTGTATATTTTTTCATATTAATGTTTTTTTACCAACCATTGTCTTGTATATCATCTATCATGTTAAGCAATCCATCTAAACTTGCAATCCAAGTTTCCGTATGCGGTTCAGGATGATCCTTCAAAGATGTCTCAAGGAATCCAACAATATCAATTAAATCATTCTTTTGTTGAGACAATAATTCTGTATCAATGTTTTTTATAGCAACTGTTTTTTTGCTCATAACTTTTTAGGAATAACAATAATATTTATTTCATTTTTAGCAATTAAAAGCAATATTTTCTCATTTACTTCGCTTTCTGTCAACCCTGTTTTTTTAAGGATGACTGTCATTTTGTGATGATCATAATAAACTTGACCATCAAAATCATAACCAATCAATGCTTTATCAAACATCTTGTCGGCAAACTTTGTAGTATCATCTGCCATATAGGTTTCAATATACTCTCTCATATTTCTTCCTCCCATACTTGATGTTCAATAATTTCTGAATCAATGATTTTAGGATGTTTAATAGTATAAGTTAAATCTTCCATAACATCTTGACAATCGGCAGTATCTTCGACTTGCACTGCCAACGTAATATAAAGAGTTTTAAAGTTTCTAGTCATTTGAAAAATATCCTTTATAACCTTTTTTAATCAGTTCTACTTTAAATCTCGCAAAAGAGTCTTGAAGTTGATAAAATGTTCTATTAAGATTTTCATCTTTACTTTTTCTAATTTGAGTCTCCCATTCTGCAAAAATAGAATCAACTGCGGATTCTCCATCTTTAAAGTTATCTTTTTTCATAAGAGTTTTTCTATTTTAAGTTTTTCCATGAAATCATCTTTATACATGTCAGCCATGTCGTTACTGGTTTTGCGATTTAGTTCATCATTTAAGTAATCAAACAAATCAATTAATTCATCGACATTGCAAACTTGACCATCTAACCATTCCATGTATACATCTCTTGGTTGAGCCATTAATGCTCGCCACGCAATTTCATCAACCAAATCTTGTTTGTTTAAATCAGCGTATGTAAAAGTTGCTTTCATATTATTACCACCAGTTAGAATAAAACACATCAAAACCATCTTCAATGATTTTCTTAGCTTTTTTAATAAAGTTTAAATCATATTCTTTTTGAGCATCTATTTCCGAAGGCCAATCATTGTATAATATTTCGCCCATAAAAACAAAAGATTCAAGTTCGTCCAAATCTTCTAGATTTAATTTCATCCAACAACAATTGAACATACCATCGTTACCCTTCCCGCCTTTCTTCCAATACAGGTCTGTCATCCAATCATCTAGTTCATAATGTTTGCGCCAAGAACCAATCTCTTCAAAACCACCGATACCTGATCGCCTCAGGTCTGGGGATCGCCGCGCAAGACCATTTGTTTTTTTATTACATGGAACTTCTTCATTGATAATTCCACGTTTTATCTTGTATGCCATTTGATCTAGTCCCATATCAGTCTCCTATTTGTTTATGAATAATATCTTCCTAATACAACTTGAGCAGTATCTTCACAATACTTAATTAATATTCCAGAAAAGAATGTTTCGGATAAATACCCATGCCACCCTTTGAAAGAAGAATTATCTTCTACTCTCATAAAATCTGCAAGAGAATAAACATAATTTTTATATTTAATAAAAGTGTCTCCCTCCTGTTCTGCTCGTTGCCGATCTTTTTCATCGTAACAAGTATCTTCCCAATCTTTCTCTGACAGTTCATAAGGATACAATAAATCCCTTGGAACGTTATTAGTAATAATTTCTAAATTCATGAGTTCATTAAAGAGTTGAATATTTCTTTCATTTCTTTCGGGGACAAAGATTCTTCTGTTTTTGTTTTTGTTTCGGTCTTCGTTTTTGTTTTGGGAGATTTTACTCTCATATGAGAGGGTATTTCAAAAGAAGTAATACTTGTTACAATCTTTTTCTTGATGCATCGTTTAACAAGGGCTTTGTAGTCTTTAGCGTCCATAAAATAATTCAATCCTTTAAGTCAACATATTGTTCAACACATTCACCATCTTTGTATGAGCTTATTTCAATGTATTTGTCTGCCACTCTTGCCATTCTTAGCAATTCGTTTTTGGCGTTTTCAATTGATTTAAAAGGTGCGTCAGGGTTTCTAATGATATCTATCATTACTGGTGCGAGCGATTCCCATGTAGGGGTGATGTCTATTGTTTGAGGTTTTTTCATATTATTTTTTCTTTGGTATACTGAATACTATAGCTAAATAAATAGAAGCAATGATTATCATTTCCATCATTGATATTTTCATTACATATAGTCTCGCATATTTTTTTTAAAAAACAAGAAAAAAGTTCAAAAAAAAGGGGGGAAATTTTCCCCCCTTTGTGCCTTACCAATTCGCGCCTCTCAGTAACGATTTTCCGACTGGAGTAATTATTCGCTTGACATCTATTTTCATTAACCCTTTCTTCAAAAGGTAAACTTCATGATCGCGTTGAAGGGCTGTTCTGCTAAGCCCAGTTTTAGCACTTAACTCTTGAAGTGAACAACTCCCATGCTCTTTTAGAATGTCAAGAATATTCTTTTCAGTCTCGCTTATCCCCAGAGGATTAATACCTAATATGTCAACAAAAGAATTGAATTCTTTTTTACCGAAATAATTGATATTATCAGCATCACAAAAGTCTCCTAGATCTCTAGCTAACTTAATTGATGACCTAGCGTTTCCGCGAGTGGTTGACGATAGTTTGTCAAGATAATTTGAATCAAATTTAATCTCTTTGCAAAAAGATGATATAATCTTTGCGAGATCCTGACGAGTGTACTCCTCAAAGTCTACGCTAGTTAAGCGATCCTTAAAAGGTGGGAACAACTTATCAGATTCCGTGGTAGCAAACAGAAAAGTCTGTTTAGTAAAATCAAAAGGAAAAACATTCTCTCGAAATTGAAACTCCCGCTGATTAGATTTTTCTGTATTAAAAATAGTAAGAAAAGCATTCGTCAAATCTTGAGGTAACTCATGCGCTTCATCTAGAAACACTGTCACCTCATTATCCATGATTATTGGTATAAAGATTTGAGTAAAAAAATTCTCTACATTTTTTAAACTACCACAATTTAATTCTATTGCATTTCTTTTGCTGCCATCTTTGTTTTTAAGTTGACGAACAAAACTTCTTGCAAACTCTGTTTTACCTATACCTTTCTGACCATTAAATAATAAAAAGGGGCAAGTATTTTTAGCATTATAAACTTTTAAATAATAATTAAGTTTCTTTTTTATTTTCTCCTGTCCTACTAAATGATCAAATGACATAATTAGTTTATTGTTTTATATGGAATAACTTCCTCGTTATCGTTTGTTTCATTAGTTTTAGTCTCTACTTTTTCAGTTTGGACTTTAACTTTCCGCCCTACCTCTGGAACAGGCATTCCCGCAGCCAAAGTCATGGCTGCATTATATTTGTCTGCCCATTTCCTGCTGATAGTGATTTTTGCTTCAGGATAATTGGAGAACACTTTATTAAGGTTTTCCAAAGATACTGTTACCAACGTTCTGTTTCCTTCGTATTGAATCATACGGAAACAACATAGCATACCTAATCAGCGTTTCAAGATTTATTTTTGTTTTTTTCTTTTTTATTTTTTTTGATTTTGGTGTTGACTCCTGTTCAGAATATGAGAGAATCTTGTCGTTCAGGGGTGAAAGGTCATCGAGTGATGAAAACTTTAAAACTAAAATAAACCTGAAAAATTATAATATAGAAAGAAAAAAAGCGTTACCCAATAAAATTGGAGGGAGGGATGTGCGTCCCTCCTTCTTTTAAACTTACCGAATTCGACCGAAAATAAATCGGTTTTTTTACTTGAAATACTAAGTCTGCCTCATATAATAGATACACATTATGAAAATCGATAATGCATTGAATAAAACTAGGGGTCGTTTCGCGACCATTGAAACATCGCACCGTGGGACTTTTAGTGCTAAACTTGTGCCAGATTCGATCACTGCACAATATGTAACATTAAATGTTCCATCTAAAAACTTAACAATGAAAGTCTCAAAAGATAAGATTACAAAAATTAGATGCGGCAAAACCCGCTACACTAAACGATAACTTTTAATATGATATGATTTAATTCAAATCGCCATTATTTTTAATAATAATTCAACCACCCATTAAACATATCTTTATATAAACCGTTTCTTTTTAGTATGTTGCTCGACCCATCTCTTCGGAGGTGGGTTTTTTATATTATATTAAGGGAAATCGCGCTCATAAATAGCCCTTTTTTATATTAACTATATTAAGCAAAATCTCGCTCACAAATACAATTTTTATATATTAAGCAATTTTTCGTTCATAAATATGTATTTTTTATGTATACTATATTGTTATGGGAAAGAAAATTAGTTTTAAAAACTTTGAGGGACAAGAATATGAAATAAACTTAAGAAAGCCGCGAAAAGAACTAGAGGCAGATGGCCTCTGCTACCCGCCAAAAGATAACGCTAAATCTAAAATCCTAGTCAACCCTCATTTAAAAAAAGAAAAAATAAAAGAAGTAATATTACATGAAATGCTCCACGCATTCTTCTGGGAGCTGCCCGAATATAAAATTAACTATTTGGCCAAAACTGCTTCACAAATAATAAAAAAACTAACTTAGTATATTAAGTAATATTTGGCTCATAAATAATACTATTTTAATGTTTCATCTAATCTAACTTTTGCTATACTTAAATCTATCTCAAACCATTCATTCCTCTTGCTAAGAGCAAAATAATGCATGGCTTCATGTATTTGTTTCTCTGCCGCCTTACAATCTTCATGGAAAATGTAATGCTCAACTTTATAATTTCGATGAGGACTAGAGGTTTGATATGTACGCAATCTCTTTTTTATATCTTTTGTAATACCTATTTTATAATAACCTTTAAAAGCATTATTACTTATTATGTATACATAACCTGATAAATCTTTCATTATATTAAGTAAAAAATCGCTCACAAATAACGTTTTTTTTAAAAGTGGGGAGTTTTTGCCGCAAAATTTGTATTTACCCCCTATAAAAATATATGTTTTTGCCAAAAGTGTCAGCGAATCCCAGTTTCGCGCCATTTTGATTATATTATATTAAGTGATTTTTCGTTCATAAATGCCGGTTTTTTATATATTTTATTGTATATATATTATATTTGGCATAAATTAGTTCACTTTTTATCCATATCTATATCATATTCTTCTATATATACTTTTGGGTTATTTTGTACTTGTTTCATTACCTCTATTAATACCCTGTCCTCATGAGTGCGAGGATCAAAAGCCGACTCATTCTCGAAGATTCTGTCGATGACCTTCAGGTCATCATCACCTATACGTATTGTAACTGTATTCATATACTATATATAATACATCATATTATTACTAATTATAGTTGTTTTTTGCTGTTTTTTGCATATATATAGAGAAAATGTACATAAAATGAACATAAACTGACAAAAAATGTACATAAAATATTGTGATTTAAAATTATGTATTTTTATATTTTTTATTTAAAAAAGGTGCGTAATATATCAATCACACAATTCTAAGCTTATTAATGTATTCTTTATATTGTTTATATATATTATGTATATTGATGCTATATAGTATAAGGGTATTAGAGAGGTTGTTAAAGGGGGAAAAAGGGGTTTCTGGGATACTTTAAGGGAAAACTGGGAAAAAGGATAAAGGGGAAAAAGAAAAGGCCCCTAGAGGGAAATCTAGGGGCTGAATGCTGATAATTGATGGCGAAGTGAATTACATTTAAGTAATAGCGATGTGAATCAATTATTTTTATTTTATTAACATAATATGTGATAAGATTTTGAATTACATTTAAGTAATGGCCCCCTGAATTACATTATTATGTTTTTTAAAGTTTGGGTTATGGCGTTAGGGTAATAAGAGTGTGAATTACATTTAAGTAATGGCTGCCTGAATTACCTCTAGCGCCGTTAAGTTTAAAGTTAAGTAATAAGTTGCTGAATTACATTTAAGTAATGACTGTATGAATTATTTAACATTTTAATTTATTTTTCTGTGATAATGAGGGCTTGAATTACATTTAAGTAATGGCGTGATGAATTATCTACAGTTTTTAATTTATTGTATATAAGATAATAGAATTATGAATTGCATTTAAGCAATAGTAACGTGAATTATCTTATATTTAAATCCGTAATATATAATTGGTTTATTGAGCGCTAGGGTAATGAGGTAGTGAATTACATTTAAGTAATGGCTGATTGAATTACCTCTAGCGCTTTATAAATATATTTAATAAACAGATGAATTACATTTAAGTAATGGTAATCGGAATTAAATATATATCAAATCAAGCTAGGTTGGTATTCATTTATTGAATCGCATAATGGTTGAGCAATTAGCTTGTTTTCTTTTTGGTTATTATATATATTTGCATGCTGATTTTCAAGTTGTTTTTTAATTATATTGTACAACTCTTTGATTGCATTGCTATATAGCCTTCTATATTTCAAGAAAACTTTTTCTTCTTGTTTTGACATTTCACCTCTTTTCTTTTTATCTATATTATAACCTTCTTCCAAAACTCTTTCTTTAATCCATTTTTTAGCACCATGGTGATAAAAGTTGCTTCGTGCAACGCCGCCTTTAAGATGATACGGGCTCATATGAAAAATATATCTTTGAGTAAAAGCCCAATTTGGCAACCTACCCGTACCCTCTCGCAAAAAAAACGAATCGTCAACAGAAAACCGTTCATTTCCCTCATGAACCAATGTTCCCCTCATAGAAGCTAAAACTGTATAAATAAAGTTAACCTTAATATGTCTAACATTTAAATCGCCTTTTTTAATATTTCTGTTTTTATTTGGCCTTTTGAATCTAGCTTTTTCATTTAAAAACCCAAATACACACCTTCCTACATCAGATAATTCATTATATACATAATTAGCATTTTCATTTATCCATTGTGTATTTTTATCATTCGGATTTAAATAATCGGTTCTTCTAGCGAAATTCAGTATTTTGTTTAACTGATGTTTTCGAGACAACCCTTCCTTAGCCTTTAAAGAGTAACCAAAAGAAGGGTCAGGTTTTTTTAAGCTGATATTTGGATAATCTCGACAAAGATTATAAATAGAAATAGGATCTTGATCGTCGTCCTTTTTAAGATTTGAGTAAGCAGCCGCTCTTGGAGACGATTGTTGAGGGAAAAATCTTAACTCTATACCATTCTCTTCGCAATCAGAATAAAATTTACGCAACTCTGTTTTTGTGTATGGCTGAGCTAAAGACTTTTCTGTACGAGGGACCCCCATATGAGCATCTTCAACAATAATTTTAGAACCCGGATTTAATAATTTAGGCAATGTTAAAATTTGCTCAACAGTGCTTCCAATAACTTTTTCTCCATCGTATAAAGTCGTTCTTTTTTTACCAAAATCTAAAGTAAAAACTTTATTTTCAGTATTCAATGACTCAATAGATGGCAACATGTTTTTTTTGTTCATATTTTTTTATCTTTTTGCTTTATTGACCGTTCTGATCAATTTATATGCTTATAATAAGGGTTAGTTATTTTTTTTCTACTGAAAAAAAACCCTATAGGGTCATCGCAGAGAAAAACCCTTGAATAACAAGGGTTTACGTTGTTTTTTTTTAAAAAAATATTTTTTATTACACTATTGTTCGTATACTTTTATGAATCTAGGAGTATATTCTCCCATATAAGAACCGAGGATATTAAAATCAAAATATTCAGCAGCATCTTGGTGATTCATGCCCGAATTTTGCATTACAATATCAATACATTTATCAGAATCATACACAGCGACATAATCCGATTGATCTATACCTACTAAAGCTTCATCAAAACCATCAGCAAATAAAGCTTGCTCGTTTATATATGAAAGTTCCTCTTTTATTATTTCTGCAGACTTATTCATTTTTAATGTTATATTTAAGGTTTTCTTTTCTTTTTTCTTGCCTCCAAGCCGCGACTATTGTTTCATATTCTACCAAAGAATGTCCAGCTATTTTTTGAAACTCTTCCCACCTTGGCTTAGGAGAATTAAGCTTTTCCCAGATTTGACGTAGGTTACTCATCTTAATCAAAGTATACAGTTATACTAAGCAAAAATGATATTTTATCGAATAATTATTTTAAGATTTTACTAGTTAATTGTGTAATATATTAAGTGGCAACTCAACTAACAGCAACAAGGGGAGATTTTATGGGTACTTATACCGTAAATCTCACATCAGATGTAGACGATTTTACTAATTTGGAATGTACAGGTCAAATAAGGGCTCATCCTGATGGAGACTTGCTATACCAATTTGTGCCAACTGTGCTTTATGCTGAACAGTATAGTGGTTCTATAGCTTTTGATATACCTGCTAACGAAACTAAAAATTTTCCCCCTATAAACTTATATGGAGATGTACATTTTTATTCCACAGGTATAAAAGATCAAACTCTTTTTGAGTTCAGATTAGACGTAACCCCTGATGTAACACATTTATAAAACATATGTCCGACAATACAATAAACGTAAATCTAACTACACCTAAAGCTATTTCAGTAACGAATAAAGAAATTGGCCCACCGGGACCATCAGGTCCATCAGGACCATCAGGCCCATCAGGCCCATCAGGGCCGCAAGGACCACAAGGGCCTTCAGGAGGTCCATCAGGTCCATCAGGTCCATCAGGGCCACAAGGACCATCAGGGCAAGGAGTTCCTACGGGGGGCAGCGCTAGTCAAGTTTTAGCTAAAATAGATAATACCGACTATAACACCCAATGGGTAGATCAAAGTGGAGGAGGCTCAGGCACTGTTACGTCTAGTACTGCTACAACAAATTACCTTGCAAAATGGACAAATGGGGCAGGGGAAGTTATAGGTAATTCTATACTTTATGATAATGGTTCTAATATTGGTATAGGTACTACAAATCCTAGTGATAAACTTGACGTTTATGGCAATATAAGGGTTATAAGTTCTGATGGTTTTGGCGTTAATGGAACTGACTACTATGATCCATCTTATGTAGCATACCCCGGTGGTGGTAAAGTAAGTTCTAACGCTCATAACAGATCCGGTTATATAAAAATTAGATTACCTCAAAGCTGGACAAATACAATGATGCAGTTCAGTGTTGATGTCTTTGAGTATAATACGAACAAAGCGAAGACATTTGTACTCGCAGGTTATAATAACACTGGTAATAGCTGGTTATACACAAGCGCAATGGTATTAGGCGCAAATAACAGCACAGAATACAAAATAGAATTTGGACATGATGGTAGTAAATGTGCTATTTATATTAGTCAGGGCACAAGCGGGGCAAGTAGCAGTTGGGTATATCCACATATTGTAGTAAGAGATGCATCCTTTAGCTTTCAGAATGTTGAAGTATCAAATTGGATAGATGATTGGAGTGTTGGCTTTACACCCACATTAGGTACGATTACTGAAACAAGAAATGTAAGCATTCACATTGCCGGTAGTGGTACATCCCAATATGTACCTAAATGGGATTCAACTGGTATAGCACTTAATGATTCTGTAATAATTCAAGATAATAATAATATTGGTATAGGCACGGCAAGCCCAAGCTCAAAACTTCATGTATCTGGTGGAGATGCTATTATTAATACGTTGAATGTTGGATTAGGAGCTGGGACTAACAACAGCTCTAGTACAAGGATAGGTCTAAACACTCTCTCTAACAATACTACAGGAGTTAATAATACAGCTGCTGGGGACCATGCTCTCCGTGCTAACACAACTGGTTACAATAATGCATCTTTTGGTTCGAGATCTCTATACAGTAATACTAGTGGTAGCAATAATACGGCTATTGGGCATTATGCTCTTCATAGCAACTCTTCAGGCAGCAATAATGCTGGTTTTGGTTTAGGTGCTCTTCGGAATACTACTGGTGGTTGTAATACAGCTGTTGGGAAATATAGTTTATATGAAAATACCACGGGCACTTTCAATGTTGCTCACGGATCTGAAGCAGGGCGTTATATAGCTGACGGTTCCACCGCTAATACCACTGGAGATTATAATGTTTTTCTCGGTACTGATACGAAAGCTCTCGCTGACAATGATCAAAACGAGATCGTCATTGGTTATAACGCTACGGGAGTAGGGTCAAACAGTGCTGTCTTAGGTAATGATAGTGTTACTAAGACTGTTTTGAAGGGAAATGTTGGTATAGGCATAACAAGCCCAAGCTCGAAACTTCATGTATCTGGCGGTGATGCTATTATTAATACGTTGAATATCGGATTAGGAGCTGGATCAAATAACAGTACTAACACAAGTATTGGTGTAGATTCTTTAAGTAATAACACTATTGGTGTACAAAATGTAGCCGTTGGTTACCAAACTCTTTTAAATAATACGGAGGGCCTTAGAAACGTATCTATCGGTTACCAATCTCTTTACACGAACACTGTAGGTGATAGTAATATATCTATTGGTTACAAATCCTTACACTTTAACGTAAGCGGTTTACAAAATATAAGTATTGGTGATTTAAGTCTTTTCAATAATACAGGCTCGTACAATACCGCTATTGGTTTTTCTGCTCTTAAAAGTAATACATCAGGTAATAGTAATTCTTCCATTGGGTTTAATTCTTTGCTTAATAATACCACAGGAACTCGAAACACGGCTCAAGGTTTTGAAGTTTTATACAATAATACAACAGGCGGTAATAATGTTGCTAGCGGATATAAATCAATCTACGGTAATACATCAGGAACATTTAATGTGGCTAGTGGATATTTATCTCTTTATGCTAATACAACGGGCAGTAATAATGTTGCCATTGGGTATCAAGCAGGGCGTTTCATAACTGATGGTTCCACCGCTAATACCACTGGAGATTATAATGTTTTTCTCGGTACTGATACGAAAGCTCTCGCTGATAACGATCAAAACGAAATCGTCATTGGTTATAACGCTACGGGAGTAGGGTCAAACAGTGCTACTCTAGGTAATGATAATATCACTAAGACTGTTTTGAAGGGGAATGTCGGTATCGGCACAACAAGCCCAAGCTCGAAACTTCATGTTAACGGTATGATTAGCGCCGGTATTGCTGGTAATAGTTCAGCGAATTATGCTGCTTTACTAGTGTCTTCGACAGGTACGGGAACAGAGCAGGCAGCAATAGGAATTCAACAAACCTACCCTAATGGAAATACTATTATTTGGGCTGATTTAGAGCCTTATGCTGAGTATAATTTCTCCCATATTGGTCTTGAAAATGCGTTCACATTTAACTCTGGCTTTTACGGAAGCTGTTTAAAAAGTGTAGTTATGCGTAACAGATCGGGAACCCAAAGAATCTCTTTTGAAAAGATTAAAATTTGGCAAAACAATGCTACAATAGATGTCGGAGGTTCTATAAACATAGGGCAATTATCAGCAGGCGGAGAAGCTGTACCTAGCATAAGACTAGCTATAAAAGATGTTCAAGACTCAAGTTTTGATAGCGGTATAGCTTTAATTCGAAGCACAAATACTGATACAGCTTATATTAATATGGTAGGCGGAAACTTAAATTTGAATGCCCCGACAGGAGCTTCAACTCAGTTTAAGGTCGCTGGTACAAATACCTTTGCTATAGCTGCTAACGGCTCTATCAGTTCCTCTACCGGAGCTAGTTTAAGTTCAGGAGGTACATGGACCGATGCTTCCACAAGAGAATTAAAACAGGATATAAAAGATTTAGATTATAGAGAGTCTCTAAATATTATTAAACAACTAAACCCTGTTAAATTTGCTTATAAAAAAGATCCAGAAAATGAAAGAATAGGATTTATTGCTGAAGATGTTCCAGATCTAGTTGCTACTGATGATAGAAAAGGTCTATCAGCTTTACAAATCGTCTCAGCTTTAACAAAGGTTGTTCAATCTCAGCAAAAAGAAATTCAAAAGCTTAAAAGAATGATAAAACGTCATAAATAGTGTATATATAATGTATGGTATCATATAGTGTACATAATTTAGCAGATGAAATATTTGCTAACGAATTTGAGTATGACAGTGGTTATGCGGAATTTTATTATATTAGCGGATGGCTAGCCAATAACATAGGTATGCTTAACAACAGGTTATTTACCAGTTTTGAAGTAAGCGGAAACTATTTTACTCCTACGGGAAGTTTTCAGCAAGAAGAACGGTCTGTTTATAAGCAAATGTATTTGTATGAGTTTTATACTAAAAAAACCCGCCAAGTTCTTCGAGGCATCGACTCTTCTGCTGACTTTATAACATTACGAGAAGGAGATTCTACCATCACTCGCACAAATAAAAATGAAATAGCTAAAACATACAGAGGTTTAGCTAATGATGCTAACGAAGAATTAGAGAAGCTTGTGACTTCTTATAATATGTATCAAGCAGAACCTGTTCAGGTAGCTGGAGAAGATGGGTTATACGTAGGATCTGGAACTTATTCTTATGTATATTAAACTTAAAAAACTCTAAATATTGTAAGCCTTTGTTAAATGTTCCCCCGCAGAACAATACCTATATTCAATTAAAGTATCTATTTTTTCTTTCACCATTTTGAAGGTGATTTGTTTAGAGCATTCGAAGTCTTTATTTTTAGGGCACCAGTCCCAATCGCTAGAATCAAACTTGTGATCTGTATTATTCCAGCAACCATGGCAAACGTTTGCATTTATAACCCTATATTGATTAAAAAATTCTGCGAATGGTTCACTAAAACCACTAATCATAATAACTTTTTTATTCAAAGCCCAACTAAGCCAGCTTATGCCAGAACCTAATCCTATATAAAATTCACAATTACTCAACCATGTTATAGCTGATTGTATATTTTTAGTGTTTGGGTGCAACACATTATTCAAACCATTGAGATCCATGTAATCCAATGGTTCCTTTTGTATTACAACTACTTTATACCCTAAGTTATTTAAATAGTCTACAGTATTTTGCCAACCATTTTTATTTTGCCAATGTTTGCACCCCGCAGTTGAAGATGTTGATATGCATACATATTTTTCATCTATAGGACTTTTAGGATTTTCAATAAATATATTAGGAAATGTTTCTGAAAAATCTAACCCTAATATATCGCAAGCGACTTCTTGCAAACTCCTTTCTCTGCTATCAAAAGGTGATAGATATTTATTATCATAGTAATAACCAAGTTTATAAGAAGCATAATAATCTTCAGAATTATTTTTTTCTTTGTATGGTTTTATGTTTATCCCTTTATATTGATTTTTGAAAATTTCATAGAAAGGGGTGAAATAATCGATTTCACAATTATGTTTTTCTTTGAATTTTTGTATAAATCCAGTCCAAGCTATACAGTCACCTAAAGATGAAGATTCGTTGGAAATTATTA
>Ga0213866_10001823_pt1 | contig 15588 bp, 18 predicted proteins | sample PICome_11_FD_160079 | JGI IMG/M metagenome (GOLD analysis project Ga0213866, IMG submission 160079) | Coastal seawater microbial communities near Pivers Island, North Carolina, United States - PICO284 | ecosystem: Environmental > Aquatic > Marine > Coastal | place: USA: North Carolina...
AACATGAGTAAATGGAAATTTTGGAAAAAAGTGACCGAAGCGGAAACTGTACAATCAAAGGTAAAGTATTGCTGTAACTGCGGTGGTAAGGTTATGCGACAGACTACATTGGATGAGTTCTTTGACATGACTCCTCCATCACAGAAGCGATTGACAGACTACGAGATGACTGAAAGCGTGGGCTTTGGTAACACTCCACGTAAGTACAGGGGGATGATTTGATGCCTCGCCCTTGCGCCAAGCGTGGGTGTGGTTTACCTGCACATCGTGGCTTCCGCTTCTGTGCAGGTCCAAGATGTTCTGAATTATGGAAGAAGAAGGAGGAAGAGGAATGAGTACAATAGAAGACAAAGTATGTGAGAAGATTCAAGGTCGAGCCGAAGTCGGTTTGAAGAAGTATGGCGTGAGCATGGCTGATGAAGTTCTGTCGCTACGTGAGTGGCTCATTCACCTCCAAGAAGAGTTGATGGATGCGGCTGTGTATGTTGAAAAATTGATAGGAGAGGTGACCGATGAGATGGAATCCAACAGGTGATGACTCACGTCAAACCATTGAAGAGTACAATGCTGAAACAGGCCATAGAGAAGAAATGCTGTGGCATCAAAACAGCACGTATGCATGGAATCCAAACCTGCAAGACGGCACTATCTTGAGAGTCACGAAGTCAAGCATGGGTACATTCAGTTGGTGTCGCCAACAGTACTACCTTGAGAAATTCAAGGGACTGCGAGGCGAGAGCCGATATTATCACACTCGTGGACTGAACATACACGACATGATGGAGTGGTTTTGGGAGAACATATCGAAGGAGCAAGAGCAACAAGTATTGACCCTTGCTGAATCAGATGATGAAGCAGGGCGTGCGCTACTCCACAGTTTTATTCCACAGCCTCCTGAACCGTACGAGTACGGTGAGGAGGAACAGATTCGACAATGGGTTGATTGGCAATACAATCGACTCATCATTACACAAGGTAAGAAGTGGCGACCTGCTGGTGTTGAGGCAAACGTACATGCTAACCGCTACGTTGTTATTGATGATACACCAGTGAAAGTACACCTATCGGGATTTATTGACACGCTGTTCCCAAGCGAGTCTGATGGCTATGCGCTCATGGAATTGAAGAGTGGTAAGTACAACAAGAGCAAACCTACGAACATGCGTAAGGAGATGGCTTTCTACAAGATGATGCTTGACCACAGTCCACACCATGAGTATCTTCCTATCACCCACTGGGGATGGGAGTTTCCGGGTGGGGGTATCGAGGGCGGTACTGGTCCAGCCATTCACTACGAATCAGCAACAAACAAGACAGGAAGCAACGCAGTCAAGAGCGTGGAGCGTACACTGGAGAAGATGGTGCGAGCGCACATCGCTATGGAGTTCCCGCCCGACCCATACTTGGGCAGACTGATAAAGGGTGTACCCCTTGAAGAACAGAAACTCAAATGTAACTGGTGCGACTACAAAGACCACTGCGAGTTTTGGTCGGTAACAGATGAATATTTAGACAAGATAATGGAGGACGAACAATGAAAGAAGCAACAATAGCAATAGAAAAATACCTATCGGAAAAAGTGGACGAAGAACACATTGTACACATCGCTGTGCAAAAAACTGGCAACTTACCAAATCGAGTTCCTTTTACTTGTAATGTATTTCGCCAAACGACGCTTGACAAATTTTTGGAAGAAGAAACGGGTTATCCTGATTTCGTTGGACCGTATCACATTCATTACACTGTACATGCAAGATACCTCAAGCCTGAAAAAATCAATCAACTGATGGATGATATGGCTGAACATCTTGATGCCATGATGTTTCTTAAGCGGTGATTGTATGCCCTTTGTACCGATAGACTTCCCTCGTGAGGTCTTAGAACTCCCTGCCAATGGCATGAAGGGTTGGCGACGTATTGTACGCAACGCTGATGAGTTGCAACAGTACTGGAAAGGAAAGAACGGTTCGGGCAACGTATACTTCACAGCGTACGGTTACAATGAAACGCAAGCACCGAAGCATCACCGAGTCGATTACAATACTCCGAAGATACATCACTTCGTTATGGACTTTGATTGTAAAGACTTCAAGAATCGTGGTGCGGAGGTACACTTTGAAGTGCCTCAAGAGGAGGTGCGCCGTCTTCATCAGCACTTGCAGGGCAAGAACATTGAACACTTTGTTTGGTTCAGTGGTGGTGGTTTCCACGTATGGGTTCCGTTTGCCGAATCAATAAATCCGACAAGCGGTTCTGAACTTTCAAGAGTAAAGTATTCAGGTGCAATGCTATTGAACCAGTGGGAGAAAGACATCGGTGGACTGCGGTGCAATGACCCAACAGTAGCATTCGATACCAGTGGTATGATTCGTATTCCCAACTCGTACAATGCAAGACGAGATTGTTGGTCGATACCACTGTCAAGCGAAGACCTGATGACCCTCTCGTATGATGAACTACAAGACAAGGCAATGGATGCACACGAAGGCTACATCAGTATGGGTGGTGAGCCGTTGGAGTTCAAGATAGTTGAGAACCAACTGATGACAATGAACGACATCAAGCCCGTTGATTTACCAACCATATCCTATGATGACATTCACATTCTTCCCTGCTTGGCACAAGCGGCTATGGGTGGGGGCAACCCCACCGACCGAGCAAGATACCACTTCGTATCGTACCTTGCTGACCGCTTCCGCATGTTCTTTCCCGCATGGAAGGTCAAGGAAGAAGACAGGATGAAACATGTTGAACCAATTGTAAGTATTTGCTCACAACAAAACTGGGTAGACTTTGACCGTGATTATACGACAATGCGTGTGTCACACATTGTAAAGGCGGGTCACACTCATGCTACCTGTGCTTCATTGTACAATGAAGGATTATGCGTCGGTAAATGTAATTACTATGATGGGACGGGTGGTTTATGATGCCGTCTGTTCCGTGTACTATCTGTGGTGGTAATAGAGGCACTGTGATACCAAGTCGTTACTTTGAAGGCTATGTACGAATTTGTTATGCGTGTAAAGGTAAGAAAGAAGTGCAAGAAGAGTATCATTGTGAATCCATTACAGCAAGAGGAAAAAGATGTAAACAATTTAGAATTCAGAATAGTTTATTTTGTAACAATCACCAAAAAATAAACACACGTATCACGGAGGAAGAATAATGGCTAAACCTGATTTAATTATTGACAGCAATGAACGAGGAACACTATGCGAGTCTGTAGAACGACGTGCCGAGAAAGCAGGTATGACTGTGGCACGCCAAGTGTTGGTGGTCGGTGACTACCAATTAGGAGGGGCGTGTGTTGAAGCCAAGAGCATCAGCGACTTGTTTCAGTCATCACACAACGGTCATCTATGGCGACAACTGGATAACATGGATGCCAACTACGAAAGGTTCTTCCTTCTCGTACACGGTTCTATAGAAAAGCACGTAAGCATAATGAAGAACAAGGGAAGTAAGAATGTTACATACTCACGAGTACAAAGCGAACTGATTGGCACTATCGCACGCATTATGTCTGATTTCAACTGCCAAGTATTTTACACTCCACACGTTAGTGAAGCGGCTATGTTTGTCGTTAAACTACACGACAAGTTGCACAAACCTGCAAGTAAGCATGGTGCTCAAGCAGTGCGCCGTGTAGCGTCCAATGACATACGCATGGACGTGCTGATGGCTATACCCTCCGTAGGACGAGAGATTGCTGAACGCTTGCTTGACAAGTGCGGTAGCATCGAGGAGATGGCCTTCCCTGAATCGTTGAAACAGGTGAAGGGGCTTGGCGAAGCACGACGTAAATTACTGATGAAAGTACTAACGAGTGAAGAAGAAGTAAGACAAGAGCGTAAAGTCCGTCGCTGATTTATAAACTGGCAAAGAGAAAAAAGGTGTGAAAATATGACAGAAGCAAGCAATTACAAAGCAGTACAAAAATTCCCAGTTCTTGATGCATACTTGCATCATTTTTCGAGAACATCAATGAACAATGAGATACCGGGCCTACTGTCCTTTTTCTATATCCAAGGACAACTGGCATTACCGTACATTCGTATACCGACAGGTGACACGCACCTTGACCCTCGTGTACACGTCTTTTGGATTCAGCCATCGAGAACGGGTAAGTCGATTGCATGGAACTTCATTGGTGACATCATGGAGAATGTCGATTTACCAACCGAGTTGTTTGCTTCGGGTACAGACGCAGGTCTGATTGGTTCAACGAATGTCGTCATGGATGAGAACGGTAAACCAACAAGCGAGGTTGAAACGGTCGAAGGACTTCTTGCAGGGCGCAAGGGTATCAACTTCGATGAGGGTTCTATTCTTCTTACCCCAAACAAGCACAGTCAAGAAACTGTTCTGTATCTACAGACAGCCTGTAACCCTGTAGGTAGCGGAAACAATGTACTCGTGAAGCACATGAAGGGCAACAAGATTGAGTGTCCTTCACTGGTGTCGTTATGGATTACAACGTACCCACCAAAGGGTGTCAAGGAGTATGTCTTGACGAAAGGTATCTTTCAGCGTGTACTGTTGTACTGGGCACACTGGGACATGGACATGCGTCAAGAGGTGAGCAACACTCGACTGGGTACATTCTTCCGTAAGCCAAAGCAGGTCGAATACACAAAGGACGACATCTACGATTACTTTACAACAACCGAGAAGCGCATACGTGACCGCCTTCTCAACATGGGTGAAATTACATTCACGCAATGGGACGAGATGACAAATGACGAGAAAGAAGACCTTGTACAAGAAAAGATGTGGGACATGTTTACTGCTTCAAGTGACTATGAAACCGCACTGTATCAAGCGTCTGATGAGATATATGACCTACTACGCAACATGGATGCGGCAATGTCTGAAATTGTAGCATCCTTCACACCTGCGGTTGAGAACTATCTCGGTATCTTTTCAGTACACATGGCTCTACTCGATGAGAAGTGGGAAGTCAAGCCCGAACACGTAGATATGGCGCATGAGATTCTTTTCGACCTGTTCCAAAACCTCATTGCGTGGCTTGAGGATTCTGTCGAGATTGGTGGTAACAAAGCAAAGGAAGCCAAGTTGCAAGATGATATGCTTAAGGCGTATGGCGAATGTGCAGGATATGAGTTGGATGGTCATGGTGACGGCTGGCGAATGCAATCAAGCGTATGGAATCAGTATATGTCACATACGGGAGTGAGCAAGAGTACCGTACAGCGTCACTTCAAAGACTACGGACCAAAACTATTCAATCGCAAAAAGAGCAACGGACGAATGTACTACAGACGCAAGGGTGATAATGGTGAGCGATAACGTAATGGCACTTGATATTGAAACTGGTAACTTCTCTTGGGAGATAGGTGGTTGGGACAAGACGGCTTCGTTTGAGCCTACAGTCGTGGCTACATGGAATGGTGATAGTGGTAATGTATATTGCAACAAATCGCTTTCTATAGATGCTACTGTCAAAGCCCTACACCCACGTACACTCGGTGACGATTTATCCGACCACGTAGAGAAAGGTGGCTCAATTATCGGTCATAACATCAAGTCCTTTGACCTACCAGTGCTACGAGATGCACTGGACTGTTGGACAGCAGGTGACATGCTCAAGAGCGATAGTGTCATCGACACAAAGAATCTCGTGAACAAGGCATCCCTATCGCAACAGAAGGTGATGACCGACCTAAATTCCCTTGTCAAACACACGTTGGGCGACAGTAAGTTAATGAACAGCGAAGATGCGCCTACGGCTTGGAGGAACGGACGATACGACGAGGTGGCGAAGTACTGCTTGAGCGATGCTCGGCTTACTTACGACCTCTACAGTTTCGGCAAGAGCGAAGGCTATGTACGTTCTCGTGCTGTTGATACGGGACAAATAATTGAAGTTGAGGTGAACTGGAATTGAAGAAAGATAAAGAACAAACAAGGACGAATGCACAAGCGATGAACATACGGGCGGCAAGGACGATTGCTGAAACCGTCAAGTCTACGCTTGGACCGATGGGTATGGACAAGATGTTGGTCGATGGACACGGCAACGTCATCGTAACGAATGACGGGGCTACCATCCTCCGTGAAGTCGATGTGTCACATCCGGGTGGTAAGATGATTGCCGAAGTAGCAAAGACACAAGAGAACCTATGCTACGATGGAACAACAAGTACAGTCGTACTTTCAGGGGCATTGCTTGGACATACCGAAGCATTGTTCGCTAAGGGTTTGCACCCGAATGTGATTTGTCGTGGGTATCACGAGGCTTCACAAATGGCAACCAAGTACTTGCAAGATGAAATTACAATGCTTGCCGAAGGACGTGATGAAACACTATCTGTTGCTAAGACAGCAATCACTGGTAAGACCCTTGAGCATTCGCTTGACCAAGTAGCCGAACTGTGTGTATCGGCTGTTGAGCAAGCGGGTGATGCGAAGTCTGTTCGTGTGGTATCGTTTCCGGGTGGCTCGGTCAATGATTCATCCCTGTTCAACGGTGTCATCGTGAGCAAAGACTTCGTGATTGAAGACGAGTCTGATGCAAGCGAGTACTACCACATGATGCTCATCAATACTGGCCTTGACGTTGAGAAGAACGAAGAGAACGTGCAAGTGCAACTCGATGCACAGTCATACAGTACGTACAAGTCGGCGGGTAAGGCCGATTTGATTTCAAGAGCCAAAGAGATTGTTGATGCTTTCAAAGGTAAAGTAGGTATTGTTTTCGTACGTGATGGGGTCAATGACCACGTTTGTGCGTACCTCAAGAAGAACGGTATCTATGTTGTACGCCGTACGCCTGAATCCGCTATGCGTGCCATGAAGCGTGCTACAAACAGTGTCATCTACCAAACCGTTGATGACATCGAAGACATGACAATGACAAAGGTCGTACGTGAGATGCACAACGACATATGGTATTTGTTCGTACATTCAAATCACAAGGGGAGCAAGGAGGCTACGCTCGTCTTGCGTGGTGCGACTACGCACACACTGGAAGAAGTCGAGCGTGGATTCGATGATGCTCTTGGTGTCGTATCAATGGTGATTGGTGATGAGAAGGTCGTCGTGGGTGGAGGCAATGCCTACGCTCGCATGGCCGTCTATCTACGCCAACATGCGGCACAGGTAGGGGGTAGAGCACAGATGGCTATTGAGGCGTTTGCTGATGCCTTAGAAACCATCCCTGCGACCATTGCCGAGAATGCAGGTCATGACCCACTCGATACCATCCTTGAACTACGTCACCGTCTGATGGACGGCGACCTCACGGTTGGTCCTGATGTTGAGAACGGAGGTGTGTGCGACATGCTCAAGTTGGGCGTGCTTGAACCTGCTGAACTCGTACGTCAAGCAGTGCTTAGTGCGGCTGAAGTCACGAATGCTATCCTACGCATTGATGACATCATTGCACGACGAGGCGTTGAGTGATGGGGCGGTTGCTTGACCGCTTGAAGGTCAAGTGCCGAAGATGCACACATTGGCACATACCGAGAAGGCTCACTGCTCGCTACATTGACGGTGAAAGAGAACGACTGCACATGTTGCAGTGCAAAGAGTGCGGTCACTTTTGGATTGACAGTGCGTTCAATCGTCAATAGTGCCAAGCCATGTTAGGACAAACCCTGCGATAAAAGATATAATAGAAAGTAAAATAACTTCTATTACTCTCATATAAATCATAGCCAACTCAGTACTGTTTCTATCGTAGGACATGCGCCCCAACCTGACGGCCACTCGTCACTTAGGATAACGAGTCCATCTCCGTCGTCACGGAATAAGTGCAAATGTTCATCATAAACATAGAGAGGGTATCTTGCTTCCATTGCTTCCTTTATTGACGGCATCAAATCAACTCCGAAACTCTAAAATATGTAAGTGCAGTGTTACTTGCTTGTACTTTGTATGTACCTGATGAAAAACTGGCATTAGCGTAGTGGCGTAATCTGTCATTTGCATCTAATTTGACTACGGTTGTTAATTGATTTTTTTGTCCCGAACCCGATACTTCTCGTACAACAATATCAGGGTAGGTTGAGCCGCCATCTGTCGATTTATAGACCATTGAGAATGACCAAGTGGGGGTAAGATTCAGATAAAATCCTACACTGACAAGATAGTAGCCATCTCTTGGTGCGACAAAGGCATAGTCGCTGGCGAGAAAGTCGCTATTTTCATCGTATTCTGTCGTACTGTGTTGTATGACAGTCGGGACTTCGGTCGTTAGTGCTGCACCTTCTGTTGTTATTTTCGCAAACATGTGTGCTCTCGTAGTAGGTATCGCATCCAACTTCGTCTTGTCGGCACTCGACATCGAACCTGCCGCACTGGTTGTAGCCGCACTGATACCGATTGTACCTGTCGTTGTAATTGTACCACCAGTGATTGGGGCGGTTGTCGCAATAGAAGTTACTGTACCTGTCGCTGTACCGATGACCTCAATACTGTTCCAAGATGTGTTAGTTTTATCGTAAACGTATTGTTTCACCGTTTGACCAAACGCACCCAATGAGTTGAAATTGACAGTGTTACTACCATGTAGATTCTTGATGGTAATGACGTGACCATCAGGGAATGTACCGCTTGGTGTCACTGTACACGTACCACTGGGCGTGAGCATGAGTACATTCTCATCAGCCGACGTAACAGTAATACTGGTGGCTGTAGAAGACAAAACCGAGTTGAAGATACGACGTGTAAACCGATTACCACCTGAATCCTTACCTGTGTAAAACATGACTTGGTTACCTTCGCTATCGTACGATTGCCACATAGCACCCATACGGCTATTCGCTAACGCACCTGCCTCCTCACCACCACCGTGTAGGTTGTCGAGGTCAGTGTGTGAATCGACCGCAGTTGTAGCACCTACTGCGCCTGATGTGACTGGTGTAAAATAAATTGGACTTGGTTTGATGAACACTCGCTTATCGTTGATTTCAGTTACTTTCAGATTTAAATCACCTGAACCACTTTCGTAGACACATCGTAGAACAGCAAGGACAACAGATTGCTTGACGTTTTGAGATGCACCCTTTTGTGTAGGCGCATTAAGAAACGAATGCGGGGCTAATGGATAGCCACTGCTTACAGGCGTACCCATCTCCCAGTAGATACGCTTGTTTGCATTTGTAGTATCATTGACAGATGATACGTAGATGACAACCAGTGCTTCTTGACCCGATGTTAATGCTGATACAGTGCCACTAACAGACTTGTAGTTGCTCGCATTTTGAATGTCTACATCGACTGTTGTTCCGCCACCAAATTCGTATGCTACACCGTCGATGACAGCATAGCCTCCTCGTACCACAACTTCGTAGTGATTGGACGATGCTTTACCGTTTACATTACCCGCTAAATTAAGTGGGTTGTTACGGTCACTGTCACCTGATGCGGTGTCTTCTTCAAGAAGAATCCCGTTACCATGTACTCCTTCGTACAGGTTTGTTAGTGTGGGACTGATGATGTGCTCACCATCAAACAACCCATCTTCAGCAGTAGGCGTAGCCAAACTGGTGTGAGTCGTAAGCGTCATGTTCCCTTTCGTATGTCCTGATAATGGATTTCCTGTCATATTTTCACCTTTCTTATACAGACATTTGTCTTAAATTTTCTACCATCTGATTGTATTGCGGATTGTCACCGTACTCAAAGAGTTTCTTTTGGTACGGGTCTTGTTTTATAGAATTTAAAAACGACAACGTATTTGATGTGCGAAGATAATCACGCATTTGCTCTTGCCAATTTCGTAAATCACCATGTTCCCTCCATACATCAAATGCAGGTCGATAGTCCTTCACTCGCTGTGTTAATTCATTCAGTTCGTCGGCATCAACATGAGGAAAATTGCTTGTAATGTTACTATTAACAATACCTCGTTGATAGTCAATTGGATTTTTATAAGGAGAAGCAAATAAACCGTAAGAAGGGTCAAAAACTTGCACTTGACCATCTTTGATACCTACGTTTGCACCCTTTACATCTTTTAAATTTAAGAATTGCATTAACGGGTCGTTTGTTATGCGGTCAAGTTCATCTTTATTACTTTGATTTCTATAGTCGTATTTACCACTTCTCCCAAATACCTCGTCCATTTGCACTTGTTCGGTTTTTCCATCAGAAATTGGTGTTTCAGGTATTATGGGTTTACCCATGTCAGCAAGTGCTTGTGATATTGCAAGAGTACCAAAACGGTCAGCGAATGGACGTTCTCTAAGGTCACTTGAAACCTTTGTAACTGGTTTCCTTTTATCGAAAGGTATTGTGGCTTCTCGATACATACCACTCGCTTTATCGGAATCATCAGCCTTGAGGAAAGCCCACGCATCTTCAAAAGCAAACATCATGCCACCTCAATTGTAATTTCAATTTTGACTTCGTTACTCGTCGTTTTTGATATTGGTTTAACTGTGAATCTACCTACAGGGGTGAAGTCATTGGTGTTTCGTAGTTGTAGGTATACTTCTTTGATTGCTTCGTTGAATGCTTGAGTTTGGGGAACAATAGCCTCTACCAATAGCGTAGCATCGTCTACAATGGTGATGGTAGGTGTGAGGGTCATCGCAGGGCGACCAGTCCCACCGTCGTCACTGGTGGCAGGTGTACCATCAAAACCAATGATAACCTCATTGATGTTGTCACGAATCGTTTCAAGCAACAATCTTCGTAGGTGATTACTTACTGGGATGAGTATACCTCCTTTGTTTGTGCTAAGTGGTGGCTCTTGTTACCACCGAGTGGTTCGTTACCACCACCAATTTTACCCCTCGTGTTGCCACCAATCAAGATTGCGGTCGAATAGACAGCATTTTCGATAACTTTGGTTTCAAACCGCAACTCCACCTTACCGAATAATGCCAAGTTCGTATCAACCACTTGCATGTATGTAGCGGGATTTGTTTCATTAGCATCTATTGTAGAGCCTTCGTTGATACCTTGCAGTATACCTTCAAGACCGACTTCAACATTCATAAGAGCAAAATCGCTACGGTTCTGAAGAGGATAGTGTCGCACCTCGGTGATGAGTTTGTTTCGACCTTCGTGTACCACAGTCATACCGGGGCGTACATTGAGTGAATCGTAGTTGTTGTTGATGGTTTGCGAGCCTTTCATCAGTGATTGACCACGCAGTATTTTACGTGCAACTCTACGTGCGCTCATCTTACTTCGCACCGTGTGGTCTACGATAGGTGCAGGTGCTTCACGTATGTCTGTAACTTGTGATTCGGTATCGTCCACTGTGACGATTACAAGGTCATTGAGTGCCATTGGTAATCCTTGTACTGTCACACGATTGAACGTATTATCAACAGGGTTTGATTGTGTAGTGTTTGATAGTTTGTCGGTGATGTTAATTGTGCTTTCGGAGAATGTAAGCGGAATGTACAGTAGATTACCAAAAGCATCGAGCAATACCATACGGCCATCATGACGAGCAAGATAGCGTAGTGATGTCATGAGGTTCGTATTTTGGAAGTCCTTAGCAATGAAGCGTGTGCTGTGATGACGGTGTGTTGCGACTGTGTTTTCAGGTCGTGCAATATTGACGCTTGTTACTCCACTGTCCACCGACTCACCCAACTTGATAGCCAAGTCCGTTGTACGCAGTCCCACGTCCACTGGCTGTCCGAGTTTCACAATATCACTGGTAAAGCCAATGTCTTGCAGTGTGCGGCCTTTCATGTTACGTAGGTTACCAAACACACCGATGGTGCTGTTCTCAACATCACTCAATACGATGCGCTCGGATGGGTTGTCGGCGTTGTAAAGGAGGATAGGTATGTTACTCGAAGACAAAGTTTCCCCGTTAAAGTATGGAACGCCAGTATATTCGTGACCTGATTTTTGTACGTGTGTGAGTTGTACGCCACCCTCGCTCTCAACAATCTGATAGCGGGTTTGAGGCATGACTTGCAGGTTACGGGTGTTGTTCTTCTCGACCGTAATCTTTGCTTTGTTTGACGTTTGCACGCTTATGCGACCATGATGAACAGCGTTATCGACAAAGACTGGCTTACGTACGTGGTCCATAACCTCGTTAGCATCGGTGTCATAACGCCCAGTGCTGGTGTTTGTGATGAGTGTCATGTATCATTCCTCCCTAAACCATCAGGCCACGCTTTTCCTCTTCCTCGGTGAGCGTGCATTTTTGGAACCATAACCAATCTTTCAGGTGGTATATCACCTTCAATAAACGCTTCTGCTCCCTCCCCGCTATATCCTTTATCTCGGAACTGTCCCATTGATGCGTCTAAGGGCATACGAATACCTACAACTCGGCTGTAAGGGTCATTCAAACCCATATTGGTTACATCTTGCCCATGTAGAAGCCTTTGTTCTTCAACAAAGTCATTAAAATTTGATGCGGGAGCAAACCAATTACCCCTTTTTCCTGTCAAATCAAAAGGTTTCACACCAACTCTATTTTTAGGGCTGTGAAACAAATACGGTTTTTCCCAATCAAGAGAGTCACTCGATGGTGGTTTAGCCTTCATCCCTTCATGTATGAATGACTCATATGGTTGTGCCATACTTTCATCAAAATCTTCAACATTTAATTCTTCTCGCAATCTATCTTGATTTAATTTAGTTGGTTGGTTTGAAATTGCAGTCATCGGGCCAAAAGGACTTGGAAAATCAGGATGAAACTCACCAAGTGTGGTTTGGCGTGTGGCCTTGAGTACGACCCATGCTTCACTAAAAGGCATCATTTTCCACGCTTCCCCCATGTCTTAGGACGTTGTGCTCTCCAATTGATAGGGATTCTCACAAGTCGTTCAGGTGGTATGTCTTGTTGTACCCAAGCCTCCGGTCCTTCTTCTGTCCGGTTTCTAAATTGTCCTCGAACGTCCTTCAATGGCATCCTTACACCTAACCCCATACGAGTAGGTGTTTTACTTCCCGCACTACTTTGAAACACCGAATGTCCTTTCATACCTGCGGGATGAAACCATGTTCCTTTACCGCTTAAATCAAATCGTTTAAATTTATCATCAAGTTCCTTACTATGTTCTTCCCAAATTTGGGCTTCTTCAGACGCAGGTGTTGCTTTCAATCCTTCTGTAATAAGTGATTGAGGAGATTGTGGTATTGTATTATCAAACGTATCACCATATATTCCTCGATGGACATCGAAATTATCATACCACTTTTGTGTAGGATGATAACGTATCATAGTCACAGGACCGTACGAACTGGGAAAGTCGGGATGAAACTCACCTAATTCGGTTTGGCGTGTGGCCTTGAGCAACCGCCAAGTGAGGTCCATTGGTTCGCCTGTGTAAATATCCTGAAAACCTCGCCCCCTCTTTCCTTCAACTTGTTCTAAGGTATCTGTTGGGCCGTAAGCCCAAGCACTTGAAAAGTCGGTTTTTGATGAAGGTTTCATTTCTAAACCCAAGAATTTACCTGTTTGTGGCTCAGGGAGTTCCCATGGTGTATTTTCTAATTCTCTCAAATTAACCTCTCTTTGTATCTCATCAAAGTCCACAGGCGTTCCTTCTAATTGATTTTCAATCATAAAACCCATATGTTCGGAGTCGGCGTGTTCGGGGTTTCCCCACCCTAAATTGTGAGCACTCCAAATCGGATTTCCCTCGTTATCTCTTTCAAAAGAAAAATTAGGGTCATCAAGCATGTCACGAATATCACCCTCAAACCATCCGTGTTTTAAGCGATTTAATGCTTCGTGGCTCATTAAACCAAAAGGTCGAGGTAATTTTCTGTCCATACCGGGTTGAGTATCGTCAATTCGATAATCAATAGAGTCCTCATAATCACCTCCACTCATTAGCAATCTTTTGACCTCTTCAACATCATACGCCTTGAGAAAACGCCATGCCTTCTCAAACATTTTTCCACCTCAACAGTTCCATCGCTTGAGAGCCGCACCCTTCGGAGTCAATTTGCCTTTCTTCGATGTTGGTCCTTTCATACCGCCCATTCTTGCACAGAATGATTTACGACGCTTGGCTTTCTTGCTACCGGGTTTGAGTTTGCTCGGTTTTGTTGTCACAGGTGGCTTGAGGTTTGCGCCAGTTTCACGCTTTGCTTTGGCACGTCCTTTAGCATTTAAACCACCCTTTCTGTGATGTCGATTTGGATTGTAACCGTGAAACGGCTTACTCTTTTTCTTTGCTTTCATCAACGCTATTGCATTTTCCATTGGTGTACAACAATCGCAAAAGTCGTATTCAATCATGCGCCATCACCTGTGTGGTCTGATGTGTTGTAGGTTACATCACCTTTATGTCCTTTTGGATGAAGTGCCTGTGAGAATCGTGGCACTACGGAGAAGTCCATGCGCTTTGTTGTTTCATCACTGTCAATGCGAGAGCGACGACGTGCCGCATCAGCACGATAGTGTTGGAGCGTGTTTTCGCTGATGACGATACGGGTGACCGCATTGTTGAGTTTTGTACTATCAAATGTCGCTTCACCGATACCAAGCAACTTCGGACCCTTGCTTACTGGTACAGACTCGTCACCACTAATGTCCATAACGTACAAGGGTGCGTAAGGCGGATTGGTATCAGGATTGGTGCTACGGATGTAGTAGCCTGAACTTGCACGACCGTTTTCCACCTCGTACATGTAGATACCATACTTACCACCAGCAGTAGCCGAGAAGTAGTTTGCACCGTATTGCGGGGATGATGAGTGCAGGTTGTTGTTTGGTCGGAACATCTCAACGTGTTGCTTGTCAAGCAATCGTACTGGTCTAAGCATGAAAGTAACTTTCTTGTCGGTCAAGTTTGTTTGCTTGTTGCTTACGTGTACGTTTGTTTCGTACGGGTTTGATGTCTTGTTTGACCCGCTTATACCGCCCCAATCTTTGTCACTGATAGGTGCAAGGAAGTTGCGGGTTTCAGCGAGGTATGTACCACCCATTGGGTTGAAGTTGGAGGTGTGGGTCAAACGCATTGCACCACCCTGTGGCTGTCCAGCGAAGGTTAGGCCAGTAAGGTCGTAATCGGCAAGCGTCTGTGAACCTGCGGTCAAGCCACCCTCCATAACCACTCGTTGCCCTACGTTGCGGTCTGTGTGTAGGCTGTGCGCTTCTGTGTTGATAGCAATAAGGTTGTCATCCACACCCTCGATGTTCTCGCTGTCAATACCGATACGTGGGCTTGACCGACTGATAGCATCCTTGTGTGGTGTGTCGCCAGTGAAGTCTTCTACACGGTCACTTGCTACTGCTTCAGGTTTGAGCAGTCCATCTTCATCAACACCCAATCGAGCACTGATACCACGCAGTACTTCGTTGGGTTGCAGTACATCGTTACGTGGGCGCACGTAACCGTCTGATGTGTTCGGCTCGGCAGTATGGTGCGAAAGAACAACCCCTGTAGCGTGATACGGCTCATCAAGGTCTGTGAGTACATCTTCGTTGAACATGGTCGGATAGCGTACACCTCGACCGTTACCCATGTCACCGACACGATGTGGGTTGGTTGGGAAGAAAACATCGACTGGGTTTGCTGAATCGTTGTTGTTCACGTTGTTGATTCGTCCCGCCATACGTGGGAAGTTCACATCAGTAGCCGTTAGGTCTGAATTGGTGAAATCGACAAGCGTTTTGAGATTGAC
>Ga0213866_10001825_pt1 | contig 15583 bp, 10 predicted proteins | sample PICome_11_FD_160079 | JGI IMG/M metagenome (GOLD analysis project Ga0213866, IMG submission 160079) | Coastal seawater microbial communities near Pivers Island, North Carolina, United States - PICO284 | ecosystem: Environmental > Aquatic > Marine > Coastal | place: USA: North Carolina...
TCAAAGCCCGCGGTCCACAAAGCTGGGGATCCTCGCAATGACTCGCAAAAAACATGTCGAACTCCGTCCCATATTCCATCGCCCGCTTCAGCAATGCCGCATTGGGAACCGCATCACCATCATCAGTCAACATCAGAACTCCTACTTCCTTGAGTCCGGCAACCGGAGCCATCTCATGCCCGGCACGATCCACGGTAATGCAGGCCGAGGTCAAAACAGGAATGCGGCACTTCGCTCCCTGCTCAAGCACCCGCTTGACCACCGTAGGTGAATCGACCGAAGGCGAAGTATTCGGCATCATGACCACTCCCGTAATTCCACCATTGATGGCCGCCTCCGTGCCATCAAGAATCGTCTCCTTCTTCTCCTGGCCCGGTTCACGGAAATGAACGTGGGCGTCAAACATCCCCGGCATCACAATTTGACCGCGGCAATCGACTATTCGGGCTCCCTCGGGAGCATCGATGACACCAACGGCCTTGATCACACCATCAACAACCCAGACATCGGCGCGTTGGGGTGCTTCGTTTTCTGTTGCGACTTCGCCGCCTTGTAAAAAGAGATTCATGAACGTTGTATCTTAAGATCTGGTTTCAAGCCAAAGAGCACGGCCATACGGGCCGCGATTCCGTTTTCCACCTGCTGCGAGATGAGACAGCGATCATAATCGAGCACCCCATCGCAAAGCTCGACGCCACGATTGATCGGTCCCGGGTGCATCACGTAAATGCCTTTGTCGCTGATCTCCTTGAGACGGTCCTCGGTGATTCCGAAGACCGAGTGATATTCGCGGTCACTGGGATAAAAGGGCGCATCCTGCCGTTCCTTCTGAACCCGGAGCAAATAAACTGCATCCGGCCCCCAGGCCATGGCCTCTTCGTAGTTCGTGAAACGTTTAAAACGCGTCTGCGGCACCAGACTTCCCGGTCCGCAAAATGCCACCTCGACTCCAAGCTTGTCCAAAATCGTACTCGTCGAACGCGCCACCCGGCTGTGCAAAATATCACCCATGATCATCACCTTGCGTCCCTCGATCTCGGGATAAACTTCCCTAAACGTAAAAGCATCGAGCAAAGCCTGGGTCGGATGGGCATGCGCTCCGTCACCCGCATTGATGACCGAAGCATTCGTCTGCCGTGCAATCGCCGCAGGTTGCCCCGCAAGCCGATGTCGCACCACAATGTAGTCCGCCCGCATCGCTTGCAAGGTATCGATGGTATCCCGCACCGACTCCCCTTTCGTCACCGACGAGTGCGGCACGTCGAAGATTGTAACATCAGCCGAAAGACGTTTTGCCGCGACTTCAAACGAGGACAACGTCCGCGTGCTGGGTTCATAAAACAACATCAGCACCGTCTTCCCCTTAAGGGCCGGAACTTTCTTAACCGAGCGAGTGAAGAGGTCTTTGAACGGCACCGCTTGATCGAGCAAATGAATGATTTCCGCGCGGTCAAGTGAGCCAATATCCAGGAAATCTTTTCGGGCCATAAGCTTCTATTTTATTGAGTGATAATTTCGACGGAGTCCTTGCCGTCAATCTTTTCCAAACTGACATCAACACGATCCATTCGATCCGTTTTGAGATGTTCACCAACAAACCGAGGCTCAACCGGAATCTCCCGATGCCCCCGGTCAATCAAAACCGCGAGATCAACTTTGGCCGGACGTCCGTAATCAAAAAGCGCGTCCAATGCCGCCCGGATGGTGCGACCGGTGAAGATCACATCGTCAACCAGAACAATATGCGAACCATCAACCGGAAAATCAATCGAGCTGCTTTGAAGCGTCGGATTGCTGCTCAGATGCTCGTAGTCATCACGGTAAAGCGAAATATCCAGAACCCCAAACCGTACTTGCGCCCCCTTCGCGACCAGCTTTGCAAAGACCCGCTCGGCCACCTCGTCGCCTCGACTTCGAATCCCTACGAAGTCAATCGCATCACCACCGGCAGCCAAAAAAATTTCATCCGCCAGACGGTCAATGGCCGCCGAGATGGCTGCTGGATCGAGGGCAATACTCATTCGGTTGGGAAGATGCTAGAAAGTGCCGTTAGAAATGCAAGCGACCAATGTCAGCACGACGCTGACTACCATCAAAGGTGACTTTGGCCGCCTCGGCGTGGGCCTTCTCCACCGCAGCTTCGCGAGTCTCACCACCAGCTACTATCGCAAGAACACGACCTCCGTTCGTCGACCACTCGTCACCTACCTTCTTGGTTCCGGCATGATAGATGCGGGCGTCTGTAACCGAGCCCAAACCGCTTATTACATCACCGGCCCGGGAAGACTCGGGATAACCCGCAGAAGCCAAAATGCAACACACCGACCAACCTTCGCTAAACGAAAGCAATTCGGGCTTCAGATTCCCTTTCGCTCCCTCCAGGCAAAACTTCGCAAGATCACCCGAAACCAAAGGCATCACCGCCTGACACTCAGGGTCTCCAAAGCGGCAATTATATTCGATGATTTTGGGGCCGTCCTCCGTAAGCATCAGCCCAAAGTAGAGAAAACCCTTATAGTTCAATCCATCCTTTTCCAGGCCTGCCACTGTCGGCGCGACAATTTCTGTCTCAATCCGCTTCATCAATTCAGGATCGGCCAGCTGGCGACTCGCCACCGCGCCCATGCCTCCCGTGTTCGGCCCCTCGTCACCTTCACCAATACGCTTGTAATCACGGGCCGGAGTCAGGATGAGATAATCGGGACCACTGACCGCCGCGAAAATCGAAATTTCCGGGCCGACCAAACACTCCTCCACCAGAAGTCGTCCGGGACCAAATCTCCGCTCAACCATCACCTCCTGTAAAAATTCCTCGGCCAATGCCTCATCAGGACAAACTGCGACACCTTTGCCTGCCGCGAGGCCGTCGAACTTCAAAACCGTCGGATACTTCCCATCAATCGCGGACCGCGCCTCATCGACATCCGCGCATCCCCAAGCAGCACCCGTCGGGATCTCGTGCCGTTGCATGAACTCCTTCGCAAATTCCTTCGATGCTTCCATCTGCGCCGCCGCAAACGGTGGGCCCCAGCAAGGAATCCCCACCTCATCACATCGATTCGCAAGACCAGTTCCCGTTACCAAATAACTTTCTTCTCCAGCAACACAAAGATCGATCCCCGCCATCGTCATCCAGGAAATCAAAGAATCAAGATCATGGGCCTCCACCGTCCCGGCCCCTTCGATTTCATGAATCGCCTCACTCCCTGGGAAACAAAACACCTCGGGCTGGCTCGCCGATTCACGGAGAGCCCGAATTAGGGCATGCTCACGTCCACCTTTTCCGACAACGCAAATTTTCACGGCCTCGAAATAGCGCACCTCAGCCCCTTTGACCAAGGAAACAATGGAGATTCTCTCTTGCCAATTTCGCTTCCCCCCTTCCAAATCCACCCGACATGGCAAATTATCCCGCACTCGTCGTTCTCGCCGCTGGCATGGGTAGCCGTTACGGCGGCCTCAAACAAATGGACCCCATGGGTCCGAATGGTGAAACCGTCCTCGATTACTCGGTGTTCGACGCCATTCGTGCCGGATTCTCCAAGGTGATTTTTGTCATTCGTGAAGACTTTGCCGAAGCCTTCCGCACCACCGTCGGGTCGAAGTTTGCCGATCAAATCGAGGTCGCCTACGCCTTCCAAAAACTCAACGATCTTCCCGGAGAATTCACCGTTCCCGAAGGACGCGAAAAACCATGGGGCACCTCCCACGCCATTCTTGCCGCACGCGACGAAATCGATCGCCCCTTCGCCGTCATCAATGCTGACGATTTTTACGGAGCCGACGCCTACCAACAAGCTGCCGGATTCCTGACCACCGAAGATACAGGCAATGACAACAGTGACAAGGCTCGCTACGCACTCGTCGGATACCACATCGTAAAGACCCTTTCAGATCACGGTGCCGTCAATAGAGGTATCTGCCAAATCAGCAATGGACTGCTCAAAGGTGTTGAGGAAGTGGTCGAAATCTCCCGCAAGGACGATGCCAAAATCGAAGGCCGCGGACTCGATGGCAATGCCTGCCTCGTCGATGAGAATGTTGTTGTTTCCATGAACCTCTGGGCCTTCCCCGTTTCATTCCTCGCCGAACTCATGGACAACTTCACCCGGTTCCTCGCCGAACGCGGGTCCGAGCCAAACAGCGAATGCTACATTCCAACCGCCATCGATGACCTCATTCATCGCGGCGTTGCAGACTGTCACGTCCTCGAGACATCATCCTCCTGGTTCGGCGTCACCTACCCCGAAGATAAGCCGCACGTTGTCGCCAGCATCGCCGCTCTGATTCAAAACGGCGACTATCCAACGCCGCTGACTTAGATTGAATACGAAATCCGTGAGTGCCCCGGATAGTTGTTGGCAGGAGTCGCGATCCTGTGCTCGCAGACTTTGCAAAATGAACTAATCATTGTCGCCATGGTGATCTGAAGCTATGGCCTCTCGCAGATATTAATGTTCTAAAAATTCCGCAGGCTACTTTCCTACCACACCTGCGCTCCTAAATTCTCCCAGTGGCTTGCCAAGCTGGCAGCAATCAGCCTCATCCTGGGCTGGTTGTCATGGCCGTTTCGAGTCGCGTGTATCGCTACCATCTTTGGCAATCTCGAAGCCATCACCATAACCGCAGTCCTGGAGAAATGGAAAACTGAAGTGCTCTCAATCTTTCACGCTTGGTCGCCCCCTTGACCGCCCCTTCAATCCCGCGAGTCTGATAGCACCGTTCTCAGGACCCTCCATCACGACACCCTCAAGAACGCTGGGTTCCTTATGCAATTCAAAATCCAAAAAAGTTAAGAATCCAGCTTACTTTGCGGAGGTAATTTCAATCTATAAAATGGTTCAACACAAGGGTGTCCAAAGAGCGTGTTAACAGAACCCGCATCTAGGCAGAGTAAGGAGAAGCCCTACCCTGACCGCGCGCGATACGGGCTTCAGTCGAAAGACTTGACGGCATGACAAACTAGGGTTCCATGGAACTACTCACACCGATCCCCCTTGTTCCCTGGAGAAGTGGGAGTATCTTTTTCTATGAACCTCTCCCTCGCTACCCTCCTCATTATCGTCCCACTTGCAGGCGCTGCACCCGATCCTTTTGATCGCCTGACCTTCCACGAAGCACCGAAGCCTCTGTCAGAGAAAGCCATAACCGGGGACTGGCCTCGCTTTCTCGGTCCGCGCCATGACTTACATTCCAAAGAGACCCACCTTCTAAAGGTCCTGCCATCAACGGGACCAAAGATGGTGTGGGAAGTGTCCCGAGGTGGCGGCCATGCCCCACCTGTCGTCTCAGGTAATCGCATTGTGATGATCCATACACTGGAGGATCGCGAGGTCATCGAATGTCTTCACACCGAGACCGGCCGCCGCTACTGGAAATTCGATTATCCGGTCACCTTGGGGTCGAGCTACGGCACCGAAGATGCCCCGCGCTCCGGCCCCGTGATCGACGGCGATTTGGTCTTCACCGTCGGAGTTCGTGGGGATCTACACTGTCTCTCGCTAGCCACCGGCGAGCTTGTTTGGAAAAGGAATCTCGACAAGGAATACGGGCCCGCCCCCTTCTTCTTCGGACGGGGTGGTTGCCCTCTCGTCCATGGCGATCAACTCATCGTAAATGTTGGCGGCAAATTCTGCGTGGGTGGCTTTGACAAGCAAACCGGCAAATTGATCTGGAACACGAAGCACAAATGGCAGGCCAGCTACGCCTCACCGGTGCCGGCCAAGATTCATGGCAAGGACCGCGTTCTCGTTTTTTCCGGTGGCATGACCGATCCCCCGGTCGGTGGTCTGCTCAGCATCGATCCAAAAACCGGCAAGGCGGAGAGCTCCTTTCCTTGGCGGGCACGGATGTATACCTCGGTCAATGCCGCCTCCCCGGTTGTCGTGGGCAATACCGCCTTTGTTACCGAGGGCTATACCGAGGGCGGAGCCATGATCGACTTCGCTCCCGACGGCAGTATCAAGCGGCGATGGCAAGCGCCGCAATTCAGGAGCCAGTTCACCACCCCGGTCGCCCATGACGGTTACCTTTATGGGGTGTCGGGAACCGGCGGAACCGAAATGGTCTGCTACGAGATCGCAACCGGTCGAGAAATGTGGCGGGACGGCATTGCACTTGATGGCGCGCGCCTTGGACGGGCCGGCCTGCTCCACATCGACGGAGCCTTCTTGTGCCTTGGGGCCCAGGGGACCCTGCTGTGGCTCGACCTCAGCCCGAAGGGTGCCACGATTCTCTCGCAGGCGCAGCTCTTCCTGGCACCGGAAACCTGGGGCGTTCCTGTGGTTTCACGCGGACTACTCTATGTTAATCAAAACGCCATTGCCCCCCGACTGGTGTGCTACGATCTGCGCCAATAGGCTAGTCCAGAAGCTGCACGCATCCCTACGTTTAATCAGGTGAAGACTCGATCGTCCAACATCGAAGTTTCACAATGCTGGCAAGTATTCCAATAACAAACTCTCAAAAGCGTGCACTTCCCGTGCCAGAGCCTGCCTCTTGGGCACGGCAGTAGAGCAGTTCATAAGGTCCAGTTTTCTCCACAGGTTGCGGCGCCGCTCCGTCGAGTTCTCCGGACGCATCATACCACTTAAGGTGAACCTCGATCGCGAATTTGATGGGAGCATGGGATTTGGTTGATTCTGTTTTCTTCTCATTCATAATATCGGTCAGATTTGCAGCTCCCTCCCCCGTCTGACAAACCCATGTCATCCAATAATTACAGATCTTGAGACTCCCGTCATTCCATAGTACCTCAAGGTATCGTAGAGCCAGCACGCTGCTGCTCGGGATGTTGCTACTGTGTGGTTCGGTCTCCCCACTAAACGCCGAGGACCCCGGCCTCGCCCTCTTCGAGAAAAAGATCCGCCCCGTCCTCTCCGAACACTGCTACGAGTGCCACTCCTCAGAGGCAAAGAAGATCGGCGGAAAACTCCAGCTCGATAGCCGCGCCGGAATCCTTAAGGGCGGCGAGTCCGGTCCAGTTCTGGATCGCAACAATCCGGAAGAAAGCCTCCTTGTGCAAGCCCTGCGCTGGGTCGATGATCTTGAGATGCCTCCCGAAGGTCCTCTTCCCGAGACCGTCACTCACGACTTCGTGAAGTGGATCAAACTGGGCGCACCAGATCCACGGAGCAACAAGCCAATTTCTAAGGAGTCCCGCGCTCCCCCCGTCGACCCTACCGCGCTCTGGTCCTTCCAACCGGTCACCAGTCCGAAGATTCCGGATCTTAGAAATTCCGATTGGCCACATGATCCGATAGATCGGTTCATCCTGGCCCGCCTCGAAGCGGAAGGTCACGAACCGACCCGCGACGCCGATGCCGAGACCTTGATGCGGCGATTGCATTTCGATCTCATCGGTCTGGCGCCCACGGTGGAAGAACTTGCGTCCTTCCGCGCGGAGTTCGCCACAGACAAACGGATAGCCCTGGAAGCGCTCGTCGACCGATTGCTCGCTTCCCCGCAGTTTGGCGAACGCTGGGGGCGATTCTGGCTGGACGTGGCGCGCTACGGCGAGTCAAATGGCAATGACGGACTGGGACGCAATCCGACCTTTCCAAATGCGTGGCGCTATCGCGACTACGTCATCGCGGCCCTCAATGCCGACCTTCCCTACGATCGCTTTATCACCGAACAGATTGCGGGCGATCTTCTTCCAGCTTCCACCCCCGCTGAACGCAACCGCCAAATCACCGCCACCGGATTTCTCGCGATCGGTCACAAGCCGGCGGCAGCTATGAACCAGAACTTCGCGATGGATGTTGTGGACGACCAGATCAATGTAGTGAGCACTGCCGTGATGGGGCTGAGCGTTTCGTGTGCACGTTGTCACGACCACAAGCACGACCCAATCCCAACCCGCGACTACTATGCCATGGCGGGAATCTTCAATAGCACCGAAACATTGTGGGGAGCAGCTGCGAATGAGAAACTCACCGCTCCTCCCACTCCGCTTCATGCCCTGAGGGACACGCTTGAAGAACCAGCTCCGGACTCCACAAAAGAGCCGCCACCCGACTTCGCAAAGGACTATGGCAAAAGCATCAAATCCCTCGAACCAGTCCTGCAAGCTAGGCTCGACGAAAAACCCGACGACCTCGTGATCGAGAAGGGAGTGAAATTTTCTCCAAACCAATTTGCCGAGGTAAAGGAAGGCCGGATTCATTTCGAGACTCCTGTTCCGGCTGACTCCTACTCCGTCGCGTTCTGGTTCCGCAACGATCTCGATAACTCGGCGCGCGCCATCACCGCGTATCTTTTTTCACACGCCTCCCCTGGCGACAAGAAACAGACAGGCGATCACATCGGGATCGGAGGAACATACAACAAGAGCCAGACCGGAAAATTCTACCTTTGGAACGGAGTGACAAGGAACCAGAACCTCGCCGGGAGCACCGTCATCCCCACCGGAAGCTGGAACCACGTGGTCCTGGTGCGCTCACGAAAGAAGGTTTGGCTTTATTTGAATGGTGATCCAAAGCCGGAGATCGAGGGAGAGATGGACGTCACGGCCCCGGATGACCGCAAGATCTTCCTTGGGGCCCGCAACGACCGATTCGCCCCCCTGCAGGGATCGCTCGCCGAATTCGCGGTCTGGAACCGTGCCCTTGATCCTGGCGAGGCCCAGAGCCTGCATGCGGCCTCTGGCCAAACCCGTCGCACGCACCGCAAAGTGCTGGGTTGGGCGATGGGAGCACGTGACAAGAAGAAAATCGCGAACTGTAAGATCAACATCGATGGCAATTCCAAGAAACTGGGTCCGGTCATCCCGCGCGGTTTTCTCACCGCCTGCAAAACATCCTCCGATCCGCCTCCGATCGATGAAACGACCAGCGGACGTCTTCAACTTGCGGAATGGCTGACCTCCGGCGACCACCCACAAACCGCCCGGGTCATGGTCAACCGCATTTGGCTGAACCTCTTCGGACGTCCCATCGTAATGACTCCGGACGACTTCGGTGTTTACGGTGCCCGGCCCTCACATCCCGAGCTTCTCGATCACCTTGCCCACCGCTTTGTGACCGAGTTGGACTGGTCGCTGAAGAAGATGATCCGCACAATCGTCTTGACCCGCACCTATCAACTCAACAGCTGGGGAGGGGCAGGTGAACTATTGAAAGCGGATCCCGACAACATCCTGATGGCACGCCACAGCCGCCGGAGGCTCGATGCCGAGGCTCTTCGCGACCGGATGTTACAGACCAGCGGGCTCCTGAATCTCTCTCCGCCCGTGGGCTCCACCATTGACGATGTCGACATTCTTCTGAACTGGCCGCACGGAGAGGCCAAGTATCTTCACGAAACCAGCCCCCACCGAAGCGTCTATCTCTGCATGCTGCGTGACTCACCTCCCCCTGAATTAAGCGCGTTTGATTTGCCAGACGGAATTAAGGTGGCTGGTAAACGAGACGTGACCACGGCCCCGAACCAGGCGCTCTATCTCTTCAACAATCCCTTCGTGATCGAACAGGCACGAGTCCTCGCCGAGAGCCTATTGGCGATCGATCCTTCGGCATCCGACGAGGACCGCATCCGCTCCGCTTACAAGCGGGCGCTTCAGCGGGTACCAACCCAATCGGAAGTTGTTCGCTCCGTAGCCCACCTACGGGAAGTTTCCAACCTTCTGGCCAGCGAAGGAACAGCCTCTCTTCCAAAAGCTTGGACCAGCCTATGTCAAGCCTTGCTAGCCAGCAGTGAATTTCGCTATGTTGATTGAAAGAATGACAAGTCCCATGCCAAACCGCCGTGCCCTGTTGCGCTCGACCTCCTGCGGGTTTGGCTACCTTGCCCTGAATGCTCTTTGCAGTGCGCAATCCAAGGGACCCCCGGCAGAGGCCTCTCTGAGCCCCAAGAAAACTCCCCTGCCCGCCCGTGCCAAGCGAGTCATCTTCCTCTGCATGCCCGGTGGACCCGCTCATCTCGACACCTTCGACTACAAGCCACAATCAGGCAAGAAGGAGCACCCTGGGTCCGTCTTTGAATTCAGCCAGCACGGAGAGAGCGGGCGGTGGGTCTCGGAACTCTTTCCAGAAGTTGCGAAGCACGTCGACAAGCTCTGTGTACTGAATGGGATGCACGCCGACACCGGGAACCACGCCCAATCATTCCTGCAGTTACACACCGGTGAAAAACTGCGTCGACGACCAAGCATCGGTTCGTGGGTCACCTATGGGCTCGGGACCGAAAATCAAAACCTCCCCGGTTTCATCAGCCTCAATGCCCACGAGTCCACGGTTGCTTCCAGCGCCTTCCTTCCCTCCATCTACGGAGGAACATCGATTGGCGTCAATGGAGAGGATATGTCGAAAGCCACCATCGCCAACGTCACGGGAAGCAAACTTTCACATCAGGTCAAGCGCTCTCAACTCGATCTGGTTCAGGCCATGAACCGCGATCATCTCGCATCGCGACAGGATGATCCGCAACTCGAGAGCGTCATCGCGACCATGGAACTTGGCTTTCGAATGCAGTCCGTCGCTCCGGACCTCCTCGATCTCAGCAACGAGCCCGCGGATGTTCTGGAGCGCTACGGTGTCGGCAAAAAGATTTCGGTGGGAACCTGCCGACCATCCGACTTCGGACGTCAGTGTCTGCTCGCACGACGGTTCGCAGAAGCCGGCGTGCGCTTTATCGAGGTCACGCACAACGGCTGGGATCAGCATAAGAATCATCGCCGAGACTTGCGGGCCAACTGCGAGTCAACCGACGCACCGATAGCCGCCTTGCTTGAGGACCTTGATCAACGCGGGTTGCTGGAGGACACGCTTGTGGTATGGGGCGGCGAATTCGGGCGCCCCGGACTGAAGCCGGGTGACAAGAAGGATGAAACTGGACACAACGTGAAGGGCTTCACATTCTGGCTGGCCGGGGGTGGCGTAAAAGCGGGCATTGCCCACGGCCGGACCGACGAGACCGGAGCCCGCGCGGTGGAAGGAAAAGTTCACTTTCGAGATCTTCATGCCACCATCCTCCATCTGCTGGGACTGGAGCACGACAAGCTCACCTTCCATCATCAGGGTCGACTTCACCGTCTCACCGGCCCGCTCGGAGGAGCAGTCGTGCAAGAGATCCTAGCCTAACTCAAATCACCTGCTCTCACCTCACCAGCTATCACCTGCTCTCACCTCACCAGCTACAGTTCATTATCAAATTAAACCCTCTTCCGCCAAAAGTAAATTTCCAACAGTATTATCATGAAACGTCGCGATATTTTAAAAACCGCTGGCTGCACCCTTTTCCTGCCGTCTCTTGAGAGTTTCGGGAAGAATCGGTCAGCTCCGAACGAAACTGATGTAAAACGCCTTTTCTGTGTGAGCATGGGCTACGGCTTGTTCACCGACGCCCTACCACAGACCGATGGCGCTGACTACGTATTCAGCGACCACATGGAACCTCTTAAAAAGCACCGGGATCATTTCACGCTCTATTCAAAAATGAAGTTTGGAGGGAACCATCACAATGATCACAGATGCTTCGTAGGAAACACGACGACGAACCCGGATTCTCTCGACCAACTTGTCGCCGACCACATTGGACATTTAACCCGCGTCAGAAACGTCGTCACTTTTATCAGTCATGCCCATCACCACATCGTTGCTTCTTGGCGAAACAGGCTTCCTGTGATGCCCATTCAGTCGACAAGGGTGCTCTTTGAAACTCTCTTCGCCAAGACTGACAAGAAAACGGAAGAACGACTTCTCGCGAATAAGAAGAGCGTTCTTGACGGTTCGCTTGAGGAGGCGAAATCACTGATGGCACGAGTCTCGGGCCGGGACAAGCAAAGACTAGAAGAGTATTTCGCGGCATTACGCGAGTCGGAGCAGGAACTCAACAAATCCATCGAGTGGCTCAGTCGGCCCCGCCAGGATGTCGAATTCCCTGTCGCTCCTTCATTTGAAAATGGATTCCTCGAAACCGATATCGACAAAGAAAGATTCCTGACAAATCCACGTCAGATTCAACGCGGTATTGCCTTCGATATGATTTACAAGGCCTTCAAGTTCGATGTCACACGCGTGGTTAATTTCTACATGACAGGACTCGACAATGACCATCACCTCACGACGCACAACGTCCCCAAATCCGAAGACGCACGCACAAGTCTGACTAAATATGACTCCTCGTTCTATTCACTGATGGCAAACTTCTACGACAAGCTTTCCAGCACCAAGGTCGAATCCGGATGCACACTGATGGATGAGACGGTCACCGTCTCCACAGGAAACAACAGCGTGAGCCAAAAAATGGGGCCTCACAACGGGAATGAAATCCCGGTATTTGTTGCGGGCGGAAAATTCGCAAATCATGGCGGCCATATCGTGCGCAAAGGCGAGACGACCTGCGACATCTACCTGTCCATTCTTCAGCAATTTGGCATCGAACGAGACCGGTTCGGCAATAGCACAAAAAGCATCGCTCTGTAACATCATGCTGAGATACCAAATCACAAGAGCAGCGGCGCTTCTAATATTGGCCGCTAGCCATTTTTCAAACGGCCTTGCAGATGACCGGATACAATCCCAGCAATTCTTCAAGACGTATTGCGTTTCCTGTCACGGAGCGGAAAAAAGTAAGGGTGACCTTCGTCTGGATCAGGTTGACGGGCAGCAATGGAACGACCCAGGCCTGCTTAATGACATCTATGAGGCAATCGAATTTGGCGAGATGCCGCCGGAAGACGCACCGAAAATCCCACAACCCGAACAGCTCAAAGCATTGCAAAAAGCCGTGGGCAATCAACTGCACCTACTCGCCGAGGAACAGAAACCGGGCATGCTGAAACGCTTGAACCGGGTCGAGTATCAAAACACGGTCAATGATGTCTTTGGTACTGACTTCTCACTGCTCGACAGACTACCCCTCGACAACATCGAAGCAGGCTTCAATAACAACGCCGACAACCTGCACCTGTCAGTTGTCGATATGGAATCCTACTTCAAGACTGCGAACCTCATCGCCGAGAGTGTTGTCGGCGACAAACCTGCTCCACGCTCCCTTGTTTACTCAACGAAAGCCACAGACATTGATACGCACAGTCACAAGGACAATACCAATGGCTTTGCCCCCACGCTGTCCATGGCCTCACGCCCCTTGGTATTTGCGACCCAGTCCATCCAAATAAAAATCAACCCATCGGTCAAAACGAGAGGTGTTTATAAGGTTCTTCCCAAGGGCTTCTATGTCCAGGCCAACTATGTTGCAGGTAACCGGGCCAAAGAAAAATTACCTGCCGTCAGGGATGTTTTAGAGTTAAATCCCAATGATTGGCCAAGCGCCCACTCGATGAGCTACTTCCTTCGAAAAAACTCAGGAGTTGGACAGAGCATTGTTACCGTGATTCCAAGGAATGCGGCCTGGCAGGACTTCGATCCCAGCATCGGTTTCACGACGCAACTGTCGTCCAATGATACGATCGTCCTCAGATGCAATTCGGTCAATGGAGGTGATCCACAGCGGATGTTTTGCATTGAAACGGCGACTATTACGGGACCTATCTTCGAGTCATGGCCTCCCAATACTTACTTTTATAAGACCTACTGCAAGGACATTAATGAATCTTCTGGCGATGAGGCATGCCAGTCCATTTTGAGGAAACTTGCGCGAAAGCTGTTTCGCGGTCCGGTCTCCGACGCTGAGATGCAGCCATTCTACCAGCATGCCAAGAATGCGCTTTTTAAAGACCAAAGCATTTACTCAGGTCTGCAAGCAGGCATTCGCGGAATGTTATGTTCCCCGAAGTTCCTCTTTAAGCAGGAAGGCGAATCAGTGGCTTTGGATGATTACGCGATCGCGGCACGCATGTCATATTTTCTGTGGAATTCCTTACCCGATAAAATGCTCTTCGAGCTTGCGAGACAGGGAAAGCTGAAGGACCCAAAAGTCCGTCGTGAACAGGCGCTCCGAATGTTACAGGACGCAAAAACAGACCGCTTCGTTAGTGACTATGTTTATCAATGGCTCGATCTTAAAAAACTAAAAACCATCGAACCCGACCTTAGTATTTTCACGGTTGATGAATTTGATCTCGTCCGGAATCAGATCAAAGAAGAGCCGGTCGAGTTCTTCAAGGAAGTCCTAACGAGTAATTTAAGCTTGGAGAATTTCATAGACTCTGAATTCGTGATGATCACGCCGGAGCTCAACTATATCTATCGGATCGAGGGGCATCCCGTCGCGACACCTGCCAAAAGACCTGGCGCAAATAAAATATCACCAAAAGATTACCGTCCCAAAGAGATCACCTCAGAGTTCTCCAAAGTGATGCTGGAGGGAAAAAACCGATATCGCGGAGGGCTCCTTTCACAGGCAGGTTTCATGCTGATGACGACCAACAACGGGGAATATACCAATCCGTTTTATCGCGGAGCCTGGGTCTTGAAGAGTTTTTACGGAGATCATCTGGAGACTCCGGAAGACCTTGAAATCTCTGCACTCAGCCCCCCTTCAAAAACGGCGACGATCAAAGAAACGATCGATGCCCACCGAGAGGATGTCAGTTGTAACATCTGCCATAAGAAGATGGATCCCCTTGGAATCGCTTTAGAGAACTTCGACGTCCTGGGACGATGGCGGGACCACTACACTGACGTAAGCAACTATACCCAAAAGGACACAAAGAAGGGTGGGCGTTTTCCAGTGGATACGAGAACGGCCCACATGGACGGCCGGGCCTTCGAAGGACCTCTGGGGTTAAAGAAAATTCTGATGGAAGACAAAAGGAAGTTTTTCAAAGCCTTCGTGGAGGACATATTGTCTTATGCCATGGCTCGTGAACTCAACTTTCTCGATCGTGAAAACGTTGAACAGCTTTACGTGAAATCCGCTGATACGAACTTCAGGCTGCGAGACATCTTGTTAGAGATCGTGTCGTCAGGCTACTTCACCAGACGATAGCAATGAGCCATCTGAACAGATTTACTGTGGCCGCCGCCAGAAAAAGTGGTCCACGTTGAATGAGAGGATTTGGTTAAATCCAAACCCTAGAAAATGAATAAACAAAAGAGACATAGACCCGAAGAAATGATCCTGTTGTTGCGTGAATTCGACAGTGGAGGCCCAGACCTTAAAAGGTTTTCGCCCAAAACTCACATCCCGGTCCAAGTTCTAGTTTGCCCAGTTAAAAAATAGGTCTATCAGTATCAAGTGCGAGAGGGTGATTTCGGCTTGGTAAGGAAACGAACCATAATATTTTTTCTCGGTTCTTTGGGGTTTTTATGCTCTGCACGAGCGAAAAGCGTTGCCCGGCAGTGGAACGAGGAAGCCCTAGCGGCTATTCGTATCGACTTTCCGGCGCCAACCGTTCACTCACGAAATCTCTTTCATCTTTCCGTGGCGATGTGGGACGCATGGGCTGCTTACGACGATAAAGCGATAGGTTATCTTCATAACGACCACGCCATAATTCCCGACGGATACACGCTAGAAATGGCTCGGCATGAAGCGATCAGCTACGCAGCCTACCGAGTTCTCAAATACCGCTATACCTTTTCAACAAATTCCTCCATCACTCTAGCTGCACTAGATCTCCGCTTGAGCAGCCTGGGATATGATAAAACAGCGACTTCAACGACTGGAACTTCTC
>Ga0213866_10001826_pt1 | contig 15569 bp, 15 predicted proteins | sample PICome_11_FD_160079 | JGI IMG/M metagenome (GOLD analysis project Ga0213866, IMG submission 160079) | Coastal seawater microbial communities near Pivers Island, North Carolina, United States - PICO284 | ecosystem: Environmental > Aquatic > Marine > Coastal | place: USA: North Carolina...
TACGAGGGTGAATCCGTCAAAGCGCCACAAATCGGGCGGGGAAGTTACTGACAGACCTTCAAGGATCAAGGAGAAGGCTCACTGGATCGGCAAGAGTCGATTCAACTTGCCGCACGGCCGACTACTTGGGAACAAGCCGAAACGTTGTGATCACACCGAAAACGTTGACTTCGTAGTGGGCGTCTGGATTCCAGTCTTCGACGTAAAGATCGCCAAAGAGCTGTGTGTACAGGCCGTCTTCATGCGTCTCAGTGAATCGCTTTTGTCCGCTAGGAAGGGCCACTATCCAAAGCGGCATTTCCCAGGTGTTTGTGAGCACGAATTCACCCTCCTCAACCTCGGTGAATTCCTTGAGCAAGCACTCTCGCTGACCGATGGGCCTCCAGTAGATCTCTCCATTCAAGGGTAGGTCCACAGAGGAGCGGACTTCCACGTCCAGATAGAGGTCCGATGAGTCCACAACCCGAGCCTCATTGACGTGAAGCTTCACGATGATGTCCTCGTCGTATTGACTCTGATAAGGATCCTGATCCGGCCTGACCTCAAGAACTTCGGCAATCAGCTCCGGCCCCGGCACGCTGCCACCGTAGGGCAGCTTGGCGCGCTCGGCTTCAGCGGCGATGCGGACCAGCTCGGGGTCCGGCGTACCTACGACGCGTTCCCTTCGGCCATCCCACGAGTCGATCAGATCGTCAAGATCGACAAGTGCCACCCGCTCATCGGGATCGCTGAGATGAAGGTAAGTGAAGACGGTGCTCGCAGCGGCTGCGGCGACGAACGAAAGCAAGGCGACGAAAAGCTGGGCGCTGGTACTCATGCAGATTCCTTGTGTGTGGCTGGGATCACCCGCGCAGTATCGCGCATGCAGAAGTCATCCACAAGTGCGAAAACCGCAAGGCGCCGTGCAGCGCATTGCGGTTCGCAGAGTCTCAGCCAAAGATCGCGCTTAGCGCATCTTTTGCTTCGGACGAATCTTGCTCGCGGACTTATTCTTACGAAGAGGCTGGCGGCCCTTGGTGCCGTTACCCGGCTCCTTCCACTTACCCTCTTGGCTCACACTCAGCTTGACACGGCCTTTACGGCGGCGACGTGCCAGAACTTTGCGGCCATCAGCGGTTTCCATGCGGGCACGGAAGCCGTGGGTGCGATTGCGCTTCAGGTTTGATCGACGTACTCGTTGCTTCATCTCATTGCTCCTACGCGTCTTGAGGCGGAGGAAGATAAGGGGAGGGGCTCAGGCCGTCAATGGCCTTTGCCGGAAAGATTGGGGAAAATAGCTGAGCTGCGCTCTAAGCGCCAGAGCCCTAGCCTAGCGTTTCGCCATTCTTCGCGCTCATACGAGCGAGGGGATTCGGAATTCAACGCGAAGGCGCTGAGGCGCGAAGTTCGCAAAGCCTGTCGGATGCTGCATCGCGGGCCGTTTTGCCGACCGCTCTCTTCAAGAAAGCATCCATCGAGAGTCTCCAAACTGGGATAATGAGAAGGCACTGCGATAGAGCGTCGTCGAATTCAATCCTAGAGATTCGCCGACGCGTCTTGCGGGTACTGTGCTGGCGTGCGCGCTGAGCAATGTCTTTCCCATCCTTCTTTGCAGTCCTTTGCGACTTCGCGGCTTTGCGTTGAAAGGACCGTGTGAGAAACCGTCGCTGCCAGAAAAGGGCGAAACCCTAGGCTAGGGTTATAAGGATTTCAAGATTCAACACAGAGACACGGAGGGCCAAAGGACACAGAGCGCTGCGCGTTGCAGCAAGCAGATTCGCTAGGGGAAGCGCTCTGTGCCGCGGTACCTCGGTGCCTCAACCTTCAATCCGCCAAAGCCCCGCCGCAATCACGCCGCCCCTACTTCAAACTCCACCACTCTGCTAGAATCGGTCGTACACCCAAACCACCGGGGGAAATCATGGCAGAACCAGATGTTCCGGCGAAAGCGCCGAAAATGCTCGAACTCAGCGCAGGCACCTACTTCTGGTGCTCCTGCGGCAAGTCCGGCAAGCAGCCTTTCTGCGACGGCGCGCACGCGGGCAGCGAGTTCACGCCCACCAAGTTTGAGCTCAAGGAAGACGCCAAGGTCGCCATGTGCATGTGCAAGCACAGCGGAGCAGGCGTGTTCTGCGACGGCTCGCACCGCAAGCTCGACTAGACGAGAAAGTGACGCTTAACAATGAAGCTCTACACCCGCACCGGCGACTCCGGCCAAACCGGCCTCTTCGGCGGCGAGCGCGTCTCCAAGTCGTGCCCGCGCGTGATCGCGTATGGTGAGGTTGACGAGCTCAACAGCGCGCTCGGTGTCGCCCGCACGCACACGCTCTGGCCTGAGCTGGATACGCTGCTGATCCGCATTCAACACGAGCTTTTCGATCTCGGCTCGCACCTGGCGACGCCTCCGGGCACGCCTTCCGCCGAGAAGCTGCCAGCGCTGACGAATCACCTCGTCTCCTCGCTGGAGCTGGAGATTGATCGTTCGACAGCCGCGGTGCCTGCGCTCACGGCATTCATCCTGCCGAGCGGCTCGCCACTGGGCGCGTGGCTGCTTTATATCCGTTGCGTTTGCCGCCGCGCTGAGCGCGAGGTAGTGAGACTCGCGGAAATCGAAGATGTACCCGTGGTGGCGGTGACCTATCTTAATCGCCTCTCCGACCTGCTCTTTGCACTCGGTCGTGAGGCGAATCAGCGCGCGGAAGTGCCTGAAACACAATGGCAGCCCGGGATCAGCGGATCGGGCGCAAGCGCGGATGCCAAGGAGTAAGTGTGCGGCTATTCAATTACATGCGGCCCGCCAGCGGCAGCCGCTCAAGTTCTAGTGGCGTCGGTGTTGAAGTCGGCGGTGAGCTCTTCAGTTTGCAGACGCTCTGGGCGTTGGCATACGGCCCAAGCTCATACGGCGGGGCTTTTCCCTCGTCGATCGACGCGATGATCGAGCGCGACATGCTGCGCAAAGGCTTGCCCGGCGAGGTGAGCGCCACGCTGATCGAGTGCGGTCCCGGCACCCGCGAGCGCATGATGCTGCCGAAGGATGCGACCTTTGCGCCGCCGCTCATGCGTCCCGGTAAAATTCTCGCAGTCGCGCGAAACTACCGAGCCCACGCTGCGGAGATGGGATCGGAAGCGCCGCCCGAGTTGCGCTGGTTCCTCAAGATTCCCTCGACGGTCATCCCAAGCGGAGCACCGATTGAAGTGCCCGCATGGCTTGAGGGCGAAGTGCATCACGAAGCGGAGCTCGCGCTAGTGATTGGCAAGCCCGCGAAGAATCTCAGCGAAGCGGAAGCGCCCGAAGTGATCGCTGGGTACACCGTGCTCAATGATGTCACCGCGCGCGGCATGCAAGCCGAAGCGAAGCAGCAACGCATGCCTTGGGACGCCGCGAAGAATCTCGATGGCTTCTGCCCGATGGGCCCTTTCTTCGTGCTGAGCGAGAGCATCGCCAATCCAGCGAATCTCGCTGTGGAGTGCCGCGTCAACGGCGAGGTGCGGCAACAGGGCAACACCAGCGACATGATGCATAGCGTGGCGAAGATCGTGTCTGACCTCTCGAAGCACCTCACGCTCCTGCCAGGCGACGTGATCGCCACCGGCACGCCGGAAGGCGTTGGCGCGCTGAACGATGGCGATGTGGTGGAATGCGAGATTGAAAGCATCGGCGTGCTGCGCAACCCCGTGGTGCGCGGAAGCTAAACTCCTTCTCCCCCGTGTAGGAGAAGGTAGCCGCTCGTAGCAGGGCTGGATGAGGGGGCTCAAGAGTCAGCTTTTTGCCGACTCGCAGTGGCAAGACCCTTCGCCCCAACTCTCTCCCGATTGCATGGGGCGAGGGGGCAAGAATCGACAATGCTCAAAGATAAGGGAAGATCATGCTCACCGTCATCGCTACTTGCGTCGCCAAGCCCGGCTGTGAAGCCGACGTGGAGGCTGGCCTGCGCGGCCTGCTCGAACCAACGCGCGCCGAGGACGGTTGCATCAACTATGATCTGCATGTGTTGCAAGATCGTCCCGGAACTTTTGTATTCTATGAGAACTGGCGTGACAAGGCTGCGCTCGATGCGCATGCCAACTCCGCTCATATGCAGGCATGGGGTGCGCGCAAGGATGCGCTGATCGCTCAACCTGTTGAAATTCTGTTGGCTGATATGCTGAGTGAGCCGCTGCCGTGGCGGCCGGTGTAAGTGCTTGAACACTACTCGAATGGACACGCCCAAGCACCCTGTTGATTGGCGTGATACCGGCATCGCACCCCCCAGTGCAATGTGGAGGCAAGATCCTTGAACATCACTATGACCGCAGCTCGCGCACTCGCTATGCGAGTCGTGCGCACGCTGCGCGACGCCGATCACGAAGCTTACTTCGTCGGTGGTTGCGTGCGTGATGAGCTGATGGGACTGCGTCCCAAAGATTACGACGTCGCCACAAGCGCACGTCCCGACGAGGTTCTTGCGCTCTTCAACAAGACGCTGGAGATCGGCGTGCAGTTCGGTGTTGTCGCTGTGCTCGACGAAGAAACGCCGAACGTGCAGGTCGAGGTCGCGACCTTCCGCTCAGACGGCGCGTACGTTGATGGGCGCCACCCCGAAGGCGTTCACTTCTCGAATCCGCGCGAGGATGCTGCGCGAAGAGACTTCACGATCAACGGGCTCTTCCACGATCCCTTCGATGAAAGCACCCTCGATCTGGTGGGCGGTCAAGCCGACATCAAAGCCGGGGTGATTCGCGCGATTGGCGATCCGAATCAGCGCTTCGATGAAGACAAGCTGCGCATGCTGCGCGCGGTGCGTTTCGCCTGTCGCTTCAACTTTGAGATCGAGCCGGTCACCTGGGGCGCGGTATGCGAGCACGCAGAAAGCTTGAGCGTCGTGTCAGCCGAGCGCGTGCAAGCGGAGCTCAACGCGATGTTCGTTGGCCCCGCGCGCGGGCGAGCGCTGCGTTTGCTCTTTGAATCAGCGCTGCTCGATCAGTGTCTGCCGGAAGTCGCAGCGACGATCGGCGTTGAAGATGACGGCGCCAACGTTTTCTCTCGCACACTTGGCATGCTGGACATGTTGGATGCCGACACGCTGACGGAGCGCTTGGCCTGGGCGGTCGTGCTGCACGGCTTGGCTGCGCCTCGCGCGGCGCCGGAGCTCGCTGCTTCGCCGATGGAGAACAGCTCGCGCATGCCGCAGGCGGGGCTTGCTTTTCAAGTCGAGAGCATCATGAAGCGCCTGCGTCAGTCGAACGAGTTGTCGCGGGATGTTGCAGACATTGTTGCCAGCGTCGGCGCGGTCTCGCTCGCGCCGGAGATGTCGCCTGCGCGGCTCAAGCGCTACCTGCGCCATCCGCACATCGATGATCTCTTGTTGGTCGAGCAGTTACGCGCTCTCTCTATCCCGCACGAGCCGGGCGACATCTTGCACGCGGTTCGCTACTGCCGCGAAGGATTAGAAGCCTTCCGCAACGCTCCTGCCGAGCAGGGCTTGTGGCCACCCATCCCCGTGGATGGCGGCGACCTGCAAGAGCTAGGGCTTAGCCCCGGCCCGCAGTTTCGCGTGCTGCTGAATGACATTGAAACAGAGGTGCTGGAAGGACGCGTCGGAGATCGCGAGAGTGCAATCGCCTTCGTGAAGTCTAGGATCTAGCGCGCTGGGTATGGCAGGCAATCGCGTCTGCCTCCCGACTCTTTCAATACGGAGAACACTATGAAGACTCTCAAGCTTACTCTCGCGTTGGGCCTCGCTGCCTTCAGCATTACGGCCTGCGCAAATCCCGATCACTACCGCGTGGATAGCGAGCCCGTGAACGCGAAGATGCAGTTGATCGACGGCGACGACGTGTACACCTACACGCTGCCCGCCACGGTTGATGACATCGACGACGACATGGAAATCATCGTCACCAAGCCGGGCTATGAACGCTTCGAGGGACGCCTCGGCGATCTCGAACGCGTCTCTGAGAAAAGCTACCGCGTGAGGTTAAAGACCGTGCGTTAGAGGATTGATGCTACGGAGCGCGGCACCGACTAGCCGCTCCACCGATGAAATCGGGGGAGCTGTCGAGGCGTAGCCGAGACTGAGGGGGCATGCTTGCGAAGCAAGCACAAGCGCCTCAATGCCATGTTTTCGCTGAGTTTGAAGCAAGGGGAGCCCCCTCCGACTTCGACGCTGCGCGTCTCAGCCACCTCCGCCCGCTTCGCGGGGGAGGAGCTCCGCTTTCAACGCTGCCGCTAGTCTCTCCCCACGCGTTCGATCAGCAGATAGAGCGCGTCTTTCGGCAGCGTGATTTCCAAGCGGGCGCCGCGCGCGGTCCAAAGTTCAGGGTCAAGCTCGTGCAGCTCGTTGCCGACGCCGTCCAGCACGACGACGCGATAGTCGTCTTTGCCCGCGAGCGTCAGCTTGATCTTCGCATCCAGTTCAAGCACGCCGAAGGGATAGCCGCCAACCGATTCGATCACGCCCTCCCCACTCTCTTCCCAACCAAAGTGCTGGCTCTCAGTCGCCATCTGCACCAGCATGCGCGCCGAGTTCTTGATCTCCTCGCCGTCGAGCGCAACCACGCAAATGCTCGCGTAATCGCTCTCGCACTCAAGCTCTAGTTGGTCGCACTTGATCTCACCGGCTCTAGCGAGGAAGCCGCACGCGCCTTGGATGCTCGGCGCATTCACCACGACGGTGTTGTGCTCGCTCAGCCACGTGAGCTCTTTCGTCGCGCTCTCAACGACGCCTTTACGATCGTCGATGTACTTGTCGAGCTTCTCGACCTTAAGCTCGCTCTTCTTGCCAAAGCCCTGCACGACGGGACCGACCATGAAGGCGCGAGGATCAATGCCGCCGCTCGACTTGCTATCGCCATCGCCTCCACGCAGTGCATCGAGATTCTGCGCGGCGACGGCCTGCGAGGGCTGGTAATCGAAGAGCTCATCGAGCACCAGCGTCTCTTGCACGACGGGCTTCGCCTCAGTGATGTAGCCCATGCGATAGGCGAGCGCGAGCGCTGGAAACTGGCCGAGCAGAATGGGATCGTTGAGCGCGAACTTGGCGGGCGCGGTATCCCAGTGCGCAGTCGAGATGGCAAAGCTCAAGAAGGCATCAACGCCGTGCAGCGCGCCGTAGGTCGCCTGCAGGAAGGGCCACTCCGCTCTGAAACGATTGGGATTCGGCCAGCCGATTTCCGACACCATGCGCGGATAATCTTCAACCCCCACCACGAAGACCGGCGATCGGTGCGGCTGTACCATCGCGCTTCTGCTCGCATAGCTCTGCCCAGGCGCTACGGAATAGCTAGCAGCTTCGCCATTGTGCGGGCCGCCGAAGTAGCCGTGCGAATCAATGATGTCGCCCGGCAAATAGGTGGAGAACTCGATCGGCTGCATCAGCGCGGGGTCTGCCGTATGCCAGTTGCCGCAGCTCACCATGCTCTTGATCTTCTGCTTCTTGCGCAGCCATTCGATCGTGTCTTCGTAGAAAGTCGTTTGAGAGTGATGCAAGAACGCGAGCTGATCGCTCATGCGCTTCTTCTTCGCCGGCGATTGATTCGCACCATCGCGAGTCATGTGCCACGCATCGAGAAGCTGCATGCGGCCATCGCGCGGATTGTCGCGAGTTTGCTTGTCCCAGCCCCAAGCAGCGCTCGCTTTGTCGATCGAGCGGTACTTGTCTTTCAGGTAATCGCCGAAGGCTTCTTCGAGCTTCGCCAGTTGCACTTCGGGTATGGAGTTGGCGTTGAAAGTCCAGAAGAAGTAGCTGTCCTCGTTAACCAGCTCAATCATCGCCACAGCCGGGTCTTTGCCGAGCGACATACCAGAGAAAGCGCTCACCGGCTCAAGCAGTTTCTCAAGCCAGGTGCGGAAGATCTCCTGAAAGTCTTCGTCGAAAAAGAGCAACGCAAAGGGATGCTTGTTGTCTTGATCGCGGTAGCCCTTGAAGCCGTGCGCATCGCGCATGCTCAGCCAAAGCGGGAAGTAGAAGCTCAAGCTCGTGTAGATGCCTTGCTCAGCGAGCAGGTTCACGAAGTAGTGCAGGCGCTCAACCTTCACTGTGTCGAGCGTCGTTAGATCATCCAGCTCTTGGATGAAGTAGGGCGTGTGGATGCGCACGAGATTCACGCCCAACTTCGACAGTCTGCGCGCGAGATACTGCTGCGATGGCTGCGAGAGTTCCAGAACACCGCCTCCGCAATTGACGCCCCAGAAGCGCACGGGTTCGCCGTTGCCCAGAACGATCTCTTTGCCTTTGCGCTCGACGTAGCCATCGATGCCTGCCCGCTCTTCGTTCAGATCGCGAAGATCGAAGCCCGAGCCGTCGAAAGTGTCGATGCCCGGCTCGAAGGGCCAGTAGCCTTCGCCCGCGAGACCGGAGCGCTGACCGGGCTTGTACTTGCCGCGCGGCTCGAAGTCCCCCTTGATCAAGCAGAAGCAATCGAAGCAGGCGGTGAGCGATTCGCCAACGCCAGCCAGCAGTTCAATCTCCAGCGTGTAGGACTTGCGCTTGAGATCGCGCTCGCCCATGAAGACCCAGTTCGCACCAACAAAACGCTTGAGCGGCGTCGAGTCCTCAAGACCTACGTCGCGCCCGATCTCCGACCAATCGCCTTGATCGAAGCGCCACTTGAATGGCCCGTGCTTCCAGAACTTACGCGTCCAAAGCCGGTACACGCCGCTTTCAGGAACACTCACTTTGTAGCGCGCGAATGCTGCTTGTCCGGTGCGGCGTCCGCTGTTCGAAAGCCAGTTGCCATCGGAGAGCAGCTCGACCGCGTCTTCCTCAAGCGTATTAACGCTGAAGTCGCTGCGCGCGGGGAAGTTTGTTTCCTCCGGCGACTCGCCTTCCCACCAAACGTAGATCGGCTCGCCGACTTCCTTCTTCTTGGACTTCCGCTCACTCGCGCCGTCATCAGGCTGCGACTGCGCGTCAGCGAGTTGCGGCGCCAGCATCAGCGATACGAGCGCGAAAAGCAGAGCGATGGGAATCAGTGTGCGTCGCATGGGAACTCCTCAAAGGTGTTGCACGGATGCTCTTGAGACGTGTGGTGATGCGTGAAGCGGCAGCTATTTCTCGGCGATGTAGAGCCATTCGCCGGGCTGCGCATGCTTTTGCTGGATGTAGCGCAGAAACTCGTTGGTGCGCGAGAGATCGCCTCGCGCCTCCAAGCGCTCGATCTCCGCCTGGATCATGGTGAAGGCTTCGCTCCGAAGATCAGCGCGAATCTCGTCGTTACCCGCTTGCGCATCAAAGGTGTAGCGCAGGCCGAAGAGCGCGAAGGTCACCAGATCCCAGTCGCGGTGGCGAGGTTCTTCGAAGCCGCGCAGGCAGAGCAGATACATACTCTTCGCTCTGAGTTCGCTCGCTGCCGAAGTAATCGCACGTTGATCAGCGCTTAGGTACTCGTAGCCATCAACATCGGCGTAGTTGCCGGTCTGCACAACGGATCGCATGAAGCCACGCAAAGCAGGGTCCTTGCTGACCGCTTGCTCCATCGCGTTATTCGATGCATCGAGGGTGAGCTGCAAGGCACGTGCGCGCTCTTGATCGCTTGCGGGATGATCGCGCAGAAGCTGGGCTGCGCGCTTCCCACTGCGAAAGGGAAAGCGGGGTGCGGCGCTCTGCATCAGCCAGCAAGCCGTCTCCCAAGGTTTCGCCGAGCGTGGATGGCGTTGAATAGCCTCGTCCACCACGTCGAATGCTTCGTCGATCCAACGCCACTCATCTTCAGCGCTTGATTGCCGCGATGCGATGCTGCCTGCAAAGAGCTGCGCTCGGTGATACGAAACCATCACCGAGTTGGGGCTGAGCGACTCGATCATTTCGAGCAAGCCCTTTTCCTCTTCATACGCGCCGGTGTTGTGCGCTTGCTTTGCGCGCGACCAGAGCGAGATCAAGGGGATCGCGCGCGCTACTCCCATCGTCTGCGACGTGACCATCGATGCGGCTGAGAGATCGCGGCTGACCGGCGCTTCCTCTCGCGCAATCTCGCGACCGGCAGCACCCACGCAAAAGAAGAGCGCACCGATCACCAGGAAGTTCAAGCCCGCGCGCTGCATCACTGAGAATCCTCGCTCGCTGCGTCGCTCTCGTAGTTCGCCTCGCGCAAAGCGAGAGATGCGCTGAGTGTCGCGCCCTCCTCGTAGAGCTGCCAATCGTTGTTCTCGGGCAGTGCGTCGAGCTGCTCGCTCGTCACCTCGTAGCGTTGCTTGCGCGTACTGCGACGAACTTGCGCGTTGCGGCCTGTCACCTCAATCATCGCCTCTCCAGCATGCTCGGCAGACGCGCCGGCGCTGGGGGCTTTCACGCTGACCTTCAAGGTTCCGCCTTCACCTGGCGTGACATCGAAAGGGCCAACGCCGATGATCGCTTCTTCATCAAAGGTAGGCCTGCCGATCGAGGCTGATCCGTGGACGAGATTGGCACTCGCTCTTCCGCCGCGCTCGCTGATATCGAGCAGCGCCGGGCCGAGGATGACTAGGCGAACGCCGCCCCGCACTTTGATCGTGGTGGTCATGTTTTCGGGGACGCTGACGAAGGATGCGTCGTGCATCAGCTTGATCTCTTTGCCCTCGATCAGCAGGACGCCTTCCTCTACTTCAAGCAGCGCTGATTCGACGCCGAGAATGGGCGCTAGCGCTACGGTCGAGAGGATGAGCATGGCTGCAAAGAGGAAGAGCAAGCGCGCAATGGGGCTGGTCTTCTTGCGCGCGGGCGGTTCAGTGAAATCGCCTTCCTTATCATGCGCTTCCGCCGCAGCTTCATCTTCATGTCCGGTAAAGAAGCCCGCCTGATTCAGCGCCTTCTTCGCAAGGTCGTTGGAATCCGCAAGCTCATGGGCTTCTTGACGCTCTTCGTCGTCGAGCTGGCCATCGCGATGTTTGGCTATCAGGTCGTCCAGTCGGCTCACGAATTCTCCTTGCGGCTTTCGCCTTTCGCCCCAAATCACCGTGAATGATACCTCAGCGGCGCATTCTTTGCATGAGACACGCCAGACGTTGCAGGATGAAACGTGCGACAACCGGATTGTTGCAGAATGAAACGTTGGAGCGGCCAATCCTTCCAGAACCGCTAAGAATCACGCTTTTCACCAAGAAGAGGCGATTGGCACGCGCTTCGCGATAGCACTTGCGGACGTAGCTCGCGCAAGTAGCGGGCGGTAGGGAGAGACGGAAATGAATACTCTAAACAATTCGAAGCAAGATGAATTAAAGCGCGACCCAAGCAAGTATGTCATGGTCTGCGATGACGATCCGGTCACGCTGAAGGTCTTGAGCGCTACGCTCGAGCATGCAGGCTACACGGTCAGTTCCTTCGGCAACGCCGAGGACGCTGAAAAGGCGATCGCCACAACTCCATTCGGCGCCATGATCATCGACTTGAATCTGCCTGGCATCAACGGCGTCAAGCTGATCGACGAGATCCGCTGGGGTGAAGTTAACGGCAACACCCGCATCATGGTCTATAGCGGCCGCACGGGGCTGCGCGACATCTCGCTTTGCTTCCGCCAAGGTGCGAACGCCTACGTTGCCAAGCCTTGCGATGGCAAAACGCTGCTCGAAGTGCTGACTCGCATGCTTGACGGCGAAGACCGCATGGTGCGCTTGGCGGATGACGAGGTAAAGCCGGGCACCAGCCGCCTCGAAGTGCGTCGCTACGAGCGCTACCCGGCGCAGCCTTCAGTGGCGCGTTTGCGCCGCGAGATTGACTGCTCCGCGCGCCACAGCGCGACGATTGAGGATTACTCGGTGGAAGGCGTGAAGCTCACGACCAAGGAGAAGTTCTGCCTGGGCGATCGCGTTTACCTGCGCTGCCAGCTCTTCCAGCCCTTCGAATTCGAAGTGCCCTACGAAGTGGTGAACGTGGATGAAGTGCGAAGCGGCGAGTACTCGATCGGACTGCGCCTCGGCGGCAACAGGGAAGCGCTGCGCGAACGCCTGCAGCGCATTATCTAGCGCCATCACCCTGTCGTGCATGCGGAACTCACAGCCTAGCTGATCCTACGCTGCGACTCACCAATGCATCCGTGATGCTGATCGCGAGAAGTGTCCTTCTCCCGCCTCTCGCGGCCACAAGAAAAGCCGTCCCCTGGACCCTGGGGACGGCTTTTTCATTCTCTCGAAACGCACGCGAAATCGATCATACGCCTTCAAGATCGGAGCCGCTGGAAGCGACGTCGATCAGCTCGCGCGTGCCTTTATCGAAATCGTAGACGTGGAAGTTGGTCATCACGCGCCCGTAGAGATGCAGCGTCAACGTCGTCGGCCTTGATTCATCGCAGCCCGTGCGGTGAATGTGTTCCGGGCTGGGCGTGAAGGTGCAAATCGAGCCTTGCGAGAGCAGCACAACGCCCGCGCGGATCAGCTCAATCCCGCTTTCCCCCTGTGCTTCATCGACTCGCACGAAGGCGCGCTCCTCCAGCATGCCCTCAAGCACGCCGACAACGCCCCAGGTTCCGTGATCGTGAATCGGCGTCCATTGCCCCGGCGACCACACCATGGTGAAGAGCGACATCCCGCCTTCTGGGCAGATGAAGACCGGGTGACGCGCGTAGCCATTCGGATCAGGCTGCTTGTGCTCATCGCGCAGAAACTCATCCGCGTGAGCGAGCAGCGCCTCCATCCGGGGCGCGAGCGCCAACACGATTTCGCTGGCCGGCAAGCCTTGATCGCAACAGGACTGACAGTCGTTGAGGAAATCCTGAATGATCGTCGACTGCATCGGCATGTCCTTGTGTGTGATGGTGACGCTGGGCACTCGCGCTTAAGCGCAACCCGCCCCGCTCGAAGAATGCAACGCAAGGCCGCAGCGAACGCCAAGCTTCGCCGGGCGCTCCTCTGAATATCAGTTTGCACACCGCTTAGCAGCCTACAGAGGATAGAGGAAAGCCGCCCCCAATACAAAGGCAGTGACGCACAGAGGGTAGGGAGTGAGGAGAGTGATCTCAACTAACTCCACTCGCCTTCAGTTGCTCAAGGATAGACAATCATTCCGCCACCGCGGTTGTTGCTAGAAACAAGCTTCGCGGTCAAAGGGGAGAACTGTTGGGGGAGGTTCGCCCCGATGCCCCACACCCAGACTGTGCTGTCGGCGGCCAAGGCCGTCCCGCCCGGCTCGACGTAGATCATGCCATCGAGCGCGGGATTTCGGGTCGGCGTTAGATAGGTTGGATAGGTTGGAGTGGTTGGTGCAGGTGGTTGAATCCCAAAGCCAAGTTTCCCGCCTACATCCTCCCCCCACACATACGCTGTGCCGTCTGGAAGATATGCAATGCTCGAGGCGAAGTAGATTCGCTCGAACTGGTCGAGATGCGGCTGGCGTGTTGGCGTAACATCTGCGACTCCAGTACCGTTCCCAAATGCCAAACCGTCTGTCGCACCTGCCCAGCCCCACACCAGACCTTGAGAATCGATTGCCATTACTCCCGACTGGACATGAACAATATCTGATACGCCCGCCACCTGCCTGGGTGATGCATAGACCTGCGCCGTGGGTTCTCCATGCGCGCCCAATCCCCAAGTCCATACAGAACCATCGTCAAGGCAGGCAACCCCCAAATCGAAGTCGACGACGGGCCTTGGAAACGCTAACTGCCGCGGCGACTCAACTACATTTTCCGAGGTTCCAACGCCTAGCCACGAAAAAGTCAGCTCGCCGTTCCATCCCCAGCCCCAAAGGGTTCCATCGGACTTGAGCGCCAGCGCCCAGTGTGCAAAGCACTTGAGCTCCACAACGTCCGTAAGCCCGGCACGTAGTCTGGCGCGATACGTTCGGCGCCGGCCAAGGGATCACCAAGCAAGCCGGAAGCATTCGACCCCCAAGCCAACACACGGCCGTTGGGCATCAAGGCAACGCTGGCCATTTCGCCGATGTCGATGTCGACTGCGTCCGCGAGAATTTGATTGCCGAGCGTGAGAGGGAGACTCGAATTCACCGTGTCGCACCCCAGATGCCCGTACGAGTTGTCACCCCACACCCAGTACTGAGGCGTGCCGAAATCCCGAATCGTGATGGATGAACTGGTGGTCGAAAGCGTCGCGAACTGCGGATTCGTGTACTCCACCGAAAAGTGCTCGTGCGGCGTCTCTGTCACGGTGTCCGCCGCGATGGTGAGGGTGAGCGTCTTGCTGAGTTCTCCCGGAGCGAACACGATAGTGCCGCTGATTGCCGTGAAGTCATCGGGCGAGACTGCCGTCTCGTCGATGGTGGTGTAGTCAAAGCTGACCGTCTTGCCACTCTCGCGATTCATTTGGATGCTGAGCTCGATGTCTCGGGTACCGGTCTGCGGTTCATTGAAGGCGTTGAGGCCGGAAATGGTGAGATAAGCGTCGGGATCGTCGTCCGTTATCTCCACGGTCGCAGCAGATACCAGGATGGTCGTGTTCGTAGCACTGGTCAGCGTGAATGCGAAGGACTCCAGCGGCTCGTCGATGTTGTCGCTGATCACTCGGACTTGAACGGTATGAGACGTCTCGCCCGGCTGAAAGTAGAGCGTACCATTGTTCGGAACGTAATCGCTCTGTGCGGTTGCGCTGACGTCACTGGTGGCGAAGTCGACGCTCACGACGGGAACTGGCCCCTGGCCGGGTGTCAACGTGATCTCGAAGTCGGCAAAGGCCACTCCGCCAGTCCCCTCAACGAGCGTACCCGGCCCGCTCAGCGAGAGCTTCGGTCCGCTTGGCGCTCGCACTACGGTAATCTGGAAGTTCTGCGTTGCTGCGGGCTGCACACCGTTCGATGCGGTGATGGTGATGGTTCCGGTAGTGCCCAAGTCGGAATCCGCAGGCGTGCCGGAGAGGCGCGAGCCGCTCAAGCTCAGCCATGCCGGCAGACCGCTTGCATTCACGCTCGGCGTCGGCGTGCCGCTGGTGACGACGCTGTACTCGTAAAGCTCGCCGACTGATGCGTTCGTCGGCGGCGTGCTCAGAATCTGCGACGCTTTGCCGGATGAACTGTTGGGTACGACGGCGATCGAGAAGGTCTGCGTGTCCACGCCAGCCGAGTTGGTAGCACTCAACGTGATCTGCGGAGACGTGCCGATGTCAGCTTGCGTCGGCCTTCCGCTGAGCCTCGCGCCATCCCACGCGAGCCACGCGGGGAAGCCGCTCATCGCAAGCGTCGGACTGGGCGAGCCAGTAACCGTCGGCAGATAGACATACGCAGCACCCACCGTCGCCGAGGTCGGCGGCACGCTCAAAATGCGCGGCTGCGGCGGGTTGGTCGTCGTGTTGCTGCTGTTGGATTTGTTGTCGCCGCCTGAGTCGCAGGCGAGGATGAGGAAGAGTGAGGCGATGATGATGGCGATGCGCATGGTTGCTCCAGAGTGAGTTGAGTCGCGCTGGATTGTAGCAGGTGGAGTAGAGGCGCGTCATCCCGAACGCCGTAGGCGGAGGGATCTCCCTTGCTGGAGAGGGTGGGCTTTTCTTTGCACACGAAATGCTTATTGGATCGCGTGGATCGGAGCGGGATACGTGTGCAATCGTAGGAAGCGTTGGCACTCCCAGCGCGTACCGCCTCTCGGGTGCTGCGCACCCTGCGAGTCGGCTGATCCCTTGCGCAACTCGCTTCGCGAGTGTGCTCACTCCTCAGTCCTCGTCGGGCTTCGCCCTCTGTCGGGATGACGGACGC
>Ga0213866_10001829_pt1 | contig 15546 bp, 6 predicted proteins | sample PICome_11_FD_160079 | JGI IMG/M metagenome (GOLD analysis project Ga0213866, IMG submission 160079) | Coastal seawater microbial communities near Pivers Island, North Carolina, United States - PICO284 | ecosystem: Environmental > Aquatic > Marine > Coastal | place: USA: North Carolina...
AGTTTTGAAGTAAACCCTGTTTTAGAATTATTAAACACATTATCAATTAGTTACAAGAACAAAGAAAATCAAGAAAACACAGATAAATCTGAGAAATTCGCTTCCGTAAGCCTTGGAAAAAATTTAGCAAAACCTTTTCGGTTTTAGTTTTCCAACGAGAAAACTAAAAATACCTGCCAGAAAAAGTGCCTTTTCTTTTGTGAAGCCTGTACTGAACTTGATTCAGTATCTTTGGGCAAGCAAAGAAAATGAAAGTTAGAAATTTATAATTAAATGATATTATTGATGAAAAAACATTTTCATACCATTGCAAAAACGACATTAATTCTTGTGTATCTCGTTATTATTGCGGGCGCGGTAGTTCGTATGACAGGAAGCGGCATGGGTTGTCCTGATTGGCCAAAATGTTTTGGATATTATATTCCGCCAACAGAAAGAGCGCAATTGGAATGGAAAGCGAATCATTTTTATGAAGATGGTATGGTGATTATTGTGGATGAAACGTTGCAAGTTGCCAAACAAGATTTTACCACGTCCGATAGTTTTGAAAGTGCAAATTGGGAACCGTACACGAAACATGATTATGCAGTTTTTAATGCATTTCATACTTGGGTAGAATATATCAATCGCCTTTTTGGTGCGCTTGCAGGATTGGCTACTTTGGTATTGTTAGTTGGTTCTTTTTGGTATTGGAAAGAGCAGAAAAGCATCACGTTGTTGGCATTATTTTCAGTTTTTGGCATGGGATTTCAAGCTTGGCTAGGAAAAACCGTGGTAGATTCTAATCTTGCTCCGTTTAAGATTACCACTCACATGATGATGGCTTTGGTCATTGTTGCCGCATTGTTATACATTGTGCATGTGACTTCTGTTAAAATTACATCGCACAAAAAAGATGCACTTTTTATAAAATTACTTTACGCTTCTATTTTGTTAACGTTGATTCAAATTGTATTAGGAACGCAAGTTCGGCAGTTTGTAGACGAGCAAATTCATGCACTTGGCGAAACTAGTAAAAGTTTGTGGCTTGCCAATCCAGAACTCGATTTTTATATTCATCGAACCTTTTCCATCATTGTATTGTTAGTAAATGTAGCGTTATTTTACCGATGTAGAAAACTACAATTAGGCTTCCAAAAAGTCAATTGGGTAATGGTTTTATTGACGTTAGAAATCCTTTCAGGAGTTGCAATGTTTTATTTTGATTTTCCATTTGGAACACAAACATTACATATTGTGATGGCAACCTTATTATTTGGAATTCAATTTTATCTTATCTTAGAGGCAAATAAAGCACAAAAAAACGCAGAAACTTTGTAAATTTGCAGTCCAATTTTTTCAATGCTATGGTTTATAGATTCAGAGTAATATTAGATGCAGCAGAAGATGTCTTTAGAGACATTGAAATTCAGGAAGATGCCACTTTTGAAGACTTCCACAATGCCATTATACAAGCATTCGGCTTTGACGGAATGGAAATGGCTTCTTTTTATGTGAGTGATGACGAATGGAATCAGGGAGAAGAAATTTCTCAGTTTGACATGGGCGATGGCGAAGACGATATCCGATTGATGAACGAAACTACCTTAGATAGTGTACTTTCAGAAGATCAACTCCGCTTAATTTACGTGTACGATTTCTTAAATATGTGGACACTTTTGGTGGAACTTGCCGAAATTGCAGAACCTTTGCCTGGTATTTTATATCCGAATTTATTATTTTCTCACGGAATTCTTCCCGATAGCGCACCAGACAAGCAATTTGAAGCAGATGAAGACGAAGATCCCTACGGATTTAATGACGACGACGACGATTTAGACATCAACGATTACGATAGTTTAAATTTTGATGAAAACTGGAATTAGCTTCGACAAGCTCAGCTACTCAAATTCAACAAGTTCTATGAACTAATTCTAAATAAATAATTGTTTATCGATCAAGATTTTACATCGTCAGTTCGAGTGAATTTTTAATAACTAGTGAAGCTGATATTAAAAATTTGTATCGAGAACAAGACGCTACAATTTTATACTTTTACACTTAAAAAACAAACACCCAATAATGATCAATTTATATAGTGCACAAATAGATTCCCTTTCTATTCATACCGTAGGAAACAAAAGTAAAAACGAAAATGTGTTCCTTTCGGAAACGCCTTATCAGTTAACAGACGAGTTAACGCCGTTGCTAAAAGAGTATTTTTTCAAGCCATTTAGAGACAAAGAAGAAAATTACTTTCAGTTTGTGAATGAAGTTGATTTAGAATTTAATGAGTTGTACACCATTGCAACTGCTATTTTTAACGATCCGTCTTCGGCTCATGAAAATTCAAAAAAGATTACTACGTTATTGTTTGAACAATCCAAACATCCGCATATTAAAAGCGGTGAAGTGTATGTTGGTTATTTTGAAAATGTCGTGATTGACAACGAAAAAGTAGATGCTATTGGGATTTTTAAATCAGAGATTAAAAACGATTTTCTTCAGTTTGAAGAAAGAGGAAACAACATCGAAATATTATTTCAACAAGGAGTTTCGTTGAATAAATTGGATAAAGGTTGTATCATTTTTAATGTGAAAAAAGAAGAAGGTTATAAAATTCTTTCGGTAGATAGCAATAAGTACGATACCAAATATTGGTTGGATCATTTCTTAGGTGTTGATGCGTTTGCAGATGATAATTTTTACACTAAAAAATATTTGAAATTCTGTCAAAACTTTGCCAAAGATGTTGTTTTTCCTGCGGAAGACAAGAAAGAAGAAGTGATGTTTATGAACCGTGCCGTGAATCATTTTGCGAAGAATGACACGTTTCAAGAAGCTGATTTTATGAATGATGTGATTGACAATCCAGATTTGATTCCTGAGTTTAAGCATTATAAAGTAGAGAAAGGTCCAAAATATAGTATTGAAGATATTTCAGAATTCCCAATTGCGAATAAAGCGGTTTCTTCGGCTAGAAAAAGCATCAAGAATACGATCAATTTAGATACCAATATTCAAATAAAACTTGATTTCATCAATCCGGAATCTGCTGAAAAATTTGTAGAAAAAGGTTGGGATGAAGAAAAGCAAATGTATTATTACTTAGTATATTTTAATAAAGAACAGAAATCATAAATTGAAAGAGGTTGTCTGAAAAGATAACCATGACGTCTTTATGAAAAATTTATAATTTTGAAGTAATCTTTTAATCAATGACTTAAATTTAAAAGATTACTTCATTTCATTTACAATGACGACTTTTTAGACCGCTTTTTTTGTATTTCATTGTTCTTTAGAATTAATGATTTTTAGGTGTATCTTAAATAATCGTTTCCATCACATCAGCCACAAAACATCTTTTCTTTAAAGATTCTTCAGTTTACACTCCATTTTTTCATTGATTCCACAATTGTATTCCTTTTTAAAATTCCACAAAAAATCAATCTTTTCAAAGCTTTCCCTATATTGTGTAACAAATTTTAAGTTGAGTCGTCAACTATATACAATCAATCAAAAAACATATTTATATTGGAAACTATTCTAACCCTGCAAAATCTGAGTAAAAATTTTGGCTATCTCAAAGCAGTACAAGACTTATCATTCTCTATTGAAAAAGGAAATGTATACGGCATATTAGGTCCAAATGGAAGTGGGAAATCTACCACTTTGGGCATGGTTTTAAATGTTGTAAATAAAACTTCTGGAAAATTTCATTGGTTTGACGGCAATGTTCCTGTTCACGATGCTTTGAAGAAAGTTGGTGCCATTATTGAACGTCCAAACTTTTACCCGTATATGTCAGCTTTCGATAATTTGAAGTTGGTGTGTAAGATTAAAAATGTAGCTACTCTAAAAATTGACGAAAAATTAGAACTCGTTGGTTTGTTGGAACGTAAAAACAGTAAATTTCAAACTTTTTCTTTGGGAATGAAACAACGCTTGGCGATTGCTTCTGCGCTATTGAATGAGCCCGAAATTTTAATTTTAGATGAGCCTACCAACGGATTAGATCCGCAAGGAATTCATCAAATTAGAGAGATTATTAAAAAAATTGCTTCACAAGGAACCACTATTTTATTGGCTTCTCACCTATTGGATGAAGTGGAAAAAGTATGTTCGCACGTAGTCATTTTACGAAAAGGAGAAAAAATTTATTCGGGTCGTGTGGACGAAATGGTGGCAAGTCAAGGATTTTTTGAGCTCAAAACTGAGCAAGAAGACAAGCTGTTATCGTACTTAGAAAAACATCCTTCTTTTGGAAAAATTAAGCAAGAAGACGGATTAATTACCGCGTTCTTGAATGCTCCGTTGAATTCCGCAGATTTTAATTCGGAAATGTTTAAAGAAGGCATTGTATTATCGCACTTAGTACAACGAAAAGAAAGCTTGGAAGAGCAATTCTTACTCCTTACTGAAAATCAATCTAACTAATTTCATTCCTCAACGACTATGTTACGTTTATTACAAATAGAATTTCAAAAACTTTGGCTTAACAGAACCAGTAAAATACTGATTTTCATTTCCTTTGTTTTTCCATTATCGATATTAATCCTTTCGTCTATTAAAATTAACTTTTTTGGATTATTTGTCATCAATTTAGCTGAAACTAAAATATTTGAGTTTCCATATATATGGCATATTACCACATTTTTTGTTGCCTTTTTTAAATTTTTCTTTGCGATAGTTGTCGTTTCCATGATTGGAAACGAATACAGTAATCGAACTTTAAAACAAAACCTTATTGACGGACTGAGTAAAAAAGAATTTATTCTCTCTAAGTTTTATTTCATTCTAGCTTATTCGCTCGTTGTTACATTGTTTGTTTTTATAATTACGTTGCTTATTGGTATTTTTAATTCACCATCAGAAAGTATGTATATCGATAAGATTTTAGAAGGCTCCATATTCATTCCTGCCTATTTTATAAAACTACTGACCTTTTTTAGTCTTTGTTTGTTTGTAGGCGTACTAATTAAACGATCTGCTTTTTCATTAGGTGCCTTATTTATCGGTTTTATTTTAGAATTAATCTTGTACGGCTTGTTCCGTTTCAGATGGTATGATTATGATACATCTAACGAAATCATGCAATTTTTTCCTTTTACAAGTATGTGGAATTTAATTGATGAACCATTTACTAGAATTGGCACTTTACATACGACAGAAAATATCTTTGTCACAGACTATAATGCATATTGGTATGAATTTGTCATTGCTGCGGTATGGATTTTTATCTATATATTTTTCTCTTACCGATTGTTAAAACGAAGAGATTTATAACAAAATAGTACGAAAATCAAATACATTTAAGAGAAAGAGCGGAGAAATTCGCTCTTTTTTTAGTTGTAATAACTATCTTTGGCACTTGTAGCGTATTGAAAATTGCTATGAAATATACCGCTATAAAATCGCCATTGTTTCCCTAAAAACATACACTTTGGTTATTTTATGACTTGTTATTTCAAACATACACTACTTAGAAAAAGAACAATTCTCAAAATCATAAAATAATAGCTTTATAAAAGAGTTATTATCATTGATTATTGAGCATTTTTTATGCTTTAGAAAAAGAACAATTACACATGAAAAAACTTTTACTATTCATTCTTGTAGTCTTACCAAGCGTGCTTCTTGCACAAGGCGAAGCTGCAAACTGGTATTTTGGTCAAAACGCAGGATTACAATTTGATCCAAACACAGGAACTGTAACCGCAGTTACCGATGGAAGTTTAAACACGCTAGAAGGTTGTGCATCTATTTCAGATACTGATGGAAATTTATTATTTTATTCTGATGGAATTACGGTTTGGAACAGAAATCATCTAATCATGACCAATGGAACTGGTTTGAATGGAGATAGTTCAAGTACATCATCTGCGCTTATTGTACCAAAACCGCAAGATCCAAATATCTACTATATTTTTACGGTGGATGAACCACATCACAATGATGGTGGTGTAAACAACGGGTTGAACTATACGGTAGTTGATATGACAGATGGAATTGGTTTTGTTGACAATGCACAAAAAAATATCCCGCTAATCACGTATGATACTTCTAATCCAAATGAAACACGTTTTAAATGTTCAGAAAAAATATCTGCTGTTAAAAGTGCTGACTGTGACTCTTTTTGGGTATTAACCCACTTTATTGATAATTTTTATGCGTTTAAAGTGGATGCCGTTGGTGTAAATACTACTCCTGTTATAAGTAACACACCGTTGGAAGTTCCAATTTCTGGTTACAGAAGAAATGCTTTGGGATATTTAAAAGCGTCTCCACAAGGAGACAAACTTGCCGCAGCTCATTTGGGTCTGGCGACTGTTGAAGGTGGTGATGGTCCAGGAAAAGTAATGTTATATGATTTTGATAATAATACCGGAATTGTAACGAACGAATTAGAATTATATAATGGAGATGCGCCGTATGGTGTAGAATTTTCTCCAGAAGGAACAAAATTATACGCAACCGTAGGATTAGGAAATAACGGAACAGGAAACAGCTTGCTTTTACAATATGATTTATTAGCAGTTGATATTCCTGCATCACAATTTACAATTAATAACTCTCCTTTTTCTGCTGGTGCCGTTCAAGTTGGAATTGATGGAAGAATTTATAGAGCACTTTTAAACTTCAACAATAATAATTCTGGTCGTTTTTTAGGTGTCATTGAAAATCCTGAAGCTACTGCCGCCGCTGTAATTTACAATCAAAATGGAATATTGTTAGATATCACAAACACAAACTCCAACCTTTCACAAATTGGACTTCCACCATTTATTCAATCATTATTTGCAACACCTGTTGATATTATTCGTAATGGAGTTTCCTCAACAGATTTGTCTTTATGTACCACACAAAATTATACGCTCATGGCAGATGATATTCCCGGAGCAACCTATACGTGGACATTTGGCGGGAATCCATTAGCGGAAACTACTTTTCAATTAAACTTAACAAATGTTACGCTTGCGGATGCAGGTTTATATGAAGTTCGAATTGAACAAAACAATGGAGAATGTCCATTAGTAGGACAAGCAACAGTTTCAATATTTACACTACCTGTTGCGAATCCTATTGACGATCAATTCATTTGTGATGATAACAATGACGGATTATGGAGTTTGGACTTAGATACACTCACAACTACGGCTTTAGGAACACAAGATCCATTGTTGTTTTCAGTAACCTATCATTCAAGTCAAGCGGATGCAGACATGAACATGAATGCGTTAACAAGTCCGTATACAAATCAAATTCCGTATGGTTTAGAAACCATTTTTATTCGTGTTGAAAATAACGATAATACGGATTGTGCTGCGATAATTTCTTTCGATTTTGATGTGTTCGATCAACCAACTGCGAATCCTGTTACCGACTATGAAGTCTGTGATGATATTGCTGATGGCGATGACACCAATGGTTTTTCAACATTTGATCTTTCTACACTTGACATGCAAGTTTTAAACATGCAAGATGCTTCGCAATTCAATATTTCCTACTACGCAAATCAAGCAGATGCTGATGATTCTATGAATGTATTGCCAATAGCATACATTAATACAACTGCTGGCGGAAATCCTGTGGTGGTGCGTATTGAAAATGTTGACAATCCTAATTGTTACAGCACGATTACGTTTAATGTTGTGGTTAATCCACTTCCAGTAATCATACAACCTGTTACGCTAAGTCAATGTGATGATGATACCGATGGATTATCTGATTTCAATCTAACAGAAGCAAACGCATTACTCTCAAACGATTCGGCTAACGAAACATTTACCTACTATACAAGTTTAACAGATGCAAATGATGCAATAAATCCAATTCCAAATGATACTGCCTATAATAGTGGAAATGGTGGACAAGTTTTTGTTCGAATTGAAACGGTTAACGGTTGTTTCAGAACTGGAGAAGTAAACCTAATCGTAACTACAACGCAAATTCCAGATACATTTCAACTTACCTATGAAGTGTGTGATGATGTATTCATAGATAACGATGATACAAACGGAATAGCAACTTTTGATTTTAGTTCAGCGGAAGCGCAAATCAACGCATTATTTCCAGTAGGTCAAAACTTAACAATTACGTACTACGAAAACTTTGCGGATGCACTAGCGGAAGTAAATGCCATTCCTGACATCAGCAATCATAGAAATGATGCTTCGCCAAACGTTCAAAACATTGTTGTTCGTGTAGACAGTGATGTAAACAATGCGTGTTTAGGATTAGGTGAACATATTACGCTGACAGTAAATCCGTTGCCAACTCAAAATACAATTACAGATTATGTAGTATGTAGTGATGTTGCAAATCAATTTACATTTGATTTAACAACAAAAGATATTGAAGTCATCAATGGACAAACCAATATTGATGTTACCTATCACGAATCGCAAGCGGAAGCAGATACAAATTCGGGAGCCATTACAAGTCCGTACACAACATTCCCTAGAACCATATATGTGCGTGCAATCAATACCATAACAGGTTGTATAAACACAGCCATGAACTTTGATTTGATCATCAATGAGAATCCTGCGGTTGTCATGCCAATGGACTTCATTGTTTGTGATGAAACACCTTTTGATGGATTCACGCAAGTTGACTTAAATACAAAATCGGCAGAAATCATTGGTACACTTACAGGTGTATCTGTTCAATATTACATAAGTCTAGCGGATGCTGAAAATGACGTAAATCCACTTGCCAGTCCATACACAAACACAAGCAATCCACAAACTATCTATGTTAGAGTTGAAAATGGCACAACTGGTTGTTTTAGTACAACGAACTTTGATATTGTTGTCAGTGAATCTCCGACAGCAAATGCAGCTACGGATTTAGAATACTGCGACACCGACAATGACGGTTTCGGAATCTTTAGCATTCGCACCTCAGAAAACGAAATCACAGGTGGTTTAATTCCGGGACAAGTAAGTGTGACCTATCATGAAACACCTGAAGATGCTGACAATGATGTCAATCCACTTCCAGATATGTATACCAATATCAACCCTTACAATCAAACGATATATGTACGAGTTGAAAATGTCCTTACAGGCTGTTTCAATGTGGTATCTTTAGCCTTAATCGTCTATGATTCCCCAGAAATTGCAGCACAGGACACAGTCACTTTAGAAGAATGTGATGACATCTCAAGCGATGGTTTTGCACAATTCGATCTCACACAAAGTATAACAGATATCCTCAACGGGGAAGATCCAAGCACACACACGGTTCGTTTTTACAACAACCTAACAAATGCAGCAAATGGTACTTCAATGGGAGAAATCAACAATATCAATGCGTACACCAACACCACAGTCGATACAGCAACCATTTGGGTACGTGTGGAAGATCAAGTCACAGGTTGTTATAGCATTACCAATCTCACGCTGATTGTCAACGAACTTCCGGTGTTGACACAACTCGCAGGAATTGAAACCTGTGATGAAGTCTCACTCAACGATGGAATTGAAGTCTTTGATTTGACCAGTCTTGCCGAGCAATTACTAAACAATGTACCAGGCATCAGCCTGAACTACTACGCTAATGCGGCTGATCTCGCAAGTGATACGCCTATTGCCAATCCAACGGCGTATAGCAATGTGGAAATTGGCGTACAAACCATCTTTGTTAGAGCTACCAATGATGTCACTGGTTGTGAAAACACCATTACCTTTAACATCACGGTGAATCCACTACCAAGTCCAACACTCAATCCAAACGGAATGCTTACGGCAGAAATCTGTGATGATGACAATGATGGCTTTGCTAGCTTTGACTTAAATGATTTAGTAAACGATATCATCAACAATGAACCAGATGTAGTCTACAGTTTCCATGAAACAGCAGTCGATGCAGCGAACAACCTAGATGCGTTAAGCAGTCCGTACAACAACATCATGATGGATACTCAAACGATCTATGTTCTGGCAACCAATACGGTAACAGGTTGTTTTACAGTCACGCCATTACAACTCAGTGTGATTCCAATTCCAGTCTTGCCACTAAACATCACCGACTTAGAAGAATGTGATGAAGCAAGTAATTTAGATGGTTTTGCGATGTTCGATCTCACCCAGACACAAACAGAAATCTACGGAACACAAACCCCAAGTGATTATACACTGACGTATCACGAAAGTGAACAAAATGCGATTGATGATCTCTCACCGATTGTCAACCTTACGGATTACATCAACACCACGATCAATCAACAAACCATTTGGGTACGACTCGAAGACAATGCCACAGAATGTTATGCTATTGGCAACTTTGATATCATCGTAGTAGGACCACCAGTGCTAGTACAACCAACAGCTTTCTCATTGTGTGATGATCTAGAAAGTGGCGATGAAAGTGATGAAATCAGCAGTTTTGATTTAACGGATAAATACATTGAAATCACAGGTGGAAACACGAGTTTAACACTCACGTATTACGCAAGTCTGGCAGACTTAAACAGTGATACACCCATAGCCGATCCAACAGCGTATCAAAACATCAGTAATCCACAAGTGTTGTACATTCGAGCAGCCAATGCCGCAGGATGTACTACGGATATCACCATGACACTCAGAGTGCTTCCAATTCCAACACCGAACACCATGCCAACAGTCTTAGAAGCCTGTGATGATGACACCGATGGTGATGCTACGAACGGCATCCTCATCTTTGATCTGACACAAGCCGAAGCGGAAATCGTAGACAATGAAAGTAATGTAACGGTGAGTTATCACATCACAGAAATGGATGCGGCGGATGATCTCAATCCGATTGTAGATCCAACCATGCATACCGTTGATATGGCAACAGCCAATGCAAGCGGACAAGTGATTATCTATGTACGTGTGGAGAGTGATGTGCAAATAGACAGCAACATGCTACCATGCTACAAAATTGTAGAACTGCCTGTGGTTGTTCATCCATTACCAGCATTGACAAGTACTGCATTTAGCTATGTATTCTGTGAATATGACAATGACAATACAGGACAATTTCAGTGGGATGTAGTGACCGCTTCGTTAGACTTACTCACGCCACCACAAGATGTAAATGACTTTATCGTTACATATCATCCAACAGTGGCAGATGCGCTGGCAAACACCAATGCATTAGCAAACGGATTTGAAAACACCACCAATCCACAAACGGTCTTTATCCGTGTGGAGAATAGTAGTACAGGCTGTGTCAATACGAATAACATTGCGAGTTTAGAACTCAGTGTAGAACCAATCCCAACAGCGACGGCGCCACCAACATACGAGGAATGTGCGAGCGATCAGTTAGATCAAGATACCGCAGTATTTGATCTCACTTCGCTTGATGGAGTCATTACAGGTGGACAAACAGATACGGCAGTCTCGTACTATGAAACCGCTACGGATGCAGATTCAGATAGCAATGCGATTGTAAACACTACAACGTATATCAACACGTCAAATCCGCAAACCTTATTTGCACGTGTACGACAAACCATTACGGGCTGTTTATCAGATCCGATCTTAGTGACTTTACAAGTAAATCCATTACCAGTGTTTAGCTTGCCAGCAGATGATATCTTATGTGTGGATGCGATCACAGGGTTAGCACAAGACACAAGAACCATTGGCATTGACTTTGGCACAGGATTTACCTATCAGTGGACGACTCCAAGTGGAACCTCTACGAATGCAACTGTCACGGTAGACCAAGCAGGAACGTATAGTGTGATTGTGACTGACGAAAACAATCCAACCAATTGTAGCACAAGTGATAGTGTCATTTACACGGCATCATCTGCACCAAGCACGCTTGATATTCAAGTGACCACACCAGCATTTTCAGACTTGCACAATGTGATTGCCACAGCCACAGGTGGATCAGGTAGTTACGAATACCAATTAGATGATGGACAATGGCAAAGCACCGGAGAATTCTTTGACTTACAACCAGGACAACACACCATTACGGTGAGAGATACCAATGGTTGTGGAGAGTTAGTAAGAACCTTTGGACTGATTGACTTTATGGAATTCTTCACACCAAACGGAGATGAGTTCAACCCGACATGGAATATTATTGGACTAGAGAATCAACCAGGAGCGAAGATTTACATCTTTGACAGATATGGAAAACTCTTAAAACAGATTAGTCCCGCAGGACAAGGTTGGGATGGAACCTACAACGGAACGCCAATGCCATCAGCGGATTATTGGTTTAGAGTAGAATATATCGATCCGTTTGATAACACACCAAAAGAATTTATAAATCATTTTACATTAAAAAGATAAATCACCATATTTGTCTTATATAATTGTAAGACAATGATTTTAATAAAAAAAACAAACAGGATAAAGAATGCTTTTTTAGTGTTCTTTATCCTGTTTTCCTTTCAACTAAAAGCACAACTAATGCCCACATTAGTAGGAGACGCCAATGATCTTGGAGGTGATTGCTTTGAAATTACAGAAAATATAAACTTTCAATCTGGAGCCGTCTGGTATGGTACACCTATTGACATGACAAATGATTTTATCATTGAATTCAGAGGTTTTTTTGGTACAAACGATGCAAATGGAGCCGACGGAATTACATTTATTATCAAAAATACAGCAACACCTGAAATTGGAAGTCCTGGCGGAGGAATCGGTTATGAAGGTATAAATAACTCAATTGCTGTCGAATTTGACACGTGGCAAAATAATGATTTAGGAGATCCGTTTTTTGATCATCTTGCCATCATAAGTAGTGGAAACAATAATCATAATACAGCGGCAAACTTAGCTGGACCAATTCAGGCATCAGCCACCACCGCAAATATTGAAGATGGAGTAGAACATATCATCCGAATTGAATGGACGGCAGCCACCACAACAATGGATGTGTATTTTGATTGTGCCTTGCGCCTTTCTTATAGTGGCGACATTGTAAACACTCTTTTCGGCGGAACTACAAATGCATTTTTTGGCTTCACAGGATCTACTGGTGGTTCGGTAAACTTACAACGCGTTTGTTTTGACTATGTATCTTTTGCAAACTCTTTAGCACTTGACGATCAAACAATTTGCATAGGAAGTTCGGTAAACACGATAGATGCTTCAATTACTGCGGCAACTTCATACGCATGGACACCAACAACAGGTGTTAGCAATCCTTCAATCCCAAATCCAATATTTACCCCAACAACGACCACTACATATACTGTTGACATTACAAATAGTTGTGCCGAAGTCATACAAGAAAGTTTTACCATTACAGTAGCACCATTACCTACTGCAAATGCTGTCGCAGATATTGCTGTGTGCGATGATAGTACAAATGACGGAATTGTACCTTTTAGTTTTACAACACTTGACGCAACCGTTTTAGGAACGCAAGATCCTTCCATGTTTAATGTGAGTTATCATCTAAGTCAGTTTGATGCTGATGGTAATATAAATTCACTCACGTTTCCATACACAAATACAGCACAATGTGAACAAATATTTGTTCGATTGGAAAGTAACACAAGTTCAGATTGCTATAGCACTACGGATTTTGAAATCTGTGTAAACTATCAGCCAATTGCAAATCAACCAAATGATATGATAGCATGTGATTTTGATAACAATGGCTCAGAACTATTTGACTTGTCTACGCAAGAAACGACAATTCTTGGCTCACAAAATGCTACGGATGTAAACATTACTTTCCACGCAAATCAAGCAGATGCTGACGCTGATGCAAATCCATTATCAACAATGCATGCTGGAACTGATGGAGAAACCATTTTTGTAAGAGTTGAAAGTACAGAAGTTGGGAACGATTGCTATGCAACCACTTCTTTTCAATTACTTATTAGTGAAGTTGCAACAGCAAATACGGTCATGGATATTGCTGTGTGTGATGATAGTACAAACGACGGAATTGCACCTTTTGATTTTACAACACTTGATGCAACCGTTTTAGGAACACAAAATCCTTCCATGTTTGATGTAAGCTATCATCTAAGTCAGTCTGATGCCGATGGTAATTTGAACGCGCTTACGTTTCCATACACAAATACAAGTCAATGCGAGCGAATATATGTGCGATTAGAAAATAACACAAACACAACATGTTATACAACTACAGATTTTGAAATCTGTGTAAACTATCAGCCAATTGCGAATCAACCAAATGATATGATAGCATGTGATTTTGACAACAATGGCTCAGAAATATTTGACTTGTCTACGCAAGAAACGACAATTCTTGGTACACAAAATGCTACGGATGTAAACATTACATTTCATGCAAATCAAGTAGATGCTGACGCTGATGTGAATCCATTAGCAACAACCTATACAGGAACTAACGGAGAAACCATTTTTGTAAGAGTTGAAAGTACAGAAGTTGGAAACGATTGCTATGCAACGACTTCTTTTCAATTATTAGTTGATACGCCACCAATAGCAAACACAATACCTGATTTGAATGTGTGCGATGACATATCAAATGATGGAATTGCGCCTTTTAATTTTACAAACTTAAACTTAACTGTACTTGGAACGCAAGATCCTAACCTGTTTACCGTAACCTATCATGCAAGTCAATTCGATGCTGATGGCGATATAAATGCGCTTACGTTTCCATTTACAAATACAATGCAATGTCAACAAATATATGTTCGTGTAGAAAACAATTCAAATCAAATGTGTTACAGCACGACTGATTTTGAAATCTGTGTAAACTATCAACCAATTGCGAACCAACCAAATGATATGGTAGCATGTGATTTTGACAACAATGGCTCAGAAATATTTGACTTGTCTACGCAAGAAGCTACAATTCTAGGAACACAAAATGCAGCAGATATAAACATTACTTTCCACGCAAATCAAGCAGATGCTGACGCTGATGCAAATCCATTATCAACAATGTATGCTGGAACTGATGGAGAAACCATTTTTGTAAGAGTTGAAAGTACAGAAGCTGGAAATACTTGTTACGATACAATATCTTTTAATTTAGTATTTGATAGTCCTCCAAACATCACAATGCCGAGCGATTTAATTGTGTGTGACGATGAAACATCAGACGGTTTCACGGCAATCGATTTAAGCATCCGAAGTGCTGAAATTGTCAACAATCAATCAGGATTTTCTGTTCAATACTATGTAAGTCAAGCAGATGCAGACAGCAACACAAATGCTTTAGCAATTCCGTATACAAACATTAGCAATCCGCAAACGGTCTATGTCCGAGTAGAAAGTGGAAATTCAGGTTGTTATGTAACAACTTCTTTAGTAGTTTCAGTTGAAGATGCGCCTGCGGCAAACCCCGCAACACCACTCGAATACTGCGACACCGACAACGACGGTTTTGGAATCTTTAGCATTCGCACCTCAGAAAACGAAATCACAGGTGGTTTAATTCCGGGACAAGTGAGTGTTACCTACCACGAAACTCCCGAAGATGCTGATAATGATGTCAATCCACTTCCAGATATGTATACCAATATCAACCCTTACAATCAAACGATATATGTACGTGTGGAAAATGTCCTTACGGGCTGTTTCAATGTGGTATCTTTAGCCTTAATCGTCTATG
>Ga0213866_10001830_pt1 | contig 15544 bp, 14 predicted proteins | sample PICome_11_FD_160079 | JGI IMG/M metagenome (GOLD analysis project Ga0213866, IMG submission 160079) | Coastal seawater microbial communities near Pivers Island, North Carolina, United States - PICO284 | ecosystem: Environmental > Aquatic > Marine > Coastal | place: USA: North Carolina...
TGGCGGTTCGAAAACTGGTCGGACGCTAAAGGGCGGACCCGCGGTTCCCCAGTCTGGGCTTACGGCGATCCATGACTGTGCAAACCCCGGTCCAGCGCCTATATTGCAGAAGACCAGACGGCTGGGCAGCTGCTGGCCTTAGGGCTGGAGGAAAGTCCGGGCTCCATGGAGACAGGGCGGCGGATAACATCCGCCCGGTGTGAATCGAGGGAAAGTGCCACAGAGAGCAGACCGCCCCGGAGACTTCCGGGGTAAGGGTGAAAGGGTGAGGTAAGAGCTCACCGGGGCGTTGGTAACAAAGCCCGCATGGTAAACCCCGCCCGGAGCAAGACCGAATAGAGGGTGCATATGGGCCGTCTCCAGTCCGCATCCTGGGTGTGTCGCACCAGGCACCGCGTAAGCGGTGTCGCAGATGAATGGCTGCCCATCCTGCCTCGGCAGGGGGACAGAACCCGGCTTACAGGCCGTCTGGTCGCTTTGTCTTCCCGGCCGTCTGCGTCTAAATGATGGGACTGGACAGAAAACCGAGGTCCGAGCTGTTGAAATTTGCCAGATTAGGCAGGACTCCGTTGATTTCGGAGGGATCCAGTCCGAACCAGCGTCCGATGGTCGCCGCATATTGCTCCACCGAGACCTGAGGGATCATGCGACCACGATTGGATGTGTAATCCAGGCTTGTCGGATCGGCTTCCGGGAAGTTGCCGTAGAGACGACCACCCTGAACGCCGCCTCCGGCAACGAAGTGGTGTCCGCCCCAGCCGTGATCCGTCCCATCCCCATTGTCGATCTGTGTCCGTCCAAAGTCTGAGGCCGTAAAGGCGACAACGTCGTTCCAGCGGCCGATTTCCAGCATGGCTTGGCGGAAAGACGCGATGCCGTTGGCGAGGTTGGCGTGCAAACGACCTATGGTCTGAGCTTGCGCCGAGTGAGTATCATAACCCCCTGTAGATACGAAGAAAATCTGCCGAGAGACATTTAGGAACTGTTGGGCGCGAATGGTCTCAGCCGCCGCCTTGAGCTGCTGGCTGACAGAGTCATCTGCAAAGACCGTATTAAAGGGCAGGGTGTTCTGACGGGCAGCCAGCATTTGTTCCGAGTTCTCGATCGACCGGCTCATCGTTCGTCGGAGATCGCCGGCATAAATATTGTTGTCCCCCAGGTCCGTGCGCGCCAGCAAAGCGCGGATTGCTGCCCGGGCATCATCATCCCGTTCTGTCTGGCCGAGATAATAATCGAGTTCGACGAGGTTGGGCAGAACAGCCCCCTCGCCGGTCACCCGGAAGGGGGTAATTCCGGCGCCGGACAGAAAGACATCGTTTGAGCCTGTTGAGATGGAAGCAAATTGATTGCTCTGCCCAGGCGCAGAGGCTGCGACGGCATCAAGGAAAAGGCCACCCCAGCCAAACCGGGCCCCTTCAGTGCTCAACGACATCCATGTTGATTGTTGATCATTATGAGAGAAAAGCCGTTTCGGGAGGATCGCTGTCCCGCTGTCCATGCCCGCCCGCGTGGTCGGTTCGATGAGGGGCCCGACATTGCCTACGATAGCAAGGTCTCCATCCTGAAACATTGCATGAAGCGGCGCGAGCTCCTGGGGGAGAGCAAACTGCCGTCCGCCTGTAATGTCCGGGCCTGCCGGCTGGAGTGGAAGGAGGTTGTCCCGATGCCGGGAGGATGTCGCCTGATCGCTACCATAGGCCGAGAACAGTCCCTCTCGGGCGGTCTGAGACAGCAGGTCATATTCGGCGGTGTCATATGGGAGCAGCGTGTCGCTTTGATCCATACCGCCATAAAGAAAGATACAGACCATGGCTTTGTAGCCCGACGTGTCGGCCGCCCAGGCGCGGGAGTGACCGAGACCGGACAGGCCTCCAAGTGCCCCGGCAAATCCAGTGGCGCCGGCGCCGAGAAGCAGGTGTCTGCGAGATAGATATGACATTTTGAAGCTCCTCTGATTCTACCAGATGACGGCGAATGACGGTGAATTGATCACCAGCGCGACCGCGGTTGCAACCTTCTGGAACCTGTCGAAGGCTTCCGCTGCGGGGTCGCCCGTTTCGACAGGCAGGGTTTCGAGAATGGCGGTTATGGCCTCACGCTCTGGCACGGACAGCTGGTCGGCGGTCAGCAGTAGCGCTAAGTGGTCGACGAGATCTGCAGGTGTGTCGACCAGAGACAGTTCGTCATCATAATTGGGAATGAAGCTTTCAAGTTGCCCGTCACGCTGCGGTGAGAAATTGAACGCAAACTCGCTTGTAAAATTATGGTAGCCGATCGCAGAGCTCTCATTCATGATCTGAAACTCCGGGGCTGTCAGGCCTAACTCTCCGGATTGAGAATTCGGTGCGATGTAACCGGGTCGGTAAAAATTGAAGACGGAGGGCGATCTGAAAGGGTGCTGTCCCAGTCCTGTGGCCGGATCTATTGTGTTGACCAGTCGCCACTCGTTCAGGCTGATGATATTGGTATGGTCGAACGCCCGAATGAAGTGGGCAAAACGCAGGATCGGCTCACGAATCTTGCCGGTCTGCTCGGCTGCGGAAAGCGAGGCCGGTTCCGTAAAAAGGCTCTCGTCCAGCAATGTGGCAGCGAGGGTCGCTTCCAGATTCCCGCGCCGACTGTCACCGAAGATTTGTCCATTTTCCGATTGGTAACGACCGGCTTCGAATGCGGCGGCCACACGGCCGACATACTCAGGTGGCGGGTCTGATCTTGTCAGTCTCTGAATCAGCTGCCGGGAAACAAAAGGAGCCAGATTCGGGTGTTCGAAAATTGTATCGAGGGCGATGTTGATGGACTCGGTCCCGGACGTGTTGGGCGGAATGGTGGTCCCGAGAAAGCTTTTTTCCAGCGTGGAGTGTTGGTCCTCGAACATGACCAGAGGGTTGTAGATATAATCCTCGTCGGGGACGCCCCAGAACTGGAGGCCCTTGCCTGAAAGACCCGTAAAGACCCGCGCCAGGCCGACGATATCCTCATTGTCAAATATCTCGTTTGCCCCCGTGGCAACAGTGCCATCCGGGTTGAGCTCCACGAGGCCCAGGGTGAATAATTGAAGCAGCTCCCGAGCATAATTTTCATCGGGCATACGCCCGGTATTGGGGTCCCCTTTGCGATTTCGGTAATAGGTGAGCCATTGTGACATGGCCGGGGAGTAGGTGACATCCTGAAGCAGATCGCGATAATTTCCGAAGGCATGTTCGATCAGGATGTCCTGATAGTATGCTCTTTTGGCCTGCTCGGACAGATTGGTGATATCGGAATAAACGAGGATCTGGGATAGGGCGAAGGCCATGCGCTGGCGCAGTTGATCCGGGGCGGTGAACATCTGGTCCCAGTACTGGCCGGAGGCTGTCCACCGTTCGATTTGCCCGTCTTGGTCTCTTGGTGCGGACGCCAGTTTGGGCAGAGTATAGGTCGGAGGACGGCTGAATTCGAGTTTCAGCCAGTCTGCGGCATCCATCCCGGTCAGGGCATCGATCTGGGCCTTGGTTCCGCCAAACGTGCTCCAGGACAGGAAACGTACAGCTGCGGATGGGGTTTCAATGAGGGTTTGGGTGCTGACAGGCGGAGGTGGCGGCCCGCCCGTTGGTGGCGGTGGCGTATTGCCGCCACCCCCGCCGCCGCACGCGACAAGGAGCAGACTGGTCCAGCCAAGACACAACAGACGAACTCTGCGCAAGCGTTCCATTTTCGTCCCCCTCCAGAACATCTTCGTCCACCTTACTTCAACGGCAAGCGAGATCAATTCCGTCGCCAGCTGACGCATTTTGCAAATGCGGGTTACAGGAAGGGAGGTGTGGCGGTGAACAGACGGCCGGTTTCTCAAGCGGGTGTCACATCACCCCAGACGATGAAGGGAGGGTTATCGTATCCCCTGTGGACCTTGCCATAGGTCAGGGGTGTGCCGTCTGTCTCGGTCACACGTGCGCCCGCGGCTTCGGCGACGGCCTGCCCGGCGGCCGTGTCCCACTCCATGGTTCGCCCGTGCCGGGGATAGAGGTCGGCTTCGCCCGCGGCGATCAGACAGAATTTCAGCGATGACCCGGCGGAGATGATTTCGCCAATATGATGTGTCTCCAGAAACGCATCGGTCTCGGGGCTGCGATGGGATTTGGAGGCAATGGCTGTCAGGCCTGTTTTGGGTGCCGGCCGGATCCTGAGCTGTTTTCTCTGATCGGGTCCGGGAAGTTCGCCGCCGGGTGCCACATTTGCCTGCCAGGCCTGATGTCGCGTCTCGGCGACAAAGAGCCGATTGAGCGCTGGAGCATAGACCACCCCCATAACGGGAACGCCCTGATCGATAATCCCGATATTGACTGTGAATTCGCCGCGTTTGTTGATGAATTCGCGGGTCCCGTCGAGCGGGTCGATCAGTGCAAACCGATCCCCGTGCTTGGGAAGATGGCCTGCGGCCACAGCTTCCTCTGCGATCAGGGGAAGCTCAGGGTCTATCTGTCTTAATGCGGCAAGGATCAGGGCTTCGGCTCTTTGGTCCGCTTCTGTGACAGGTGAGCTGTCTTGCTTCTGCTCAACATCGAAGTCCGAGGCATAAACCTGCATGATCACGTCGCCGGCATCGAGTGCGATTTTTGCGAGTTGATCTGCGGTCAAAGTCATATGGATCCCCGATGTCTCCAGTTTCGCTTGGTCGATATGCCCGGTCGTCAGGCTTGGCAATGCCGCGGCTGGCTAAAGGCCCAGCCGGCCCCCCTTGTAACGGTGGTCGCGAATGTGGCTAAGCCACGAGCGATGATGAAGATACCAGTCGATGGTCTCCTTAAGGCCCTCCTCGAAACGATAGTGGGGGACCCAGTCGAGGTCGGTCTCGATCCGGGCTGGATCCAGTCCGTAGCGCCGGTCATGACCCGGCCGGTCGGCCACGAAACGGATGCGGTCCTGACACCCCGCCAGGTTTGGGCGCTGAGACTCGAGGGCCGTGCAGATGGCTCGCACAACCTCGAGATTGCTTTGCAGGGATCGGGCGCTGATCACGTATCGGCTCTGTGGTGTTTCGCAATCCAGGAGCGCAATCAGCGCCCGCACAAAATCCCTGACGTAAATCCAGTCCCGAATCTGTCCCCCGTCGCCGTAGAGGGGCAGCTCTTCGCCATGGAGGGCCTTGGAAATCATCAGCGGGATGAGCTTTTCCGGAAACTGTCTTGGGCCATAATTATTTGCGCCATGAGCGATGATTGCCGGAAAATCAAAAGTGACCCGGGCGGCAGTCACCAGCTGATCTGCGCCGGCCTTGGTCGCGGCGTAGGGCGAACGGGGCGCATAGGCCCATGACTCATCGGCGAGGGCGGGTTCGGGGATGCTGCCAAAAACTTCGTCGGTCGACACGTGAAGAAACCTGAACCGGCTTGCTGCGGCGCGGTCGACCGTGTGCCAATGCCGCCGTGAGACATCCAGCAGGGTCTGGGTGCCGACGAGGTTGGTTCGGACAAAAGCGCCCGCGCTGTCAATCGACCGGTCGACATGGGTTTCGGCGGCCAGATGGATCACGCAGTCGGGACGAAATTTCGTAAACACGCTGGCAAGCTTCGCCGCGTCACAAATGTCGCCTCGTTGGAACATGTACCGGCCGCCGTAGCTGTTCCGATCGAGCGGGTCTTCCGTCGCCGCGTAAGTCAGCTTGTCGAAATTAATCAGGCGGTGATGGGTTGTCGTAAGAAGTTCGTTGCACAGCGCGCTGCCAATGAAACCAGACCCGCCGGTGACCAGGACCGTTCTGGGGTGACCAGGCTGATTGGCTGAAGACGACATGGTGGTTGACCTAGCTATGTCTTTTGCTCTGGTCTAGATGGGGCCAGCGTTTATTGGAAGAAGGGCCCCGCCTTCCGGCGGGCGGCTAATCTGGAGTTCATTATGACGAAATTGTCCTTGCCGGCCTCGGACTGGTCGATCGGAGAAGGTCAGCCGCTTGCCGTCATTGCGGGCTTGAATGTTCTTGAGGATGCCGGCCTGGCGCTCGAGGTTGGCCGAGAACTCGCAAATATCTGCCTTGATCTGGATCTGCCTTATGCCTTCAAGGCCAGTTTTGACAAGGCAAACCGGTCCTCTATCCAGTCTTATCGCGGTCCGGGCCTGGCGGCAGGCCTGCCGATGCTCGAGCAGGTCAAGGCTGATCTGAATGTGCCGGTTTGTACCGACATTCATGAGGTCGACCAGGCCGACCCGGTTGCTCAGATCGCCGACATCCTCCAGATCCCGGCCTTCCTGTGCCGCCAGACCGACCTTGTGGTTGCCATTGCCAAGGCGGCGTCGGCCAGTGGCGGGCTTATTCAGGTCAAGAAGGCTCAGTTCCTCGCGCCCTGGGATACCGCCAACATTGTCCGCAAGATTGGGGAAGTCATGGACCCGCCACGGATCATCCTTTGTGAGCGGGGAACGAGCTTTGGGTATAATAATCTCGTGGTCGATATGCTCGGCATTCGGAACATGCAGGCCCTCGGGTGCCCTGTGACCATCGATGCGACCCACGCCGTTCAGCTCCCGGGGGCGGACCCGCGCACCGCCGGCGCCTCGACGGGAGGACGCCGCGAGGGGGTTGCGACGATTGCGCAGGCGGCCGTTGCCTCTGGCGCGGATGGTGTTTTTCTTGAATTCCACACAGATCCAGACAAGGCACGGTGCGACGGCCCGAGCTGTCTTCCCCTGACCGCGGCACGCCCGCTTTTGACCCGTCTGAAAGCCGTGCGAGAGCTTGTATGTGATGGGGATATTCCGTCATGAGCAAGGATATTTCCATCGCGAAAGAGGTTTTGCGGTCCGAAATCAAGGCACTTGATGCTCTCAGTGAGCACCTTGATGACCGCTTTACGGACGCGGTCTCAACCTGTTTTTCAGCGCGCGGCCGAGTGATCTGTGCGGGCATCGGAAAATCAGGACATGTGGCCCGCAAGATTGCCGCGACCCTTGCCTCAACTGGCACGCCCGCCCAGTTTGTTCATCCAACTGAGGCCTCTCATGGCGACCTCGGGATGATTACATCCGAGGATGTTGTGCTTGCTCTGTCGCGGTCTGGTGAGACGCCGGAACTGTCGGATTTGCTGCATTATGCCAGTCGGTTTTCTATTCCTCTGATCGGGATGACCGCGCGTGCGGAGTCGGCCCTTGGCAAGGCGGCAGATCATCTCCTCCTGATCCCGGATGTTGCCGAGGCCTGCGCGGTTACCCGCGCGCCGACCACATCAACAACTCTGATGATGGCGCTTGGCGATGCCCTTGCGGTGGCCTTGCTCGATCGACGGGGGTTCAAGGCGGATGACTTCTCGACCTATCACCCTGGCGGCAAGCTCGGCGCTATGTTGCGGAAGGTTTCCGATATTATGCGTGGCGGAGAGGATATTCCTCTGGTCATGTCAGGCACACGGTTCGATGATGCGATAGATGTCCTGAGCCAAAAGGAGGTCGGCTGTGTCGGTATTGTGGATTCGGATGAGCGGCTGCTCGGCATCCTGACGGATGGCGATATCCGTCGGATTGTGCGGGAACGCAAATCATTTGAGACAATTGACCAGGCGATGACCAGGGATCCGGTCACGGTGACGTCGGACTCGCTGGCTCACAGCGCGGTTTCACTTATGAGTGCCCGCAGCATCATGCAGCTTTTCGTCATTTCTGATGGCGGCTTCTGTGTCGGAATTCTGCATATGCACGATGTGCTCAAAGCCGGTATCGTCTAGGAAAGGCACCCTCGTATTCCTTCAAACCACGGTTTGGGGGCGCAGGTTCCAGCTGAGCAGGCGAACCTCCTGCCCTGAAAGCGATAGCTGACCAAACGCGCCGGTTTTGAGCTTGATTGATCCGGCACGTGAAAGATCCGTGGTGACAACGCGAAGCGCAAAACGGGCAATACCATTCGAGGTGACCAGAAGCACTGGGCGCTCTGGCTTCTCGGTCTGCAGCCGGTCGACTAACGCCCCCCATTCCTGCGTCAGCTGTTGGGGGTCAACTTTCCAGCCCGCAGGTGGCTTGGCTTCCCGATCCCAGAGCTCAAGCGCCGCGCGGCCCACACGGGCCTCCACCTTATCTTCAGGCTGGTTTTCGTCAGGACCGTAATCAATTTCTTTGAGGAAGGGCAGTGTCTCCAGACTGGGCGGGTCAACGCTGCCAGCGAGTATGATCTCTGCCGTTTGTCGGGTTCTTGCCAGACTGCTGCAATAGGCGCGTGCAAACCCATGGGGTAAGGCGTCCTGAAAGTGGTCACGTAAATGTAAGGCTTGTTGTTTTCCCGATTGCGACAAGGGCAAATCCGTCCGGGCCCCAACCCGGGTCACTGTGTCACCTGGATCGAAGGTGTTGCCATGTCGTATAATGTAGAGCTGCGTCATGGTGAGGAAACGGGCTCGCCATATTGTGCGATCAGAGTTTCAGCGTGGGTCGCGTCTTCCGGGGTATCGATGCCCCACATGGCAGTTTCGGATGTTGGGACCTCTATGGCAAGGATCCGCATACCATTTTCCAGAAACCGCAATTGCTCCAGGCCCTCAAGGCGCTCGTAGTGTCCTTCTCCAAGCGCGACGAAACGCTCTAAGGCCGCTCGTTTGTAACCATAGAGGCCAATATGCCGAAAAACGGGAGACAGGGTTTGTTGGCGTCTGAGTTCGTCCTCTTTGCGTATGGCGGGCAAAATCGTCTTCGAGAACCAGAAAGCCTCACCGGTTGGGCCACGCACGCAACTGGTTCCGGAAAAAGGGGTGACATTTTTGCGCTCGCGAACCTCGTCCAGTGCGGTCCAGCTCAGCTGGACCACGGGTGTGACGACATCCTGCAGCGCCTGTGTGCCCGCACGGATTATGGCATCTATGTAGCTGGGCGGGGTAAAGGGGGCATCGCCTTGCAGGTTGACGATAAAGTCCGCGTCTGGCGCCGCCAGTTTGGCCGCTGCCAAGGCTCTGTCCGTTCCTGAAGGAAGCTTGGAGTCGGTCATGACCACCGGCGCGCCAAGTGTTTCAGCATGGGTCCGAATGGCCTCATGATCAGTTGCCACGACGTAGGATCGATCCGGTTGGCGGGCACATGCTGCAGAGGCAATATCGGTGACGCGCCCGAGCAGTGATCGACCCGCAATCTTGTGCAGGGGTTTCTGTGGAAACCGTGTCGAGGCATAACGCGCCGGTATGACAATAAGGGTCTTCATTGCGATGGGGCCTCATTGGGCAGAATATCGCGGAATGCCGTGACCAAATGATACAGTATGCTGGCTGGGACCGCTGTCGCGATCGATTGACCCATTTCATCTATCTCATCGATCCAGGTTCCTGCCGGCATGGGGTCGAAATAGGTGGATTTAAGGACCTGAAACCAGCGGTCCGTTTCTCCCGGCGCGGCGGTGCCCGGGTGCCAGAGCCGGGTTCGAAACGCCTCTAATTGGGGCCAGATGCGACTGTTGGGGTTTTGTATTCTTCCCTCCATATCGACTTCATTTAAGGCAAAGCCATGGTTGCTGTTCCGTCCATCTCGGTCAGCGCGCCGGATCAGGCGGTGTCGCCAGCTGCGGGTGTCCCGATGGGTCCTGCGATCATAGGTGGCGAGGAGCGTGGCCCATTCATAATGATGCCCGGGCTCATAAATGCGCCCCGATTGACCTGGAGCGGCGCGCCAGTCTCCGACGAAGTGCTCTCGCAGCATGTCCTGATCAGGGACGAACAGGTCACTCTCAAAGATAGTCACGATATGACCGGCACGTTCGAGCCAGACGGGATCTTCAGTCGCATCATGCCATTCCAGAAAGGCTTCAAGCAGATGCATGTGAGGGTTGGCCCGACGGATCACCTCGCTCGACATACTGTCAGCATATCCGCCAATGTCTGCATCACGCATATTTTCTTCAATGAAAAGGAAGGCGTCTTCCGCCAACCGGCGGGCCAGGGGGTTTTCGAAGGCTCGCCAGGCGGCCGCCCCGGCAAGGATGATAAAAGCATGATCGTATAAACCGCGGGTAGGGTCATGCGGGTGGCCATCGGCGGTGACAATATGGGACCACCCCCCATCTGGATGCCGGCAGGCCGTATCCAGATAAGTGAGCCCCAAATCCACAAGATGTTGGGCTCGAGGAGGATCTGACCATCCAAGGCGTGCTGCTTCGGAGAAGCTGAAAACCTGCCGGGCCTGCACGCGGACGCGGCGGGGGAGGTCAGAGTTGGGCTGACCGCTGAGGTCGGCGCTCTCCACAAATCCCCCCCGTTGCGGGTCCCAGCCAATTTCTGACCACAGGTCGAAGGCATCCCATAAAAGGTCTTTTGCTTGCTGCCGGGTTTCTGGTTTTATGCCGTGGGTAAGCGTATTGGTCTGGCTGGCCGCCCCAAGTCGTTTGATGGCCTCTGCATCACCAATTGGGGCAACCATAACCTGATCGTTCCCGGCAATCAGCACGACATTTTTGAGACCCGATGCACTGAGTATCGGGCCATCTGAACGGGCAAAAACCCCCTGGCTGTTTTCGAGGATGACTGGGCCCAGAACCACATTCTGGGCGGGTTCCGATGCGCCGAGCGCCCACAAGGCCTCATAACCACCCAGATCGCTCCAGCCCATGTCCACGGGGATGAGGCCGATATTGTCAGCGCGTTCCATAACCGCATAGTCGATCGAAATATTCTTTGCCCTTGCAAAGGCCTCTTTCTGAAGGTGTCGGACCCCGCCTTTTGCGGGATCAAGAGCCGCAGCCACCTGATTCACCAGATTGGGTTCGTGACTCTCCAGCGCCTCCAGCATCGATTGGGCCCGAAAGAGGAATATGCCCGCATTCCAGTAAAATGATCCGGTTTCCAGATAAGCGGATGCGGTGTCTGCATCGGGTTTCTCGACAAAGGCAGCGACGGTCCAGACCGGCTCCTCTGATGACTCAGCCTGGATATATCCATATCCCGTGGCGGCGTGTGTGGGGGTGATCCCAAATGTGATGATCCGGCCGTTCATGGCCGCATGTAGCCCTTTGCCGATGGCCTTAAGGAAGCACTCCGGTCGGGCAATATGATGATCGGCGGGTAGGATCAGAAGCAGATCATCTGGTTTGCTGCTCAGGCAGGCGGCGGCGATCGCAGGTGCAGAGTTTCGGCCAAATGGTTCCAGAATGAGATCCGCATTGGGAATTTCGGTGCGGAGTAGGGTTTCGTGACGCTGCGAGCCGACGATGAGGGGTTTGGTAACTTCAAATGGTGCGTCAGCAGACCGTAATCTTTTTGCTGTCTGGACGATCATACTTTCGGACCCGGTCAAGGCCCGGAACTGTTTGGGCCGTTCTGGTGTGGAGAGTGGCCACAGGCGGGTTCCTGAGCCGCCACACAGGATTACGGGTTTAAGGTACATATCGGGGTCCAGTCCGGTTGGGTGGTCAACAGATGTGTCAGGCCGGGGCAAGTACTTTGAGGAGTTTTTCGGCCTGGGTTCGTCCGAACTGTTCGGGAAGGGGGGACCGCAGGACAAGAAGCCGGTTCCAGAGAGGCCCCATCAGGATGTCCAATGCCGTGTCGAGATCAAAATCCCGGCGAATAATCTTCTTGGCGGCAATCTCTGCGAGGATGAGACGCAGCGGTCCGCGAACTTCCTCCCGCAGCCATGCCCTGAGGGTTTCGCCCGCGGAACTATCATCACATGCCGCCAGATATGCTCCCCGTAGGACTGAATGACCGAAGCTGGTTTTGGCGACCTGCTCTATTGGCTGCAGCAGATCCGAGATCCGTTCAACGGGATCGCGACCCATGACTGTGCGCGCAGGCAGAAGGCCCAGTCCGGCTTCTACGCACATATTCGCGATTGCGGGCCACCACCGATAGATCGTTTGCTTGGATGCTTTGGCCTCGCGTGCCACCTGGTCAACGCTGAATTTGCGCCAGCCATGTTCAACCAGTTCCTGTCGGGTCGCTTCGAGAATAGCAGCTCTTGACTGATCGCGTCTCCGGGAAGGTTTACCGGTGTCTTCGGTTGGTTCTGTCATTTGCCTGCTTTCCTGCCTGCTATATTGCTGACACTTGTACGGTCCGTTTGAATTTTTCCGTTGCAACCGTCAACCGCTATTTTCTAGAAGAACGAAACACCAGAAGGAGTTCAGTGTGCATACACCGGAAGACTTGAAACAGGGTTATCGTCGGTTTCGAAATGGCGCCTTTCACCAGAGAGCCATGCTTTATGAAAAATTGGGTGACGGGCAAAATCCGGACATCATGATTGTGGCCTGCTGTGATAGCCGGGCGGAGCCCGCTGAGATTTTTGATGCGGCACCTGGTCAGCTCTTTGTCGTGCGGAATGTGGCCAATCTCGTTCCGCCTTTTGAAGAAACTCCCGGGCAACATGGCGTAAGTGCTGCCTTGGAATTCGCCGTGACTGCTCTTCGGGTGAAGCATATTGTCATCATGGGCCACGGCAGTTGTGGAGGTGTCTCGGCCTCTCTCTCCGCGGCGGAGAAAGAACCGGTTGGCCAGTTTATCGCGCCATGGGTGTCTATTCTGGATGCCAGCCGCGACGCTGTCCTGGCCACCGGTGCTGATGATCCTCAAACGGCACTGGAACATGCCGGCATTGGCCAGTCCTTAGACAATCTGATGTCGTTTCCCTTTATTCGGGATGCTGTCAATGCCGGTGAGCTGTCTCTTCACGGCGCGTGGTTTGCAATTGGAAAGGGCGAGCTGCATTGGCGGGACGGCCAGACGGGGGCCTTCGAGGTGATCAGCTAGCCGGCAGCCCGTTCGACGGATTTTGAGATTAGTTCTCGAGCTTTTTCGACGCCGAACCAGCCATCGATCCGGGTCCATTTGCCGGTTTCCAGATCTTTGTAATGTTCGAAGAAATGCCCGATCTTATCGATCAGTGTTTGAGGCAGATCGTGATAGGTTGCGATCTTGTCGTAATAAGCTGTCAATTTCGGGTGCGGCACAGCCAGAATTTTTTCATCTGCTCCGCCATCATCCGTCATCATAAGGACGCCTACCGGACGGGCGCGTACCACGCTGCCAGGCACGAGGGGCCGGTTGCCGACCACCATGACATCAATGGGGTCGCCATCGAGGCTGAGCGTATGTGGCACAAATCCGTAATTACAGGGGTATCGCATCTCGGTGTACAAATAACGATCGACGAACATGGCGCCTGAGGCCTTGTCGATCTCATATTTGATCGGATCGCCGCCGAGCGGCACTTCTATGACGACATTCAAGTCGTCCGGCGGATTCTTGCCGGAGGAGATCTTATCAAGGTCCATTTCATTATGTCCTAACTATGTAGATTTGGCGCCGCCTTTGCGGTGGCCTCGGCCTTTTGCTCTGCGTCACCATTTAGCTTGGCGATCGTCGCGCCAAATGCTTTAAATCGAGATAGTTTTCTAGAGGGAGAGTGCAAATGAAACACGTCTTGTACATCTCATGCACGCTTTTTGGGCTTTTGTGGGTGCGGGCTGAAGCGATTGCCGACGTCCCGCCAGATCTGATGGTTTGCCCATCCATTGAAGATTCCGGGGACCGCCTCGCCTGTTTTGACGAGGCCATGCTGGGCCTGACGGCGTCTTCATCCGACACGATGCCAGAAGAGCGTACGCCAGAGGGACCGCGTACCGCCGATGCAGACGCGACTGAGGATCGCGGTCTGCTTCCCAGCTGGTTTCCAAAGGTCAACAGGCCCAACCCGTCTGGCGATGACGCCGTGGAGGATCCCGACAGCTACGACACCAAAATTGTAAAAATCGTGACGAATAATTTGGGCCGGTACTTCTTCACCACGGAGGAGGGGTTTGTCTGGCGGCAGATTGAACTGAGGCGGGTTTATACGCCGAGGTCCTTGCCAGCGGATGCAGTCATCCTGCAGGGCGCAATGGGCTCTACACGGCTGAAGATTTTGTCGACCGGGCGCAGTTATCTTGTTGAGCGGGTTCAATGAACCCGGTCTTATCCGGTGAGGCTATAGTTGAAGCTGATGGATATTCGAGCCTCTTCAGAGGTATTCGTCATCACCTCGTGGCGAAGCCAGCTCTCCCACATTAAAACATCGCCGGCTTTGGGGGTCATATACTGAAATCGTTGTCGTCTCGCCGGCGCACCTGGCGACAGAGGTGGGGCTGCCATCATAAGGCCGAGACGTGGATCCTCGAACCTGATTGCTCCCGCACCCTCTGGCATCGTGATGTAACAGGTGCCTGAAATGATGCTGTTTGGATGAATATGTCCGGAATGGTTACCGCCCTCTCCCAGAATATTGATCCAAAGACTGTCGCAAACCAGACGCCCCGAACCCAGCTGCCAGCAGACTGCCCTCGCAAAATCCTCGGCTGATTTATCGAGGACTTTTATGAGGTCCGAGAAGGCCGGGGCCCGATGCGGCAGGTCGTTGAGCGAGGCGTAAGATGTATAGCCCGGATACCCCTTCTCTTCGCACCAGTCTCGGCCAGCCTGATCGCCATCCTCGACCATCCAGCAGGCCTCCTCTAGCATGCCTGGCTGCAGAGAGGCCGGCAAATGACTGGTCTGGATCAGCGTTTCGAAAAGGGGGCTAATGTGGGAGGATGATGGCATGAGGGGACGAGTTTCCGGATAGGTTTTGAGGTCATGTATCAGATCTTCGCGATAGCAGCCTTTTTACACTGGTCCAACAGCATGACCTAAGGTTGTGTTTGACCCCACCGGCGGTGCACCTTATCGCCAATGTCCAGCGTCGAGAAGGAATGTTCCATGTCACCGCAGCCTGCGGCTGATGGGCCTCAGCTTTCACCCCTTGCGAGGACCCAGCTTGTCGCTTTGGCGTTATGCGGTGCTGTTGTGACAGCCAATGCCTACTATATCCACCCGATTGTCGCTCCGGTCGCTGATACGTTCGGTGTATCCGATGCCCTGATTGGGATCGTCCCGGCCATGAATCAGATGGCCTTGGCCCTGGGTATCTTCTTTCTGTTACCGCTTGGCGACAGAGTATCGAACCAGACGCTGGTGCGGGTGACTGTTGCGGGTCAGTTGGGCGCGGTTGCGCTGATGGCACTTGCCCAGCAATTCTGGCTTTTTGTGATCGGATCCTCGCTTCTGGGTTTTTTCACGATAGCGCCCTATTTGCTGCCAGCCTTCGTCTCTAACCGGGTTGACCCAGGTCAGCTGGGTTATGCCACGGCCATTCTTACCACGGGCATTATCGGTGGTATCCTGCTTGCCCGAGTCGGAGCAGGACTGATTGGTGAATTTATCGGGTGGCGCGCCGTCTACGCCGTTGCCGCCCTTCTGATGCTGGCAATATGCTTCCTTCTGCCTCGGGTGATGACCTCTCAGGGGGAGGAACAGAGTGCTGAACCGTGTCCTGAAGAAAGCTATTTTGAGCTTTTACAGTCCATGTGCCCCCTTATTGTGCGGGAACCGGACATTCTTGTTGCCGGTGCCATACAAGGCCTGAACTTTGGTATTTTTCTGTCTGTATGGCTTGGTCTGGGCCTTTACCTCACGAGCTCAGAAATGGGGTATGGTGTCGACACGGTGGGCTATCTGGCGGCGGTGACAATCGTCTCCTTGGTGACCACGCCGCGTCTCGGCCGGCTTGCTGATCGGATTGGGGCGCGCCGTGGACG
>Ga0213866_10001831_pt1 | contig 15542 bp, 14 predicted proteins | sample PICome_11_FD_160079 | JGI IMG/M metagenome (GOLD analysis project Ga0213866, IMG submission 160079) | Coastal seawater microbial communities near Pivers Island, North Carolina, United States - PICO284 | ecosystem: Environmental > Aquatic > Marine > Coastal | place: USA: North Carolina...
GGCGATAATAAAACCGGCCATCACGCCAAGGCAAATATCGCAGGATATGACAACCCGCGTCCAGTAATTGCGATGCACAACACGGCGCACCACAAGATTCAAATGCGCCAGCCCAATCAGCATCAAGGCGGCGGTGACACACCCCCTTATCAGCAAAATCCGGTTTTCGGCCAGCATGGTCGCCAAGCCAAGCAGCCCAGTCAGATTTTCTAGCCACAGGCTGGCCAGCAAAAACAACATGCTGGAGGCCATGACACAGGCATAAAGCGCGCGGCGCGAGCGCCGATACAGACCAACAAACAGACCGGCCAGCAACATGACACTCAATAATGAGAACAGGAAAAGGCGCATGGTGTCGCGGCGCGCTTCCAGCTCGGCAAAATAGGCCGGTGTCCATAAATATAGCCCCGGCGCCGCATCATCACCGAAAAGCTGATATGTCATCACGCTTGCGGGCGGGGCGAAAAAAGTCAAATGGCCGGGTCTGTCGGGCGCGGTGGCAAATTCAGTGTCGTCGGAAGCAAACAGCCGCAAGCCGGGCGGCGGTGGCGCATCGGGCATAAAGGCGCGCAGCAAAACCGGCAGGCGCGCGCGCGTGATAAGCAAAAAAAGGCGGCTGTCATCGCCATTGCGGACAGCAAAAAGCGGCGTCGGCTCACGCTCGGTTATCAGCGGCGATAAATGGGTGACGCTGAAGCGGCTGTCCAAACGCATGGCGTCAAGCGCTTGCGCGGGAACGGCCAGCATAAGCAGCATGAAAACCGGCAGCAAAGAGATGGCAAGGCGGGACAAAATGGCCATTGGGCTAGCCTATGACATCTTCACGACACAGCGCAAACAGCCGGTGGTCGGCCCATGCGCCATTGATTTTCAGATAGTGGCGGGCGCGCGCCTCTTCGCGAAAATGATTTTTCAATAACACTTGCGCCGAGGCGTGATTGTCAATCATGCAAGCCGCCTCAATACGGTTGAGGCCAAGCGTGCTAAAGCCATAATCGCAAACCAGCCCGACCGCTTCGCTCATATAGCCGCGATTGGCAAAGCCTGCGCCAATCCAATAGCCAAGCCCGGCCATTTGCGCCGCGCCGCGCCTGATATGGCCGAGATTGCACGCCCCCATCAGCCGGTTATCTCCTTGGCGGCGGATGAAAAACGCATGGCCTTGCCCGGCGCGCGCCTCTCTCGCATAGCTGCGAAGGCGCCAACGAAAATGAGTGCGGGTCAGTTCCTGTTCGTGCCAGCTTGGCTCGCGCGGTTGCAAATAGGCCTGATTTTCCCGCCGCAAGCGCGCCCAAGCCGGATAATCGGCCATAATGGGCGGCTGCAGATAAACGCTTGCGCCGTCCAGCCGCAAACTATTTTTACGCAGCCTCCCCAGCGATAGCGGCATCAGGCGAAACCGCCCCGGCCATGCAAGTGCCTTAGGCGCCATGTCCCGTTCCTGCCCGTATCAATTGCTCCACCGCGTGCAAATCATTGGCAACAGGGGTGAAACGCTCCGGCTTGGCCAGCATGTCATGAACCCGCGCCGGTGTGTCGGGCGCGCTGTCATAGGCTTTTTCAATAGCGGCGGGAAATTTCGCCGGATGCGCCGTAGCCAGCGTCACCATTGGCACGCCATCGGGCAATATGGCACGGCGCGCCGCACCCAAGCCGACCGCGCTGTGCGGGTCAATCTGCATGGCATGGCGGCGACCGAAATCCTGCATCACTTCAATGGTCTGGGCTTCATCAACCCGTTCGGCGGCAAACAGCGCCCGCAATAAAGACAATTCCGCATCATTTAATTCAAACCGGCCTGATTGTTTCAAACTGTCCATGCAATAGCGCACGCGACCGGCATCGCGCCCGGTCAGTTCAAACAACAAGCGCTCAAAATTGCTCGACAGCTGAATATCCATACTGGGGCTGGAAGTGGCGACAACATCGCCCAATTCGTAAACCCCGCTGGCCAGCGTGCGCGCCAGAATATCATTCACATTGGTGGCAATCATCAATTGCGCGACCGGCAAACCCATTTGCGCCGCTACATAACCGGCGAAAATATCGCCGAAATTGCCGGTCGGCACGGAAAAGGCAACCCGCTTGCCCGGCGCGCCCAATTGCGCGGCAGCAGTGAAATAATAGACGGTTTGCGCCATCACCCGCGCCCAATTGATAGAATTAACCCCGGCCAGAGATACCTCGTCACGAAAATCGGCATGACCAAACATCGCCTTGACCAAAGCCTGACAGTCATCAAATGTGCCATCCACCGCCAGCGCATGTACATTGGCATCTCTCGGCGTGGTCATTTGCTTGCGTTGCACATCGGAAACGCGCCCTTGCGGATAAAGGATAAAAATATCGACCGCCTCGCGCCCGCGAAACGCCTCTATCGCCGCGCCGCCCGTATCACCTGATGTGGCTCCGACTATGGTCGCTCGCCGCCCGCGCCGTTGCAGCGCATCATCCATCAGCCGCGCCAGCAATTGCATGGCGACATCTTTGAAGGCCAAAGTGGGGCCGTGAAACAATTCGAGCAAATACTGGCCTTCATCCAGCGCCACCAAAGGCGCTATGTCATCCCGCTCAAAATCGGCATAGGCGGCGTCAATAATTTCACCGAGCCGGGCCGGGGCGACATCATCGCCCATAAAGGGCTGCAGTATATGGCGCGCCACCTCACCATAGGGCGCACCAGCAAAACCGGCCAGCGTCGCCGTGTCCAGTTTCGGCCATTCAGCAGGCACATAAAGCCCGCCATCGGTCGCCAGACCGGCCAGCAGCGCATCCTCAAAGGACAGGCTTTCCACCTCACCGCGTGTGGAAACATATCTCACAAAGCGTCTCCATTGGCTTTTGTGTTCCGCCTTTGCATGTGCCACAGACCGGAGACAATCACAAGCACAACGGCCAGACCATACCATGTCACCGCATATTCCAAATGGCGGTTGGACAAGCTCATGCGGGTTTGCCCGCCACGCGGCCAGCTATTCGCCTGATTGCCCGCCTCAGCCGCCTCAGCAATTACCGGTGGCAAAGCAAGCTGCCAGTGGGCGCCAAGCGCTTGCGGGTCGCGCACATAAAACAGACCTTCTTGCGGCTTGTCTTTAGCATCAAACCGGCCGCGTCGGTCGGGCCAGCGCAAAATCACCGGCAATGGCTGCAAGCCTGTATCGGCTGCCGGCGGCGTTGCTGCCAATGTCTCTTTGAGGGCTGCCGGCACAAACCCCCTGTCGAGCAATATCGCACTGCCATCGGCCAGTATAAAGGGTGACAGCACATGATAGCCGGTATGCGCCTGGCGCGGCAGACCATCGGGTGCATTGTGGATTTGGGTGAACCAGAAGCCTTGCGGCGCGCCCAGCCGCCCATGCAGCAAAGCGCGGCGGTAATTGTCGGCCGATTTGGTAAGGCGGCGCACATTATCGGCGCTGTGCAGGCTTATCGGTGGCGCACTGCGGCGCGCCTCGATTTGCGCCAGCAAGCCCTGTTTCCATTGCAGGCGTTGAACCTGCCAAGTGCCAAGCGACAGGCAGGCGGCCAGCATAATGGCTGTTAAAACAAGGGGAAGAAAGGCGCGCGAGGAGAACATGCAATGAAACCCCTAACGCCCATTCATCAGCAAAGCGGCTCGAATAGCCGGTTAATGCGCGCCCGCCATATCACCTGCGCCGATAATATAAATCACAACGAACAGGAACAGCCAGACCACATCAACAAAGTGCCAATACCATGCCGCCGCTTCAAAGCCGAAATGCTGTTTCGACGAGAAATGCCCGACCATGGCGCGCAACAGGCAGACCAGCAGGAAAATCGTGCCGACAATCACATGGAAGCCGTGAAAGCCGGTCGCCATGAAGAATGTCGCGCCGTAAATATGGCCGGAAAAACCGAAGCTGGCATGCATATATTCGTATGCTTGGAAGCAGGTGAACAAAGCGCCCAATGCCACGGTCAGCACCAGCCCCCATTTCAGCCCTTCGCGGTCATCATGCTGCAACGCATGATGCGCCCATGTGACAGTCGTGCCGGATGTCAGCAAAATCAGCGTATTGATAAGCGGCAAATGCCACGGGTCAAAGGTTTCAATGCCTTGCGGCGGCCATTGCCCGCCGGTCAATTCAGCGCGCGACGCCTGAATCGCCTCACCCGGATACAGGCTGATATCAAAATAGGCCCAGAACCAAGCAACAAAAAACATAACTTCGGAGGCGATAAACAAAATCATGCCATAGCGGTGATGCAATTGCACAACCGGCGTATGGTCGCCTTGATTGGCCTCGCGCACCACATCGCGCCACCAGGCCAGCATGGTGTAAAGCACACCGACCAGACCAATCAGCATCAGCCAATAGCTTTCTGCATGAAAATACTGCACAGCCCCAATGGCCATGACCAGCGCGCTGACCGAGCCGACAACCGGCCACGGGCTTGGGTCGACCAGATGGTAGTCGTGATGTTTTGCGTGACTGTCAGCCATATCTACCCCCTAGGTTGATTGCTTTTGCTTTCGGCGGTTTTGGGCCGCTGAAAAAATGTATACGACAAAGTGATGGTTTTGACATCATCCATTTCCGGATCTTCAAGAATTTCCGGGTCAATAAAGAAACTGACCGGCATATCGACCGCTTCGCCGGGTCGCAGCACTTGCTCGGTAAAGCAGAAACAGTCAATTTTGGAAAAATAATAGCCAGCCTTGTCCGGTGCCACATTATAGGTGGCCGTGCCGACCACATCATGCGCGGCCAAGTTCTCAGCCCGATAAAAAGCCAGCCCCGATTCGCCGACCGGCAATGTCACTGCCTGTTCGGGCGCTTCAAACTTCCACGGCATGGCGCGGTTCAAACTGGCATCAAAACGCACGGTTATGGTGCGATTGCCGGTCGCGCCGGGAGCCGCTTCAGCGACTTGCGGAGTGCCGCCAAAACCGGTGACACGGCAGAATAAATCATAAAGCGGCACGGCGGCATAGGCAGCGCAAATCATCAGCACCGCACCGGAGGCCGCCGCAATGGCAGTGCGCCGATTGGCCTGACCTTGCATTTTATCGCCTGTTTCGGGTGTTTCTGCCATGCCGTTCATATTCCACGATTAGCCACATTGGCTCCTAATTTGACCAGCGTGACCAGAAAAAACAGCGCCACAAAGCCCAGCAAAGCAACCGCCATAATGGCCGCGCGACGGCGACGCTGTTTCAGCAATTCCTCCGTCCAAACGCCTTCTTGTTCGGTCTTGTCCTGCATCACGCCACCAGCCTGTCTGCCATTAAAAGGGCAAAAATCAAAAACAGATAAAATATCGACCAAGCGAATAAAATCATCGCCATGCGATTGCGTTGCGCCGGTTTGGCGAAAGCCAGCATCAGCGCCAGTCCGACAAAAACCAGATTAAGCGCGCCCGCACCGGCGGCATAAAACAGGCCGGAATAACCCAAAGCCCAGGGCGTCATTGTCGTGACTGCCAATATCAGGCTGTAAATGACAATTTGCGTCAGCGTTGCCTTTTCGCCCTGCGTCACCGGCAACATTGGCACGCTGGCCGCTTGGTAATCAGCGTTTTTGACCAGTGCCAGCGCCCAGAAATGCGGCGGTGTCCAGAAAAAGATAATGGCGAAAAACAATAATGGCTCAAGGCTGATACTGTTGGCCGCCGCCGCCCAGCCAATCACCGGCGGCAAAGCACCGGCCGCGCCGCCAATCACAATGTTTTGCGCCGTATGGCGTTTCAGCCAGATGGTGTAAATCACCGCATAAAAGAAAATCGTGAAGGCCAGCAGCGCCGCGCTCAGATAATTGACCAGCACCGCCATGCTCATCACCGACAGGCCGGACACCCAAAGGCCAAATGTCAGCGCATCGCCGGGCGCAACCCGCCCTGCCGGTATTGGCCGGCTTTGCGTGCGCGCCATAATGGCGTCAATATCGGCATCATACCACATATTCAGCGCCGCCGACGCACCCGCCCCCGTGGCAATCAGCACCAAAGCGGCCACTGCAATCACCGGATGCAGGCTGCCCGGCGCCATGACCAGACCAACCAGCGCGGTAAATATCACCAGCGACATGACGCGCGGTTTCATCAGCTCGATAAAATCGGCAGCCGAGCCTGTATCGAGAGATACCGGCTCGTCAAAGCCTTGATGCTGTTTTGCAGCCTGAGACATAAAGCCTCCTTATATTGCCTGCCTATTTTATTTTCGGCAGTTCGCTGAATTGGTGGAATGGCGGTGGTGAACTCAGCGTCCATTCCAGCGTTGTCGCGCCCTCGCCCCACGGATTGTCACCGGCCGGTTGACGCCGCGCAAAGGCATGCGCCACCCCAATCAGGAAAACCAGAACACCAAAGGCGGAAATATAGCTGCCAATGGATGACCAATAATTCCAACCCGCATAGGCATCGGGATAGTCAACATAACGGCGCGGCATACCGGCCAAGCCGAGGAAATGCTGCGGGAAGAAAATCAGATTCACCCCGATAAAAGTAATCCAGAAATGCAACTTGCCGATAAACTCTGAATAAGTATAGCCGAACATTTTGCCGAACCAGTAATACCAACCGGCGAAAATGGCGAATACCGCCCCCAGCGACAGCACATAGTGGAAATGCGCCACCACGAAATAAGTGTCGTGATAGGCACGGTCAACACCGGCATTTGCCAGCATCACACCGGTTACACCGCCCACGGTGAACAGGAAAATAAAGCCCAGCGCCCACAGCATTGGTGTTTTGAATTCAATTGAACCACCCCACATGGTCGCAATCCATGAGAATATCTTCACCCCGGTTGGCACAGCAATCACCATTGTCGCGGCAACAAAATAGGCTTGCGTGTCAACACTCAGCCCGACCGTATACATGTGGTGCGCCCATACGATAAAGCCGACACCGCCAATCGCCACCATGGCATAGGCCATGCCGAGATAGCCGAAAACCGGCTTTTTCGAGAAAGTGGAAACAACATGGCTGACAATGCCGAAACCGGGCAAAATCAGGATATAAACTTCCGGATGTCCAAAGAACCAGAACAAATGCTGGAACAAAATCGGGTCACCGCCACCGGCAGGGTCAAAAAATGTTGTGCCGAAATTACGGTCGGTCAGCAGCATGGTGATGGCACCGGCCAGAACCGGCAGCGACAATAGCAGCAAGAACACAGTGACCAGCACCGCCCAGACAAAAAGCGGCATTTTGTGAAGCGTCATGCCCGGTGCGCGCATGTTGAAAATCGTCGTGATGAAGTTAATCGCGCCCAAAATAGAGGACGCACCGGCAATATGCAGCGACAGAATCGCATAATCCATGGCCGGGCCGGGCTGACCGGCAGCGGAAAGCGGCGGGTAAATCGTCCAGCCACCGCCGACACCATTATTGCCGGGCGGGCCTTCAACGAAAATTGAAATGCCCAGCAAGATAAATGCGGCAGGCAAGAGCCAGAAGGAGATATTATTCATCCGCGGAAACGCCATATCCGGCGCGCCAATCATCAATGGCACAAACCAATTGCCGAACCCGCCAATCATGGCCGGCATCACCATAAAGAAAATCATGATAAGCCCGTGGCCGGTCACCAGCACATTGTAAAGGTGATAGTCACCGCCAAGAATACCATCGCCCGGCGCTTGCAATTCCATCCGCATCACCACCGACATCGCACCGCCAATCACCCCCGCAATAATGGCGAAGATGAGATACATTGTGCCAATGTCTTTATGGTTGGTGGAATAGACAAAGCGACGCCATCCGGTCGGATGGTGTTCATGTTCGTGAGCGGTTGCGTGGTCTGTTGCCATGATGTCGCGTCTCCCTAACGTGTTTGTTGACCGGCTGCACCGGCATTGGCGACCAAGCGGTCGCTATTGTCAATTTCTGCATATTCGGCCTTGGCTTCTTCAACCCAACGGGCGAATTCTTCCTTTTCCACCACTTCCACGCGAATTGGCATGAAGGCATGGCGGATACCGCAAAGCTCCGAACATTGGCCGTAAAATGTGCCGGTTTTGTCGGCGCGGAACCAAGTTTCGTTCAAGCGACCGGGTATCGCATCCATTTTGACGCCAAAAGCCGGCATCGCCCAGCTATGCATCACATCGGCGGCGGTCACAACAACCCGTATGGTCGTGTCAACCGGCACGACAAGGGCGGTGTCGGTAGCCAGCAAACGCGGCTGGTCGCCACGTTCCTCATCCGACAGCATGAGCGAGTCAAAACCGAAATCGCCATGGTCAGGATATTCATAGCCCCAATACCACTGATAACCGATGGCCTTGACCGTCATATCAGCTTCCGGCAGCACGCGCTGGGTATAGAGCAGGCGGAAAGAAGGAATGGCGATAATCACCAAAATCAGAATCGGAACAACCGTCCAGACAACCTCAACAAGCGTGTTATGGGTGGTTTTTGACGGGTTGGGGTTGGCGCGGGCATTGAAGCGCACCATGACATAGAGCATCAGACCAAGCACAAATACGGTAATCGCGGTCATCAGATAGAGCAGGAAATTATTCAAATCGGTAATTTGCTGCATGTTCTGTGTCGCCGGCTCCTGAAAGCCGAGCTGCCAAGGCTCCGGCTTGGCGGCCAATGCTGCCGTGCCGAAAAGAGACACAAAAAGCGCGCTTGCCGTGAAGGCAACACGCAGCGATAGTGTGGTCAGCGTGGCCGATATAAACAGGCCGATACGCGCCAATAACTGTTTGAAAAGACCCATTTTTGTCTCCGATATTCTGCGGGCTCGTCACCCGATGCCCTCTTATAGCCCCTCTGCTGCCATTAGGACAGTCTGGAACACACCCATGCGACTTTATGACCATAGCGTTTTAGCATGTAAAAGCACATGCCTGCCTTGCGGCTTGCAAACCCGCTTTCCGGCCATGCTATGCCACCCCCAACCAAACAAACAAACCCGCCGCCAAGCTGACGCCCCTATTATTCCCGCGCTATTACCCTTGCCGTGGCGCGACCGAGACGGCATATTAGATTTATTCTGCCTTTGTCAGAAGATTATCTGGAGCCGTCCGTCTCTGGCAATATGAAAAGCCAAATCGGGCAATATGCATGTCGGCACAGTCCATAAAGGAGAGCATCGCCATGAGTTCAGGCAGCAAAACCGCAGCCCCGTCAGCGCAGGATTTGTTTTTCGGCCAAAGCGGGCTGGAACAGGCACAAACCGGACGTTTTGTTGAATCGGCATTAGCCAAGGCCGATGATGGTGAATTATTTCTCGAATATACGCTGTCCGAGGCGTTTTCCTTTGATGACAACCGTCTGAAAGCAGCCAGTTTTGACACGGCGCAAGGCTTTGGCCTGCGCGCGGTCAGTGGCGAGGCGGTCGGCTATGCCCATGCCACGGAATTGACGCCGGAAGCGCTGGCGCGCGGCGCGGCCAGCCTGTCGCCGGTATTAAGCGGTCACAGCGGCACAATGGCAGCCGCACCGCAGGCCGCAACCACGCCGCTTTACCTGCCCGACAACCCACTCGACAGTGCCGGTTTTGAGGATAAGGTGAAATTGCTTGAACAAATCAACGCCTATGCCCGCGCCCGCGACAATCGGGTGCGGCAAGTCTCGGTTTCGCTGGCCGGTGAATGGCAAGCGGTCGCCATTTTGCGTCCCGAAAGCGCGCCGGTTTATGATATCCGCCCGCTTGTGCGCCTTGATGTGTCCATTGTGGTCGGCGAAGGTGACCGGCAGGAAACCGGCCATAGCGGGCGCGGCGGGCGCGCCAATTATGGACAATGGCTGGCGCCGGATAATTGGCAGGAACAGGTTGACAATGCGTTGCGTCAAGCGGTCACCAATCTTGACGCGATACCGGCACCGGCCGGTGAAATGGATGTCGTTCTTGGCCCCGGCTGGCCGGGCATTTTGCTGCATGAAGCGGTCGGTCACGGGCTGGAAGGCGATTTCAACCGCAAAAAAACCTCGGCTTTTTCCGACCGTATCGGCGAGCGCGTTGCCTCGCCCGGTGTGACAGTCATTGATGACGGCACATTGCCCGACCGGCGCGGCTCGCTGACCATTGATGATGAAGGCACACCAACCAGCAAAACTGTGCTGATTGAGGACGGGATTTTGCGCGGCTATATGCAAGACCGGCTCAATGCGCGGTTGATGGGGATGGAGGCCACCGGCAATGGGCGGCGTGAAAGCTTTGCCTGCCAGCCCATGCCCCGCATGACCAATACCTATATGTTGGGCGGACAACATGACCCGCAGGAAATACTCGTCAGTGTGAAAAACGGCGTTTATGCCACCGCTTTTGGCGGCGGTCAGGTCGATATCACATCCGGCAAATTCGTATTTTCCTGCACCGAAGCCTATGAAATCAAAGATGGCAAGCTTGGCGCGCCGCTGAAAGGCGCCACGCTTATCGGCACCGGGCCGGAATCCATGCAACGCATTTCAATGATCGGCAATGATATGGCACTTGATGAAGGCATTGGCACTTGCGGCAAAGCCGGACAGGGCGTGCCGGTCGGTGTCGGCCAGCCTTCCTTGCGGATTGACGGGCTGACCGTTGGCGGCACGGGCTGAGGCCGCAATATCTGATTAAAAAGCGGTTTCCTTGAAAATCGGGGTGATATCACCGCCCCAATCGCCATGATATTTGTCGAGCAGCCGCGCCGCCGGTGAACGGCCATCGGCGACAATCTCCTGCAAATACCCCAGAAAGCGAGTTTCATCGCGCCCGTCAACAAGCCGCCCGCGCGCGCGCAAACCCTGTTCGGCCAAATCAACCACCTGGCGCGCCACATCAAGCAGCGTGCCGCCGCGAAACGGCGTTGCCAGCCCCGATATCGGCGCCTGATGGCGCAGCGTGTTGCGTTCTTCGGCTGACCAATCGGCGATTAAATCATGCGCTTTGGCCTGCGTGACGGCATCATAAAGCAGGCCAACCCACAGCGCCGGTAAAGCACACAGCGAATCCCAAGGCCCGCTATCAGCACCGCGCATTTCGATAAAGCGCTTGACGCGCGCTTCGGGAAATAAAGTGGTCAAATGGTCTTCCCAATCCTGCGCGCTTGGCGATTCGCCCGGCAAGGCGGGCAATTTGCCTTGCATGAAGTCGCGGAAAGACATGCCCAACGCATCGACAAAATGGCCGTCGCGCATGACAAAATACATCGGCACATCAAGCGCATAATCGACATATTGTTCAAAGCCGAAACCCGGCTCAAAAGCCGCCGGCAACATGCCGGTGCGATCCGGATCCGTATCCAGCCAGACCAGCGAACGCTCGGACACATGGCCGGTGGGCTGGCTATTTTTGAACGGCGAATTGGCAAAAAGAGCCGTCGCCACCGGTTGCAAGGCCAGCGCGATTTGCAATTTCTCGACCATATCCTGCTCGGTCGCAAAATCGAGATTAACCTGCACTGTGGCCGATAAATACATCATTTCAAGGCCGCGATTACCGCGCTTGGGCATATATTGATTCATCAGCAAATAGCGGCCTTTGGGCATTTGCGGTGCGTCTGCCAACCCCCAGACCGGCGCATAGCCAACGCCCATATAGCTTTGCCCCAGCTTTTCGGCAACCGCCTGAACCTCTTTCAAATGACCGCGCACTTCGGCGCATGTTTCATGAATGGTCGCCAAGGGCGCGCCGGATAATTCAAGCTGCCCGCCCGGCTCAAGCGTTACCGAGCCGCCGCCATCAGCCATTGGCCGGTGCAGGGCGATAAGATTATCACCCTCATATTTGCCCTGCCAACCAAAGCCCATCAGCCCTTCCAGCATGGCACGAATTCCATTTTCGCCTTCATATTCAAGCGGTTGCAATGTGTCTGCATGAAAGCCAAACTTTTCATGCTCAGTGCCGATGCGCCATGCCTCAACCGGCTTGCAACCGGCCTGCATCCAGTCTTTCAAGTGCTGCGGGGCTTCAAAAAATTGCGGCTCTGGTGTTGCGGCGGACATCACTATTCTCCTGCACACCCTTTATGAGCGTGTTGCCTTTTATGTAGGTGCGTTTGAGGCTTTCGGCAAGCCTTACCGCCAATCGCCAAACCGCGCTTGCAACACGGCAAGCGCCGCGACAACCGCCGTATCCGTGCGAAGAATACGCGGGCCAAGGCTCAAGCGCAGCATTTGGGCATGGGCGTTCAGCATGGCATGTTCGCTGGCGTCAAAGCCGCCTTCCGGCCCGACCAGCACGGCCAGCCCGCCTTGTATTTTGCTGTCGCTATCCGCCAATTCCTGCCCGCCCAATCCGGCTCCGGACGGCGCGGTTTCATCGCAAAACACCAAAGGCCGGTCGGCTGGCCAATCCTGCAAAATATCCTCAAGCCTTTGCGGCGCGGCGATTTCCGGCACATTCAAAATCCCGCATTGCTCAGCTGCCTCAATGGCATTGGCGCGCAGCCGGTCAATTTTCACCATGCCGCCCCCGCCTTGCGTGCGTCGGGTTATCACCGGCACCAGCCGCGACACACCCATTTCCGTTGCCTTTTGCGCCAAATAATCCAGCCGGTCGCGCTTGACCGGCGCGACCAACAGCCATAAATCGCCGCCCGCGCTTTGCGGCCTGTGCTGTGTGCCAATGACAAGCTCGGCCTGTTTTTTGCCCAAAGCCTCAATTTGCGCCTGCCATTCTCCATCAGCCCCGTTAAACAACAGCACCGCATCGCCGGTCTGGCAGCGCAGCACATTGCGTAAATAATGCGCTTGGTTGCCGGTTAGGCTGATTTTTGCCTCTGCAGCCAGCGTCGCGGTGACATACAGCCTTTGGCGCGGCTCATATACCGACTGTGACTGGACGTTTGGACGCTGGCGTGGCATGTCTATCCTCAATCATGTGCGGGCAGGCATATGAAAACGGGCGCTGCCGACCGCATTTATCGCTGGGCACTATGACGCAAGGCAGGCAAAAACTCAAATGGCACAGCAAGACGATACCGCACCTGCCGACCGCGAAACCGGCCTGCTTATGCGCTATTTGCCGCCTCCGGCGCGCGCCTATGCCGAGTTGATGCGGCTTGACCGACCGGTCGGCACATGGCTGTTATTCTGGCCCTGCCTGTGGGGCATGACGCTGGCGCTGGCGCCGCTCAACGCCTATCCGCAACCGGCTATGATTGCGCTGTTTGCCTTTGGCGCGCTGGTCATGCGCGGGGCGGGATGCACAATAAATGACATTATTGACGCCGATATTGACGCCCGCGTCGCGCGCACGGCGGGGCGTCCGCTGCCATCGGGGCGGGTCAGCAAGCGGGCGGCGTTTTTGTTTCTGGCGGCGCAATGCCTTATCGGGCTTGTTGTGCTGTTGCAATTCAACCTGCCGACAATCATGTTGGGCGTCGCCTCGCTGGCTCTCATTACCGCTTATCCGTTTATGAAACGGCTGACATGGTGGCCGCAATTATTTCTCGGCCTGACTTTTAATTGGGGCGCGCTGATGGGTTATGCGGCGATAAAGGGCGAGATATCGATCGCTGCATTGGCGCTTTATGCGGCAGGCATATTCTGGACATTGGGCTATGACACGATTTACGCCCATCAGGACAAGGAAGATGACGCGCTTATCGGTGTCAAAAGCTCGGCTCTGCGCCTCGGCCAATATAGCCGCCCGGCGATTGCCGTGTTTTACGCGCTGATGCTGGCCTGCCTCGGCCTGGCGGGCGGCCTTGTCCAAATGACCATTTTATTCTGGGTCGGGCTGGCAGTCACGGCTTGGCATTTGGCCATGCAGGTTTATTGGCTGGATATTGACGATGCGGCGCAATGCCTGAAACTGTTCCGCAGCAACCGCAATACCGGTTTGATTGTCGCCGCCACGCTGACATTGGGAATTTTCTAGCCAATCGGAGATTTCCGAGACTGGTATAGGGTCGCAAAAAAGCCTATATAAAGGTTATGGGAACGGCTACTCATATAAATCCAAGCGCCAAACGGATAGCCGCGAAAGAGCTTTTCGACTTGCCGACTCTGGAAAAACTGCGGAAGCGCTCCGATTTTATCGGCTTTGCGCTGATTGTCCATGCGTGGGCGTTGATTTTCGCGGCGATGGCGCTGTTTCATTTTTTCCCCAATCCGCTGACATTTCTGCTGTCGGTGATGATTATCGGCGCGCGGCAATTGGGGCTGGCTGTGCTGATGCATGACGCCGCCCATCTGGCTTTGTTTCGCACCAAAAGCCTGAATAATTGGGCCAGTGATTTATTTTGCGGCTGGCCGACATTGGCGCGCACGCAAAGCTATCGCAGCTATCACATGAAACATCATGCGCGCACCCAGCAACCCGATGACCCGGATTTGATATTGTCGAAACCCTTTCCGATTACCCGCAAAAGCCTGCGCCGCAAAATGCTGCGCGATTTAACCGGCCAGACCGGCTTTCAGCAAAGGCGGGCGCAATTTGCCAATAATTTCGGGCCGAAAGAATTGGGCGTGTTGGGGCGTATCCGGCATTTTCTGCCGCGCATGGGGCCGGCTTTAGCGGTCAATGCGGTGTTGTTGGCGGCTTGTGCCTATCTGTTTCACTGGTCCTATTATCTGATGTTTTGGGTGCTGCCCTTTCTGACCTATCACATGGCGATTACGCGGCTGCGTAACATTGCCGAACATGCGATTGTGCCGGATAATGACGACCCGTTTCGCAATGCGCGCACCACCAAGGCGGGCTGGCTGGCGCGGCTTTTCCTCGCGCCTTATTGGGTCAATTACCATGTCGAACACCACTTGCTGATGCATATTCCCTGCTACCGCCTGTCGGGCATGCATAAAGCGCTTATCGCCAATGGTTTCGGCCCGCGCATGGAAATGGCACCGAATTATTTTAATGTTCTGAAACGCGCCTGCGCGCGCCCCGATGATGAAGACCGTCCCGGCGGCATTGTCCATAACAGTCGGCGGCGCGTGTCGGGCAGTTTCGACAAGGGCTTTTCGGCCAATAGCTAATCACCATTTTCGGAGTATTTAATGGCAGACCGCAATATCGACCTTGCGCAGCAGATTATCGACCTTACGCTGGCTTTGGGTGCAGACAGCGCCGATGCCATTGTCGGTGAAAGCGCATCCCTGTCTTTGTCTTGCCGCAAGGGCGAACTTGAAGACAGTGAACGCGCCGAAAGCCGCGATTTGGGCTTACGCGCCATTATCGGACAGAAACAGGCTTTTGTTTCCGGCACGGCGGTCGATAAAGATGCGCTGGCGCGTTTGGCCGAACGCGCGGTGGATATGGCACGCACCGCCCCTGACGACCCGTTTTGCGGTCTGGCCGATGCCGCCCAGCTGGCGACCGAATTTCCCGCGCTTGATTTGGCCGACAGCCATGAACCAAGCGCCGAACAATTGCTTAATATGGCGCTCGAAACCGAAGCCGCCGCCCTTGCCCATGACGGCATCACCAATACGGAGGGGGCTGGCGCAAGCTGGGGACGCGGCGCCACCGCGCTTGTCACCAGCAATGGCTTTGCCGGCAGTTATGAAAGCACCAGCTTTTCATTGAGCTGCGCTGTTGTCGGCAGCGAAGGCGACACAATGGAGCGCGACTATGCCAGCCACAGCGCGCGCCATTTGGCTGACCTCGACACGCCGCATGATATCGGCACACGCAC
>Ga0213866_10001832_pt1 | contig 15535 bp, 20 predicted proteins | sample PICome_11_FD_160079 | JGI IMG/M metagenome (GOLD analysis project Ga0213866, IMG submission 160079) | Coastal seawater microbial communities near Pivers Island, North Carolina, United States - PICO284 | ecosystem: Environmental > Aquatic > Marine > Coastal | place: USA: North Carolina...
TGTTCAGAGATTCAGAGTGGTGGTGTGGATGCGGTTCCTAGCGGAGAAGTCGCTACTATTGGCGGAGTAACTACAAGAAGTGGTTATTTACCTGACTCGGTTCAAGTATTCTATATTAACGTGGCTGGTGAGGACCGGGCCGTTATTGTCAATGGTGCAACTCCAGACGAATTGGCTGAAGAACTCGCTACTCAAATCCGGGCAATTTTTGCAGAAAAGGAACTTGATGGTTATTATAATGTTGAAGTTGTTGCCTCTGAAAGCAATGTAACTGGAGACACCCACGTGCCCAATAATGGTCACAAAGTTTCTCTATTAGTTTCGGAAGCTGGTGCTCCATACATTCGTCCAGAGACCGACGACATTTCCCTATCCGGAACTGTGGCAATTTCAGGAGGTGTTGTTACAGGAACAGGTACAGCATTTGATACCGAACTTGCACCTGGTGATATTTTTACTGCTCGGGGCGTAAGATTTGTAGTTAGCACAATTACTGATGCCGATACCATGAGCGTAACTCCAAGTGATGTAACTATTACTTCTGGAGCTTCTATCTCACTTGATAAGTCCCTTCCCAACGGATTTTTCTCTTTTGACTATGTTCTTCGGATAAAGATTACCTCCAACAATGGGGTTTCTTCACCGGTAAACCCTGGCAAAAATAGATTTGGAATTACTGACCCGAGCGTAATTAAACTCGTTTCATTAAGCCAAAATCCGGGCTACGACGGATATAAATTAACTCAAATTGCCAAGGCAAATGATTTTGTATATGCCATTGAGCAGGGAGTAGATTCTAGAGTTCTTTCCCCAGGTTTCCTTTTTGCCCCAGAAGCTTATACAGTTCTTACTTATGATGCGGATGGTGGATTAACCAATGACATTCAGAGCAAGAGCGAAGCCCGTTCAGAAAGACTAAAAATTACCCAAGCGCTTCTAAGAGCAGCCGAAGGTAAACTTGGCCCAACAGAGGGTATTGTTGGAACCCAACATATTGCCCTTATTGATTGTGGTGCCGATGAAATTTCCCTCACCCAAGTTCAAGATGAGCTAGACTTAATCAAGTCAACGGTTGGCGTACCATTTGGCCATGCTGCCTACTACGCCCCCTATATCAAAAACCTTCAAGATCGCTATGTAGCTCCTTCAAGCTTCATAGCTGGTATTGCTTGTTCAAGATATATCAATGAGGGCTTCCAACAGCCTCCTGCGGGTGCTCGGTATCCGCTACGTGGAGCTATCGGGCTTAAATTTGACATTTCCGCTCAACAGCAAGAAGTCACCTACGCCCTCGGACTCAATCCTATCCGCTCTCTGCCCAACCGCGGCATTGTAGCATGGGGCGCTAGAACACTATCCTCTAATCAGCTCTTTAAATATGTCAACACTCGCGCCATTCTTAATGTCCTTATCGATGTTATGAGTCGGAGCTTTGATGACATTCTTTTCGAGCAAATCGATTCGGCAGGAACAGTTTATGCCCGTGTTAAGTCCATTGCTTCTCAAGTTCTCGGTCAGTTCTTCCGCCAAGGAGCCCTATTTGGTTCTAGGCCCGAACAGGCCTATCTGGTTGTTTGCTCTTCAGCAAATAACAGCAACGTAGATCTTGAAAATGGTACTGTGAGACTTGATGTGTATGTGGCCACAAGCCCAACACTCGAGCGTCTCTTGGTAACCATTGTCAGAACTCCTGCTGGTCAAGTTGCTCAGCTGAGCGACTCGTTCTCAAGGAACACAGAGCGGTTCGGTTATTTACTGGACGCCTCAACCATTTTCTAATAAATGAAAGAGCACGTACTCAATGGAGAAAAACCACTCTCAGCTCAGCAATCTAAAAAGATTGTTTTTGTTGAGATGTTTAGAGCTGGTCCACAAATCTCTTCTACTGGCCAAAAACTAGTTTTTACGGAGAATGATTTAGATCAGGTTGTGGGATCTTACGACCCCATTCATCACGAAGCTCCTCTTATTATCGGTCACGATCAAGAAGATGGAACTCCTGCTCTAGGTTGGGTACAAAAAATTTGGAGAAAGGGTAAAGAGCTTTGGGGTAAGGTCGAACTTACTCCCAAAGCAGAACAACTCATCAAAGATGGGGTGTTTAAAAAAGTAAGCAGTTCATTTTATTTGCCCGAGGCTGAAACGAATCCTACCCCTGGGAAATTATCCCTACGTCATCTTGGTTTAGTTTCTATCCCGGCTGTAAAAGGACTTACTGCTTTTTCGGAGCAATCCGAACAAAAAACGATAACAATAACCCCTTCCGAGGGGGAGTCTTCTATTTCGTTTAAAGAACATTTAGGAAAAAATCTAATTATGGCTAGGAAAAAAACCAAACCAGAAACTCCTGCTTCGGTGGAATCTACTACTATCGATCACAGCGAAGGGGGTATGACTGTCAATATTAATATTGGCGGAGGGGCCGGAGGCGGAACGTCTAAGGCCAACGTTTACGATGACAGCGGCAACAAAATTTCAGAAACCGGCGCTCCAGCCGATTATGATATGGACTATGCTATGGAAGCAGACGCTTCTATGGACACCCCTACTATGCCCTCAATGCAAGAAGACATAGAAGGTTCTTCAGATGACCTAGGTCTTGAAGATGATGGTGATGATGGCGAAATGCCCGATGATGGTGCTGAGATGCCTGACGAAGGTGGCGAAATGCCCGACGAAGGCGAAGTCCCTGAAGAAGGTGGGGAGGGCGAAATGCCTTCAGAACCTGCCGAAGACGAAGACGGGATGGAAACCGATGATATTTCCGGAGAGATGGAAGGCGCCGATCAAAAAATTGCTCAACTCGCCTCAGAATATGAGATCGAAGAGTTAATTAAGGCCCTAGCCCTCAAAACAGATGCTACTTCCATGATGGAAGGACAAGGAAAAATGTCTTATGGCGAAATGCCTGAAGGCTTAAAAAAAGCGATTGAAGCTAAAAAAGGAGAAAAGTCCTCTGATGAAGAGGATGATGATGAAAAGGATTCCGAGGATATGGGTGAAGCAGTGAAGGAGGGCGAAGCGCCATCCGGAGCAGAAAAGCCCAGCGCCAAGGAAGTAGGCGGAGCTGAAGAGCCTAAGGGCGAACAGGTGTATGCCGAGGAAGAAACCGGTGAAGAAAAAGAAGAGGAAGAGAGCGCTGAGCATGGCGAAGGCTGCAAAAGCTATGAAGAGAAAGAGGACGACGAAGAGAAGAAAAAGAAAGGTGAAGTCGCTTCAGAGGCTACAGGAACTCTGGATCATAGCGAGCACGCTATGGGAGTTCAGGGACAGAAGAATCTTCAGACCCGGGTAGCCGAATTGGAAGAAGAGCTTGCCAAACAGAAAAAATTAATGAGAGAAAAGGAAATCTCTGATTTTACTGAAACTCTCTACAACGAGGGCAAATTAACCCAGCAAATTGTCGCTAAGGCTGATCTGGTGCGGTTTATGGAAACCCTTAATAATAAAAACTCGGTGAATTTCTCCGAGACGGGCAAAGCTTCTCAATTTGATTTCTTCAAAGGCGTACTGGAAAATCTACCTTCCATGGTAAGCTTCGAAGAATTTGCTACCCCAGCTTCGGCTCCCAAGGCGCCCAAGCAACCTGTTCCCTCAGTCGACGGGTATATCTACGATCCTAACACAGCAAATCTCCACGCCCAGGCGCTGGAGTACTCTGAACAAAAGGGCGTTGAGTACACCGTTGCCTTGAAGGCAATTTTATCTGACTCATAAGGAGTAAATTAAACATGGCAACCGATCCACGTTATATGTCCTTTGACCACCAGTATGTAGAGACCGTGACTATCGAAGATAGTACTGCTCTAACAAATGGTGTCGAAGCACATCGCTTCATTAAGCGCAATGGCGCTTATCCCTCCGCCGGTGGTTATGCCGCTGGTGTCAATGTATATCGCATCTATGGCCAAGGTGAACTTACCGCCAAAGGCTATCAAGTAGATGATGGTTCAACTTTGGTCTATGAAGGCCAACTTAACCCTTCAACCACCCCGCTTAAGCCCGGTGTATTTCCCTATCAAGGTTTTGCCTCTGTGGTGACCTCCGGTATTGTAATTGTTGAAGTTGATTCCACTGCAACCTTTGCCGTAGATGACGCTGTTGTGGCTAATGCCACCGGCCAAGCCAACGATGGTGGTTCTGGTGTGGTCCTAGGTCGTGCCCTTGACGCTATTACTGTTGCCGGAGCCGGTCAGTATATTCGCGTTAAGCTCGGTAACGAAGCTGGTGCTTGATAGATATTAAAGGAGAAAAACTATCATGATGAATTTAGATCAAGTAAGGATTATTGATCCAATCCTTACACAACTCGCCCAAGGTTACAAAAACTCAGAAGGCGTAGCTACCTTCTTCGCTCCTTCGGTATCTATGAATACCAGAGCTGGCCGTACGTTGGTTTTTGGCAAAGAAGCCTTTGCCGCCCAGAACTTCCTAAGAAGCCCTGGAACTAACATTCAAAAAATCCAAAATCAATTCGGAACACGCTCGTTCGCTCTCCGTCAGGAAGCGATTAGCTGGGAAATTGCCGAAGAGATCGCAGCTGAGGCCAAAAATGGAGCTGCTCAAATTGACCTTCGTCAGTTTGCTGCTAAAGACGCTGCTAATCGCCTCATGCAGTCCTGGGAGATTCAAGTTGCTGAAAAAGTAACCGATGATACCCAATACGAGACCGATAACGTTCTCGACCTCTCCACCTATAATGGTGGCGCGGACCAATTCAATTCGCCAACAGCCGACGTTGAAGTCCTGATGGATGACGCCAAGGAGCAAGTACGCTCGCAAATTGGTATCTATCCCAACAAGATGGTAATTTCACCCGATGCCTTTAACGCCCTTAAGCGTAACAAGCGTATTCGTGATTTTATGCAACGCGGGATTTTGGTAGATGAGAAGACCCTGGCCCAAATTTTTGGCCTCGATGAGATTCGTGTTGCACGTAGACTCAAGCTCAATCAGACAACTGGGGATCTTGAGAACATCTACAACAACATTGCAGTTCTCTTCTATCATCCCTCTGGTTCCACAGATGGCTTCATGCCTGCTTTGGATGCCAACTATGGTAACCCTGCTTTTGCCTACACCTATACCCTCACTGGGTATCCTATCGCTACACCTGAACGCTTCAACATTGAGCGCAGAGTGTTCAGCGGAGATATTCTTGTCGAGCGGAGCTTCGAGCTCGTCGGCATGGGTGAGAATGGAAAATGTGGTTCAGGGTTTATCTTTAAAAGCCCTGTTGCTGTTTGAGTTTAACTCATTTAGCGATCAAGGAGAGGCCTTCGGGCCTCTTTTTTTGTCTGCTTATAAACCATAGTTTAAAGTAAATATAAGAGAAATCTCGTATTATGCCTCAGGCGCCATACCCGGACAATTTTGGAGTAGCAGATAACTGCAATCCGGCCACGGTCGATTACTTTGTTGAAGTGTTTGGTTATCAAGAAGCAGTCGAACTCTCAAATATCGATTCGCCTACCGGCAATCAGATTAACGTCAATAAAATTCAGGTTGCTCTTAATGACGCCGCCATTCTGATCAATAATTATATAGTCACTGCGCCGCCCCAAGGCAAGATCCTCATCGCCGGGTCGTATCGTCGCACCCAAGCCACGATCGCCCGCTGGTACCTAGATACTCTCCGCCCCCGCCAACAAGTCATAGATGCGGCAGAAAAAGCCCTTGAGCAGCTTGAGTTGTGGGCCTCGAAGGCTTCTCCATCCTCCGGATTAAAATGGCAAGAAGCATATCGTTATTGGGGGAGTGGTTGCTCAATGACGAAGAGCGCATATCGAAGAGGCCGCAGTTTCACCGAACCATCTCTCAATCGCTGGGTACTCAATGAAGGAGGGAATAATCGCTGGTGGCAGTTCCCCCGCAAGGAGGCTATTAGCACACCACGAACCCATGCCGAAGGGCTTTCTAATACAACTCTTGACATTAGAGAAGGCGCCGCCGAATCCACCCTTGAAATCAATCAATTATTCGATGCGTTAGAAACCACCAGAGATCTCGGGTCATTTACAAACACCACAGATGTTATTAACGCCAAAGATGGAGATATAGTAGTAGCCGTTAATACAACTGAATCTGAAGATGGAGAATTTGACAACTTCGATGGCCTGAAAGAAGGCGATACATTCTAACCATGGTAGAATAATAGGATGAAAAATAACTATTATAAGGAAAAAGTAATTCAAGGCTTGGACAAACTCATTCGGAAAAAACCCGACAAAGATTATCAGAAATAGGAAAAAAACTTACCGGAAGAAATAATCCATTTTTTGGAAAAACGCATTCTGAAGAAACTAAACGTAAAATATCTGAAGCCCGAAAAAACCGTCGTGGTTTAAAGTTAGTTAAATAAGGAAATATATAATGTCAAATCAACCTTGGGGATATTCACCTTGGAATCCAGGTCCTGCGGACGGGCAGGCCTTCCTCCTCATCCAAGACGGCCCCTCCGGCGGTTGTTATTATTTGAGCGGAGCCTATGGTCGCTTAGGCGGCAGAATCGGAGTATTCCCTGACAGTACGGAGTATAAGCAATCTGCCGAAGAACTTCGCCAATACATCCTTAGTCTTGAAAGCTCTAGAAGGATCCAAGATCTTTCCAATGTAAATTTTGTTCGTAACGTAAAGCCTGGCGATGCTTTATTATATAACTTTACGACAGGCAACTGGGAACTCCAAAACTTTATTAGTGGCGGGGAGTGGTAGACTATGCTTCTTGAAATAGAAAATCAACTCCATAGAAGAGTGCATAATACACTCGGTCAAAGCGCGGTAGTTCTTCGCCTTGCAGAAGAGTTAGATGAGTCGGGAAGAGTATCTGAGCAGACCATGATTATCGTCAGTTACGCTAGCGAAAATACAAATAATCCGAATAAGGGGGCCTATATTCCCACGGTTAGAAATAGATCTCTTAACTACTCAATTACAATTGTTCAAAAACAAGTCCAGCGAGAAGGCCATAGTTTTGCGCTTCCGCTCATGGACTTAATTTATGACTCAGTTACGGGATGGGTGCCAGAAATACCAGGGTTAGAATTTCAAACAGGATTTGAGCCCGGCGCCGGACGATTTGTCCAAGTTACTGAAGCTTCTCAGTTTATCTATGAAATGAACTTTACAACCGAGGTTCTTTTGTCAGATGGACGTTTTTATTCTCAGCCATGCGCAGCTTTTGACCCTATTGCCATCGAAGATTTCTTACCACAACGCAGTTGTCTTCTTACCGAGGACGGAAAGAATACGGGCTTGGCGATTTGGCGAAGAAAGGTTGGCACAAACACGACCGAGGAATATGTTGTTGAAGATGCGAGGTGTAAGAGGGAGATTAGCGATACGCTCACTCTGACATGCGCAGAAGAGCTTAATGGCAACGCCACCTATCAATTTATTCCCAGAAATGCCTTATCGTTTAATTCTGAGGGAAACAGAGTAATAGACCAATCAAAAACAACCTCTGGAAGTCTTCAAAAATGCTGGAAATGCTACAAAGACCAAATAGAACCCTACCCATCTTGGTTTAAGTTAAATATAGATTCAGGACTGTGGAGAAATACAGCAGGAACGGTTGCAAATTCCGGTCCTCTTACATCCTCTCGTCAAGATCTTTACCTCTCCACAACTCCATCATACGATAAATCTACATGAATCCTATATACGTCCAGGTATTAGAACTTCAACATAACCTTATTGAGGCCGCTCATTTAGCGCATTGGAACGTTACAGGCGTTGACTTTTATCACTTTCACTTACTTTTTGAGAAGGTATATGAGACTTTTGCAGAAAAGTTCGACCCTATGGCCGAGCAAATTAGAAGCCTAGGAATTGAAATCCCCGCCTCTATCATGAATTCAGTGCCCGAACTAGAATGGACCACACCTGCAGAATTGTGCAAAGAACTATGTAATTTGGTCAAAGAGTTGGACGAAGGACTTAAGAGGGCACGTGAAGAAGCCGAGGGTGATAGAAACTATGGTCTCATTGCTGCCATCGAGGATATGTTGATGAATTGCAATGCCACTTGCTACCTTCTTGAATCTGTTAATGCCGAAATTTGAATAAAATAAAGCCCCGGCGCAAACCAGGGCTCCCTTTGATATTCGGTTATAGTTAGTCCTTTACCAGGAAATACAGACGTTCTGTACTCCGCGAGATAGAGGTGCTAGATCGCTAAAGGATTTAGCAGACAGATCTATGATCCTCCCGCCGACAAAAGGTCCGCGGTCTGTAATCATGACTTTAGTGCTTTGGCCATTAGCAGTCACTGTAACAACCGTTCCAAATGGTAGCCACTTATGCGCTGCTTGATTCGACCAGGTGTCAAACCGCTTACCTGAAGCAGTAATTCCACCCTGATAAGAGTCTCCTAGTCCGTAATAACTCGCTCCTCCACATTGTTTCCGTGATGATGCATTTGCTGCCTCACCAGGCAGAAGGGAAATGGCAGTGGCAGCGAGGGCGGCCAAGGTGATAATAGTTTTTTTCATAAGCTCCGTGATAGAAGACATAACATTCCAGGGTCATCTTTGCAATCTGCAATTGTTTATAGATGAAGTAGAGATGCTATGACAGTCGCCCGACAAGCATAAAACTGAGTTTCAGAGGCTTGATAAGCGGCTGAATTTAACTTTAAACCGATCCGAGTTATCGTAACCTCAGATACAATGGCCGATTCTCTTTGATATTTGAGAAGGCGGTTGAGAGGGATATTAGTCGATGCCCCCCATTATTAATTATACCATGGGATTTAGGATATTTGGTAGGAGGGAGGCCAGTTCGGCGAAGTAGCACGATATCAGGGGAATTGGCCCCGACCCACTGAGATGGGCGTTTATGCCTGGACATTAACGTTGGTTCTTCGCGAAGAAACAATGAAAATCCGTAAGTGGCTCTAAAGAAATCATTGAGGTCCTCGAAGGTTGTCATGGTAAGTTCTCAAGTTCTAGTGATAGGGCAATTAGATCATTTTTATCTAATACTGTTAAGTTGTCCAGTTTGGATGCTGTTAGAGTTTTAACGTGTTCTAAGGCCTTACGAACAATCACTGCAACCAATCTTTGCTCGGTATTTGCCCAGGTGTTTCTTTCGTGCCACACCTGGTCCATTAGTTTTTGCGCTCTTTCAGTCATTTTTGGCAGTCCAAGAAATAGTGATAGTTTGCTCCATTTGGGGCGGCATATCTCACAACATCGCAATCTTTATAAGTATCAATGACTTCAAAATTAGACGTAGGTTCTAATACTCTTACGGGTTTATCCAGTGCCATTACAAAAATGCGCCCGAGGCCTAGGCCCAGGACAAAACATGTTACTCCAACAATGACCCAAAAAGCTGTTTTCATTTTAAAATCTCCTCTGCTTTTAATTTACCATTTCATTTAGACTGTAAGTCATCCCAGGGCGCTCTCTTTTCTAAAAGTTGTTTGAGTGATTCTACTGTTTTTGGGTCCGGAGGTTCATTTATTCGTCGTACAAGTTCATCATATGCCTCTTTGGAAACATAAATTGTTTCTGGTTTTGCCCCAAAATACTTAAGGCATTTCTGTTCGTATCTCCAATGCTTATAATTATACCACAAAGATAGAAAAAAGTTTTTCATAACTCTCTGGTGTGTGAAAGATTATGTGGATACCTATAAGGAATAAAAGCCAAATTGAATGAAAAAGACCAGACATTAAGATTTATAGTAAATAGTGCACCACTAAATAGCCCAAGAGCCACACGAATATCTGGTTCCCAAACCCCATATTCAGTTGTGTGAATCTCTACGTCAAGAACGTTAAAGTTTTCAAATTGTCCTATGGTTAAATAAATGTCTTGACCATAATCATAGTCGCTATAGTAGTCAAAGAATTTCATCATCAAAAGTAAAATATTCGTAAATTTCAGACATTACACATTCTCCAATGTGGTCACAAATTGTCTCTTTGGTAGGATTTTCAATATGTTTGTGCGCTCGAGAATAACCACGGCGCACGCCTTGTTCAATTGCCAATTCTAAAATAACAAGAGTTTTAATTTTCATTTTTTATCAGAAAACATAGAGTTAAAAGTGGGAATTAGGTCTTGGATGATGGTTGATTTACCATCTTTTTCGGTTTTTTGTTGCGAAACGGTTTTGGTATTGGAGTCGGCTGACTTTCTAAAGATTTTGTCAATTTCAATAGATGAGAGCCAGGCATTAGCCACGGGAAGTTCATACATTTCATAATTATACCTCATCCAGGCCCAGCACCACACATGGGCCACCTGAAAAAGAGCAGCAACTTTTTTGGCCTGGGGCTCGGGACAAAGATAGAGGATACTATCATGAACACTCATGCAAAACTCAGCGTCCAGCTCATATTCATTGATGAGCCACTCCATGGCAGTCATAAAGGCATGAAGCATAGCACTTCCTGTGGATTGAATACACCAGTTATTACGCATTGTCCAAAAGTCGGTTCCAACAGTTGAGGGCCTAAAGGAAGTAGACATTTTAGTTCCACTTAAAGGGTTGATAGGGCATGGAAGATTGGCCACGCGGGCCATCTCGTTATAGGCATATGAGTCAGATCCTCCGATAAGCGTTTGTGAAAGTCTCGAAGCTTTTTCCCCCTTCTTAATTTTAATAAGTTTTTTGCCCATTGCCATGGCATCTTTCATCGGAATGGTTTTATTTCCCTTGCGAATGGTATTGGCCAAGGTCTTTGCACCACAGCCATACAACATGCCATAATTGCATCCTTTGGCCACTGCTCGTGAAATCCCAATGGCATTGGCAGTCATAGAGTGCATATCCGTCCCGTCATCTTTACTACCCGCAAGAATTGAGTGGGAAAACTGAGTGCTTCCGGCAACCTTGTGATAGGAGTCAGCAAAGATCGAAGCAACCACGGCCTCTTGGGCGTCAAAGTCCGATTCAACAAACACATAGCCTTCGGGAGCTTGGACACGGGTCTTAATTTCACTGCCAATTTTATCATACTTGGGGTCGGGCACAGTAAGCCAGAGGTTTTCTCCAGCTCGATTGGTAGAAGTGTTATGTGGAACTGAGGCCGGAACAATTAAATTAAATTGTTTGCCTTCGGGCGTTTTGACTGCTTCGATGTTTTGTTCTCTTACCCTCGAACGAACAGAGGTCCAGTAGGCTACGTTAATTGCAAGACCGATTAGTTCTCTGGCCTCGGTGAGGTCGGAGGTCAGAACACCTGACTCGAAATCTTCTACGTAATCCTTAGTAAGAACATTGCCTACATTAACTCCTTCTCCGTCTTTGTGTGGAATGCGTAGATACAGACCGCTGTCTTGGTCCATATAACACCAGCCCTTATCCGTAAAGAAGTGGATAGGTTGATCATCCCACTTAAGGCGAAGCAGGAGGTGGGAGAGACGGTTTTTTGTAGAAATCCCTTCGATGATGGGTTTGCCATCGATGAGGTTCTTTGCAGAGACACTTCTCACCCACTTTGGAACTCCGTACCACTTTGAGCTGGGTTTTCCGGCCTTGGTGAGTTTGAAGTTGGCCTCCCAATCAAGTTGTGAGAGCCAAGGGTCAGCCTTAATATCCTCGTCGGTAATCTCTCCCTCATTCCAAGATTCATAAAGCTCCTTAGCCATTTGGCTCAGGGTTTTTTCTTGTTTTGCAATTGAGGAATGCCAGGCTTTTTCGCACGACTCAAACCACTCCATCCAATCCGAAACAACAGGAAGTTTTGCTCCGGCAACACCAAAGTGCCCCGCCAAAGTGGTCAATGAGGGATTATTTTGGAGATACTTCAATACAAGAATTGAATACAACTCAAAGGTAATTTTGACGTCATTGACGGCGTATTTGATAAGGTTGTCACGATCGAGGGCAAATTCTTCTATAGAGGTGGCATCGACAAAAGTATTTCTGATTTTTTTGTCTCCTTGCTCAAGAGGGATGGCTGGTCGACAATGGAAGTTGTAGCAATCAATGAGGTTATTCATTGCGCCTTGGTCGGCCCAGATTGGGTCGGCTTTATACGAGGATTTTTTGGTTTGTTTCTGTACATACCACCACCTTTGCCCTGAGGCCAGCCCGGAAACATTGATATGCGCGCTCATCGTATCAAACCATGAGTTGGTTTTTCCGAGGACGTAGGCTTCCTGCGTCCGAGGGCGGTCATAGGCTACGTTATGGGCGATAAAAAGACCATCCTTACGGCCAAGAGGCACAAGCATCGGTTCATATGGGATCTTGGGATTTACAAAACTTGGATGCATCCAAATATAATAGGCCTTATCCGTTACTGCGGTGGCGAGAATTGGATGGGCAAAGTCGCTTCCTTGTACAAAAGTTTCGCAATCAAAGACACCAACACTCTCTTCAATGCCATCAACAACCTCCGGAGATCCATTGAAGGGGTACTTAATCCACCCGGCATACATAACATATTTGGTTTTATCCGGTGGTTCAGGAATTTCAGTATAAGCAAACTCCTTCATCAACTCTGCGCGATCTTTACAAACTTCTTTGGATATGACATCAAAGTGGGCTTTGATGGAGTCGGCTTTAAGCCCCGGAAGGGCAAAGTCATCAATAAAGAAATTGGCAGGATTTTTTATCGGAAATTCTACACCAAAGTTCTCCATCTCCTCTTTTATAGAGGAGATCTTTTTTCCCCCAGGAGGTTTGGCAATAACCCCCTCGCCAAACACTTTGGCATTCATGGAGTCGGAAAGGACTACATATCCGAGGGAATTAAGCTTTGACATAAACTATTTTTTATCTACTATTATCATATCATGACTTAGATCCCAAGTCAAGAAGGGATTGTGCCAGTTGTAGGACTGGTTTGCTCAATAATAGATAAAAAACTCTTCTCGGTCCGTGTAATAGACCCCTACTCCTTCAAAGTTAGTGGCGTCTATGATGTGAAGGTTTTGGCGAAAATAAGGATAGCCATAATGACCAAAAAAATACTCAAAATCAGAACAAATGTGATCTTGGAGGTCATCTTGTCTAAACCACGGATACCCGGTACCTGTTAAGACGCGGTTGCGTGTTTCTGGGGTGTAGTTGGGATCATAATAGGCATGAGCACAACGATATTTATGGCCATAAGATTCAAACTCAAATGTCAATGGTGAAGTATTTAACCAACTCAAGATGGATAAACGTTGTTCCAATTCTAGGTTCTTGAGACATTGTAAAGTATATTTTACTTCTTTTTGTCTAATTTGTGTTTTGGGCAATACGAGGTTTTTTAATATATAGTTTTCATTATTACCAATGATCAAAGTTGCTACGTTTCTATCCACAAGTTCCTTAACCCTTAGAAGCATGTTAATTGGCGAACAACGTTTAGAACGTCGGAAGAATGGTTTGTGGTGAATAATATCTCCCAAAAAAACGTAATGGTAGTCTTTAGATCGTTCTAAAATTTTTTCAAGCGTTTCTAAACGACCGTGAAGATCTCCAATTATACAATATCTTTTTTCAGACATTTTTTACAAGTGATTCAATATAAGTTGATGCATGAAGAAAACTTTGCGGTGCCCACCATGAAGGCGTAGTTCCTCCGGCCTTGTCCCATGAAGCAAATTTCCATTTTTCGTAGTTGTAGTAGTTGCGATAGGCAACTACGGGGTCGTCATTTTTGCAATAATTGGGCATTGCTTGAGCGAATGTAGTATATCCGAGATGCGGGTAGGTATTTTGATCCATTAAGTTGACAATTATTCCGTCTTTTACTAGATCTATTAGACTAGTGTGGCCGGCGTGCTTTTTACCGAATCTTCGCTCAAATTCAACGCAAAGCCACCTTGTCATTCGAAACAACCACAAAAAATTTGCTGACGACTCCTTTACCCATTTAGTACAAGGGTGGTTTTTATAAGCCCTGGTTGAGTAGTAGTTTCCGTCTTTTTTCTTCGCTGGCGGATAGTCGTAATGGGCCAGGGCCACGCTCATCATTTGGAGATGCTCGATGATCATCTTGTTAACGTGCTTGTCACAATGATACGCCGCACATTTTTTTGGATCAAGATCAAGGACAAAAATGTTCACTTACTAAAAACCTTTGGATAGAGATATTCTATCACAAAGGCGGGAGGGATGTCTAGGTCATTGTGACAGTTAAACGTCGTATTCCAGACATTCAATACTTTCGGGATAACGTTTGCAATACTCTTCAAAAGATAACGCAGATGTATCTAGGTTTTCACTAAATACCACATTGTCCGTGTCACTGATCAATTCAACTGAATCTGAAAATGTAATAGTTTCCATTGTATGGTTTTTTAAGTATGGGCGATACTGGACTCGAACCAGTGACTTACCACTTGTAAGGAGGCCACTCTACCGCTGAGTTAATCGCCCATTAGTCATTTTTTAGCCACGGTGGGGCTTTGAACCAATTCGCGAGTGAGTCCGGACTTTGGGGTCCTATGAGATGGTTGGATGGATCAGGGTCTCCTAAATCAAGGCCGTGGAGCAATTCATCTAAAGATCCATCTTCGGGACGACCTTGAATGGAAACTCTGCGGGCTTTACTTAAAATCGAGGCTGCTGAGCGATTATGATCTGCCCATTTCTGGGCCCATTGCATTTCTTCAAAGGATACTTCTTGAGAATTTATAATCTTGTCTGCAATGCCTTCAAGGCGAAGTCTGGTCTTTGTGGAAAGCATAAGATCTCCGTATGAGATAACTTTAAACCCAAATGCACGTAAGAGGACTCGAACCTCTATGCCCGCAAGGACGACAGCTTCTAAGGCTATTGTGTCTACCTATTCCACCATACGTGCAAATGCTCCTTGCGTGGATCGAACACGCCTTAGACGAATTATGAGTTCGTTGCATTCACCAGATTGCTAAAGGAGCGCTGATGAAGTAGGACCGTTGAGATTTGAACTCAATTCACACCGTTATAAGCAGTGGGCCTTAACCTATAGGCGACGGTCCCAATACTACTATTATACTCCCTAAGTGACCTAAATGTACACTTCTTTCTTTACCGATCTATCTACGATTTATACCACTAGGAGCGGAAGGTGGTGTGTCATAAGAAGCAAAAAATTTAGTAATGGGATTTACTTCACCCATAAGAAATCCAATTGTTAATATCATCCCTGCAATAAGCCATCTTAACCTCGATAATTCCCCAATACGTTTGTCATGATCTTTAAGTACCACCTCAATTTCCTTAATTGAATCGGCATTCTGTTTTTTCATTTCATCAAGGAGTTTGATTATGGCAACATCGGATTGTATGGCCTGATCCAGACGTTCGTCGTGGCGAACGAGTATTTTCGAGATATTTTGATTTGCTTCGGATATTTTATCTACGGCCAACTCGAGTTTTAAAAGCATTTCTCTTGTTAACTCCTCATAGACCATGAGTTTTTCCCCCAGCACTGCTACCTGCACGTCAGGACTTTGGGAATTAAAAGAATTAGTCATTGTGTAATTAACAATACCCTTTGTAAGAGTCTTTCAACTAAAGCCCCCTGTCGGACTCGAACCGACGACCTACGGTTTACAAAACCGTTGCTCTATCCAACTGAGCTAAGGAGGCGAACGGA
>Ga0213866_10001833_pt1 | contig 15527 bp, 13 predicted proteins | sample PICome_11_FD_160079 | JGI IMG/M metagenome (GOLD analysis project Ga0213866, IMG submission 160079) | Coastal seawater microbial communities near Pivers Island, North Carolina, United States - PICO284 | ecosystem: Environmental > Aquatic > Marine > Coastal | place: USA: North Carolina...
TCTCTATAAATAGCTTCATTAACATTTTGAAAAATTTCAAAATACACCAACATATTCACTCCATATTTCTTCGTGAATCCTTTTTTAATTCCAACTTTATGTTCATAAACCCTTCTTTGTAAATCATTGGTCATACCAATATACAAAGTACCATTTCTTTGACTCGATAAAATATAAACATAGTATTGATGTATTGTTCTCATAAATCTTAAAATCTGGATTCCCAGTCAAGCTGAGAATGACATTTGTTTCGTTTTGTCATTCCCGAGAAATCGGGAATCCATATCAATTAATTAGCAAATTTCAAACACCTTCCCAGGCAACGGTTTTACAACTCCTTTTAATTCCATTTGTAGTAATATTGGAGCCAATTGAAATACTGGAATTTGAGTTTCTAAAGCAATTAGATCTAATAACTGTTTTCCTTTTTTTTGAAGGTAATCATAGATTTTTTGTTCGTCAGAAGTTAAGTCAATAAACAATTGTTTTTGAATCTGCTTTTTAGGTTTCTCTTCGATATCCCAATTGAGCATTTGCACAATGTCTTCTGCTGACTGCAATAAATGTGCTTTATTTTGCTGAATCAAATCATTACACCCTTTACTCATCAAATCACCGACCTTTCCAGGAACTGCAAACACATCTCTATTATAGGAATTAGCAATATCTGCAGTAACTAAAGAACCTCCTTTTTGAGCCGATTCAATAATTAGGGTTGCTTTCGAAATTCCAGCTACAATTCGATTTCGTTTCAAGAAGTTCTCTCGCATAGGTTCTTCATCATGAAAAAACTCGGTAATAAATCCGCCATTCTCATTGAGTTGATGAATGTACTTCTTATGTGTTCTAGGATAAATTTGCTCTAACCCATGGGCTAAGACTCCTATGGTTTGTAGCTTGTTTTTAATCGCAGCTTTATGCGCACAAATATCAACTCCATAAGCAAAACCACTCACAATAATTGGATTGAAGACAGCTAACTCTTCAACAAGCTTCTCGCAAAAACTTTTCCCATAAGAAGTCATGGTTCTTGTACCTACTACAGAAATGATACGATCATTGCATAAGCTAATATTTCCATCTTTAAAAAATAAGATAGGCGCATCTAGGCAATGCTGTAAATTTTCAGGATAGGTTTCATCCAAAAAATAAGAGAATTCAATCTTATTTTTGTTGATAAAGTCAAGCTCTTTTTCTGCTAATCGTTGGTAGCTATCATCCAATAAATTCTCGACAACACTCTTACCAATTCCATGAATCTTTTGAAGTGTGTGTTTCTTTTCTGTAAATATTTGTTGGGCACTTCCAGTGATGGATATTAGCTTTTTTGCCAAAACATCCCCCACAGATTTTGTTTTTTGCAGTCGTAAAACTGCTAGTATTTCTTTCTCATCCATAGCGCAATAATTTGATTTTCAAGATACAAATTTTATTGTTGATAATTAATTAGGAGTTCTCTAACATCATTTCGTAAAATTTCTATATTTGTTTCAATGGTATTAGCAACTTACATCAAGGATTTACTCTACAGGTATGAATGTGTTATTGTACCCAATTTTGGAGGATTTGTTTCCAACATCATCAGTGCACAAATTGACGAAACTACCCATACTTTTTATCCACCAACAAAACAACTAAGCTTCAACAATCATCTAACGCATAATGATGGTTTGCTGGCAAACTATGTTGCATCGGCTGAGAATATTTCTTTTGAGAAAGCCAATCATGAAATTGTAAAAACGGTTAATGCTTGGAATGAAAAGATTAAATCCTCTTCCATACAATTAGATTCCATTGGTATATTGCAGTTGAATGACAATAATCAAATTATTTTTGAACCCATAAAAGACGTTAACTATTTACTATCTTCTTTTGGGCTGTCTTCAGTAAATTCTCCTTGCATAGAGAGAATTGAAACAAAAGTGATTCCACTAGCTTCTTCACAGGAGGGAAGGAAGGGCATTCCTGCCTTCATAAAATATGCTGCTACTGCAGCTATTGTTCTTACTTTAAGTTATGGCGGTTGGAATAGCTATCAGAACAAACAAGATCAGGTAAAATTTGCAAAGCAGAAAGAAGCCATTGATCAGAAAATTCAAACTGCAACTTTTGTCATTGATAATCCGCTTCCTACCATTGAGTTGAGTGTTGAAAAGGAACTACCAAAACCTTACCATGTGATAGCTGGTGCTTTTCAATTTGAAGAAAATGCTCAAAAGAAGGTTGATCAATTAAAATCCAGAGGGTTTGACGCTGCAATCTTAGGGAAAAATAAATGGGGACTCACTCAAGTTTCCTATGCTTCCTTTTACAAAAAAAACGACGCTTTTAAGAGTTTGGCTTCAGTAAGACAAACAGACTCTAAAGATGCCTGGTTGTTGGTTAAAAAGTTCGACTAATTTTTTTGTTTGTTGCTTTTCTTATCGCTTACTAGTGATTAACTATCTTTGTGAAAAATTTACAGATGAGAGCAAAAACGCCTAGTGAATCATTAACTGTACTTACCGACCTTGTTCTACCTGGCGAAACGAATTATCTTGATAATTTGTTTGGTGGTGAATTACTGGCTAGAATGGACAGAGCTTGTAGTATTGCTGCAAGAAGACATTCACGAAGAATTGTAGTAACCGCATCGGTGAACCATGTTATGTTCACAAAATCTGTTCCTGTAGGAAGCGTGGTGACTGTTGAAGCCAAAGTCTCGAGGGCTTTCAAATCATCTATGGAAATTTATGTAGATGTTTGGATAGAGGATAGACAATCGGGTTCCAAAACCAAGGTAAATGAAGGCATTTACACTTTTGTAGCTGTGGATGAAACTGGGAAACCTGTTGAGATTCCCCAGATTGTTCCTGAAACTGACTTAGAAAAAGAACGATTTAACGGAGCTCTTCGAAGAAAGCAATTGAGTTTAGTTTTGGCGGGTAAAATGGAGCCTAACGAAGCTACTGAATTGAAGGCTTTATTCGAATAATAATAGCTTTTCGATTCATATGAATCCTTCTACTTTTGCATCGAATAATTCTCCAAAGCTCGGATGATCTGTCTCATTTTTGATCTATTCTTCACTTCATTAATAAAAAGATACACATCTGTATTTCTGCTTGGTGAATAAACGCTAAAAAGTTCAAACCCCCTATCAGAACCGTCCATTCCTACACTTCCTCTTCGAAAAATCGTGTTGTGTTTTTCATTTAGGACTTTACCCGAGCGAACAAGTTCATAAAACTTCAACAGATCTTCTAGCGTAGAGCACATACCTCCACTTCCCTTAATCAGCCATGAAGTAGGTCCCCAGTTTGGAGTAATGTTGGGCAGTCCAACAATGTTTGGCCCTCCACCTTCGGCAAAATCTTCTATAGACAACCCCAATCTTTGTCCTGTTTCACCTGTTCTGGTCATCCCAGCAGGATCGAAAAAATTCTTTTTGAGAAATCCATAGTATGACATTCCAGTAACTTTCTCAATCAGAGCCGCTAACATACCAAAAGCTCCATGTGAATGCCTTTGATCAGTTCCAGGTGCAAATAGTAACTTTTGAGACAACAATCTACGAACTGCTTCCTCTCTACTAATCCATTGCAAATCAGGATCCCAATCCTCTTCTTTGTGAAAAAAATCTGGAAAACCAGAACGACCTGTCATCAAATGCTCAATCGTAATGCTTTGTTTATCTGTAGGAACATTATTAAAATATTGACCTATTTTATCTTGCAAACGAATCTTCTTTTCTTGAACTAAAAGGTAAATACTCGCTTGTGTAAAGTCTATAGGTCGAGAACCTATTCCAAATACTGTATTACTTGTAATAGGGACTTTCAAAGCTCTATTTGCCATTCCAAACGACTTTTTTATTTTCAATTTCCCATCTTTCTTTAGATAAATAATCCCAGACATCCCTTCAGCTTCCATGTCTTCAAAAAGTTTCTCAAGATTATTGTCATCTATTTTAATGAGGGGAGAGTTAGTACTCTTCAGTAGCTCCAAATGTTGAATTTTTTGAATGGTTTCGTCTAGTACAACTTTCAAATGTTTCTCTCCCTTAGGGGATGAAAATATCATACGGAATCCATACGTTTCTCCCTCAACTGCTATGTCATCATTAAAGTTCTCTAGTGATTTACGAATTTCTCTTAATGTAGCTATTGTCTTGGTAAGCGAGTTGTCTGAGTCAAGTTTCATTCTTTCTTCTGCAAAAGATTTTAAAGGAGCATCTCCCTCAGAGAATAACATGTTCTCAATGGCTCTTATCGTTTCAACAACGTATTGAGAAGGTCCGTTTTGAGCATTGATAATGTTTAATGAGAGTAGCAAACAGTTTGTACATATCCAGTATCTTAGTATTTTTAAATTGATCTTCATAAGATTAAAGTTTTATTATTTGGTTTTTTTTGAATTGAATCCTCTTAATTCAACAACAATATTATCATCAAAAAAAATTCAACAACTCAAAAAGGTAGCTACTTACACTTTTCAGGTGTCTATAAAGTAAAATGAACCACTAAGGATTAAAAACTCTTTTTTATACCATAAAAAGGGTACTTTATCACATAACAACTCTATTCATCTTGTTATTAATACATTTGTATCATGAAAAATAAACTCTTAGAGATTGTCGCAAACGTTGTGTTCTTTACAGTCACTGGATGGTTTATCGTGAGTGGCTTTTCAATTGAATCACAACAAGTAGAGATTATTAATGATGTAGAAATTATTACATCAGAAAGAAATACATCACTTATCATTCGATTGCTAGTTTGTATTGGTATTTCTGTTGTAATGTTTTACCTGAATCTATTTAATCTGAAAAAATTAGCCCTACAAGACTCAAAAACCCGTATCCTCTTAAGCTCTTCTTCACTTCTCATTGTTGCTATTCTTACTTTTTCCATACTAATTCATTGGGTATGGAAAACGATCTCTTTTCCTTCTTATCTTGGAATTATTATCATTGTATTTTACTTCACCATTTCAACTGCTTATGGGTTGAGTAAGGCTTGGATTCATGCTGAGAGAAATCAACAAAAACTTTTAATTGATAAAAAACAAGCTGAGCTAAATCTGATACGAAATCAACTACAACCCCATTTTCTGTTTAATGCTCTTAACAATCTACTTTCTATGGTAGATCAACAAGAATCACCACTATTAGCCAATTCATTTGAGAAGTTATCACAGCTCTTAAGGTATGTCATTGAAGAAACAAAGTCGAGTACTGTTTCTATACAAAAAGAGATTGAATTTATTAAAAATTATGGGGCTCTATACCTACTCAAATACGAGCCTGATGAGGTAAATTTTTCCATCTGTATTAAAGGAGATTCTGAAAATATTTTTGTAGAACCTGGAATCTTTATTCCTCTAGTAGAGAATGCTTTTAAATATGGAACTGAGCCTGAAAAAACCTCTGAGATTAGTATTGCATTTGATCTTTCAAAAGAGAATTTGGTAATCTTTAGAATTCGAAATTCTATTTCCAGTATTTCTCAGAAAAAGGAAACTACGGGAATTGGTTTGCAAGCGACCAAAGAGCGTTTACAGTTGGTTTATCCCAACAACCATCATTTGATAATTACAGAGCAAGAAGATAAATATCTTGTAGAACTTACAATACATACGAAATGAAAGCTATTATTATTGATGATGAACCTAAAGCTATTCAACTTCTAAAAAGTTATTTGCTACATTTCAATACTATCGAGCTGGTTCAAACTTTTAGAAACGGCTTAAAGGCCTTTGAGTATTTATCTACTGAAAAGGTTGATCTTGTTTTTCTAGATATCAACATGCCCCATATCTCTGGCATTAACCTTTCAAGAATGCTCCCTAAAACTACCCATATAATTTTTACTACCGCTTACTCTGAATACGCAGTAGAAAGCTATGAAGTTCATGCCGTTGATTATCTTTTGAAACCGATCAGTTTAGAGCGATTTACTCAGTCCATAAGCAAAGTGATATTGCAGGCAGAAGAGAAAAAAGAGGCAATTCAAAGCAACGATATTATCCTTGTTAAGAGCGGTATTAAAACTCATCTTTTAAAACCAGAAGATCTATTATTTCTCGAAAAAGATGGAAATTACTTAACTTACTATACTGAAAATGAAAAAATAATTGCCCGAGAATCAGCTGGAGATGCTTTAAAAAAGTTACCAGAGTATTTTCTCAGAACACACAAGTCATATATAGTGAATGCTAAAAAGGTTACCAGCTATGACAAGGAAAACATTTACATTCTTCAGCATAGTATTCCTTTAGGAAACACATACAAAAATCAAATCGAAGAGTTTTTAAAAAAAACTGATTAATAAAATTCTCTGTAAGCAATATCCATATTGCTTGATGAATATTTTACTACCTTTAGCTGAACAATATTTCAGTTAACTATGCAATTAGGCGCTTTTTCAATTAGTTTAAGTGTGAAAGACATTCATGCTTCCAAAAAATTTTATGAAACCTTAGGCTTTACCGTTTTTGCAGGAGATATCGAACGCAATTATCTCATCATGAAAAATGGAAATGCTTTGGTAGGGCTTTTTCAAGGAATGTTTGAGCAAAACATTCTCACTTTCAATCCTGGATGGGATGAAAATGCTACTAAATTAGATTCATTTAATGATGTAAGAGAGATTCAAAGACACTTGAAAAGCCATGGCCTTTCACTAGAAAGAGAAGCTGATGAAAACACCTCTGGCCCTGAAAACATAGTTCTATACGACCCAGATGGGAACACTATTTTAATTGATCAACACGTTTAGTGTTTCTTTTTTAGCATCTTTACTTTAACGGTTATCGCTTTAAAATCCAACTTGCTGGATTTAATCGCGTGGTATTTTTTGACAACACAAAGATCAATTTTGTTTTGCCTGTAACTCTATCAGTAAATATTTTCCCTAGAGCTTGACCCGTTTTTACCTCATCTCCTTTGCTAACATAACTACTTTCTAGATTGTTATATACAGAGATATAATTTCCATGTCTCACCAAGACAGATTTCCTTCCTTCTGAAAAAGTTTGAACCGCTAGTACTGTTCCATTAAAAATACATTCGGCGTTCTTTCCTTTGTCGGTCACAATATGCAACCCAGTACTTTTTATGGTAATACCCTTTAATGTGGGATGTGCCTGCGTACCAAAACGTCTTGTTACAATTCCAGATTCAACCGGCCAAGGCAATTTTCCTTTGTTCTGCTCAAATCGATCGGCCAATGCTTTCGCCTCAGGCGTTAATGCAAAACCCCCAGACTTGTTTGTATTGTTATTTATATTTGACTTTGCAATTGCATCTCGAATCAGTTTGTCGATTCGATCTGTGATTTTTTTCTCGTCAGCTAATTTCTTTCGCAGTTCTCTTTTGTATTTAGTTTCTTTCTTTTTTATTTGAGCGATTAATTTTTCTTGACTTTTTTTATCCGACTCTATCTTTATTTTTTCATTCTCTTCACTAGTTAATAAGGTGTCTTTTAACTGCTTCTGAAGCAATAAAGAATCATTCAATTGACGAACTACTTCCGTTTGAAAAACCACTTCTTCCCCTTGCTTTTTTCGAAAAGAAGCATACTGATTCATATATTTTATTCGCTTATAAGCTTGGTAAAAGTTCTTTGAAGATAGTAAGAAGAGAGTTCTACTTTCTTGAGATTTACTCTTGTATGATTTATAGATCATCTCAGCATAATCCTTCTTAAGAACATCGAGCTTTTTGTTGAGCTTTTCTATCTCCTTTTCATTTTGACCGATTTCACGAGAGAGTGCCTTAGCTTCAAGTTGAATTGTTTGAATTAATTGCTCTCTAACACTAATCTTTTGATTTAAATCTTTCAGGTCTTCTAAAGCACTCTTCTCTTTCTTTTGCGCATCAAACAACAAACGATTCACTTGTTTGATCTCTTTCTTTAGTTTGATTCTCTCAGCTTCTAATTCTTTTCTCGTTTTTTGAGCAGCTACTGAAGATGTAATGACAATGAAGAAAAAGAAAAATATGTAACGAAAATGATACCGCATTATAAATCAATCCTTTTGTAACCTGATGGTATTTTGTAAGGAACGCTCACTGGCTTGTTTAATGTCAATGAACTATATTTCATATTGATGTAGGTATATCGGTCACCTTGAGAGGCGTCAATCATCATTCTAACAGGGACAATATCTCCTTCAAGTTTGGTATAGTCTTGATAGTCGATGCGTAGACGCTGATTTTTTTCTTCATTCACCAAATACAACTGATTCAATCTGAAATGATCAGGGTTAATTTTAAAAAACACATCAAATAACTTTTCTTGTACTTTTGGGGTGAGTTGGTAAGATGCATCTTTGATTTCTGTTTGAAACCGTTTTCCTTTCATATCGAAGATACTCTTTCCAATAAGAAGATTCTGCAATTGAGAAAAGCTAATTTCAACACCTAATACTTTTTTCAATTGAGAGAAATCACCTTCAAAATAAACCTTGTCAATCAATGAATAAAAGCTGAATGATTCTGGAGTAATTTTCATTTTGAAAACTGAAACAACAGATTTTTTACCACGGAACCATATCACAGAATCTTTCTTCATCCTCATACGCACTGTAAAACTGTGTCGTTTTTTCTCACTCCCTACCTGATTAGAATACTGGACTCTTATCTTGGAATCTAGGGTTTGGGCATTAAAATCGTTAGACAAGTGATTCTTAACAATCTTTTTTGCCGAGAGATTTTTTACACTCCCCGAATCTGTTATGACCTTGTTTGTTTTGCATGATGCAAAAACTAACAATACGAGTACAATTTTTACAAACCTCATTTTATGGTCTTAATTTTTTGTGCTTTATTTCTATACTCTTGTGCCTTACTGCTATTTCCTACTACTTGGTGTTGGCTTGCCAAAGTATCATAAAAATGTATTTCTAGAGACGGATTGTCTATTACAAAATCGATGCCGTTTTCTAAAATAGAAATTCCTTCCTTGTATTTTTTCTGTTCCCCTAATGATTTCCCTCTCATCAAATATGCATAGGGTTGTGCTGGGAAAAGATCTATTGCCAGTTCAGCATATTTATGAAACACCTCCTTGTCTGAGGTAAAAGAGATATCCAGCAGCTTTTTTAATAGAGAAAATGAAGTCCTATCATTTTCAAATGCTGCTCTTAAACTAACAACATTTTCTCCTAGCTCTTTTTGAATTACTGGTTTTGTTCTGACATTTAAATCCTCTTTTAACTTTATCAGAGCTTTAGACAATCCTCGGTTTTCTTCAATGCTCTTAATAAGAGCATTTGCTTTCTCAAAATCTTTGTTTAGATAATAAAGACTCACCAAACTATCGTTTCTTTTAGGATTTATTTCTAGGATTTTATTTTGAACTTCTATTGCCTTGTTATAATCTTTATCCTTCTTGTGAATCGTCACCAAGTGTGTTAAAAGCCACTCATTTTTTGGATCTTGTTCCAGAGCTTTCAATATATATTCTTTTGCTTCTTTTATTTTGTTTAGAAAGAGATAGTTTTTTGAAAATTCAAATACAACAGAAAGGTCGTTAGGAATGATCTCATCACAGACTTCTAAGTTTTGAATTGCTTTTTGGTAGTTCTTAATTGATTTTTCTGAAAGCGCCTTAAAAAAATATTGTTGAAATCTTAACTCTTTCTGCTCTTTTGCATCTTTGACAGACTGAATACTATCTTGTGAGGCACAAAAAAAAGGATTGCACAAGAGTCCTAAGAAAACAACAAGTAACATCCTTTTTACCATTCGTACTATTTTATTAAATCAACTCAGTATAATCTCCAATACTTACTGAAGTATAATTACCATTATATTTAGCGTAATTTCCAATCATTGCATTCTCTAAACTTGCATTTGATATCTCAACATTTGTTTGTATCAGAGAGTTCACAATGACAGAATCTTCAACAATGCTGTTCTTGCCAATAGAAACATGAGGGCCAATCTTCGTGTTTCTCAAAACAACACCTTCTCCAACATAACAAGGCTGAATAATCTCAGAATTTTCGAGCACCACTGATTCCGAAACTAAATTTTTACCTTTCTCGTATTCTAACTCTAAAACCTGTTTGTTAGTATCTACAGTTGGATCTTTTTTACCACAATCCATCCAAATATCCACCTTCCCAGGTACAAATTTAGCCCCTTCTTGTTTTAAAGTTTCCAAAACTTCTGTTAATTGAAACTCTCCAGAAGGCCTTATATCATTATCTATTAAATATTTAATCTCCTGAGATAATCGATCTCCATCTTTAAAGTAATAAATTCCAATAATAGCTAGGTCTGAAACAAACTCTTTGGGTTTTTCTACAAAATCTGTAATGTATTCTTCATTTAATTTTACAACACCAAAAGCACTTGGGTCCTCTACTTGCTTCACCCAAATTGCACCATCAGCTTCAGCATTCAGAGTAAAATCGGCCTTAAATAAAGTATCTGCAAAAGCTACAACACAAGGACCTGATAACGAGTTCTTTGCGCAATATATGGCATGAGCAGTTCCCAAGGCTTCTTCTTGGATGTAAACCGAACCTTTAGCTCCAAGCTCAGCAGCAATGGACATTAATTTCTCTTCAGTATTCGAAGGAAAACCTTTCTTTGCTGGACCAATAATAAAGGCTATTTCTTCTATTTCTTGTTTGACAACATGGGCAATATCTTCTACCAATCTTTGAACAATTGGCTTTCCCGCAATGACGGTAAGAGGTTTTGGAATTGTAAGTGTATGAGGTCTTAATCGTGAGCCTATTCCTGCCATTGGTACTATAATCTTCATTTTCTATATTCCTTTTTTTATAGGGTGCAATATACCATTAAAGACCGATTCAAAAAAGACTAATACGGTTTATATCCCCTTAGGAATAGATTCGATTAGATTTTGGGTATACTCAGATTTTGGGTCTTTGTATATCTCATCAGCATCTCCTATTTCTTCTACTCTTCCACGATTCATTACGATTAATTGATCAGACATATACTTTACAACCGAAAGGTCATGAGAAATAAAAATATAGGAAAATTGGTACTCCTTTTTTAGATCGTTCAATAAGTTTAATACCTGAGCTTGAACCGAGACATCTAATGCTGAGACAGACTCATCACAAATAATTAGTTTAGGACGAAGGGCTATGGCTCTTGCAATTCCTATTCTCTGCCGTTGACCCCCCGAAAATTCATGGGGGTATCGAGTGTAATGCTGACTGTTTAGTCCCACTCTTTCTAGCAATTCTATCACATATTCTTTACGCTCTTTTTTACTTGATAAAATTCCGTGAACCACCATAGGCTCCATAATAGCATCTCCAATTGCTATTCTAGGGTTTAAAGATGAAAAAGGGTCTTGAAAAATAATTTGAATCTCTTTCCTTAAAGCTTTCAACTCTTTTGGTGTAAGATGAGTGATCTCTTTTCCTTTGTAAAAGACACTGCCAGAAGTAGCTTTCTCTAAATGTAAGATTGTTCTTCCCAAAGTAGTTTTACCACAACCAGATTCTCCTACCAATCCTAAGGTTTCACCTTCATATATTTTAAAAGACACTCCATTCACAGCTTTTACAATATTCTTTGTATGAAACCAGGTATTCTCTATGTAGTGCTTTTTTAAGTCTATCACCTCTAAAAGTGGTTCTTTATTGTAAATGTTGCTATGAAACTCGTTTCTTTCTGTATCAGAATAAAGGTCATCATTTAGAGTTTCATTCATAAAATCGTCTACAGTAGGTAAGCGTTTAAATCTTCTATGTAATCTAGGTTTAGAATTGATTAAGGCCTTGGTGTATTCTTGTTGTGGATACTTAAAAATATGCTCAGCTTCACCTTGTTCTTCAACTATTCCTTTGTGAAGCACTAACAACTTATCTGCAATTTCTGAAACGAGGGATAAATCGTGAGAAATAAAAAGAATACTCATCTGATTCTCTTTTTGCAGTTCTTTTAGTAAATAAATGATTTCTTTTTGAACCGTTACATCCAACGCCGTTGTGGGTTCGTCAGCAATGAGTACATCTGGCTTACATGCTATGGCCATGGCTATCATCACTCTTTGTTTTTGACCTCCACTAATTTGATGCGGATAGGCTTTAAAAATACTTTCAGGTCTTGGTAACTTCACCTTCTCAAAAAGTGTAATAACCTCTTGATAGATTTCCTGTTTCTTTTGAGAAGTGTGCAACTTTAAAATTTCAGCAACTTGATCTCCACATCTGAGTGTAGGGTTTAAAGAACTCATGGGTTCTTGAAAAATCATTCCAATTCTTCTTCCTCTTATCTTTTGAATTAACTTTTCTGAAAGTGAGGATAGATTTGTATCATTTAACCAAACCTCTCCTTCGATAATTGAGTTTTTGGGTAGTAATCTTAAAATAGCTAAAGATGTAACAGATTTACCGCTTCCTGACTCTCCTACAATTCCCAAAATTTCATTCTTTTTCAGCTCAAAAGAAATCTTTTTCACCACTGCTACCTGCCCCTGATCACTAGGAAACTTAATGCTTAAATTAGATACTTTTAACATACAGAAAGTAAAGATACTTTTTTTAGAATACTCCCCCTTTTTTTGGGGAGGGAAAAATTTCACTAATTCATGGTATTGTCTAGTAGATTCTATATGGCTACTTTTACATTGTTATTGTTCTTTTAAACATGTTATTCAGTTTTTAATTAAGAGCGTTACCCCCTAAATTCTTAATTAAGAAACTACAAAACCCAAATCGTTCTGATTTGGGTTTTTCTTTTTCTATACTTTAGAAGTATGCTATCTTACTATGTTCTCCTTTCCTCATTTTTGGGGAAGTAAAAATTTCACTAATTCATGGTATTGTAAAATCCTAAATAAGCACTTATTTTTACATTGTAATTGTTTTTCATAACATAATTATAAAAGTTAGCACAATTTAATTAAGAGTCTCCCCCCTAATCTTAATTAAGAATTAACCCGAGGTAATACTCGGGTTTTTTTTAGTTCCTTTGCCAAAATTTTATCTGTGAACTATCTTTCTATTGAAAATATCTCGAAGTCTTACGGAGAAAGAACTCTCTTTAAAGATCTTTCGTTTGGCATTAATAAAGATCAAAAAATTGCTTTTGTTGCAAAAAACGGTACTGGAAAGACCTCTATTCTGAATATTATTGCTGGAAAGGCCTCACCAGATTCAGGGCAAGTTATTCAACGAAAAGGAATTCAGATTGCATATCTATCTCAAGAACATCATTTTGAAGAGACATTAACCGTAGAAGAAACCATTTTTGCAACAGAAAATAAAATCCTTGCCATTATCAAGCAATATGAAGATGCCTTAAAAAATCCTGAAGATTCAGACACGTATCAAAAAGCTTTTGAATTGATGGATCGCTTTAACGCCTGGGATTTTGAAACTCAATATAAACTCATCCTCTCTAAACTAAAACTAGACGATCTATCTCAAAAAGTGTCTACCTTATCGGGCGGACAAAAGAAACGTTTGAGCTTGGCTATTCTTCTCATTAACAAACCTGACTTGATGATTCTTGACGAACCAACAAATCATTTGGATCTTGAAATGATTGAATGGTTAGAAGCATTCTTCTCTAAAGAAAAGATTACTCTGTTTATGGTTACTCATGATCGGTATTTTTTAGAGAGAGTTTGTAATGAGATCATTGAGTTAGATCACGTGCAATTATACAGGTATAGAGGAAATTATTCTTACTACTTAGAAAAAAAAGAAGAAAGAATTGCTCAAGAAGCGAGTTCTACCGAAAAAGCAAAGAATCTTTTCAAAAAGGAATTGGATTGGATGCGAAAACAACCCAAAGCCAGAACAACGAAATCTAAGTCGCGAATTGACGATTTCTACGAAATCAAACAAAAAGCTCACAAAAGAAGACAAGACCATGAAGTTCAGTTAGAAATTAACATGGAACGCTTAGGCAGTAAAATTGTTGAGTTGCATAAGTTGAAAAAATCTTTTGGTGAGAAGTCTATTTTAGATGGATTTGACTATGTTTTCAAAAAAGGTGAACGTATTGGTGTTATCGGTAAAAACGGAACAGGGAAATCTTCTTTTCTCAATATATTAACTCATTCTGAACCTGTAGATGGGGGGAAAGTTGTGGTTGGAGAAACTGTAAAGTTTGGGTACTATACGCAAAGTGGAATCCAGATTAAAGAGGGGCAAAAAGTCATTGAAGTAATCAAAGAATTTGGCGAAGAAATTCCTTTGACTAAAGGGAGAAGAATTTCTGCTTCTCAGTTGTTAGAACGTTTTCTTTTTGATCGTAAAAAGCAATATGACTTTGTTGAGAAATTGAGTGGTGGTGAACAAAAGCGTTTGTATTTATGTACTGTTTTGATTCAAAACCCCAATTTTTTAATCTTAGATGAACCCACCAACGATTTAGATGTGGTAACCTTAAATGTCCTAGAAAGCTTCTTGTTAGACTTTCCTGGAAATTTACTGGTTGTGTCTCACGATCGTTATTTTATGGATAAGATTGTAGATTCATTATTTGTTTTTAGAGGTGATGGTATCATCGAAAACTTCCCCGGGAATTACTCGGATTTTAGAGTTTATGAAGATTCTAAACCTATTGATTCATCAAAAAATACAGAGAAAAAAATAACCAAATCTAGTACTGCTCCCTCGAAATCAAAATTAAGTTACTTAGAGAAGAGAGAGTTTGATACCCTAGAAAAAGACATTGAAAGACTAGAGACTCAAAAGAAGAAACTAGAAGCATTCTTCTTAAATGAAAATATCTCACAAGAAGAGGTTCGAGAAAAATCAAACGAGTTACAAGAAATCATTGATTCCATTGAGGAAAAAGAAGAGCGTTGGCTTGAATTATCGATGAAACTTGACGATTAAACCTTTACGATATCGATTTCAGAAATGAGTTCTTCATTATTGAATCGAAGTAATAATTGTGCTATGGCTATGGTGTCTTTTTCACAGTAGTTTACAATTCTTTCCATGTTCTTTTCCTCGTAATATACTTTTGCAACCTCACTACCGTCAATATCATCTTTGGGTGAGGGAATCCCTAAAATAGACGTTAGTAATTGTAGTGATGTGAAGTGCTTATAATCTCCAAACTTCCAGAGTTCCATGGTATCTATATGAGGAACTTCCCAAGGTTTCTTACCGAAGAGATTTAATTTGTTAGGCAATTCAATCTGATGGATGATCATTCTTCTAGCTATGTACGGGAAGTCGAACTCTTTTCCATTATGAGCACATAAAAGATGTTTTGTTCTATTGAAATGTGTATCCAAAAGATTCTTAAAATCAGTCAGTATTTTTTTTTCATCATCTCCGTAAAAGGAAGTAACACGTAACTTTCGGTTTCCTTCTTTTTCAGTAAAATAGGCTACCGATATGCAGATAATCTTTCCAAATTCTGCCCAAATTCCTGCTCTTTCATAAAAGTCTTCAGGGGCAATTTCATCTTTTCGTTGGTAGGCTGTTTTTTTTGAATACAATTGCTGAGTAGACTCTGGAACATCAGACCAACTTTCTTGTTGTGGTACTGTTTCTATATCTAGGAAGAGTACATCAGTTACATT
>Ga0213866_10001834_pt1 | contig 15519 bp, 13 predicted proteins | sample PICome_11_FD_160079 | JGI IMG/M metagenome (GOLD analysis project Ga0213866, IMG submission 160079) | Coastal seawater microbial communities near Pivers Island, North Carolina, United States - PICO284 | ecosystem: Environmental > Aquatic > Marine > Coastal | place: USA: North Carolina...
GACGCACCAGCGCCGCAAAAGTATTTCGCTGCCTCTTCAAATAAAACAAGTGTTCAGGATGCCATTGCACCCCGACAAGCCAAGGATGGGAATTTGCTTTGATGGCCTGAACAAAAAATCCAAACCCCTCGCGACCACACGGACTCTTTCTCCAAGGCGGTCGATTGCCTGATGGTGCAGACTGTTGATCCGCCACCGGATTAAGCTGCGCTGGGTCTTAGGCGGGTTCAAATTCACCTGTATGCTCTTTCAGAAGCCTCATCACGCCATCCAGTGAAGTCGTAATATCGTAATCCCCGGGTTCACACACCTCCTCCATCAAGGGCAGGAGGGCATCCCAGAATCCAACTCCATTCTCGTCCGGGCGATTGAAGATCACGACCTTCTTGCCCTTCATCAGATCACTTCCCTGGTGCTTGAAAATCATCAGCGCAAAGAGCTCCTGTACCGTGCCCGCTCCTCCGGGAAAGATCACAAAGGAGACCAAATTCTCGATCATCACCTCCATGCGGGTGTAGATATCCTGACTCAGCCAGAAGCAGGAAAGCCCCTCCGGGAGGCCCTCAAGTTCAATAATATGAGGAACGTTTGAACCGGCCGTCCAGCCTCCCGCGGCCACCGAACCGAGAACCACCGCGCCCATGATCCCTGACTTTCCGGCCCCCGAGACACAGCAAAATTTATTTTCAGCCAACCGTCTTCCCAGCTCCTCCCCATCTGCGATATAAGATGGGTCCTCAAGGGTAGCCGAACAAAACACGCAAACAAAGCCGATAAGATCAGCAGACGGAGGAGCATCAGCTTCGGGAATCTCCGTATTACAAGCGATCTCACGATTGGGGTCTGGGAATTCGCCCTGCATCGCCAGACCAAGCCTTTTGATCACCTTGCCGGTTTCGAGGCGCTCAGCAAAAACTCCCGGAAGTCCTGCTTTACCGTTCCCAACTCGCGCAAGCGACCCAGCAGGTTAAAGAGCGGATCCCAGGAACCATCGCTATTAAGGATAATCGTGGGCTTCCCCTGAAGGTATTTATCGAGAGTCTGATATCCCACAAAAACGGAAATCGCCTTAAACATGTCCTCGAGAGTGGCTCCCGGTGTGAAGACGAAGGCATCCGTTTCTTTAGTTTTCTTCTCAATATTGTTAAGTGTAATCCGCTGGTCACCATTCGAATTATAGATATCCCATCCGGCATTGAAGAGGTGGAACAAAAGCTTCGCTCGGGCCGAGCGACCGGGATCATTAGAACCTTAGAACCTTAGAACCTTAGAACCTTAGAACCTTAGAACCTTAGAACCGATCATAGTTCCGGAAAGTCTGACAGTTGGCATATTCGGAAAATAGGTTAAAATTTTAGTGGGAAATTTGCCCCTCGAAAGGATTCCTAACATAGCGCAATCCCGCGTCATGAAAGAAAAATTTCTGTAAACAGCACTCTCCGAGGCAAGGGTGGGACTTGCCGAAGGAGGCGTCCCGGTTGCGAGTATCATCGTGCATCAGGAAGACATCATCGGCCGCGGACACAACCGCCGGGTCCAGGAGGGAAGCACGGTCTTTCATGGGGAGATCGACGCCTTGGAGAATGCCGGGCGACAACCCGCCGTCTTCTACCGTGATTGCGAACTATACACGACCCTCTCACCCTGCCCGATGTGCAGTGGAGCCATCCTCCTTTACGGCATTCCCAAGGTGATCGTTGGGGAGAATCAATCCTTCATGGGCGAAGAGGAACTCCTTTGCCCCCGGGGAGTTGAAGTAGACGTCGTTCAGGACAAAGAATGCCAGGAAATGATGAAGCAATCCATCGCCGACAAACCCGAGCTCTGGAACGAGGACATTGGAGTATGATTACTTGGGCTCTACTCCACGCTTCCTCATGATAGCAACCAGAGCGCGCTCACTCTTCTCAATCGGCCGAAAATTTCCCGGTCGATATCCCTGGGCAATCTTTAGCGGAGTCCAGCCTGACTTATTTTTCTGGTGCCATACTTTGATATCAGCCCCCAGCTCATCGAGGAGGGCCATCATTTCGGGAGCACTCTTGTATGCAGCGGCATGCATCACGGTCTCGCCACGGTCATCCTTCACATTGATGTCAGCCCCTTCTTTCACGAGGTATTTCACGACCTCGAGGGCAGATCTGAGATCGGCTGCTTCTTCGCCCGGAGCAGTCACTCCCATGCCGGAGGCGGCCAGCAAAGGGGTGGTCCCGCAATGATTGGCCACCTTCGGATTGGCCCCCACTTCTTCGAGAACCTTCAAAAAAGCAAGATCAGCGGTTTGAGCCGCAAGAAGATAGGGAGTGGCACCTTTGCGATCAACCCGCGCGGTACCGGCCGGACCACCTTTGATTTTGAGATTCGGGTCAGCCCCGTGTTTGACTAGGACCTTGACCAGTTCCAGACTCGTCATTCCTCCTGAACCCCGAGGCGTCGGGAGCCCGTCGTCACCGTCTCCCTTGACCGATTTGCGCACCCAACTCAACACATGAAGCGGAGCATATCCAGATCCCAGATCATTAGGATTTGCTCCCATTGTTAGGAGATACGCCGCCAGCTCAAAGTGACCATTTTCGATCGCGAGCATCAAGGGAGTGGTGCCATCCCGCATGCGCTTGCGCCCCCGCCTGACTTTGGCAGCCTCATTCACATCAGCGCCCTCGTCGAGGAGAGCCTTGGCCACATCGGCGTACCCCTGCCGGACGGCAAAGAGGAGTGGAGTAAAGCCGGAATCGAGAGGTTGTTTAAACTCGGCTCCTTTCTCCAGTAAATATCGGACCACTTCGACGTGTCCCTCGGCAGCAGCCCACATGAGCGGAGTTTGCTGACGGTGTTCTTGGGCATCAATCTTGGCTCCCGCTTCTACCAAAAACTTCACCGCAGGCAGCTTCCCGGTCCGACTAGCCGTATGCAGAGGCGTTTCGTTTCCCGGTAAAGCGAGATTGGCATCGGCCCCTGCTTTCAACAGCTGTCCGACCATTATTGAGTTGCCGCTTTGGCAGGCCAGCGAGAGTGGGGTAACGCAATAGCGGTTGAGCCCGTTGACCGAAGCGCCGTCTTTGATCAAAGCCTGAACTCTGGCCAGGTCGTTCTGATGAGCCGCTTCGATCAGCGGGTTTGCTTGCAAAGGCGACAGCAAGAGGCAGCCGAAAGCTTCCGCTTTCGGTATCGCTTTCACTACCGAAAGCAGGAGCTTCCGGCTACTCATCATAGCGAGATCATTCCGTTGCTGTCCCCAAATTTTTCGACCTTGACGCCCGCCCGATCGAGGAGAGTGAGATGCAGGTTCGCCAGAGCCGTTGGCTCGTCGAAGTGAAGGTGACGTCCACCTTTCACGCCTCCAGCTGCTCCGCCCGCCACAATGACCGGGAGGTTCTGGTGATCGTGCACGTTCGGATTCCCCATGCCGCTGCCATAAAGAAAAAGCGAGTGATCAAGAAGCGAACCATTGCCATCCGGGGTTGCTTTCATCTTCTCGAGAAACTCGGCGAAGAGGGAAACGTGGAAAGCATTGATTTTCGACATGCGCTCGATCTTACGAGGATCATTTCCGTGGTGGGAAAGCGGGTGGTGTGGATCGGTCACGCCGGTCTCGGGATAGACCCGATTACTCGTTTCGCGAGCCAATTGAAAGGTCGTGATCCGCGTGATGTCTCCCTGGAATGCAAGCATCTGAAGCTCAAACATGAGACGGGCGTGATCACGATAGGATACCGGAACGCCATCGGGGCGATCCAGATCAGGCAGGGCCTCGTCATGTGTCGCAGCCTCCGCCTTTTGGATGCGTTGCTCGATCTCGCGGACCGAAGTCAGATAGTCATCGATCTTCGACCGGTCTGCCGGTCCAAGTTCCCGCTTCAGACTCTGCAGGTCGTCATTCACGAAATCGAGAAGACTCGCTTTTTTTATCAAGGCCGACCGACGTTCTTGTGCGGAGCCGCCTTCGCCAAAGAGACTCTCAAAAATCAGTCTCGGATGGGCTTCGGCCGGAAGCGGAGTGGTCGGTGAAGACCAGGAAAGATTGTTTTGGTAGACGCAGGCGTAGCCATTGTCGCACTGACCGACCGTCTGCATGAGATCCATTGACATCTCGAGCGAGGAGAGCTGGGTTTCCTTGCCAATGTGCCGGGCCGCGATTTGATCGACGGTGGTGCCGAGGAAATAATCCGCGCTCTCGGTTTGGCGGGCTTGGGCCGCGCTGAGGAAAGCTGAATTGGAAGTGGCATGAGTCCCGGGATAAGCCGGCTGGAGCTCGAGATTGGACAGGATATTGACGTGCCCGCGAACCGATCCCAGTGACTTCAAAATGGGTGAAAGCTCGTCGAGGGTGTCCTTGCTCCTGGGAGTCCAGCGGGAGAGATCGCAGCCCATCGGCATAAAGACAAAGCCAAGACGCTTTACCGGCTTGGCGGCCGTCAACCTGGCCGCCGTCGCCGCTGGAACCATGGCGTCAAGCAAGGGAAGAGCAACCGCGGATCCGAATCCCCGGAGAACGGTGCGTCGAGAAAGAGCTTTTCTAGTGATCATTATGGCTTCTGTCGGTGGATAAAAGGGATGCTTTGGGTAATGCCCAAGATGAGGTCGGAAAGACGATACTCCGGAGCGGCCTTGCGGACAATCTCCCGAAGCACAGGAGCATCAAAATACTCAACACCTCTGCCGAGGGCATAAGTTAGCATTTTTTCGCTAATGGTTCGAGCAAAGAGGTCGGGACGCTCCAACAAAGCCTCTTCAAGCGGATCAACCCCGGTGAATATCCGGCCATCGGGCAAACCACCTGCAGCATCGACTTTCCCCGTGATAAACCGCCCAACCGCGTCGTATTCTTCCAGGGCAAACCCGGGCGGGTCCATGAGTTTATGGCAGGTGGCACACGATTGATCCTGGCTGTGAGCTGCCAGCTTCTCACGCATTGGCAGGTCATCCGCCACCACGACATCGTCCAGAGCCGGCACCTCGGGAGGTGGTGGCGGGGCCGGGGTGCCGAGAATATTTTCAAGAACCCAGTTACCACGAATCACCGGTGAAGTACGATTGGCATAAGAGGTCACCGTCAAAATGCTTCCCTGTCTTAGCAAGCCTCCCCTCTTCATTGAAGGATCAAGCTCGACCCGGCGAAATCGGCTCCCGAAAATATGGGGAATACCATAGTGCTTTGCAAGGCGCTCGTTGAGGAAAGTGAAGTCGGCTCCAATGAGATCGCTCGCTTTGCGGCCTTCCTTGAGGACAGTTTGAAAAAGCAGCTCGGTCTCACGCTTAAAGGATTGTCGAAGATTATCATCAAAGTCCGGGAAGATGCGAAGGTCAGGCGTCACCCCGTCGAGATTACGGAGCTGCAACCACTGGTTTGAGAAGTTGGTCGTCAATGATTCCGATCTCGAATCCGCAAGCATACGCCTGACTTGCTTCTCAAAAGCATCTGGCTTGGAAAGGTCGGCATCGAGTAATTCCTGATCAGGCAAACTGCTCCAAAGAAAGAACGAAAGCCGCGTCGCCAACTGGTCGTTCGGCAAACGATAAATCTCTCCCGATTTTACGGAAACCGGGTCGTTCTCCACCCGGAAGAGAAATCTCGGACTCACCAAAATTGCCGCCACCGCCATCTCCAGACTCTGGTCCACAAAGGGCTTAATCGTCTTCAAATCCCTCCGGGTGATCTCCCGGCGATAGGCAAGTCGCATCAGCACAGGGAGATCTTTCAACTCAAAGCGCGGCTCGAAATTTTTCGCGTTGAAAGGACCGGTCAAACTCACCTGAAAAATCGCGGGAGCTTGTCTTGGATGACGATGGAAGTTGAACTCGGCGTGATAAGGCTGCCTTTTTGTCTCAAGCAATGACGTTGGCTTCTTCGGGAAAGTCACTCCCACTTTATGATTTCCGGCCGGGATCAGAACGCGGACCTTCAGATGGGCATCGACTTTGTTGTGATTCCGGTTCCCCGGCCGCTCAACAATGAATGATTTGACCGGCTCACCGTCCACCAGCAACTCAATTTCATGCTTCCCTCCGATCAAACCTTCGACTTCCTCGTTGCGGTCGCGGGCCAGGCGAATTTCAAATTCGTATTCGCCATCTACCGGAAAGGGATGTTCGAAGAGAACTCCACCGCGGGTCCCCGGCGGAAGCCCCTCAACGTGCTCCTTTTGACTGCGATCCGCCGAAACCCGAACCACCCGAAGATCAGGTGAATCAAAGGAACTCCCCACCGCAATACGCGCGATTTTCTTCGCGGCCCCGAGATAACGATTAAGCAAGGTCGGCGAGAGCTCCCCCACCGTGATGTTGTCAAAGCCATGGCTCGATTCATCTTTCGGGAGCAACTCTCCGACGTCAACGGTCACCCCGAGGAGATCGCGAATGGCGTTCTGGTATTCAGTCCGGGTGAGCCGCCTCATCGCAGGGACTTTGCCCAACTGCGGCTTCCTCTCCGCAAGACTATCGAGATAACTCGTCAGGCCCTCGAGCATCTCATCATACTCGCGGGAAGAAGGGCGGTCCTTTTTGGGCGGAGGCATCTGCCGCGAATCCATTCGCAAAATGGCATGCTCCCAGGTTTCCCAATGCTTTGCCGGATCAGCCTCGATAATGGCGCCCAAATCGAGCCCGCCCTTTATAATTCCATCACCGTGACAATCGATACAGTAAGTCTCCACAAAATCCGCCACCGGAGGCCTCGCTTGAAGAACTCCAAGCGCCGCCAAACTTGCACAAACCGATCGAAACATCATCGTGAGCCGTCAGCATTAACAAGTCCAAGGAGAGTTGGCAAACTCTCGGATGTTGACCGTCCGCAATTTCGCAACGGCAACTCCCCTAAGCATAGGCACCCCGACTCGCGTGGCGACAGCCTTCAACGTGAACTTGAAGATACCGTACACCACACCGACTGGAAATTCCTCACCATCGTCTCCACCTCCAAAGGCCAGGAAGAAGACAAGCGCGGCAAGGTCGAATTCATTGCCGACTAATACTGGGACGGAGAAGTCCAGCAGCTCCACGAACATTCCCGGTTTCACCGACATCAGGGAAACTGGAAATACTACGACGACAAAGGATAGGCCGCCAAATCACCTCGCCAACCGGGGAGCCGAATACCCCTGCCCGCGAATCTTCATCATCGCAGCCTGCATCGCTTTCACCTTCCCGGGGTGCTGCCCCGCGATATCATTTCGCTGTCCCATATCCTTCTTGAGATTAAAAAGCTTTGGAGTCTTGCTCTCCACCTTGGAATACCCGCGCTTCTCCTCCCACTTCTTGTCCACCCGGGAACGATACCCGCTCTTCCCAACCACCAGGACCCAATCGCCCTCGCGATACGCCCACGAATCCGGATAAGTATTGTGAATGTGACTCTTCCGGACCGAGTCCACCTCTCCCTTGAGCAAGGGCAGAAGATCATGGGAATCTTCTGCCGCATTTTTCTTCGGCAACTTGTAATCCACCACCGACGCCAGCGTCGCCATGATGTCGATCTGGGAAATGAGAGCCTCACTCACACTGCCCGCCTTGGTCACCCCTGGATACTTAATCAGAAAAGGGATATGATGTCCTCCTTCGTATATGTCGCGCTTCAATCCCCGAAAGGGATGAGCCGACCAATGATCAAATTTCTGATCGCGCGCATAGGCATAATGCTCCGGCCCATTGTCCGCCGAAAAAATTACGATGGTGTCATCGGCCTGTTCCGACTCTTGCAGCGCTTTCAATAACAGACCGATGGAGTGATCCGTTTCATAAACGAAATCCCCGTAAGCTCCTGCCTTTGATTTCCCATCGAATTCATCATTCGGAATGATGGGCGCATGCGGAGCAGGGTAGGCAAAATAGAGAAAAAACGGCTCCTCCGATTTCGCTGCCGACTTGATATACTCGACCCCCTTCTTTGTCGTCGTCGGGATATTCTCATAGGGATCCCACCCAGTCACCATGGGCCCAGGCCGGCACTCCCAGTTTCCCTCCTTGATCGTCTTCCATTTGCTCGTCTGCATGACGGTGTCCGGAGCCTTCACCACCTTGTCATTCTCAATCCAACAATAGGGCGGAAAATTGATCACGGTGTCGCCGAAGTAATAATCAAATCCATGATCCAGAGGCCCGTTTGGAATCGACTTACTCCAATCAAAAGCCTCCGGGCCCAGCTGCTGCTTATTTCGCTTCCCGTCCTGCACCGTCGTCGCCTTGACCTCCTTCTTGCGGATTGCCTCCCAGTCCCAGCCCAGATGCCACTTCCCGACCGCTGCCGTCTTGTAGCCCTTTTCCTTGAGCATTTCCGGCAAAGTGAGCCGCTCCGGCTTGAACACCGAATTACCAAAAACATTCACGATCCCGTGAAAATCACGCCAATGATGACGCCCGGTCAGCAGGGCAAATCGCGACGGCGTGCAAATCCCAGAGGAAGAATGCCCGTCCGTAAAACGCATCGACTCCCTGGCCAACCGGTCCAGATTCGGCGTCGGGATCTTGCTTTCGTCATTGTAGCAACCCAAGTCTCCAAATCCCAGGTCATCAGCGTAAAGAATCAAAACATTCGGCTGCTTCGCCCAGGCTCCACCGAGCAAAAAAATCCAAAAAACTGCTGAAAGTTGCACTATCATGGTTCGGGAAGCTACCAGATCCCGCTTCACCGCCAAGCGGCATCTCCACTGATACATTACCAATCCGATTTCCGTATCCGCTCCGAAATGCGCCACCTCGCCGCCATCCTTCTTTTCCTCGGCTCCCTGATACCTTCCCTGGCCGATCGCCTCAGCGAGCAGATACAGCCGATTTTAAAAAAACACTGCATCTCCTGCCACGGACCCGAAAAGCAAAAAGGCGGAATCACCCTGCACGAAATCGACTCGCTCAATGCCGCCTTTAAAAAATTCCAGCTTCTCGAGAATGTCATCGATCAGGTCGAGTACAAGGAAATGCCACCCGATGACGAGGACGTTCTACCCACGGACGCCGAGCGCGAAGCGCTTATCAAGGCCCTCTCCGAAGTGGTCGACCGGGTCAAATCCGGCAACGTCCCCCAGCGTGCCGGACGCACCACTCTTCGCCGCCTCAATCGCAATGAATACCACTACACGGTCCGCGAACTCTTCGCCGTCAACTTCAACCCATCGAAAGACTTCCCTGCCGATGGTGCCGGTGGTGAAGGCTTCGACAATATGGCCGATGCCCTTTTCTCAACCCCAACACTCCTCGAGAAATATCTCGGCGCCGCTAAACAAGTAGTCGATGACGTCTACAATGATCCGACACTGAAAAGGAAGGTTATTTTCAAATCGCCTGACGCCGAAAACGACTCCAAATCCACAGCCGAACAAGTTCTCTCCTACCACGCCACCCGCGCCTATCGCCGCCGCACCAACGGGGAAGACCTGGCCCCGCTCCTGAACGCCTTCGCCAAAGGCCAAAAAGCCGGACTCAATTTCGAGCAAGCCCTCCGCGCTCCCCTCACCGCCCTCCTCATCAATCCGCGCTTCCTTTTCCGTGCCGAGCACGACGAACCCGGCAAGGACGAATGGCCGCTCAACGATTTTGAAATCGCCTCCCGCCTCTCTTACTTTCTTTGGTCCTCCATGCCCGACCGCGAACTTTTTAAGCTCGCTGACGAAGGACTACTCCGCAACCCCAGGGTCCTCCGTGAGCAAACCCTCCGCATGATCGCCGATCCGAAGTTTGAAAACTTCGCCCGCCACTTCGCCGGACGCTGGCTTGAGTTCGACAAGATGATCGATCAAGTCGAACCAGATCCAAAACGCTTCCCCACCTTCACCCCCGAACTCCGCCGCTCCATGTATTACGAAAGTGTCGAGTTTTTCACCCACCTCATCCGCAAAGATCGTCCTGTCACCGAACTCATCGATAGCGACTACACCTTCGCCAACGCCACTCTCGCCCGCCATTACCGACTCAAGGAAACCGTGACCGGAAACGAACTTCGCAAGGTCAAACTACACGACCAAAACCGTGGCGGCGTCCTTGGCATGAGTAGCATTCTCACCGCCACCTCGCTTCCCCTCCGCACCAGCCCGGTTCATCGTGGCGTCTGGATCCTCGACGCCATGCTGGGCGACCCGGCTCCACCGCCGCCGCCGGATGCCGGTGAACTTCCCGCCGACGACACCAAGGCCGCCGGGCTCACCTTCCGCCAGCAACTCGATCTTCATCGAGAGGCCAAACAGTGTGCCAGCTGCCACGCCCGCATCGACCCACTCGGCTTCGGATTGGAAAATTTCGACGCTATTGGTCGCTGGCGCACTAAAGATGCCAATGGCAAACCAATTGACAGCTCCGCCACCCTTCCCGGCGACATCACCTTTTCCACTCCCAAGGAATTGAAACAACTCCTTCTTGCCGGCAAGGATAAGTTTGCCGGCAACATGACCCGCAAGCTCATTAGCTACGCCACCGGCCGCGGACTTGAGTATTACGACGAAGTCACCGTCAACCAGATTGTCGCCGCGATCGCAAAGGAGGACTACTCTTCCCGCGAACTCATCCTCGAGATCGTCAACTCACGCCCTTTTCTCAATCGCTCGAGGACCCGCTAAGCCGTCTGGATGAAGGCGGCCTAGATTTCACCTACTCCAGCCCTACCCTGCCGAAGGCGACTTTACCGCCATGCCATCCTGGGTAAAACAAAGTCCAAAAAACGAAAAATCCTTCTCGCTCTGGCGGCCTTTTTGCTCGCGATCCGGTTTGTCGCTGCAAGGCAAGCTCACCCCTTTCTTCCCGTCGGATCCACCTAAAAAGCCAAGATTGTCTGCTCGGCAGTTCGGGGCCGAAGCTGGGGCCGGCCTCTTTTCAGCGCTTAGATCATCGATTTGAACCGCGTGAGTCAGGGAGGCACAAATGCCCTCGCGAAAGACGGCGGGCTGGGAGACCAGGCCGTAAAAGGAGGTCGTAACCGTCTTGTTTTCGTGGTCGACCTCCACATCGAAGAAGTCGAGCACGCGAAGGAGACCGGAATCGGCATGGATATCTTCATTGAGAACTAAAGCTTCGTCCCGGCCGGACAGGAATTCCCGAGGAAAAGCTCGAGGTCTTGCGACTCGGCCTCACCCGGAAATCGGGCGCCTGGAAACAGGAGGATTTTATTGGAAGGATTCGCGAAGCTCTTAGCTATTATCCCTCATGGTGGATGAACCCTCAATTGAAAAAAATAGCGAGCGATTCTGGTAGTGGTGGGATGAAACATTCAACAGCGCTCAGGGCTTTCCTTTTCCTCTTGAGCTCTGCAAGCCTTTCATCCGCCCTGGATTATGTGTGGACAGGGAAAGGAGACGCCATGAAGTTGTCCGCTCTCACGGAACCGGTCAAAGTGCGTCTGGCAAAGAACATTAAATTAACCTTGGTGACCTTTGATCCGGGAGCCTTGAATACGATTGAAATCCAGGGAGAGCCTCTTGAGCTTGCGGATGGTGCCTTGGTTGAGTTTCTGAAACTTCCGGGCGACGTGGGAATGGGCAAGACGGCCTCGGCAACGATTTCCAGCAACCTAAAGTTGTCGGGCCGGGTCGCCATTATGAATCAAAACCGTCATTACCTTGGCGGAGAAAAGCTGTTGATCACCGGAGCAATCCAGGGCGACGGGAAGCTTTTAATCGGTGGAGTTAAAGGTGGCATTGTACAGCTCACCGGTGATAACTCGGGATATCTCGGCCACGTTATCATCGAGGGTGGCAGCCTGATGTTGGGACATTCCTCCGCCCTGGGCTCAGGGCAGGAAGCCGTCACCTTGAAAGGAGGAAGCCTTGTTATGGGGGCCCGCATTTCAACCACCCATGACCTTAAGGTCATGGCAAAGGCCGAATGGGACGCCCATGGCCCGAACGGAACGCACGATGGCAGAATTACGATTTACAAAGGCGCCGTTTTAACCGTCAAAAACGGAGGCGGAAACACCACAACCTGGCGGGGTGAAGTTTCGGGGCCCGGAAATCTCGTCTTCACCGCCCATGGTACGACTTTTGCCGGAGATCGCCCCAACACCCTTCAAGGTGCTGTGACGATCGGAGGATCATCACGGGGAGCTACCATCATGGCCAGAACAGCCGGAACTGATGTCGTCCCCCGATCCCTGGTGATGACGTCCAACGGAACTCTCCGGTGGGCTTCAGATGAACAAATCGCTGACAGCGCTTCGGTGACTTTCCAGGGAGAAGTTCCCACTCTGGAATTGGCCGGACACAAGGAGCGTGCCGGAATCCTCGACCTCCAGGGAGATGCGCGCATTGATCTCGGCCAAAACGGCGAGCTGAGTTTTTTCGATAGCTCCGGAATCAGTTGGCATCCGGAGAAAGTGGTCATGATCCAGGGCCAGGGAACAATCCGTTTTGGAGAAGGTGAATCGTCGCTCACGAAGGAACAATTGCAGCAGATTGGGTTTTTCAATCCAGCTGGACAACCGGCCGGGATGTATACCGCAAGGCTTTCCAATGATGGGGAATTATTACCTACCAACACTCCGGTCGTTCCGAAGAACCTGCCGGTCGATCTCTCATCGGAAGCCAATGCACGTCGGCGATCCTGGTATGAACTAGAGGGTCTTCGGTACCTCACCGGGGAGAAAACACCACTCACAAAACCCGGCACGGTGATTTCGTTTTATGGCGACTCCATCACCTGGGGTGGCGGATATCTCAACCTTATCAACAAGGCTATCTCGGAGAGCCCCCGAACCAAGGACCTTGGCATAAAATTAATCAATCATGGCGTCAACGGAGGTGGCGTCCTCACCCTTCGTGATGGCGACAAGGGCACGGCCCACTATGGAAACACAAGACCCCGGCCTTTTGCCGAAACGATGGCCGAAGACAAACCCGATGTCGTGGTCGTCTCCATCGGGGTGAACGATGTCTGGTGGCGCAAAACTACGCCCGGGCAGTTTGAAAAAGCGCTCACCGATCTCGTGGTCCGGGCAAAAAATGCCGGAGCACGACCAGTGCTCGCCACTCTGGCGATCATGAAAGAAAAGATCGGCGAGAGAAACGCCAAGTGCGATGACTATGCTGAGATCGCACGAAAAGTGGCAAAGGAAACCGGCGCGACTCTGGTGGATTTACGCGCCGCATTCATGGCCTGCATGGAGAGCGAAAGCATCGTTGTCCGTCCCGGAGGAGCATGGACAAGCGATGGCAAACTCCTCACTCACGACGGCGTGCATCCCAATGCACGAGGCAATCAACTGCTAGCTGACCTTATTGCACAGGGAATTTCCCGGTCGCTCAAAGATCGTTAGCAGCCATCCGAAGCTCTGCGATAACCTCGAGGTTTGGATTGGCCATCGTCGAGAGATCAGCCTGTGGGATCTGGAGGGGTTCATGCGCACCACCAACCCACCATAATGATTGCAAGCCGAGGCAGGGAGAGTTATGCGGCCGCATGCTCAATCAGATCTCTCTCGATTTCCTCAAAGAAACCGCACGACTCGCTGGCGCCGAAATCCTCGATGTCTATGGCGCCGAATTCTCGGTGGATGTCAAAGAGGACAACTCACCTCTAACCCAGGCCGACCAGCGTGCAAACGATGTCATCGTCGCCAGACTGGAAGCGGAGTATCCTGACATCCCCATTATCTCGGAAGAGACCGAAGCAACTGAATACGAAGATCGCAAGAATTGGGAATGGTTTTGGTTGGTCGATCCGCTCGATGGCACCAAGGAGTTTGTGAAGCGGAACGGCGAATTCACCGTCAATATCGCTCTCGTTCATCGCGACACCCCGGCAACCGGTGTGGTATTCCAGCCGGTCGCGGACCGCATGTATTGGGCATCTCGCGGAGCCGGCGCCTGGCGTTCGCTCGCGGGCGGCGAAGCGGAAAAACTCAGCGGCGGCCCTCACTACTCCGAAAAGGATTATATCACCGTCGTAGCCAGCCGGTCGCACCTGACGGACGCGGTGCAAGCTTTCGTCGATGATTTGAAAGCCAAGGGAAAGGCAGTTCAATTCCTCTCCGCGGGTAGCTCCTTAAAACTATGTCTGGTCGCGGAAGGAGAAGCCGATGTCTACCCAAGGCTCGGACCCACCATGGAGTGGGACACCGGCGCCGCCCACGCCATCGCTTTGGAAGCCGGCCGCAAAGTCCTCAACCACAAAACCGGCCAGCCTCTGCTCTATAACAAAGAGAATCTGCTCAATCCGTTTTTCATTGTCGAGTAGGCATCCCGAAACCGGATTGAAGATCGACAGCAAAAGTTTCCACAAGCCATAGTCCGGCTTGCATGAAAACCCTGATTCCCTCTCTTCTCGTTCTCAGCAGCCTCCACACCGCGACTGGTCGGGAGAAGCCAAACATCCTTTTCATTTACAGCGACGACCAGTCGGCGCGGACCGTCAGCTGCTACCAGGAAGCCTATCCCTGGGTTAAAACTCCTTAGATTAACGCCCTCGCCTCACAGGGGGTCCGCTTTGCCAACGCCTACATCGGATTGTGGAGCATGGCCTCGCGCGCAAGTATGCTAACCAGACACCATCAACACGGAATCGAAGCAATGCGCATGGAGGGTCAATATCCCGGCAAAATCATCGTCCTTACCGGCGCGATGGCTCCGGCCCGTTTCCGCATCACCGATGCCATCTTCAACGTCGGAGCCGCGGTGGTAGCCCTCCAAAGTCTGACCGAAGGAGTCTATCTTGCCATGAATGGGCGGATCTTCGAAGCGGGAACAGTTCGAAAAAACCGCGATGCCGGCCGATTTGAAAAGCTTTGATCCTCAAGTCGCCTCTTGACCCGCCGCCTGCTCTCCCCTACTCCCATCCTCATCATGGCAATCGTCGCAACAAACCTCAAACGCGGGCAGTGCATTCAATACGAAGGAGAACGCGGAGTCGTTCTCGGACTCGAGCACCGTACACCAGGAAAAGGAAACGCCCTCATTGCGGCGACCATCCGTTCCTTCAAAACCGGAAAGACCAAAACGATCCGCTTCGCTTCCAGTGAAAAGGTCGACATCGTCGAGACGGACCGCCAAAAGCTCGAGTTCTCTTATTCCGAGCCCGGAACCTACCATTTCATGGACCCCACCACTTATGACACCATCGGGATTGATGAGGACTTTGTGGGCGATGCCAAAAACTTCATCAAAGAAGGTGGGGTCGTCGAGATCCTCTTCATCGAGGGTAATCCGGTCTCCATTGACCTTCCGGATTCCGTTGAACTTGAGATCACCGAGTCTTCCGAGGGCATCAAGGGCGACACTGCAAACAACCCGACCAAGCCTGCCGTCCTTGAAACCGGCCTGACTGTTCAGGTTCCTCTTTTCGTCAAGCAAGGTGATAAGATCAAGGTCAGCACTAAGGACAACAGCTACCTTGGCCGCGCCAATTAGAGGCTCAAAAATTTACACAGCCCCGTCGCAAAAGCCTGCGACGGGGCTTTTTTGTTTTGAATCCCGACACGCCCCGTTAAGATGTCGGAGATGAAAAACTTTCTCCTCCTTTTTTTTGCCCTCGCCATCGTCGTGGTCTTTGGAGGAACCGCCTTCTTTTTCTGGGAAAACTCCAAGGGAGCGCGCTTTGAGAGACTGG
>Ga0213866_10001836_pt1 | contig 15518 bp, 11 predicted proteins | sample PICome_11_FD_160079 | JGI IMG/M metagenome (GOLD analysis project Ga0213866, IMG submission 160079) | Coastal seawater microbial communities near Pivers Island, North Carolina, United States - PICO284 | ecosystem: Environmental > Aquatic > Marine > Coastal | place: USA: North Carolina...
TCTGGCTATAAACACCTAAAAGCTGATACTTAGCATTAGCTGGATTTGAAAGAGGTCCTAAAACATTAAATATACTTCTTATACCCAATTCCATTCTAACTGGCGCTACATACCTCATGGCAGAGTGGAATTTTGGAGCCATCATAAAGCATATGCCAGCCTCAACTAGAGCTTTTTCCATTACTTCTTTTTCAGCATCTATATTAACACCCAACAGCTTTAATACATCAGCAGATCCAGATCTTGAAGAAATAGCTTTATTACCATGCTTAGCAACTTGAACGTTACACCCCGCCACAACAAATGCTACTGCGGTTGAAATATTAAAGCTACCAGAATTATCACCGCCAGTTCCACAAGTATCCAGACAATTATCTGGCGCTTTAAACTTCTCAGCTCTCACACGCATAACTCTTGCCGCTGCCGTTATCTCATCAATTGACTCACCTTTCATACGCAAGCCTACAAGTAAAGCAGAGATTTGTACGGGAGTAGCTCCTCCCTTCATTATAATTTGGAAAGCCCTAACTGCTTCATCTTCAGTTAAATCCTTAAAATCAGTAACTTTGTTTATGTATTTTTTAATTTCACTCATTTTATCAACTGCAAAAAATTATCTAAAATTTTATGACCTTTTTCTGACGCTATACTTTCAGGATGAAATTGAACTCCATAAATATCATAATCCTTATGCTTTATGGCCATTATTAGTCCATCATCCGTTTCAGCAGTAATCTCAAAACAATCTGGCAATGTATCCCTTTCAACTACTAGCGAATGATATCTAGTTGCTTTTATCGGCTTTTTTATACCTTTGAATACACCTTTAGAATTATGCTTTATAGTACTAACCTTGCCATGCATTGGTTCAGTCCTAATAACTTTACCACCAAAAACCTGCCCTATGGCCTCATGCCCTAAGCAGACACCAAAGATAGGAAGTTTACCGGCAGCTTTCTTTATCAACTCTAAGCAAATCCCTGACTCATCTGGTGTACAAGGTCCCGGTGAAATAACTATAGCTTCGACCTTCTTATTATTCAATATCTCATCCACGGACAAAGCATCATTACGTACCACTTTAACTTTAGCACCTAACTCACCTATATAGTGCAGTAAATTATATGTAAAGCTGTCATAATTATCTATAAGAAGTATCATTACCACCAATCCCTTTTTGCAACTTCCTCAGCAGCCTTTAATAAAGCTTTCGCTTTATTACAACTTTCCTGATATTCATCTTCAGGATCACTATCTGCAACCACGCCTCCTCCGGCTTGAACGTAAAGTTTATCCTCCTTAACAAGCCCTGTCCTCAGAGTAATACACATATCTACATCACCATTTGATGAAAAGAATCCAACACCGCCAGCATAAAAGCTACGTTTTTGCTTTTCAAGTTCATCAATAATTTCCATAGCACGAATTTTCGGAGCGCCAGATACTGTTCCAACAGGAAAACCAGCAATTACCGCATCTAAGGCCTCAACCTTTTTCTTAGCCTTCCCTTCGACTTTGGAAACTATATGCATCACATGCGAATAATATTCGATAACCATTTTTTCCGTTACATTAACAGTCCCCGTCTTTGCAACTCTTCCGACATCATTCCGACCAAGGTCTATCAACATTAAATGCTCAGCAAGCTCTTTTTCATCTGACAATAGGTCTTTTGCTAAGCTAATATCCTCTTTCTTATTATCTCCCCTTTTTCTCGTTCCTGCAATAGGCCTCACTGTTACCTTTCCTTCATTCATCCGTACTAATATTTCAGGACTGGAACCAACGAGAGAAAAACTATCCATTTTAATATAAAATGAATACGGAGACGGGTTCATACTACGAAGAACTCGATATAAAGAAAAAGGATCATATGGAAAATCAACAGTAAATCTTTGAGAGGGAACAACTTGGAATATATCACCAGCTAAAATATACTCCTTAGCCTTTATTACCATCTCATGGTATTGCTCTCTACTAACATTACTGGATACCTTTAGCTGCTTACTCTCACCTTCGCAATTAGTATTTTTTAAATACTCCTTGCTTAGATTCGAATCAACCAATTTTTTTATGATACTCTCTATACGATTTTGCGCAACCTCATAAACCTCATTTGCATTACCATTAATACCAAATAATGGTGCAGCTATAATCATTTCATCCTTTACAGAGTCAAATATTATAACTATTTGGGGGCGTATAAAAACAGCTTCAGGTATGCCAATATTATCTTCATTACTATCAGGTAGCTTTTCCATGTACCTGACCATATCATAACCCATATATCCAAATATACCTGATGACATGTGCGGCAATTCTTGTGGCAACTTAAACTTAGTATCATTTATAAAGTTACGTAACGAGTCAAAAACATCATCGCCATCATTTATATAATCATCTGGTTTTACAATTGGATCAGAATTAACTTGCGGCTGGCCATCAACGCATCTCCATATGTGACTAGGACAAAGAGCCAAAAAAGAGTATCGCCCCCTGCTCCTTCCCTGCTCAACTGACTCAAATAGAGAAAGATACTTTTCATCCTTAAGCTTTAGTGCAACTGAGACCGGAGTCTCAATATCAGCAGGCATGGTTGTCCATACAAGCTTGCCACCTTTTTTGTCAAATTTTTTTGTAAAGTCTTTGATGTCAGGTAGTAACTTCATATCATAAATTTGATGAATTCAGTAAAGTTTCATTTTTTGTAACAGGATATTCTTTCCTTAAAAAGTAATTGTACTGCTGCAATATATCATCAGTAAAATCTTTCTTAAGACTCCTTTCTAAGCTAGATAGCCTTTTTTTATCAAATTGAACGTCTTTTATATCTTTTAACTTTCCAATTATGTAATCGCCATTTGAAGATAGATGGTAAGATGTAGACTCTCCACGTTTTATAGAGAATATCTCAGAAGAGAAATATACTGGCAATTCATTTTCACTGTCTAAAGACAAATCAACAACTGGTCTATTTATTTTTTCGTCTTCTTTAAGCTTTAACTTCATTGCTCTAGAAATCTCTGCAATCTCTTGACCGCTTTTAATTTTATCTGCTATTTCTTTTGCAAACTCGGCCAGCTTAACTTTTCTTTTCTCCTCCTTCCAAAGGGATATAACCGTACCTCTAACTTCATCAAGCGCCTTAATTCTTTTTGGTGTGACACCATCAACTCTCAAAACAAGATAACTTGCATTATCTGAAAGCAACGTCATTGGTGAAACTTCATTAGACTCAGTATAAAATGCTGTCTCTACAAAAGTCTGCGGGTCAGGTATGTTTGTCAGGACTTTCCCACTAGCACCTTGAGCATCTTTATTGATTGCAGGGACTTTATGAATAACAACGTCGAATTTTTTAGCAACATCTTCCAGTGTAGCACCTGCTGCAAACTCATCCTCTATCTTGATATAAGAATCTTCAAATACCTCTGAAGCCTTTGCTTCTTTTAAATAGTCTTCCAATTCTTTACGAACATCCTCAAATGGCCTGGCTTGTGGCTCAATGATTTTATTCACAGTAAATATATGCCAGCCTAAAGAACTTTCAACAGGTTTACTATATTCATTTTGCTTCAAATCAAAAACAGTTATCTTAACTTCATCGGGTAAAGAGTCATGAGTAACCTGACCTAACTCAATCTTTTTATCTTTATAAGCCGCATCTTTTCCAGCTTTAATTTCTTCAACAGCACTATTAGCATCCGTTTCACTTTCAAATAAATACTGAACTACATCTCTCTTTTCAGGGTCTGTAAAAGATTTTATATTCGAATCATACTCGCTTTTAAGAGCCTCTTCACTAACCTGCACTGAATTCTTTACATCTTCAAAGCCATACAATAAATAGGTAACTTCTCTAGTTTCAAGAACTGAAAAATCATCCGTATGCTCTTGATAATATTGTATAAGATCAGTCTCGGAAGGCTCTTCAACTTCCTTTATGTAATCTGATGGAATAACTACCAAGTCGGCAATTCTATATTCATTTCTATATCTATACAGAGCTTTAGTTCGGTTTTCCAACGAACTAGGAGCGGCACCAATTGTATTAATCAACATTCTAACTGCGGTATCTTGCTTTAAAGCTGAAATATAATCATTCTCATTTAAACCGTTAGAACGCAGTATATTTTTAAAGTGCTGAGAGCTAAAGCTTCCATTATCACCAAAAAACAAACTATTTGATACAAGTTGCTTCCTTGCTACATCATCACCCACCTTAAGATTCAGGTCGTTAACCCTAATTCTTATAAGCTTGCTATCGATTAGCTGCTCAAGAACTCTTCTTCTAATATCAAATTGGGCTATTTGCTCTTCGGTAAGGCTACTTCCCATTATCTGTTGAAAACGTGAAATCTCTCTTTGCAGTGTGCTGCTATATTCAGAATAACCTATTTCTTCTTCGCCAATAGTGGCAACTGTGGTTGCAGAGCCTCCACGGAAAACATCTCCGATTCCCCATACAACAAAACTAGCCGCAAGAATAAATAAGAAAACTTTGACTAAAAAATTCTGAGAACCTTTTCTCATAGCCTCAAGCATAGGAACCTTCCATTTATACAATAATTTATAAACCACAAGATAATACGCACCGATTGCAATTAAAACAACTAAGAATTTTAAATTATTTGCTCTTATCGTTTTTTTTTCCTATAAGGGGATATTCAAATATTATTTTTCAACTTAACAAATATCAATAATATGACAAAGAAAAACAAAAACATTCGTGAATACCCTATAGTTATTGCCAATTTGAAGATGAATGGCCTTCTACGCGAGAGCATGCAAAACTTTAAACAATTACGTTCAAAAATAAATGATAGCCTCTTAGGGTGCGAAATAGTTATGTGTCCTCCTTATACATTACTACGTGATTTTGCAGAAAAAGTGCCGGGTACAGGAATAAAACTTGGTGCACAAAATTGTCATGATAAAGCAGATGGTGCCTACACGGGCTCAATAAGTGCAAGAATGATTAAAGATATGACATGCGAATATGTTATAGTTGGTCACTCAGAAAGAAGAACAACACGCAATGAAGGTAGCGAGTTAATCTGCAAAAAAGCTGAAATAGCACATACTGAAAAATTAAACACTATAATTTGCATTGGTGAAACATTATATGAACGTGAAAATGACCTTGCTAAAATCGTAGTAAGGGAGCAAGTTCTGCATTCAATACCAAAAACATCCAAGGCAGAAAATACTATTATAGCCTACGAACCAGTTTGGGCAATCGGCACTGGAAAGACTCCAACGCTTGAACAAATAGAAGAAATGCACAAATATATATCATATGTAATAAAAGAAGAAATAAAGCAGTTTGAAAATGAACCAAGAATAGTGTATGGTGGTTCTATTAACTCAAGCAACGCAAAATCTATATTAAGCGCCGAGCATGTAGATGGCCTTCTTGTTGGTAAATCAAGTCTTGATCCCGATGAGTTCTGGAAGATAATAGAAGCTGCTGGATAATTACAAAATAACAAAAATAGTTTAGGAATAATAATGTCTACTATATTACCAATATTACTTGTAATACAAGTTATCGTTGCAGTTGCAATGGTTGCTGTAATTTTATTACAACGAAGTTCAAGTGACGGTTTGTCAGGATTAGGCGGCGGAAGTGGTGGTGGAAACTCACTGATATCTGGTCGCGCATCTGCAAATTTGCTTACTAAAACAACATCTTTCTTAGCAGTAATTTTTATGGCTAACAGCCTTGCTATGGCTACTATAACAGCTAGGTCATCAAGCCTTGCTGATAAGGTTATAGGCGGAATTGAACAGGAAAATGTTACTAACAACCCAGAAGAAGGTGCAAAAGAAATTGAACCAGTAGTTCCAGTTTCTGAATAATATTATTTAAAATATTTTATTTATATTGATTTTGTTACCTTACTTTGTAGTATGCACGCAAAATATTAAATAATGATTTGCAGAAATGGAAATATGGCAAAATTTATATTCATAACTGGTGGGGTTGTTTCGTCATTAGGCAAAGGTCTGGCATCTGCCAGCCTTGCAGCAGCTTTACAGTCAAGGGGTTACTCAGTTCGTCTCCGTAAATTAGACCCTTATTTAAATGTTGACCCTGGAACCATGAGTCCTATTCAGCATGGTGAAGTTTTTGTAACTGACGATGGTGCGGAAACCGACCTTGACCTAGGCCATTACGAAAGATTTACTGATGTTACGGCCCGTAAAGGTGATAATATAACAACCGGTCAAATATACTCTAAGCTTTTGGCTAAAGAGCGCCGTGGTGAATATTTAGGTGGAACTGTGCAAGTTATCCCACACGTTACGGACCTGATTAAAGACTTTATTTTAAGTGACACTGAAGATACTGACTTCGTTCTTTGTGAAATAGGTGGTACGGTCGGTGACATTGAGGGACTACCTTTTTTTGAATCAATAAGACAACTTGGTTTCCAACTAGGTAAAGAAAAAACGATTTTCGTTCACCTTACATTAGTTCCTTATATTCCCGCAGCTAAAGAGTTGAAGACAAAACCAACTCAGCACTCCGTTAAAGATTTAAGGCAAATTGGTATCCAACCTGATATATTACTTTGCCGTGCTGATAGAGAGATACCTGAAAGCGAGCGCAAAAAAATTGCGTTATTCTGTAATATAAAAGAAGAATGCGTCATACAGGGACTAGATGTTAAAAGTATCTACCAAGTTCCTATAAAATATCACGAAGAAGGCTTTGACAATCAAATATTGATGCATTTTAATATGCCTCATGACAAAAAAGCTAATCTTAAAAAATGGGAAAATCTAGTTGATAAAGATTTATCTGCAACTAAGGAAGTTAATGTAGCCATTGTTGGTAAATATGTGAAACTTACAGAAGCATATAAGTCAATTATCGAATCATTACACCATGCCGGTATGGCCAATGAAGTAAATGTTAATATAAACTGGATAAATTCCAGACGCTTCTCCCCTGAAATGGCTGAAAAGAAGCTATCAACCATGGATGCAATTCTTGTACCTGGCGGATTTGGTGAAGATGGTGTTAAAGGTGAGTTAAATGCTATTACATATGCCAGAACTAACAATGTGCCTTTCTTAGGCATATGCAGAGGTATGCAGCTTACCGTTATTGAGGCTGCTAGAAACTTAGCAGGACTTGAAGAGGCAAACACATCTGAGTTCAAAGATGGAAAGCATAACGTTGTTGGACTTATGACTCAATGGACCAACGGTGAGAAGGAAGAAAAAAGAAGCAAGAATGGCGACCTTGGCGGAACAATGAGACTTGGCTCATATCCATGTAAAATTGCCCCGAATACTCTTGTTAGAAGCGTTTATGGTAAAGCTAATATTGAAGAACGCCACAGACACCGTTATGAGGTAAATATTGAATATAAAGACATCTTAGAAGAAGCAGGGTTACTATTCTCAGGTATATCACCTGATGGTAAGCTGACAGAAATTGTTGAAATACCAAATCACCCTTGGTTTGTCGCGGTACAATTCCACCCGGAATTTAAATCACGTCCTTTTAGCCCACATCCTTTATTCAAAGGTTTTGTCGAGGCTGCAATTAATTTCAAGAAAAAAAGGAGATAAAATATGACAGAAAATGCTCTATTAGAAAGACCTAAAACCAGATTACAAAAGTCCGCAAAAGAAGTTGCTGAAAATGCAAGAGATAATTATTATAAATATATCAAAGAGCTTGCTGAAAAAGACCTTTCCGAAGTAGCGCCTAGAAGCGCTAGAAACCTTTTAAATGGCGCAAGTAGAGCAAAAAACAATAAAGGTGAGATGGATGATATCACCAGATCCTTTGTTAAAGATTATAACAAAGAATTATTAGAAAGAGAAAATGCAGGCCGAGAAGCAGTTAAGAGCCATAGGTAAGAATATATAAGTTAGGTAAGCTATCGATGACAGATTCAAAACATATCAAAGTTAAAAACATAACAATAGCAAATAACCAGCCCTTTGCGTTGATTGCTGGCCCCTGTCAAATGGAGTCACGTGACCATGCCCTAATGATGGCCGAAAACCTTGTTAACATAACAAGCAAGCTTAATATACCATTTATTTATAAGTCTTCATTTGATAAAGCCAACCGCACAAGTCTTAATAGCACAAGAGGCATAGGTCTTGAAAAAGCACTGCCTATTTTTGAAGAAATACAAAAAACTTTTAACTGCCCTACCCTTACTGATATTCATAACGAAGAGCACTGTGCAATAATTGATGGCTCAGTAGATATATTACAAATCCCCGCTTTCTTATGTCGACAAACAGACCTGTTAGTTGCAGCAGCAAAAACTGACAAAGTAATAAATATCAAAAAAGGACAATTCCTTGCCCCTTGGGACATGAAAAATGTTGCAGCTAAAGTATCAGATTCAGGAAATAACAAAATAATACTTACTGATAGAGGCACTAGCTTTGGCTATAACACCCTTATTTCAGATATGAGAGGGTTATCTACTATGGCAGAAACAGGCTACCCTGTTATCATTGATGCCACACATTCGATTCAACAACCCGGAGGACAAGGCGGAACCTCAGGAGGACAAAGAGAATTTGTCCCTGTCATATCAAGAGCCGCAATAGCCGTTGGAATTGCCGGAACCTTCATGGAAGTCCACCAAGACCCAGACAATGCTCCATCAGATGGGCCATGCATGGTTATATTAAATGAGCTTGAAAATATACTAAAAAAGCTTGTGGACATTGATGCCGTAGTTAAGAATTAACTAATTCCTTGATTAACGGGCCTTCTTTTTTGACACGGGGCTTCCTTATCAGTTTCAGCAGCAACACATGGACTTTTCAAATCATATTTTTCATGATTAGTCCTAGCACAACCTTGAACAACAAACACCATTAAAATCACTAGTAGGTATCTCATAAGAAACTCCGAATCGTATAAATTACTTTATTATATAATATAGAATTAGACTAGATTGTCAAAGGTACAATAATTATTGTACCTTTGGATATATAAACTATCAGAATCTTACGGTTTAATATTACTTCTTATCACCGCCTTCAGGCTTCTTATCATCTTTAGACTTACTTTCAGACTTACTAACTCCTCTTTTCTTAGCTTCTCGCTCACGTTCAGCCTGGCTTAATTTTCTTTTTCTTTTTTCGTCATACTTCTCATGCGACTCAGTTATGTCATCAAACTCCCTTGAATCAAACAGACTCTCATTACCTTTAGCCCTTGCCGCAGCTTTTGCTCTAGCCTTACTAGCTTCGTCTTTCTCTCTTTCTTTCTCTCTTCTTATCCATTTTTCAATAACAGCTTCATTTCTCTCCTCTTCTTTTTCATTCATAGGAGAGTTGTTTATAGTAGCAGTAAGAGTTCCAGCCTCAGCCTTAAGAGATGCAAAACCTCTTAATAGTGAAACTATTTCATCTTTCTCACTACCAGTAATGTAATCAAATGTATCTGACTGAATAAAATCAAGAACTTTAATTTGCTCTTCTAAAGTAAGCTTTTTATTGAGCGCTTGCTCTCTAGAAGTAATATAGAAGTCAGCCATGAATTCTTTGAATTCTTGGGACGCCTTCTTCTCAGTCTCAGTTCTTTCAATACTATTATCCATTCCACCTAATGCTACCGGCGCCCTGAATGCGTTCTTCTGCCTGTATTCACCCAGTAATGTTTCGTTACCACCATCTTGGGCTACTTTCTCTATCGCATTGCCGAATAATACGCTACCTCTTTGGTCACTTTCTATCTTAGCCAAAGCCTTTTCTAGCAGACTACCGCCATCTCTAATATCACCTTCATTGCGTGCCTCTCTAACAGCATTATTTAAAATATTCGCACCTTCTTTTGTAGTTGCAAATACGGCAAGAATACTAACCAAGTCATTTTTCTCTTCCTTAAACTCATCTTGAGCATTTTTAAGGAAGTGATCAACAAAACCTCTATCTTCTTTATCATCTTGTGAAGCCTGAGACCATTCTTGTATAGCTGGCTTATTGTCATCTTTAGAATAATGATCTTTAAAGCCGCCTTTTCCTTCCTCACCTCTATCAGAGTAATGGTCAACAAAGTCATCTTTGCCTACATCGCCTCTATCAGCATAGTGATCTTTAAAGTCATCTTTGCCTACATCGCCTCTATCAGCATAGTGATCTTTAAAGTCATCTTTGCCTACGTCGCCTCTATCAGCGTAGTGGTCAACAAAGTCTTTCTTGCCTACGTCGCCTCTATCAGCGTAGTGGTCAACAAAGTCTTTCTTGCCTACATCACCTCTATCAGCGTAGTGGTCAACAAAGTCTTTATTATCCTTCTTACCTCTATTAGAGTAATGATCTACAAAGTCATCCTTACCTATATCACCTCTATCAGCATAGTGGTCGACAAAGTCCTTATTACCTTTCTTACCTCTGTCAGCATAATGGTCGATGAAGTCCTTATTACCCTTCTTACCATCTTTAGAGTAATGATCCTGAATTTCGAAGCCGCCTTTCTTACCATCTTTAGAGTAATGATCCTGAATTTCGAAGCCGCCCTTCTTACCATCTTTAGAGTAATGATCCTGAATTTCGAAGCCGCCTTTCTTACCATCTTTAGAGTAATGATCCTGAATTTCGAAGCCGCCTTTCTTACCGTCTTTAGAGTAATGATCCTGAATTTCGAAGCCGCCTTTCTTACCGTCCTTAGAGTAATGATCCTGAATTTCGAAGCCGCCTTTCTTACCGTCCTTAGAGTAATGATCTACAAAGTCCTTACCGCCAATAGTTCGTCTTAATGCCCTTTCTATAGCACTAAATCCTTTACCACCGGCAGCCTGATCTCTTCTAATAATCATCTCAGACAAGCTTTCATCATTAACGTCAGTTTTTCTTCCGTCAGTATGAGATATACCAGGCTCTTTCAGTTGAAGTCTCTTAGCCTCTTCATCAGTGGCTCTGGCTTCTCTTTGTTCACGAGTTACTGTTTCAACTCCCGGACCTTTAGCTTGTTTTTTAGCAATCATATCTTCAGCTGACGATGTACGCTGACCAATTATTTTTTGTTCAGTTAGCGCATTCTCAATATAATTTTCTCCACCATCTCCACGGCCTGCACTAATACGATCCTCAAAACTCACCGCTTAGCGATCAAGTCTTTCTTTTCTTAATCTAGCATCAACACCTTCTGCAAAAATATTGCTCCTTTTTATGTTTTTCAAGCCCTGCATTTCACGGCCTTTCCATACATCCCAATAACCAACCACTTCATCCATAAGACTCTTAGTATTTTGTGATTTACTTATCTTCCATACTTTAGCTGCAGTATCTGTAAATGTAGATTTAATGGCAAAATGTAAACCTTTTGCGGCACTGAACACTGACGTGGTATCCGCTGGAGTTCCACCTTTTAGTCCCTCTGCCATTTCTGGAACAAATTCCATGAAAGAAAGCATCAAGAAAATTGCTAATAAGAATAGTAAGAAGTCTGTAAATGATAAGAAATTACTCTCTTTTAAATATTCAGCTATAATCTTACGATCATGTACAGGATCAAAATAAGGCAAATCTTCATATCTATATGCCATTTCAGGCGGGGTCAGCCCTCTTACACCATCACCATCTACATCCATCCATATGTTTGTCATATGGTTCCCAATATCTGGCATCCAGAATTTCAAATTAAATAAGTGTAGTGATGGTGATATATTTTTGTTTACACCTAAAAAGTCAAAATCTGCGTAAACGTTCCAACAAACTCTGTACCCAAGTGTTTTTTCTAAGTAAGTAACAATAACGGCCGCAAACATCCCTAAGGCAGTCATTAGTATTATCTGTTGAATCGAAAAGGCAATCAATTGATTCCACCATTCTTCCAATAAAGCTTTTGTTTTATCAAAAAGCATAAATATAAAGAATATAGGCGCTAAAGATATTAATATAGCAATACCTATAAACGCTATGATGTAAACTATAACAGCTTTAATAACGGCAATAAGGAAAAGAATTATACCAAAATATAAGAACGGTATATAAATAATACCTAACGGGAAGTTAGAAAATAATGTCGAGCTTATTTTAGCACTAGTTTCACCAGAAAATAACTTAGCTAACAATGAGTCCATTGAGTACCAAGGGTCACTCGGATCATAGTTGTCAAAATTCGTCAACAGCATACCGGCAATACCATCGATACCGTCAATGAATGCGGCAAATAAGTATGTATTGAAGAAATCCCAGCTATTTGCTCCTAGTAATGTTACTATAAATCCAATTTTAAATATTCTAATAACCGCATCTTTTCTTAATTCTTCTTGGCTTCTTCTACCAATTATGAACGTATATCCATAAATAATTATATATAATACAAGTAAATATCTAATTGCATTTAAGAAACCTGGATCAGCAAGTATACCTTCATATATCCTACGCATAATTATTTTTATAGGCTCGACAAAGAAACCTACAACTTTACTAACTGGTCCATCATTAGGACTACGCGTACCCTCTTTAATCTTAACTGTATAGCCACCTTCATTATCATTATAATATCTATCAACGATCTTGAAGAACAATTGGTCACCAGTAAATACATTAGGGAACTCTCCACCACCACCGGGTGGGTTTACAAGACCTCTGGCAAGATAGCCATCCATACCTCTTGCAGCGTTCAATGAGTTCGCAATGTTAGCTTCAGCCTGATCTATTAATGACTGCCCTGAGAAAGCAGATGACGGAGCGATAAGCTGGTCGTCACTTGTTGTTCCCGGCCTTTTAGAGTCAGGTATATGATACGTAACAACAACATCCCAATCTCTAGCGTTACCTCTATCATCATTTGGCGCGAAACCAACATATAATCCCATACCAAAACGGAAGAAACATGGAGTCATACCATTAGCGAACTGGTGCCTATTAACAACATCTCCATGAGCTTTATCGTTAGGGTCAATACTACCTAAACTACGGAAATTATTTTCATTATCCAAATAAAATACATCATCTTCATCATCAGAATCAATTGTACCATCACCATTTGTATCAAATTGGAATGCTATATTATTTTGCCACAACACACTTGGTGACAAATCTCTTGCGAACACGAATGTTGTTGGCGCATCTTCCCTAGTAGGCACAATCGCACCTGGTGCATTACCTGGGGTAACTTTATATTTACATTCAACATTCGGAACAGCCCTTCCTTCATCCCAAGAGTCAAAGTCACCTTCAGGATAATCCGGAGAATGATTAACCTCTCCAGCAAACCATGATGTCCATTGATCCGCCTTACCAGATGTGATTACAATAGGTACAGTGTGTGCATTAATAATAATCTGACCACTATCTATAGCTCTTACAGCTTGGTCAGGATAAGCACCTCTTATAGCTCCACTTTCAGATGCTCTTTTTACAATATACTCGTCTTTTGCTCTAAAGTATCTCTCAACTCTTGGAAAATAATTCGCTTTAACGCCTATAGCTTTTTTTATTTCATCTTTAGGTATTTGTGTACCATAGTGACTTAAATATCCTGCCAAATCTGCAGGAACCCATATCTTAGGATAGCCCCAATCATCAGCATCCACACATTCAAGACCACCAGAACCACAGTCAGTCTTACAGTGCTTTCCGTTTTTATCGCACGTAGATTTACAAGGTTCTCTTCCGCATGCGCTAACAAGCAGTAGGCCTAAAATAATGATCAAATTTAATAACGTTTTTTTCATAAATATTTTCACAATACAGCTAGAATTACTTTCTTTCAGTGCCTCCTATTCCATGACGTTTCCACATTTTGCCTAATCTTTCAGTTGCACCTCGGTTTCCACCTTTGAATGCACCACTAATTGCTCCACCAAGTGCTGTTCCCCCTAGCAAGAAGCCTTTCTCAGCTTTAGCCCCTCTTCTTGCACCATATGCAGCACCGATTACTATACCAGCCCCCATATTTGCAACACTTAACCCTTTATTAAAGGTGTTCTGAGCGGCATTTGCCAATGATCCAACTTTACTTCCAAATATCAACTCAGAAGATAGTTCAGACATCCAATCAACAAATTTTAACATTGCGCTACATATGATTAAATATATTAACATCATAAACGCCTGTATAGGTAATGCCAACTGCTGCGTAGGAGACATATTTGTAGGATCTTCTGCTGGATGATAGAACCTTAAAAGAGGCTCATAAACGGTGATAAAGTTAGCTATAGTAAAATCTAAATGCCAAATTGTCTGCCAGCAAACCCTATAGTACAGAAGCGCATATATTGCAGAGAATACAAATACATTAAATATTGCAAGTGCTGTAATAACTAGTACAGGTTGTAACATATAATTTATAAGATTTTTTATCCATCCATCAAATAGAGGTCGTGTCCTCTCAAACAAGATAAATATTATGAATATAGGTGCAACTATCAGCAACAATGCAATTGCTATCATTGCCAATAGATATAGAACTATTGCCTTAAAGACAGCAACTATAAACATGAACATTCCCACTATTATCATTATTATGTATATCCATCCAATAGGGCTAGCAAACAATAAGCCTGCAATTTTAATCCATGTTGACTGATTGAATAACATATCAAGGGTTATATCCGCAAAACGGAATATATTGAAATGATCAGGTGGAGTAGTACGAGTTGTATCAATTTGCCCTAAACGATTAACTAATGTTGTTGAACTTCCTGTAAAATCACCACTGAGCATGAATATAAGATCATCGACACCATCGGTAAACACAATAAATAAATAATTATTGAAGAAATCCCAACTTCCTGCAGACAATAACACTGCAACAAGTGAAACTTTTAATATTCTTTTTAGGAAATCAGCCTGATCGTCTGAGACCATACCAAGCATGAACATACCGCCATACAATAACACATAAAGAACAAGAACCGCCCTTACCGCATCTAAGAAAGGTGTTATGATATTACCAAAACCATCATCAACACCACCAACTAGTAAATGATAAGCCCTCTTAGTTATGCCTTCTTTCCATGCAGGAACCGCATTACCATTATAATCTGTATATGTTGCTGCACCACAGCCAGCCTCATCAATACTGTAGTCAACTTGTTGTATACTTGGGTTTTCACGGTGACTTGTTGGGTCAGCAGGATCTAATAATATACCAAGTCTACAGTAACCAAATAAAAGCCCTTTAATTGGATCAATGATATTTTGAGCAAAATCTGAGAAATTAGAATTAACCTTAGTGGTTTTTATTTTTACTTTATATTCACCAAAGTTATCACCATAAAATCCTGGTGTTGGAAATCTAGCAGATGTTTGATCATCGACTATATGAAACCAAAGTTCTCCACTGGCAGGCACAACCCCTTCAAATTTACCCGGCCCTCTATAACGAGGATCATGTGGCGTTGTTGAAGGATCCGCACTTGAATAACTAAGCCCAGGTGGAGGAGAAGAAACACCCGGAGAACATTGCCCATGACCATTAGGGCGCAAATCCATACATGTCGCATTTGAAGCTGGAAGATAATACTCAACATATAACGCATTTTGGCCTGTCCAACCATCTGTAACAACTT
>Ga0213866_10001837_pt1 | contig 15516 bp, 8 predicted proteins | sample PICome_11_FD_160079 | JGI IMG/M metagenome (GOLD analysis project Ga0213866, IMG submission 160079) | Coastal seawater microbial communities near Pivers Island, North Carolina, United States - PICO284 | ecosystem: Environmental > Aquatic > Marine > Coastal | place: USA: North Carolina...
TCTTATGCTCTCGCCTTACCAGGTTCACATCCCGCTGGCGAGTAAATCAGCGTTGGTCGAGAAGTACCGCAAGCGTGCGGCCGAGCGGGAGCGTGAACTGCCGCACCCGGTCTACGCCGCAATGGTCGAAGAAGTCGACGCGCAGGTCGGCCGGGTCGTCGATGCGCTTGAAACCCAAGGCCTGACGCAGAAGACGATGGTCATCGTGACTTCTGACAACGGCGGGCTGTATCGGCGGTACGACTACCGTGAGCAGGCGGATGACAACGTCTCAAGCCTGGCCCCGCTCAAGGGCGAAAAGGGCTCGCTGTACGAGGGTGGCATCCGCATCCCGATGATCGTCAAGTACCCCGGCAAGACCAAGCCCGGCTCGGTCAGCAACACGCCCGCAATCACGCACGACCTGTACCCGACCTTTGTCGCGGCGGCGGGGGGCAAGCTGCCGAGCAACCAGACCATCGATGGCAAGGACCTCCTGCCGCTGCTCACGAACCCCGCCTCCAAGCAGCACCGCGAGGCCTTGTACTGGCACTACCCGCACTACCACCACGACCGCCCGGCCAGCGCGATCCGCGAAGGCGACTGGAAGCTGATCGAATACCTGGACGAAACCGGGGACGTCGAACTCTATCACCTGGCTGAGGATTTGAGCGAGACCAAGAACCTCTCGGCGGAACGCAAAGGCAAGGCCGCCGACTTGACCGAAAAACTTCGAGGTTGGCGGGCCGAGGTCGGCGCCCGCATGCCATTGCACAACCCGTCGTACGATCCCAAGCGTGCTCACGAGTGGTGGAGCCGCCGATCCGGCAAGCCAGTCAACAGCGACGGGCGTAAGCGGTTCCCGCAGACTGAAAAAGGCCGCTGATTGGTGCAATATGAGTTGGGGTGATGCGTTTAACGTGTCCGCGGCCAATGATGGAAGGAGCAAACATGATGAGACTATGGACCGTTGCCCTCACACTGCTGTTTGCAGGCATCGTTTCGGCGCAGGCGTCCATCCAACAGGCCGACGACGCCAAGGCCTGGGTGCCCGTTAACCGCACCACCGAAAAGATCGCGCTGGCCGAGCAGGGCGTCATCGAAGATGGGGCGGATACCTGGAAGCTCGATTTCTATCGCAACAACGCCTACAAGTGCGGGCTGTCGGGCAATCACACGTTCCTGGTCATCGAGCCCCGTAACGCCGCGGGTAAGGAGGCCCCATTGTGGGTCTACTTCCACGGCGGCGGCAGCGGCTATTTCGACAAGAACGGCGAATACATTGCGCTGAAATTTCAGGACAAGGACACCTACAACCACGAGGAGTCTTTCGAAACACTCCGCCTCGTGAACAAAGGCCAGCCCGTCTTTAAGAAAGGGCGCTTCGTCGATTCGAACAACACACTTAGCAGGCGCGTCAAAGAGGGGTATCGCTTGCTGGTGATCGGGTACGGCGATCACGACCAGTATTCCGGCAAAGGAACCCCTTATCCCAACAACCCCAAGGGCGGCGAGGTCAACGGGCTGCAGGCCTCGATGTCTGCTGTGGAATACACGGTTGCCAACTACCCGACGACGCATGTCTTCGCGCATGGTACGAGCGCCGGTTCCACCGGGGCGTATGCGTTGGGGTTTGCTTTTGCACAGGATGGGATCGACCTGACGGGCGTTGTGATGGACTCGAGCATCAACACCCCGCGGAAAGCCCCGATCGGCATCGCGATGCTCAAGAACAACTCGAGGCTGCTTCCACCAAAACTATTGGCCATCGCAGAGCGTGACAATAAAGAGAAGTGGATCGGGACGACCCGGGGCAAGATCGACAAGATCGGCGTGATGATCGACCCGGATTATCCCTTCTATCCGGAGGCCGCGGTGGCCGCGGGCTACAGGTCCGTCCCAATGCTGATCGTCGCGGGGACGACGGACCCGTTCTTTGGCGGCAAGGCGCCGGTCATCCCCGAAGCGAAGGCGGCGGGCCTGGGTAACGTCGCGTGGATGTGGGACGGCCTGCGCCAAGCCATCGACGGGCAAAAGGACTCTCCCCATAAGCTGTTGGTGATGAAGGCGGGGCATGTGCCGACGGTGAAGAAGCCCGGGCACCCGGTGCATGACGAGGTCGACAAGTTCATCCATGATGTCGTTGCGGCCAAGCCAAGGCGCCCGTTCGATAGGCAATCGGCTAATAACAGTCCATGAGTGTGCCCCGCCTCGATGCGGTATCACCTGGAGTTGAGATTCCCCATGACTGCATGCATCGTGTTGTCACTGATCTTTTGATGCTTGCCGATTGGCTCAGCTCGCCTAGCTAAACATCATCTAAACGCTCGAAGACAACAGGCTTTATGGCCTGTCTTTAGCCCTTCTGGAGTCTTGGCGGTAGTACGCTTGGTCACGGGATACAGAACGTAACACTTGCTGTATAAGCGCAGGCTGTGGCCGCTTTAAATGCGGGCTCGGGAATCATGGATTTCCAGTGATTACATGTGTCAATCATTCGCTTCCAGTGACCACATACCTTTTGAGATGATGGATTCATTGCTCAAGACCCCGCCGTCGCCGAGGGTTTCGTCGACAGCTAAGACTTCGGCGTGGCCGTCGAAGAAGGAGAAGCTGAATTTTTTGTCGCCGTGCAGGCCGACGCTGGAATCGAGGATCGTCAACGAGCCGCGCGATGCCGCGTTGTTGCTGTGCCCCATCCAGTTGAGAGCATGGACATTCTCCGAAAACATAATCGTTCCGGAGATGTCGCGGACCGTATCGACTCGTCGTGCGACGCCATACCATGCGGCGGTAGCAATGGTGACATTGGTCAAGCCGGCGCCGGGGAGAACTTCTTGGACGATTTTCTCTCGCGAGCCGTTGAGTGAATAGGTCCGAATCGGTGCATCGGGATCGGCACGAATGAAGTCATCTTCTGGGCATGCGAAGATTTCAAAGACATTCGGCTCGGCATCGAACGGGCGGATCGCGCCATCTAGTTGCCGCGCACGGGGCAGGCTGTGGCTGACATATTCGAACAGCAGATCGTCGTAGGCGATATTGAAGTCCGCTGCGGTTGTGTTCTTGTTGAATGCCGCGGTCGTGATGGTGTCCTTGTTGTCACTGGCGTACGCCATCTCCGCGATCCCTAGCTGTCGGTTGCTGGACAGGCAGCTGGACAGACGGGCCGACTCACGGGCGGAACTGAGCGCGGGCAGCAAGATCGCGATAAGCAAAGCGATAATGGATATCACGACGAGGAGTTCGATCAGGGTAAAACCATATCGTTTCGCACGTTGCATATTGTCGACCTTACAGCCAGAAAGCCGGGTAACCGATGAGGATTGCAGGTTTCCTTTGCGGGCGGTCCGCGTCCTGCAGTTCGGATTAAAATAAGTATAGCCTCGCTTTCTGGGGATGTCGAGTTATAATATTTTAATACATGAAATACATGGGCTCGCGGCACGTCATTCTACCCCCGGTGCCGCCCTCAACACAGGAGTCATTATGGCCTGCAAGCTTAAAAAGCGCGATTGTGGATTGATACGTTACGCAATATCAATCTTGTGCCTGTTCGTCCTGGCTTTGTTTCCCTGTATTGCGGTCTCCGCCGAGGAGAATTCGCCATGGTGGAAGGGATACGACACGCGTTCTGAGCCGTTGAATGTCCAGGTCGTCAAGCAGTGGGAGACCGACAAGGGCGTTTTTCAACTCGTGCGCTACGACATCGGTACGTTCAAGGGGACAAATAAGACAGTTAAGCCTGTCATGTCGGCTTTCTACGGCTATCCCAAGGGTGCATCGCCCGATGCCAAAGTCCCTGGCATCGTGCAGATCCACGGAGGAGGCCAGCGTGCCCACAAGCCGCGTGTTGAAGACTGGGTGGCATTGGGCTTTGCCAATATCAGCATCAACTGGGGCGGCCGGGTCCTGGAGGATTGTGACGAGTCGACACCGAATACGGATTGGCAGGGCCTGGCTGCGGGCTTTATCCGCCCTGGTATTACGGATCAGTCGCTAACTCACCACAACGGCGTCTTCCCGACAGCGAATACGCTCTTCAAAGAACATCACGCGCTGAACAGCAGCTGGAACCTGGTCACGGTCGCGGCTTGGCGGGCGCTGACTTTCCTTGAGCAGCGGCCGGAGGTCGATGGCAATCGGCTCGGTGTCGAGGGGCATTCGATGGGGGGGCGGCTGACCGTTCTTGCTGCAGTTGATCCGCGTGTGAAAGCGGCGTCGCCCTCGGTGGGCGGGACGGGTTTTCTTTACGACGATATGTGGGGTTTGCCAGGCAGTGCGCGCCACATGCGAGCTGGAGAAGACATTGAGCGGTATCGCGAATTAGTTTCTCCCTCGTCACGTTGGCCGCATGTCAAGGCGAAGACGCTGTTTCTCCAGGCCACGAATGATTTCAACGCCCCGATGGAGTGGGCGATCAAGGGCATGTCATTGATGCCGAAGGATACCGAGCGGATCACAGCCCTTGCGCCACACTTCAACCACCGTTTTACGCCCGAGACCGACAGCGCCCGATTCATGTGGATGGTCGCGCACCTGCAGCAAGAGATCGCATTTCCCAAGCAGTCGCAAGCGGAATTGATCCTGCCCAGGGATGGGGTGCCGCTGCTGCGTGTGGTACCCGACACGTCGTCGGGCCTGCAGGTCGCGGATGTTCAGGTGTACTACGGCTATGCGCGTGACCCGCGTATCCGGTTCTGGCGCAGTGGGCAAACTACTGAGAAAAACGGGACCTATGTCGCCCAATGCCGCGTGTTTGATCAGAACGAGCCACTCTTCGCGTTTGCGAACATCACCTACAAACTGGATCGTGCGTTACCCGGCCGCCATGGGGTTGCCCCGACAGACAGGATCACCGTCAGCTCGACTTACAAGATCTCGTACCCCAAGGACCTGCAGCAGGCCAACGTAAAAGTCACCGAGAAGCCTGAACGGCTGATCGATGACTTCTCGTTTGGCTGGCGTGACTGGTACCGGCTGAACTACAACAATCCGCATCACTGGTTCTACGCAACGCGTAAGGTTGTTGATCCGTCTTGGGTCGGACCCAAGGGCGGGAAACTCGCGTTTACCGCTGTAACCGACAAGCCGAACAACAAGCTCGCGGTCGGCATCATCGTCAACGCCTGGCAAGGCTATACCGGGCGTCGCCAGGAGACGTTCCATGCGGTTGTAGATCTGCCTGAAGCCGGAAACAACGATGTTGCTTTGTCCGCCAGTGACTTCAAAAACGATGAGGGGCAGCCGATGCCGGACTGGCACGAGGCGACCGAGTTGTTTTTTACCCCGGTCGCGAAGATTAAGGGGCCTTATGCGAGCAAGGAACTGTGGGAGGGCAGCCCGCTGGGGCTCAATCACCTGCGTTGGGTCGGCGGCGAGTACGGCAAGCGTCCCTACCCGCATGACTACAAGGCCAATCGCACGGGCGATGTTGGGTTCGATGACCAATTCAATGAAGCGGTCAAGGACTCTGTCGAGCGCGAGGAGTTGGATGAGGCCGTAGCCAAAGACGGCAAGGTCTACCTGTCCAGGGAGTTGGCCAGTAAGACCAAGAGCTTCTGGCGTGTGATGAACAACCGCTCGGTTACAGGCCAGCCTATTTCGATCGGTGGCAAGCAGTACGAAAAGGGCCTGGGCGTCCATGCCGAGTCTGAAATCGTCTTTTCACTCAAGGGTAAATACAAGTCGTTCCACGCCCTGCCCGGGCCGGATGACGCCCACCGCGGGAAACTTCAGATGATCATCAAAGTCGACGGTAAAACAGCCTATGATTCAGGCGTCATTCATAGCCAAGACAAGGTTGTGCGAAAGCCGATAGAGATTGATGTATCGCAAGCCAAAGAGCTTGTATTGCTTGTGACCGCCGCGGATGGCGACAAGGGCGGCGACCACGCCGACTGGGCCGATGCGTACCTGGTGCCTGTTAAATGATCCGACACTGCATGCTGGTTCTGTTGCTTGGGCTTGTTCTGCTGGGTGGCGAATTTGTACATGCACAGGCTGTCATCGATACGCCGCGATTTTCGCTGCGGTTTGACGCATCGGGTCGGGCCGTTGAATTGCTTGATAAGCGTGTCGGCAAGAACCTGCTGGCTCATCCGCGCGAGGTGCAGGGGTTCATTGCGACGATCGAGGACGCTTCGAGCAAGAGGCAGGATGTCCTACTGCGGGTCGACACTGACGAAGACGGGGCTTTGCTGCTCACGCACGAGGCTTTCAAGGCCCGTGTCGCGGTCAATGCGACGGACCGGTACCTGGCGATGCGGGTCGTTTCGATTGAGCCTGCCCGTGGGTACGGGGTCGTGGGTTTGTCGTTCAAGCTGTACCGGGTCGCTGGCCTGAAGGTCACGCCGCTGGACTACATGACCGAGCGGATCTGGCGCATGGGGTGGACCGGCGCTGCGATGCCCTATCTCTGGGCGGAGTCTGAGGGCGACCCGCTCGGCACTTTCGCGCTGTCGATACCCATCGACGAGGCCGATGAAGACGAGACGCTGATGCACCTGTGGGTCAGCGAAGGCCTGCCGCATCCCAAGGTCGAGGGTGAGTGGACGATCGATCGTGCCAGGCAGTGGCTCAAAGACTGGCAGGCGACGTTCGAAGATCAGAGCACGATGATTCTCGGTGCCTCGTCGCTCGAGGAGCTCTACCGCCTGACGGACAAGGCCAAGGCAATAGGTATGAAGCGTGTCTACCTGCACACCGACGTATGGCGTGGCGAGTATTGGCCGAGGCATAACTCGTTTCTTCATATCAACCGCGACATCTTCCCGGCGGGTGAAGAGGATCTCCGTAAGTTCACTGCGTACTGTAAGAAGCTCGGCCTAGGCGTCGCAATCCATGTGGTGAGCTGCTCGATCGCACCGGGAGATCAGGACTACATGAAGCCCGTGCCTGATGCCCGGCTGTCGAGATGGACGCGAGGCACACTGGCTGAAGCTGCGGAGGCTAAGGCCACGACCCTTTATTTCAAGCCCGCTCCGGGCCAGATCTTTCCGCGGGTGGACGACTCGCGTGAAACCGACCGGCGTGGGCTGACCTATTCCTACTTGGATACGCGCCTGCTGCGGATTGGTAATGAATTGATCGAGGTTGGTAAGTTCTCGCAGACCCATGATGATGTGTGGCTGCTTGAACACTGTCGGCGTGGGTTCTATGAGACGACGCCTGCTGGGCACCTCGAAGATGCAGCTGTTAGTGGTCTCTATCGTGCATACCGCCAGGTCTTTGTGCCGGATCCGAGCACGGATATGCTGGATGAGATCGTTCAGCGGTATGCCGATTTCTGTAACCGAAATGGAATTACGCACATGGAGTGCGACGGGCTTGAGATCCACCGCTCGTTGCCTTGGGGGCCGAGCAAATTTGCATGGAAACTGTATGAGCAGCTCGATCACCCCTGCTCAAGCAACACGTCCAATGGCCGGCCGCTGGAGTATCAGATTGAGTGCTGGTTCAATAGCTCACGCGAGGTGATGAACAACCACCCGCGCGGCGGCGTCGCTGGGGGGGAAGGCGTTCCGCTGTATTTACATCAAGAAGATCGTGTCGCGACTGGCCCTTATGAGCTTCTTCTCAAGCCGACGTATCGGCTGAGCAGGGGGGGTAAGTCGTTCCATTTGATGCGGCCTCGTCCGATGTTTGGCGTATCGGAACGCCTGATCGAAGAGCATGGCCTCAGCGACTATGCGTTGAGCCTGTTCCCCAAGTGGCGTGAAGCGGCGGATGCGCTCTCCCCCAAGCAGATCGCCACCATACACGGTGGGTTCGGTTCATCGGAGCGCCCTTTTTCGCGTGGCGATCACGATCGATACACCCACACATTGCTTCGCCCTGCGGAAGTTCAAGGTCGTACTGCACTCGTTCCGCTGCGTGTCATGCAGCCGCCTGGTAAGGCAGCGAAGTGGGGGTGGGGACAGGAGTTTGGTCCGATCGTTCCGCGCGGCTATATACGGCCCGGCCAAGCCGTCACGCTCAACAACCCATATCACGCGCAGACGCCCGAGTTTGTTATTCGCGTGATGAACGCCTTGCAGGACGAGCCAGTCGAGCGTGACGCTCCGGATGTCGAGGTCGAACAGGCGGAGGGCAGCAACATCCTCGACGCTTACAACCAGTCCGCAGGGCAGGCCAACGCTGCGCACCCGCTGGCCGAAGCTCGGCATATCTGGGCCGCAGGCGGCTTAGAGGATGGCATGGCCAAGCGTGGAGTGGTCGGCGTCCGTAAGTCATTCACGGTCGACGAGCCGGGTACCCTCGACTCGGCAGTCCTTGTCTTCCAAGTCGACGACAGTCTCTCGGTTGCTGTCAATGGCAAGGCGCTACGCGTGCAGGGCACCCCCCGCAAGGCCCTGATGGTGGACCTCTTGCCTTGTCTTCAGAAAGGTAGGAACGTTCTAGCCATACAGGCAAGCAACGGCGGCGGGCCGGGCATGGTCACAGCGGCGGTCATCCTGACCCGGGGCAATGAGCAGCGTCGCATCAGCAGTGGTAAAGACTGGAAAGCTGTGACGGATCTGGACCGCGGGTGGCAGAAGATCGATTTCGATGAAAGTGACTGGCCCAATGCTGCTGATCTGGGTGCCTATGGCACCGCTGGCTGGCACCGCAGGAATGTGGAGGTCGCTTCGTTTGATGCGAATCTTATGCCTAAGCCTGGGCAGGTCCGCAAGGCAGGCAACAACAACGTCACGATTGAGGGCAACACGCTGCGTGTTCGCATCAATAACCCCGGCAAGAACCCATTGATTGAGATCGAGCAGCTGCCCGTCTGGGCCAAGGCCGTGAACATGAGTAGCGCTCGAGGCATCGGCATGACCGTCACCGGAGATGGCAGCGGGGCGGTCCTTGTCGTCAGCGTCGCCGGCGCGGGCCAGCGCGACTACCCCATCCGGCTCGACTTCAAAGGCAAGCGTGACATCGTGATCCCCTCCGGCGAGGTCGCCTTCGGCAGCCCGGACTGGGGCTGGACCGGGAAGAAGTATTCGTTGCAATACGGCAGCGTCAGGCAGATCAAACTCGGCGCGGCTTACGTACCAGCTAACGCCTCTGTTGATGTTCGCGTCGAGAACTTGAGGATCCTTCACGAGCAGCCCGCGTCGCTCATCGACCCGGTCATCCGATTGGGCGATACATCAATGAAGATCCAGGGCCGGGTGCCCAGCGGCACCTACCTCTGGTACCGCGGCGGCGACCAAGTCACGCTCCACGACCTGAATTGGAAGCAGGTTGGCAAGCTGCCAATCCTTACAAACGGCTTCATCGCTCCAAACGGCCCATCTGATTTTGTGCTCGAGCATCAGGAGGCAAAAAGCCAGCCCTGGCTCGAATACCAATTTGTCGTAAGTGCGCCCCCTATCTCGCTGAAATCGCAGCAAGACTAACGACATATATATAGTTCTAGAGAAGTAAAAAATTATTTTATGATGCGCTATTGACCTCGCTTCATTGCGAGTTATAATACTTTAATAAGGACATTGCATGTGTCCGCAAGCCCTTTTCCCTTCTCTAGGAGGAATACCATGAAGCCTGCTAAATCAATCATTTTACCCGCCACCGGAACACTGCTTGTTGCTTGTGTGGCGATCAGTCCTGGTATGGAGGCCGCAGAAGTTTACTGGGACGGTGGTAACGGGGTGGGGCTATGGTCAACGAATACAAATTGGGCAGGCGACAGCCTTCCAGGGGTATTGGACAGTGCGGTGATCGGTAAGAATGCGCTGGGCTCTAACCCCGCAACCGCAACACACGACGCGGGTACGAGTTCGGTGACCAATCTGACCATCGGCCAAGGGTTCGGTGGCCCCGGTACGGGCACGCTGAATGTCAGCGGTGGTACGCTCAATACCGTTGGCCTGACGATGGGCCAATATGATGGTTCGGTCGGGACGCTGAATGTCAATGGCGGCACCGTCAACCTGACTGCCACCCAGAACAACTTCATCGGCAACACCGGCACGGCGAGCATCAACGTCTCCGACGGTTTCCTGGTCGGCGCAAGCCAGGCCAGGCTGTGGATGGGCAGCGGCGGGACCGCCTCACTGAACATCAGCGGCGGCCGAGTCGGCACCGCCGCCGGCACGAGCTACGGCGTGACTCTGTATATGAACCAGGGCGGCACCGCCAACCTCACGATCGACGGCAGCGTCGGCGCGATGAACTTCGATACCGTCCGCATCAACGGCTCTGCCGGGACCACGACGATCAACATGAACGCTGATGCCGACGGTATCAGCACCCTCTACGCCGCCGCGATCCAGACCCAGGGAGCGGGCACGCAGAATCTCAATATCGATTTGACCAACTACAATGTGTCTAATGGCACATCCATAACATTGTTTGATTCGGATTTTGCCGTTATCTCCACCAATATCAATAATGTTTTCGATAGCATCAATATCAACGGAGGTACCGGGACGATTAATGTGACTGCTCAGGGCAGTGGCAGTATTGTTACCCTTGACAACATCGTCGTCCCCGAACCCTCGTCCCTCGCCCTGATGGCACTGGGCGGCTTGGCCATGGCCCGTCGGCGTCGCTAAGCTATACGCCGATGAATGTCAGCCTAAAAAGCATCGCGAAGGAGGCCGGTGTCTCCATCGGTACTGTCTCGCGCGTCATGCGCGGTGATGATGCCTTCACGCCCGAAACCATCGAGCGCGTCCAGCGGATCGCCGGCGAGATGGGCTATCGTCCCAATCGGCTGGTCGCGAGCATTCAAGCGGGCAAGACCCAGACCATCGGCGTCATGGTTCCTCCTGAGGGGATGTTCTTCGGCCGTGTGCTCGGCGGCATCCACGCCAAACTCGCGCACAACGACTACATCCCGCTGCACCTGTGGGCCACCCCAGAACTGCCCGAGCGCGAGCAGATCCACCGGCTGCTCGATCGACGTGTCGACGGCATGATCCTCTTCGCGTCGGACGATACCGCCCCCGACCCTTTTATCGAAGAGGTCTGGCGGCGGAATATCCCGGCGGTCAGTGTTGACCGCCTGATCAAAGATTCGCCCGCAGACTTCGTCGGCACCGATGACTTGGTCGGTGGCGAGTTTGCCGCCAAGCACCTGCTGGAGCTGGACCACCGCAAGCTCATGCACCTGGCAGCACGCCCGGACATCAGCACCAGTGCCGGCCGCTGGCAGGGCTTCAAGAAAATCGTCGGCGCAAGCCGGGGCGCGAAGACGGACTACGCCGTCGCCGAAGACTTCTATAGCGGCTACGAACTCGCCAAGGCGTTCCTTTCCCAGACCGACCGACCGACCGCGGTGTTTGCCGGCAACGACTACCTCGCGATCGACACACTTCGTGCCGCCCGTGACTTAGGTATCGATGTCCCTGGCCAACTCTCGGTCATCGGTTTCTCCGACCTCCCGATCGCGACCTCATCCGTTCCGCCACTCACGACGCTTCGCCAAGAACCCGAATTGATCGGCCAGGCCGCCGCCCAAGTCGTGCTCGATCGAATCAATGGGCGTCTCAAGCTTAAGTCGTCCCACATCATCAAGCTCCAGCCGACGCTGATCGAGCGTGAATCAACGGGTCCAGTCTTTGACTGACGGTGTTGATTCGGTGTATTGATCAGTTCTGTGCAATTGATGATGGGCGATCGGAAATGCCAGGTAGCAGGGGCACTGGCGGTACTTATCAAAACACATCTATCTGAAGTATTGCTCCTTTGCCTGCTGTGTCTTGCTGTTATGAACTCAGTGGCGGGACGGTTGGCGAGGAGCTTAAGCCTTCTAAAATGCCACATTTAGTCATCCCTTGCCGCTTGTTGGCGTTGCTTGCAGCGTAAGTGAAGTGGGGCAGGGAATTTGAGGGCGATTCGCTCAGCTGGTCCTGCATGAGTAAATCTAAGCGGCTGAAGACGACAGGCCTTGTGGCCCGCCTTTTTCATTCAGGAGGGCTGGCAGGAGTAAATTTGGCTTATATTTGTACTTGAAGCAATAGCTTTTTGAGTCGAGCGTTCTGTTGTTTACGGTATCGTTACCGATCAGATATCCAGCCAGTGATAAGGTGTTATGAACAGGAATTCCATGAACGCACGCTTGCTCTTGCTACTTCTTCTCGCCTGTTTCATGCTGGCTGAATCGCATGCTCAGGAACAGCAGCCCCCCAACATCATCCTGCTGTTCATTGATGATCTGGGTTATGCCGACATCGGCCCGTTTGGGTGCAAGGACATCCCAACGCCCAATATCGATCGGCTCGCCAAAGAAGGTGTGGTGCTGACACAGACCTATGTGACGAACCCGCCTTGCTGTCCGAGCCGAGTCAGCCTCATGATGGGGATGTACGGCCAGAAGTTCGGCAAGTACGGCATGTCGCGCGGTCTACCCATCCCCAAAGACAAGCCGACGCTCGCCGAGTTCATGCGCGACAACGGCTACGTCACCGGGCAGGTCGGCAAGTGGGACATCGGTGATAACGCGCAGGGTCCCACCGCGCGCGGGTTTATGGAGGTAGCCGAGCTTCCGCCGACGGTCGAGGGGGATAAGGTGAGGTACTTGGTTAAGGATAAAGATGGCAAGCAGGCCTGGCTCACGGACCTCGATGGGGACCGGCTGGTGGAGTTTGTGGACCGCAACAAGGACAAGCCGTTCTTCATGTACTGGTCGCCGAAGGCCGTGCACTCGCCCCACAGCAATATTCCAGAAGCATTGGCGGCCCGGACCACCGCCCCGAAGAAGCGACGTGAGTTGGGTGGGGGTATCGTCTCCGTTGACGACCAGATCGGGAAGATGCTCGTCTGCCTTGAGCGCAACGGCTTGCGTGAGAACACGCTGATCATTTTTTCCAGCGACAACGGTGCAAACTCAAGTGAGGGGGGATCGTCGGCCCCGTATCGCGGTGGCAAGGGAGGTGGCACGCAACAGATCGGCTGGACTCTGAGCCCGACCGTGATCTCCTGGCCGGGGGTTGTGCCAAAGGGCAAGCGGTTCGATGGGCTTTCCTGCACGCTTGATTTCTACGCCACGCTCGCTGCCGCGGCCGGGATTGATGCTCCCAAGCATCTGGATGGCGTGGACCTGATCCCGTACATCCGCGGGGAAACAGAAGGCAGTCCGCACGAGTTCTTGTTCTGGCTCAACAACCAGCCCGACGATGCCCCGCGCCGTCACTTGGTGGCCGTGCGCTGGAAGCAGTGGCGGCTCTATCGCCAGCACGAGAAGGACCCGTGGCAACTCTTTGACATCGTCAAAGACCCGGGGGAGCACAAGAACGTCGCCAAAAAATTCCCCGACGTCGTCAAGCGCATGGCCGCCGAGCACGCCGAGTGGAAGAAGGGCCACGTCCCAGCACCCAAGATCGAGAAGGTTGATGCCAAGAGCAACCCGCCCACGGGCCACGGCTGGGTGATCAGCGATGGGCGTCTGGTCGGTCAACGCGGGCAGAGAGAAAGGAAAAGGGACAAGAACTAATGGGACTCAAACCGCAGGCCATCACCCCCTTTGCGATCATGCGCACCCTGTCAGCGTTTGTTCTCCTGTTCTGCGCCTGCTCAACGCGCGCAGACGATCGCCCGAACGTTCTCTTCATTGTCTGCGACGACCTGAACACGCACGTCTCGACCTCGGGCTACGAGCACATCCAAACCCCGGCGTTGGATGCGCTCGCGGCCGATGGGCTCACCTTCCACCGCGCGTTCTGCCAGTACCCGGTCTGCGGCCCATCGCGGGCGTCCTTCATGAGCGGCCTGTACCCCGAGTCCAGTGGGGTGCTGAACAACAAGGCGGACATCCGCAAGACGCGCCCGGGCACGATCTCGATGGCACAGTTCTTCAAGCAGAACGGCTACTGGACGGGCAGCGTTGGCAAGGTCTTCCATTCGCCAAACCATGAGCACGGCGAGGCCGCCTGGCACGAGCACCTCCGCTTCGTCAACGATGAACTGCCCGTCGTGACCGCTGCCCGCGAGAAGTTTGAGGCCAGGCACGGCCCGGTCGATCAGGGCAAGAACCGCAGGACCTGGAAAGAGATCGAGAAAAAAACCAAGGCAAAGCTCGATGCCCAGACGCCCCCCGGCTACGGCCGAAGCGGCCTGACTGACGAGCAGCACAAGGACGGCAAGAACGCGCGGCAGGTGGCCAAGTGGCTCAAGGACAAAGCGCACGGCGACAAGCCCTTCTTCATCGCCTGCGGCATCCAGAAGCCGCACGTCCCCTTCCTTGCTCCGGACAAGTACTTCGATCTCTACCCGACCGACAAACTTGTCTACCAGCCCGACAAACCCGATCTATGGGACACCCTGCCCAAGACTGCGATCTCCAAACGTTACGGCGCCTTTGGCTTCGAGTTGGGTAAGGAGAACGACAAACTCCGCCGCGAGTACATGCAGGCCTATCACGCCTGCGTCTCATTCATCGATGTGCAGATCGCCCTGGTGCTCGATGCCCTGAAAGAAAGCGGTCAGTGGGACAACACCATCATCGTGTTTACCTCCGACCACGGTTATCACCTCGGCGATCACTTCCTGTGGGGGAAGGTGACGCTCTTCGACATCGGCGCGAGGGTGCCTTTCATTGTGCGTGCCCCGGGCCTGACGCAGGACGGCACCGCGTCGCAGGCCATGGTCGAACTCATCGACATCTACCCGACGGTTGCGGACTTGGCCGGGCTCAAGGCGCCCGATCATCTTCAGGGCACCTCATTACGCCCCCTGCTCGATGACCCAAAAAGCCTGGGTCAGAAGAAGCATGCCTACAGCGTAGTCAGCCGCGGGAAGAGCCTTGGCTATGCGTTGCGGAACCAGCAATGGCGCTACGCCAAGTGGCCGGATGGGGAGGAACTCTACGACCTCGTCAATGACCCGCAGGAGAAGGACAACCTCGCTGGCAATGCGCGTCATCAAGAGCGGATAAAAGAGTTTCGCGCGATCCTGAAAACAAAACAATCGGAAGCGACGAGTCAAAGGAAGCATTGAGATGATCATCGATACGCGTTTGCTCATGCGCCTCGCCTGCGTTGCTCTGTCGGCATCCTGTCTTGCCCTTCTGGCCCAGTCGGCTTCCGCAGCGGCACAGCGACCCAACATCATCGTTTTCCTCGTCGACGACTACGACAAGCCGGAGACCAGCGCCTACGGCGGCAAGGTGCTGGCCCCCAACCTCGATCGCCTGGCACGCGAGGGGATGCGCTTCGACAACGCCTTTGTCACCAGCACGGTCTGCACGCCTTCCCGATACACCTTCCTGACCGGCCGATGTGCCAGTTCGTCCTACTCGCACACGTTCACCGAGCTGTTCCCCAAGGGCACGCAGACTTCGCCCGGCTTTAACGTCGCGTTGGAGAACGACAACATGAACGTCGGGGCCGTTCTCGCGAAGAGCGGCTACGCGACGGGCTTTGTCGGCAAGTACCACGTGGGCGGGGAGCATCATGAGCCAGAGCAGCTTAAGACGCTGGGCCTGCATGACATCCCCAAGAACGTGCCTTACTCCAAAGCGATCAATCGCAAGCAGAACGAGAACGAGAAACGCCACCGTGAGCTCATCAAGGAGCGAGGGTTTACCTGGGCAAAAAACATCTACTG
>Ga0213866_10001839_pt1 | contig 15500 bp, 16 predicted proteins | sample PICome_11_FD_160079 | JGI IMG/M metagenome (GOLD analysis project Ga0213866, IMG submission 160079) | Coastal seawater microbial communities near Pivers Island, North Carolina, United States - PICO284 | ecosystem: Environmental > Aquatic > Marine > Coastal | place: USA: North Carolina...
GCCGTCTTCCTGGTCTATCCTTTCGGTCAAGGTTCTTTCTCTGACGCAATGCCCCTGGGTATCAGTGGCACCTTCAACTACATGCTTGTCTTCCAAGCAGAGCACAACATCCTGATGCACCCCTTCCACATGCTCGGCGTTGCTGGCGTGTTTGGTGGTTCTCTGTTCAGTGCGATGCACGGTTCTCTGGTTACCTCTTCGCTGGTTCGTGAAACCACCGAGAACGAGTCACAGAACTATGGTTACAAGTTCGGTCAAGAAGAAGAGACCTACAACATCGTTGCTGCTCATGGTTACTTCGGTCGCCTGATCTTCCAGTACGCTTCGTTCAACAACTCCCGTTCGCTGCACTTCTTCCTCGCAGCATGGCCTGTTGTTGGTATCTGGTTCACTGCTCTTGGTGTTAGCACCATGGCATTCAACCTGAACGGTTTCAACTTCAACCAGTCCATCATCGACTCTCAGGGTCGTGTGGTTAACACCTGGGCTGATGTCCTTAACCGTGCTGGTCTGGGAATGGAGGTTATGCATGAACGAAATGCTCATAACTTCCCTCTGGATCTTGCTGCTGCTGAGTCAACTCCTGTTGCTCTCACTGCTCCAACCATCGGTTGAGTTTCATAAAAACTGAATATTCTTTAAGAGAGACCTTCGGGTCTCTTTTTTTATGACTAGGTATAAACTCGTAGGCATAAATTTTTGTATCGCACATAACACTATCTTGTATAGATATGATAGAATAATGAGGTGAGACAAATGAACCTAAACCCCAACTACATTATGTTTAACCTTGTGCGTGGAGGACATTATGCACAATCTCGTATCTTACAATCAACTTGCCGAATGGAAACACTTTGAGGAAAACGTTGACCGATGTAATGATGAATTAGAATTAATCAATGATTATTTCAATTGTTTAATCGAATGCGACGAAGATCAACAAACTTGTAAACGGATATGTAGAAATATGCTAAACGATTAATAAGACAGGGAGGTTGCGGGACCTCCCTTTTTTATGATAAAATGGGAGGGTCAAACCCTCCTTTTTTTATGGCGAGAATGAGAGATCCATTGAAGTATGGGTTTTACTGTGTTGATTATGTTTATCAAGGTAAAGATAAAGTTGCCGTTCATTTCGATATGATATCCGCACAACAAGCGATGATGTCAATGCTCAAGCGTGGAGTTGAGTGTAAAGGAATGAGGGAATGGAAACCAAATGAGTAAACGAAAAAGTATTTGGAGAATTTGGGCAAAAGCATTAGGAGAGAAAAGTGGAAAAGATGATAGAGAAGCAGATACTGTTGCTTGGATACGCACCTTTATTTTTGTTTCTTACTTGGTCACTAATGTCGCTATCGTGGCTAATGCAGTAAGACACTGGAACGATGTTGATTACCAAACAAAACCAGAATTAACATCTCGTACAAATTCTAAATAAAATTTTACAATAGGTAAATGCTACTAGAACTCGCACATACTATTGCTGACTATACTATTTGTGGTGAAGGAAACGTATCAGAGAGACTTACAGAAGATACTTTTTTAATTAAAGCAAGCGGAACTAGTCTTCATACATTAAGAGAAGAAGATTTGGTATTAGTTGACAACGATGCTAATCAACTGAATCCACGAGCGATGAAACCAAGTATTGAAGTGTTGTTCCATGCTTGGATCATGAAGCACTTTCCAGAGATTAACTATATTGCTCATACACACCCACCTAAGACTACTCAGATCCTCTGCTCTTCCGCTGTAAAAGACTTTGCAGTTCAGCGTTGGTTTCCAGATCAGATCGTAAGAAATGGTGTAGTGTCCTGTCTGGTGCCATATGCTCCTCCTGGTGCTCGCCTACTCAAGAACGTAGAGAAGTATGTGGGTGCTTTTGTTGATGAGTATGGATACTTTCCCAAGTTGATTTTACTTGAGAACCATGGTATTATTACAGCATCACCCTACCAAAAAGATTGTGCTGCTGCTACTCTAATGTGTGAGAAGTCTGCTGATATCTTTATTGGTGCTAAACTTCTTGGCGGTATCAACTTCCTCCCCGATGAAGAAGTAGAGCACCTAGAAAACTGCCCTGGTGAGCAGTATCGTCGTCGTATGTATTTTGTAAAATGATTTTATTGTTCTCTAAGAAAGAATGTGGTCCTTGTATTCTTGTCAAGAAGTATTTCAAGGCAATGAATGATACTCGAACCGAAGCAGTGAAAGAACTTCTGCTTGATGATGGTGAAGATGAGAACATCGCTACTGCTAAGCAATATGGTATCAATGCTACTCCTACCTTAATCGTTCTCAATGAAACTGGTGAGAAGGTAGATGAATATATCGGTGGAGTTCCCATCACTCAAAACATTGTGAAGTTGCTGGATCAATACGTTAAATAGTTGAAGCATTTACCAGAGTTATTGGATTATTCTTTTTATTTTCAGCATATTCCCAAAGTTGGTGGTAGTTCAATATTCCACCAACTACCAAGCGAATATAATTCTAAGTACTACAGAACAAAACATTTTGATGCTGCATTAAAACCATTATATAATGATCGCCAATATACTAGGATAATTAAAGATCATATTGGTTTAGACGATGCGGTAAAAGTTGGATTGCTTAGTAGAGAAGAATTGGAGTCCAAAGAAATAATAGTTTTGTGGAGAGATCCTGTAGATAGATTTGTGTCTACTTGTAATCATTTTGGTCTTGATCCACAAGCAATGATGGATAGGATTAAATATCCAGAAAAGGATGGTGAATATTATAGAGTTCTGGGTAGATACGCTTTTTACTCAACTGCATCTGATTTAGTAAAAGTGGATGGGAAGAGGGTAAAGACAACTGATATTAGACTAGATCAGTATGATAAAGTTATAGAAGTTTTTGCTAAGCATGATGTAAAAATAAAAAATCTAGGTCCATCTAAAGAACCTAAGAAATATTCTGTTAATGATCTTACAGATTATCATAGAAAATTTATTAGAATAAACTATGCCGAAGATGTTGAATTTTTTAATTCTTTGAAATGATTAGTTCAGAAACCTCTGATAAACTACGGGAAATCATTAAAGATACTTGGCCAAATCTCTATAGACCTCCAAAAGATTACACACCACCAGCACAATTACCCATTGACAAAGATTGTAAAGAAGTGTAAACTAAATACTGAAAGTAAAAACACTGGAGGTTATGGCTTCTTCTACTCTTTCACCGCCCATTTCACAGAGAGGTTGGTTCGATGTCCTTGATGACTGGCTTAAACGAGATCGCTTTGTATTTGTGGGTTGGTCTGGACTATTACTTTTTCCCACTGCTTATTTGGCCCTTGGTGGCTGGCTTACTGGCACGACGTTTGTTACAAGCTGGTACACCCACGGGTTGGCGTCTAGTTATCTTGAGGGTGCTAATTTCCTCACAGCAGCTGTTTCGACGCCTGCAGATTCTATGGGTCATTCTCTTCTTCTACTTTGGGGTCCTGAGTCTCAGGGAGATTTCGTCCGCTGGTGCCAACTTGGGGGACTCTGGACTTTTGTGGCGCTCCACGGAGCCTTCGCTCTTATAGGTTTCATGCTTCGGCAGTTTGAGATTTCACGTTTAGTAGGGATTAGACCGTACAATGCTATCGCCTTTTCTGGTCCGATTGCTGTCTTTGTGTCTGTTTTTCTCATGTATCCTCTCGGACAGTCCTCGTGGTTCTTTGCGCCGAGTTTTGGTGTCGCAGCGATTTTCCGCTTCCTACTCTTCCTACAGGGCTTCCACAACTGGACGCTCAACCCCTTCCATATGATGGGAGTTGCTGGTATACTGGGTGGAGCACTACTCTGTGCGATCCATGGAGCAACAGTTGAAAATACTCTTTATGAAGACAGTGAACAATCAAACACTTTCAAAGCATTTGAACCGACTCAGGAAGAAGAAACTTATTCCATGGTCACCGCAAACCGTTTTTGGTCGCAGATTTTCGGTATTGCATTCAGCAATAAGCGTTGGCTACATTTCTTTATGCTGTTTGTTCCTGTTATGGGTCTTTGGACCTCTAGCATCGGTATTATTGGTCTTGCACTTAATCTTAGAGCTTATGATTTTGTTTCACAAGAGATCAGAGCTGCGGAGGATCCAGAATTTGAAACGTTCTATACGAAGAACATCCTCCTCAATGAAGGACTCCGTGCCTGGATGGCTCCTGTAGACCAACCTCATGAGAATTTTGTATTTCCAGAGGAAGTGCTCCCTCGTGGAAATGCCCTTTGACAAATTGATAAATCTATGTTATTCTGGGGAGAGAATATCTCCCCTTTTTATTGTCTACATAGATTAGATAAAAAATTATAATGAAAAAACTATTACTTGGATTGATTGGTTCTTCCTTACTTGCTGCTCCAGCATTGGCAAAAGAATCTAAACTCAAGAAAGGATTCTATACTATGGATGCTATGGGTTGCATGTTAGTTCAAGAATGCACCGAGAATGTCCGACAAATCAAGAATATCGACGATATTCGTAAAGAGTTTCCTAGTTCTGATTTTGATATCATTGCTGATGAGTTTAACTCGATGCTGGTATCCCTTGATAAAGTCGGAGTTATGGTTTTTCTAGGACCAGAAAAGTATTTCCCTCCTGGTCACCGTGGTGTCTATCATACTGTATCTAATAACTTCTATCTCAATGAGAAGTTTATGCACCGTCCCTCTGTTCTCATGACTGTTATGCGTCATGAAGGATGGCATGCAGCACAAGACTGTATGGCAGGATCTATCAAGAATAGTCTGATTGCTTTAATCTTCCCAGAGGATAGAGTTCCTGGTGTTTGGCGTGATATTGTGGAGAAGACCTATCCTAAGTCTGCTGTTCCCTTTGAGGCAGAAGCAAAGTGGGCAGGAAGAACTGAGGGTATGACTGCCAAGGCACTTGATGCTTGTACTACTGGTAAGATGTGGGAAATCTATGAACCCACACCTCTAACAGAGAAGTGGTTGCGTAAGGAAGGATTCATTAATTGAAAGTGGATTTTGAAAAACTGAATAAAATCCCATACATGAAAAATTTCTCAGATAATCCAAAATTTCAAGAATGGGTTGATGAGTATATTGATTTTTGGTCAAGACAAACTTCAGAAGGACTTGATAGTGTTGCATTGATTCGCGCTGTTGAATGTACTAATGGTTGCGTTCAGTATGCTTTTAGGGATGAAGAAGAATGGGCTCTAGGTCTTGAACAAACTAGACTTTGTATGAAAACTTCCATGGGATTCATCAAGTCTAAGAAACTTGAATTGTCTGATGGTAGAGTTATTGAATGTGATCCTTCTATTATTGATGCTTTAAATTTTGTTCGTGATATCTACATTGAAGGATTTAAAAATAATAATGAAGAGAAGGTGATGCAGTTTTACGCACAGTCTGTTGCCCAATTTTATGTTTTGGGTAGGGAAAGATTGACAAAACAGTTGGATTTTGTATCAGAAAATCTTAAAGAAGTTTTTGGAGAAGACTTCCTTCAAAGAGGAAGGAATTACATTTTTGCTTATTTAAACGTTTTAGAACAATGAATGATTATTGGGTAGTCGTTGAATACAGGACTGGTAGGACAATTGCCCATTGTGGTGATGAGAACGATGCCAGACTATTATGTGAGTTGCGTCCTACTGAGAGGACATATAGAAAACAAAAATTCATTATGGATCAGGTAATTGATATTACATCCACTACTGATAAACAATTGCCAGGTCAGCAAGGACTTCCTGCTGCTAAAATCAGATTGGAAGATGCTCAACAACAATTAGAACTAAGAGAGAGTAATGCCGAAGTTTTCGTACCCTAATGATCCACCAGATGCAAAGTGCCCACATTGTGGTGAGTCTCAGAAACCATGCTCTTATGTAACCAGTATGGCAAGGGCATATGCTAGAGGAGCTTGTGCTAAGAAGCATGATAAGGATAAATAACCTTAAAGGATATTATCGGATAAATGAAAGAGATTTATAGACTATCTCCATCTTCTATTTTTGAAGTTGCTAACGAAGAAGTCTTTCTAGAAAGAGAAGATGATGCTCACAAGGACTACATTAATTGTAGAGATCATTATGAACTCTTTTATGCTATTTCGAAGTACTATAATCCAGACAGTATTCTGGAAATTGGTACAAGATATGGGTATAGTCTATACTCTTTAATTCTTGGTTCTTCAGTACTTAACAAAGTTGTTGGTTATGATATTAATGAAGAGTATGTAAAAGTAACTGATGAGAACTTGTCTGCTAATACTGTTTCAAGTGTAAATCTTAAATTGGAAGCAGCAGATACTCAAAAAATTGATGAACTTGATGATAAGTATAGATTAATTCATATTGATGGTGATAAATCTTTTGCTGGAACTTATCATGATCTAAAACTAACTAGAGGTAAAGCAAGGGTTGTTTTGGTTAGTGATTTTTACAGTGAAAGAACAGTTAGAGATGCAACTCAACGATTTGTTTATGATAACAAGGAAAAGATTAAGAAAACTCACGTTATTGAGTCTCTAAGAGGTTTGTATATTATTGAATATCGTGGTTGAAAATAAATAAACATAAGTCGCAGAAACTTATGGATCTCCTACGTTCGCCTCAAGAGTATTTGTTCAATCTTAGAACAACAAGTCCTGGAGAAGCGAAACGAATATGGAGGCAAGATATAAGAGATAAATGGGATCACCAATGTGCGTATTGTGGTTCCACTGAAAAACTAACAATAGATCATATTGTTCCACAGTCAAAAGGTGGAATGGATTTCACAAAAAATGTGTTGTGTTGCTGCCATGCTTGCAACCAAGATAAGGGGCATACTCCTTGGGAAGAATGGTATTTTTCTCAGGAGTTTTTTGATGCTGATAGATATGAAAAAATTAAAGATTGGATGAAACCAGAGGCACCAACTAATTTGTTTAAATACAGACCAAGAAGGAATAATGCCTCTTAGGAATATTATAAATAAACCAGGACAGTAGATACTGTTCATTTTTGGTACATACCGAATGTAATAAATGGCCGACCCAATTATTAGGTTTAAGAGATCTGCTGTAGCTGGGAAAAAACCAACGCTAGAGCAGTTGCCACTAGGCGAACTAGCTATAAACACTTATGATGGTAAACTCTTCCTACAGCAGGACAGGGGAGGAGTTGGAATTGCGACTAGAGTTGTTGAGGTTGGCGCAGCAACTACATCGGGTAAGACTTTATATGTAACAACGAACGGTAGCGACGATAATACTGGACTATCTCAGAATGATGCAAAAGCATCAATCAAATCAGCAATAGAATCAGCAGGACCTTATGATACTGTCAAGGTTCTCCCAGGGACGTATGTAGAAAATAATCCAATCAACATGCCAGACTTTACTGGTCTTGAGGGTGCAGAACTCAGAAACTGTTTAGTCTCCGCACAGAATCCTGGATCCGACCTTTTCTATGTGGGAGAAGGTTGTCATATTACTGACTTAAGTTTTGTTGGTCAACCTGCAACAAATGGTGCGGCAGTTGTTTCATTAAGACCATTAGAAGGAACTGCTCCTAATAGATATTTCGATGCTGCTCGAATGATCAGAGCAAACATCGAAATGATTGCTTATGAAACAGTAGGATATATTACAAGTACAGATTATAGAAACCCAGCATTTAATCTTGGTGTAAGTTCAGTCACAAACTGTATCGAAGACGTAAGATCTGTTTGGAACGCAATTTGCCATGATATTACTAGAGGTGGAAACTCAAAGTCTGTTGGCGCTGGTAAATCATATTATGATGGTGTTGCTCTTCAGCACATTGTTGGCGTTAAGACAGAAACTGTTGACGCCTTCTATCATTCTGCTGGAATTGTTAGATCAATTATTAATAATGCTACTTGGGGAAGTACTGCTGCTGGACTAGGAACAGTAGCAGTGACTAATGCTGTTTATGATAATACTACAGGAAGAATCAGTATTACTGCAGCAGGTCATGGATTTGTAAAAGATGATCCAATTAATATTGTTGGACTCGGATTTACCTGTGACTATGATGGTGGAGCTACGGAACTTCAATATCCTGATGGATCGTTTGGATATGTATTCCCAGTAGAGAGTGTTGTTGGTGTTAATACGTTTGATGTTGTAGTTGGCATTTCAACAATTGCTCACTTCTATACTTCTGGTGGAACAGTAGAAAAATATAAAAATTATCAAACCGAATTTACTCAAGTTAAAGATTTATCAACACCGATAGATCCAGTTACAAAATACAACAACGCAGTTAATGGTTGCCAAAACGTTGTTTCAGCAATCTACAGTTGTGTCGGAATTGTTACCGATATTATTGCTAATGGTTCTTCGGCGTTTACTGGTATTACAACTCAATATCCAGGAAATAGCGGAGCGATTAACTCTGGTATTTTAACAGCAAGTTATAGTCCACTTCAGGGCACTGGACCAATTCGTAAGGGTCCTTATGTTAGAAACTGTACCAACTTCATTGCTGATAGTATTGGCGCTAGAATCGATGGATTTAATTCTGAGGTAGGTGATAAAGGAGACATTGGTATTCAGGGTGCATTCCACGTTGACTCTTATACTCAGTATAATCAAGGTGGAATTGGTGTTTCTGTTACCAATGGTGCCTATGCTCAGTTAGTTTCGATCTTTACCATTTGTACCGATCGTGCTATTTACACTGGTCAGGGTGGTCAACTCGATCTAACAAACTCTAACTCATCATTTGGAAGGCAGGGTCTTGTATCTGAAGGTGTTGGTGATGAGACTACAAAGTCAACTGATAGATATACTGCTTTAGCAACAACATCTCAAGTTAGAGGTAACAATGTTGTTACTCTTTCTGGTCTCGGAACATTTAGACCTTATAAAGGTCAAACGGTATACTTTGATAAGAAATTCTATTCTTTACAGGATATAACTATTACCAATCCTGGTGCTGGATATTCGACTCCACCACTAGTTACTGTTTCAAGTCCAACTGGACCAGGAAATGCTATTCCTGCTCAGGTTACAGCAAATTTAAATGCTCTTGGTGAAGTTGTTAGCGTTAATGTTCTAACGACTGGTTTCCAGTATGAATTGGATAGTCCACCTGCTATTCAATTTGCTGGACCTGTTGGTGGAGGAACAACTGCAGAAGGAACTGCTGTCATTACTCCAATCTATTATTTTATTGAGGAGGCAACTCTACCTTCTGCTGGTATCTCAACAGTGACTCTGGTTCAGAATCTAAATAATGATATTGGAATCGGAACAACAGCATACTTTAGCAGACAAAGTTTACAAATCGCATCTTCTCATTCGTTTGAGTATATTGGTGCTGGAAATGCGATTGAAACTGCGAGACCTTCTAAAGGTGGAGTGACAATACCAGAGAATGAAGTTGTGAAAATTGATGGTGGAGACGTAATTTACACAAGTACGGATCAAGATGGTAACTTTAAAATTGGTGATGGTGTAACGATTAACCAGCAAACAGGAACAATTTCTGGAGCAATTTACGTTAAGAGTTTATTCAGTCAAGTTACCCCATTCATTCTAGCTTTAGGAGGAGATTAATCAAATGGCAGCAGCAGCGGCAGCAGTAAATGCTTTTCAGACGGTCACACAGACTGTCGGTACATCCCAAGTTGTAGTTTATACCGCTCCAGTTGGATACACTGGAGTTGTGCTTTTAGCACAATGTACTAATCAGGGTACAAGCACCCATACTATGACTTTAGAATTCCTTAGAGGTGGAACTTATACGCCTCTAATTTCGGGTGTACCTATTCCCCCAAATGATACTGTCAATCTTTTGGCAGGTAAATTGGTATTAGAAACTGGTGACTCTTTGGTAACAACTGGCAGTGATGCATCAGATTTGAAATTTTTAACTAGCATCCTAGAAACGTCCAACCTCTAATTTATAACTCCAATGGCAGGTCCAGTAAGATATCTAAGCGGAAGACAGAATACCTTACGTATTGGTATTCCAGGTTATAGTGAACAGGAAACTTCACTACAGGTTCTGGCTAGGGTCGGCGTCGGAACTACAAACGCGACTTCTGACCTATATGTTAGAGGTGGAGCAGAAGTAACTGGAGTAGTTACTGCTACCACTTTTGTAGGTAATCTTACTGGAAATGTAACTGGCAATCTTACTGGATTTGCTAGTACAGCAGGTATATCGACAAATGTTATTGGTGGAATTGTTGATGTAACAAGATTAAATGTTAGTGGAATATCCACATTAGATGGTGGTGCTACTGTAAACGGCGCTTTTGATGCTGCAAAATTATATGTTAGTGGAGTCAGTACCTTTAATGGCAATGCTACTTTTAATGGTGATGCCGCTTTTGGAAATAATGACCAAGTAAAATTTGGTGATATATTTGGGCTTGCCATCTATCATGATTCTACTGATGCGTATATTAAAGAGGATAGTGGTGGTGATTTAAAGATTCTTGGTAGCAATGTCGTAATCAAGAATACTGCCGATGATTCGACTGCTGCAGATTTTGTAAATGGTGGACAGGTAAATCTATATTATAATAATACTAAAAAGTTTGAGACTACTGGAACTGGAGTCACTGTAACTGGAGTTACTAGCACCACAAATCTATACGTTACTGGGGTTTCTACTTTCTCAGATAATCTAGTCATTAATGATAATGAACTAAGATTTGATTATGGTTCTGGAACTCCTTCTGGATCAATTGCTAGAGTATCGGTTGAAGAGAAAGACGTTGATATCTTTAGACTCAGTGGATTTGCTGGAGATATTACATCTGATAGTGCGGATTACGGATTTAATTTAAAGTATACTGGATCAAGAGGTGGAAATAATAAGACATTCTCTGTATTTACAGATAATCAAACTGGAACTCAGGTAGAAGCACTTTCTATTCTTCAGGACGGTAAAGTTGGTATTGGCACAAGCAGAGCAGTAGCAGAACTAGATGTTTACGGTGAATGTAGAGTTCAGGATCTGACTGTTCTTGCAGGAGCAACTTTTGCTGGTGTTAGCATCAGTGATGCTCTTGGTGGATCTCTGACTGTAAGCGGACTTGCCACATTCAGTCAGAATGTTTATCTTGGCGAAAAACTTATTCACCTTGATGATCCTTTAGAAGACACTTACATTCAGTTTACTGAAGACAGAATTAGGTTGTTTGCTGGTGGCGAACAACTAATCGATGCATTTGAGGGAGCACAAGATTATGTAAAACTTGGTGATGGTGGTGACGTAGATATTAACTTAAATGATGATTTATATGTAAACGGCAATACTGGATTTGTTGGCGTTAATTCCAGCATTCCTTCCAGAACATTAGACGTTGCTGGTGATGTTAGAGTACAAGGAGCTCTATACGATAAGGATAATCAGGCAGGAACAAACGGACAAATTCTTGTTTCTACTGGATCTGGTGTTGATTGGCAGACTGGTGCTCCTTCAAACGCTATCACTGGTATTACCATTTATGATGAAGGAGTACAAAAGGGATCAATTGGCGCGGTAACAATTGTTGATTTTGTGGGATCTGGTGTTACTGCTAGTGCTTCTGGTGGTATTGCTACTGTTACAGTTGAGGCAGTAACTGCTGCTGGTAGTAATAAGCAAGTTCAGTTTAATGATAATGGACTGTTTGAGGGTGCTGCAGGTCTCAACTATGATTCTGCCGCACAGAAAGTTGCTATCGGTACAGACGTATTTGGCAGCAGAACTCTGACCGTTGAGGGTGAAGTTGGAATTTCTAGCGATGTTTATGCGAATCGTTTCTTTGCTACACAGACGATTCCAAACGCACTGAATGAACTTGTAACAAAGAACTATCTGGATAACTTCCAGTCTGCGATTACGATTCAGAAGTCTGTAGGTGCTGCTACAACCGTAGACGTAGATGGTAATTATGATAATGGTGCCAGCGGCGTTGGCGCTATTCTTTGGGGTAAGGTAAATGCCAACCTAGTCGTTGATGGTGTTAATGCAACCTTTGATGAAAGAATTCTGATCAAGGACCAGACAAATCTTTATGAGAATGGTATTTACGTTGTAAGTAGAGTCGGTACTGGTGCTACTTCATGGGAGTTACAAAGAAGTCCAGAGTATGACTCTGATGATGAGATCGCTCCTGGTGACTTCAGCTTCATCGCTGATGGTACAATCAACGGAGGCACTGGTTGGGTACACATTACTAGAGGTAATGTTGCGATTGGTGTTTCTGCTCTGGAATGGACTCAGTTCACCGCTCCAACACAGACCCTGGCAGGTGCAGGTCTGTATAACAGTCAGGTAACTGAGGTTTCGGTTGGCACAGCAGATACCTCAAGAATCGTTATTAATGCTGATGATATTGATCTGGCAACAGTTGCTACTTCTAAGTCTTCACTGACAAGTGGTGATACCTCTTTTGTTACTAAGATTAACGTTGATTCTTATGGTCGTGTTACTGGCGTTATTACCAGCAACACCCATACATTTGCTACAGATACAACTAAGGGTATTGCGGCATTTGATGCTACAAACCTAACAGTCAATGCTGGCATCGTTTCCGTTGCCATGACTCCAAAACTAACTGGATTAAGTGTCAGTGGAGTCAGCACACTTGGTTTTACAACCACTCAAAATCTCTTTGCAACTAACTTTGAGTCTGTTGGAGTTATCACTGCTCATGCTGGTATTGACATTGATGGTCCACTTTATGACTCTACAAACCAGGTTGGTACGACAACCTCTGTTCTAACTTCTACTGAGACTGGTGTTACTTGGTCTCTAATTGAGGAAGTTGCTCTTCAGGGACGCCAGGGTGTCCAAGGTCTGCAGGGTGAACAGGGAATTCAAGGTACACAAGGTACACAAGGTCGTCAAGGTCGTCAAGGTCGTCAGGGCATTCAGGGTGGAACTGGTCAGCAAGGTGTTCAAGGTATTCAAGGAACTCAGGGTCGCCAAGGAACTCAAGGTATTCAGGGTGAGCAGGGTGTACAAGGTCGCCAAGGTTTACAGGGTCGCCAGGGAACCCAAGGTGAACAAGGTGTCCAAGGATATCAGGGCGTTCAAGGCATTCAGGGAACACAAGGAACTCAAGGTGTTCAGGGTATTCAGGGATCTCAAGGTCGTCAAGGTCTTCAGGGAACTCAAGGTACTCAAGGTATTCAGGGTATTCAGGGATCTCAGGGACCTCAAGGTATCCAGGGTGAGCAAGGTGTACAAGGAGTTCAAGGTCGTCAGGGTACTCAAGGACAACAGGGTGAAAATGGTAAGAGAGGTGGAATTGAATATCTATTCAGTACATCAACTGTAAACTCTGATCCAACTCAGGGATTCTTTAGATTTAATAATGCAACTCCTGCTTCAATCACACGCATCTATCTTGACAATCTCGATGATCCAGGAACAGATCAGACGGATTGGTATGATACTTGGGATGATTCAACAAGTACCACAAAGGGATATCTAACACTCCTCAGTGCATCACCAACTGGAACAACATCATTAATCTTCCAGGTTGATTCTGTCACACCACTTTCTGGTTATTATCTTGTTAGTGTTGCTCATATAAATGGAGCATCTCTACCAAGCTCTGGTGAGAGAATGATCTTCAGTTTCAGCAGAACTGGTGATCTGGGTCAGCAAGGTATCCAGGGTCGTCAAGGTGTACAGGGTATCCAAGGTGTTCAGGGAACACAAGGCACTCAAGGTCGCCAGGGTATTCAGGGTCCTCAAGGAACCACAGGTGAACAAGGTATTCAGGGTATCCAAGGCGAACAAGGTATTCAAGGAGTTCAGGGTTCACAAGGACGCCAGGGTACTCAGGGAATTCAAGGTGAGCAAGGAACTCAAGGACGCCAAGGCACTAAGGGTGATCAAGGTGTTCAGGGTATTCAGGGTCGTCAAGGTGTTCAGGGTATCCAAGGTACAACTGGGCAACAAGGTATCCAAGGTATCATGGGTGAGCAGGGTGTACAAGGTACACAAGGACGCCAAGGATTCCAGGGAACCACAGGTGCTCAAGGTTTCCAAGGCATTCAGGGTCTATCTGGTGCTAACGGCGCTCAAGGAACTGCTGGTCAACAGGGTATCCAAGGACGCCAAGGTATTCAAGGTGAGCAAGGAACACAAGGCATCCAAGGTCGTCAGGGTAACCAAGGTATCGTGGGTGAAACTGGAAATCAGGGTACTCAAGGTCGCCAAGGTATTCAAGGTCAGACTGGTGAGCAAGGTATTCAAGGTCAGCAAGGTCGCCAAGGTACTCAGGGTGAACAGGGTGTACAAGGTCGCCAAGGTATTCAAGGTCGTCAAGGCGTTCAGGGTGTAATTGGTTCACAGGGTACTACTGGTTCACAGGGTACTGCTGGTTCTGATGGTGCTCAAGGTTTCCAAGGTCTGCAGGGACGCCAAGGTATCAGTGGTGCGACTGGTTCTCAGGGTATTCAAGGTAACGCTGGTTCTCAAGGAACCACTGGTCAACAGGGTATCCAAGGTCGCCAAGGACCTCAAGGTACACAAGGTCGCCAAGGTCGCCAAGGCATCACTGGTGCTCAGGGTATTCAGGGTATCTCGGGTACTTTTGGTACTCAGGGTATTCAGGGTATTCAGGGATCTCAGGGACCTCAAGGTATTCAAGGTAATAATGGTTCACAGGGTACAAATGGACAGCAGGGTATCCAAGGTCGTCAGGGTATCCAGGGTGTTCTTGGTTCTCGTGGTGCTGGTTCTTGGGTTGCTATTGTTTCATCTAATGTAACTCACGATCCAACTGATTCTACTAAGTTTACTAAGAATAGTGGTGGATCTAGTTGGAACGCTTCGGTACGTTCTGAACAGGGATATGTTCTTGGTGCTTATGCTTCGGCAATGGCTCCAAATACAAGCGGATTGGCAATGTTCGGTCTAAACACCGATCCATCAACAGATGATAGTTTTAGTGGAATTGATTATGCCATTTATATGAATGCTGGAACGATTCAGATTTATGAGAGTGGATCTTCCTTAGGTTCATTTGGTTCTTACACAACTTCTGATCAACTTTATGTCATCTATGATGGTGCAACGATCAGATACTATAAGAACAGCACTCTACTAAGATCTGTTTCTCGTTCTCCTGGCAATGCTTTATATCTTGACACCTCAATTTATACTCAAGGATTTGGTTTTGATAGTCTTGTCTTTGGTCCTATGGGTCAGCAAGGTACACAAGGTACTCAAGGAACCCAAGGTCGCCAGGGTATTCAGGGAACTCAAGGAACCCAAGGTCGCCAAGGTATTCAGGGTCGCCAAGGTACACAAGGTCTAATCGGTCCTTCTACTGCGATCAACGCAACCAATGACACTTCAACAGCAACCTTGCTGCCAGTCATGGTTACTGCAACTGGAAGCAACCAGACTCCAAGAGCGGGTTCGAAGTTAGTCGCTAACTTCAGTGCCAATACATTGACGATGAATGGTACGAAGATTGGTGATTGGACTGGAAGTAGTGCTTTCAAGGGTCTCTATCATTCTTCAATGACTGGTTCTG
>Ga0213866_10001840_pt1 | contig 15500 bp, 9 predicted proteins | sample PICome_11_FD_160079 | JGI IMG/M metagenome (GOLD analysis project Ga0213866, IMG submission 160079) | Coastal seawater microbial communities near Pivers Island, North Carolina, United States - PICO284 | ecosystem: Environmental > Aquatic > Marine > Coastal | place: USA: North Carolina...
TACAACGCGCTTTTAGAGAGGCTGACTTATCAATATGTCGAAGTGGGCGCGGAAAGTGGAGCTCGGTACCCATAGCGCCGGCACCTTGCCCCTGAAGCACAAAATCGGAGCGACTGATTTTGAGTGCACTGGTTATTCGGTAAGTGCCCGACTCAAACCGGATGATGACGGGTTCTTCGATCTTGTTTGCAGCGTCAAAAGCGCGTTGTATGGCTACGCTGTCATCTTGGTTGTCATTGGGTGTCGCACCAAACTTAGCCACATCGATAATGATGCCTTTCGCTACCGTTAGTTCCTGCAAACCGTTTTTGTACCCCGCATAGGAAAAGTCCGGGATAAACACCTCATCAATTAATGTCTTATAAGACAATAAGGGTTCTTTTTGGGCTTGGGTTTTGACGCTCTCCGAGGCGGCGATTTGTCCACTAAGCGCGGTGAGTAGTGCTGGGATAGCTATCTGAATAAATGTTTTCTGCTTGTATTGGGTCAAAATTGACCCCTCCATTCCTGATTTCTCGTTCTCGGAGACTAGCGCGATTGGGGGCAGGATGCCAAATAGCTTGCCGATCTTTTATCACAAAAAAGATATTTGCCCATATTGACACCGGTGACATTTGTGGAGATATTGCAAAGTGCGGTAGATCAAAACTAAAAAGTTTAATAACTATTTTTACTGTCAGAGGAGACATAACTGTGACAACAAACCGGAAACTTTCGGCGCTTGCGTTGGCTGTGGCGGCAGCGGTCCCCACATCAGCGGCAATCGCTCAGGGCGTTGCCACTAGCGATCAGATGGTCGAAGAGGTGGTGGTCAAGGGCATTCGCGGGTCATTGGCAAACGCCTTGGATCAGAAGCGTAATGCGGACTCATTGGTTGAGGTGATTATTGCTGAGGACATCGGTAAGTTACCTGACCAGAACCTAGCCGAGGTGTTGGAAAACATCACGGGTGTACAAATTACACGAACGGCGGGTGTTGGAACTGGTGTCCAGATTCGTGGCACAAACGCCAACCGAGTGCTTTTCAACGGCGTTGCAACTGTAAGTTCTGGGTCGGGCAGAAGCGGTATTAATTTTGAAGACGTTAACCCTGCCATTATTTCGGCGGTAGAGGTTATTAAGTCGCCGGAAGCGAAAACGTTGGAAGGCTCTGTAGGCGGTACCGTCAACTTGAGAACAATACGGCCACTCGACCTGTCGGAGCCGCTGGCGGCGTTGTCATTGCAATATGAGGACAGCAGCCTCAGCGTTGAGGGTTGGCAGCCCCGTGTTTCAGGTGCATACGGTAATAGCTGGTCAAATGACGCCGGTGACTTCGGTTTTGTTATTACCGGCAGCCGCACCGAGCAAGAGTCAGTCTCTTTCCGACCACGAACGGACCGAGATAACATCGCGTCCCCGCCCGGTGCTGACCCCGCACAATTCTTGGGTATCCAGTTTTTCGTGCAGGAGCAGGAAAACTTCGACTACGAGACCACCAACTTGGCAACTACCTTTGAGTGGGCACCGAGTGATAATCTCAAGTTCAACTTCGATGCGATCATCAACGAGCAGGAACGCAGCCAGGACAGCTACCGCATTCAGGCTTCCGGTGTGAGTGCTTTCCGTAACGTGAGCATCCCAACAGCCTTTGAAACGGTCGACTTCGGCGTAGGCCCAGGAACATTCCCGGCAGCGTTGCAGGGAACCATCGAGCCTGATCTCGCTTTAGATGACGACGATCCCAACTTGCGCTTTTCGAGCGATACTGGTTCTCGAGTAACCGATAGCTCTGTACTCTCGCTCGGTGCGGAATACACCGGTGATCGCTGGACTGCGCGTGTTGAAGTCGCGTCTACAACGAGTGAAACAGTCAACCCCAACCTAAGTACAACGTTGAACTTCATTAATCCTAATTGTCCATTGGACGATTCCAGTAATGACAACTGTGTGCCATTTCGATACGACTTATCGGGTGGCCGCTTAGCGTTCGGTATCAACTTCGACTCGCCGTTTGCGCCTAGTCCTGCTGATTTGACGAACCCTGCAAACGTTGTCTTGGACGATTTAAAGCTTGATCGCAATACAACGGATAACGAAGAAAATGCGTTCCGCGTTGACTTCACTTATGACCTTGATTGGAACGGTGTGACATCGGTAGATGTTGGTTACCGCTACAACGAGTCGTCAAGCGAGTTCAACGATATTGGCGATAAGATTGGCGGCTTCAGTAAGATGGTTGATAGTCCCAACGGCCTGCTCTTCGAGGAGCTACTCGTTGCTGGTCCTAACAACTATGGATCTGCAGACGGGCGCTCGCTCTTCGTAAGAGACTTCCTTCTTGTAGATCCGGATCGTGCATTCTCAGATCCCGACGGCGTCGTTGATATTATACAAAACGCGGTCATTCAGCATGACCCTGCGAGTCCCGATATCCTGAATCTTCAGTCTGACCAGAACCAGTACTTCGACGTAAGCGAGGAAACAACAGCGCTTTATGCGCAGGCGAACTTCGAGACAGGCATCTTCAGAGGTAACGTTGGTTTCCGGTACATTGAAACCGATGTTGACTCAATTGGTTTCGGTCCAGAGGACGCCAACGGTAACCGTAGCCTGCAGTCTACGAAGGGCAGTTATGACTTCATCTTGCCCCGCTTTAACCTAGCGGCACAGTTGTCTGACGATATGATCTTACGCTTCGGGTATGGCTCAGACATCCGTCGTCCGAACTTCAGCGACCTGAAGACAGGTTTCAAGTTCGATGATCAGGAAAACTCGGCTGTTGCTCTGGGTAATCCCGGGCTTGAGCCAGAAGAAGTAGATTCGCTCGATCTCTCTTTCGAGTGGTATTTCGCTGACTCTGCTTTCGCCAGCATTGGTTACTTCCGAAAGGAGAGAACCAATATCTTCGGTCAGGATTTTGAGGGCGCAGCGCTTAACCCATCCGATACTACGTTCGGTGGTTTAGAGCGTGAAACCGACCCAAGTTGTCCTGGTGGTGGTATCTACAACCCAATCGTTGTTCCTAACGCTCTTGGAGACCCAAATACCCTCGGACTCTGTGTAGACTTAACACGGCCTGGTAACGACCCTGAGACCACGAAGGTCAACGGTATCGAAATGGCATTCCAGTATGACCTCTCCAGTTTTGAAGAGCAGCTAGGTTGGGCATCGGGCTTCGGTCTGTTGGCGAACTTTACGTCGCAAGACTTCAGCGGCGGTTCAGCTGAGGACTGCACTTCTGGCCGTGGTGAAGCTGTTCTGGGCGCGGGTATCTGTAAGAAACGTGGACTGCTCGATTTCTCAGAGACTGCTTACAACATGACGGTTTTCTACGAGAAGTATGGTTGGTCTGCTCGTATGCGTTACACATGGCGTGAAGGATTCCGCACACAAGACTTTGGTGGCGGTGCTAATACCAGCGGAAGCAGTACGTTCAGCTTCCCAGTTCACACGCTTGATCGCGGCCAGTTGAACGCAAATGTCAGTTATCAAGTGAATGACAACCTGAACATCGTTGTTCAGGGCATCAACCTCACGGAAGAGAAGATTGATCAGCACTGCGTCAGTGAAACCGGTCCACTATGTTTCGTTGGGTTGCCTGATCGACGAGTCGTGGTCGGCGCTACTTACCGATTCGACTAAACACTGGTATGTACCTCGTGGTCGCCCCCCTTTTGGGGGGCGACCGTTACTTCTTAATGAATCGTATGATGTAGCTTAGGAAACACCAAACATGTCGGTAAGTCATGGTGCTTCGAGTCAATTATCTGAAACGCTAAGTAGCGACATCGTCGATATTTCAGAGCGGCTCGTTCAGGCACGGCAAGAGGCAACTCCGTTGCCGACATTTCCTGGAACGCTTCCAAACGACTCCAGGACCGCTTACGCCATTCAATACCACTCCATAAAAAGCTGGCCAGATGCGGTTAGTGGTTGGAAGGTTGGCGGTATTTCTCCCTCATTTCATGCGCAATTTAATGATCCGCGTCTCGTGGGTCCAATTTTTGGGTCCCAAACGCTAACTGCGTTGAATTGCGAATCGGTCGCCGTAACCGTTTTTGAAGACGGCTTTGCAGCGGTTGAAGCTGAATTTGTTATCCGCACAGCTGTGCCCTTTGGCCCTAGGTTGCCAAAAAAAACATTGGAAGAGCTAAAGGACTGCATAGCGTCGGTGCATGTGGGCGCGGAAATAGCGAGCAGCCCAATGGCGGACATTAACGAATTAGGCCCCGGCGCCATAATTTCGGACTTTGGGAATAACGCTGGACTCATCGTTGGACCTCAGATCACTAATTGGCGTGACCAAGCTATGGAGGATATTGATATATCGGTCTCTATCAATGAGGTTCAAGCGGGTGCCGTTCGCACAAGTCTAGCTGACGATGCCTTCGCCGCATTCCAATTCATTATTGAGCTGTCTCGCTCTCGCGGCATTGACTTGCCCGCAGGTACCTATGTGACCTGTGGCGCTCTGAGTGGCATCCACAATGTAAAGCCAGGTGATCAAGCCAGCGTGTTGTTCGAGGGTATAGGCAGACTTGATCTTACGGTCGACAAGAGGCACCAGGGTGTGTAGGTTCAGCGACAGTCTCTAGTAGGACGGTCGCTAACCAGACGGCGTTTAATAAAAAGGAAACGAAGTGGGGCGGACGAGTAAAAAAGCTGATATCGATCTGGCTGCGGCTGCGAGGCGCTGGCGTGAGCGAAATACAGACGGTAGGAAGCCCACAATACAGGACGTCGCCGATTTAGCCGGGGTCTCTAAAAAGACGGTCTCGCGTATCATCAATAATTCGCCCTCGGTGAACGCGGCGACTCGAGATGCTATTCAGTCTCTGATTCTTGACATTGGATATCGGCCAGACCCTCAGGCGCGCGGACTGGCGGCCAAACGTTCCTTTTTAGTGGGACTCATAACGGATAATCCCACACCGCAGTACGTAGTCAATATCCAGCAAGGGATTTTGGACGTTATCAGACAGACGGGCTACGAGTTGGTCGTTCACCCCTGCGATCGGAAAAGTGAGTCGTTTCTTGAGGATGCACTGCGGTTCATCGAGGTACAAAAACTGTATGGCGTGATTCTCACGCCTTCCGTCTCTGAGGACGAAAACCTAGCTGAGGCACTCAGGTCAGTGGGGTGCGCCTACATTCGTATTGCGTCAATTGCTCTCGATATGGAGAGCAGAATGATCGTAACGAACGATAGAGTCGGCGGAAAACATCTGGCAAATCACCTTGTCGGACTTGGCCACAAGCGAATTGCCTGGGTCGAGGGAAGACGCAGCTTTCGTTCGTCTACTGAGCGCATCGCAGGCTTTAAGGAAGGCCTTGCAGATCACGGCATATCGGTACCGGATCATTATCAACTGCGTGGCGACTATACCTTTGAGAGTGGTATCGCCATTGGCGCTGATCTTTTGGATCTACAGCCACCACCAACAGCGGTTTTCGCGGCAAACGATGAAATGGCGGCGGGAATTCTGCAGGCTTTGCATGTCGCAGGCCACACCCCCCCTGAAGCCTTGTCTGTTGTCGGTTATGACGACTTTGAGACTGCTACGAGAGTTTGGCCCAGATTAACAACGGCACGCACACCGGCAAGGAAAATTGGCCGATTGGCTGCGGAGCGCCTTTTCGAGTTCCATGAGGAAGGGCAGGATGTTAGGGGCGAGAACGAAACATGGCCTGTGCTTGTTGAGAGAGACTCAACGCGTCGCCCCAAATAAATCAGAACACGAAATACAGTAATAAACACAAAGTAGAGGAAGCGAGGTGGCCAAAAAATGACAGCGCTTTTTGATTTGACAGGGAAGGTGGCTGCCGTAACAGGTGCCAATACGGGCTTGGGTCAGGCCATGTCAGTGGCATTAGCCAAGGCGGGCGCAAGTGTTGCCTTAATTGGGCGATCGGCGCCTGATCAGACCGTTGCGATGATTGAAGCCTTTAATGGCAAACATGCCGTCATAATGACTGATCTCTCGATAGCAAAATCGGCTGAGCAGGCAATTAATCGCGCTGAAGAGGCCCTTGGCCCAATTGATATTCTCGTTAATAACGCCGGTATCATTCGGCGCAGCGACGCTTTAGATTTTTCCGAGGATGACTGGGATGACGTCATGGCGACCAATCTGAAGTCGCCATTTTTCATGGCGCGGGCCGCGGCTCGGTCTATGGTGGCAGGTAACCGGCCAGGCAAAATCATCAATATAGGCTCCCTTTTATCCTTGCAGGGAGGTATTCGCGTGGCCTCATACACAGCGAGCAAGAGTGGACTGGCGGGGCTTACACGCCTACTCGCTAATGAGTGGGCAGGGAAATCTATAAATGTCAACGCGATTGTTCCAGGATATTTTGCCACCAATAACACTGAGGCCTTGAGGCAAGACGAAGATCGGAACAGGCAAATCCTCGAACGGATACCGGCAGGGCGATGGGGCAAGCCTGATGATTTAGCAGGCGCCATTGTATTCTTGGCGTCATCGGCATCGGACTATGTGCATGGCGCGCTGATCCCCGTTGATGGCGGATGGCTGGCGCGGTGATTGCGCGAAGGTCTATTTTGCTAGCGCCATTGCTGTTGACTGCTTGCAGTAAAAAACGAGGTGCGAGACCTTTGTTTGCGGCAGAGTCACAGCCAGCTGATTACCCGACCACTCAAGGTTTGTTTGCATTAGACCGCCATTTGGATGAGTCCACTAACGGTGAAATGCGGGTCCGCGTCTACCCTGGTGGTCAGCTCGGTTCTGAAGAGGCTACCCTAGAGCTTGCGGTGTTCGGTGGTGTCGATCTTACCCGTGTCAACCTAGGCCCGTTAACCTCCATTGCGCCGCTCACCTCCGTCCTAGCACTCCCATTCCTATTCCGTTCAATATCACACGCACGATCGGTATTTGATGGCTCAATAGGTCGGATAGTACTCGATAGCCTAGATGCGCATGGACTGCAGGGCCTATGCTTTTATGATTCCGGCGCTCGCTCTTTCTACAATACGCGCCACGCTATTCGTGCGCCCGAGGATATGGCAGGTATGAAAGTGCGGGTGCCGAATTCCGATATATACGTGGAGATGGTGCGTGCGCTGGGTGCCAATCCAACGCCTATCCCCTTTGGCGAGGTCTATCAGTCCTTGGTACAAGGCGTAGTCGACGGTGCTGAAAACAACGTCCCATCCTATGAAAGCACACGGCACTTTGAAGCAGCCCAGTTTTATACTTTAACGCAACATGTCATGGCACCCGAGGTGCTCGTGGCGTCGGGAGCTACCTGGGCAAAGTTGAGCGTCGAAGAGAGACAATTTTTGCAGGCTGCAGCCAACCGCTCAGTACCGGTAATGCGATCGAACTGGGATGCTCGCGTTGAAACAGCGAGACGTCGTATTGAAGCTGCCGGCGTTAACATTGTCGAAGAGCTTGACCATTCAGCCTTTGAAAAAGCAATGGCACCGGTCTGGGAGCGATTTGTGACATCGACAAATATGGCGTCTTTGGTCGATCAAATAACGCAATTGCAGCCACTGCTGTCAGCAGGAGGCTCAGAGAGTGAATAGGCTATGCCAGAAACTGAGTGTATTCGCTAAGTATTTCAGCGGTACTGCTCTCGTATTGATGACGCTTATTATCGCTGTGCAGGTATTTGGCCGATACGTGCTCAATGCAAGTCCGGTGTGGGCCGAGCAAGCTGCCTTGTTAATTCTTATCTGGTGCGTGTTCATTGCCGCAGCTGCGGGTATGCGAGAAGGGTTTCACATTCGCATCGCCGCCTTCGTTGATCGCCTTCCCAATAGATTGAGAGGCCCAACTAATTTGGTCTCAAATGCAGTAGTTGCTCTCTTCGGCTTAGCTATGATCGTTTTCGGCGTTGAGCTCGCCTCAGCAACATGGCATCACGTAATTCCAACCTTAGGAATACCCCGTGGGTTCGCTTACATTCCGATTTCAGTTTCAGGAGTGTTGATCACGCTGTTTTCGATTGAGCGTCAGTTTGCGCCACCTCGCGCGGAGGAGCGGCAGACATGGAGCTAATAATTCTGTTGGGAACATTGCTTGTGCTGATGGCAATTGGCGTGCCTGTGGCAATCGCACTCGGAGCTTCATCACTGCTAACCCTCTTCGTACTGGATATCCCCTTAGTTGTTGGTTTCCAACGGATGGCGGCGAGTATGAATATCTTCGCCCTGATGGCGATACCTTTCTTTGTGTTTGCTGGTGACTTAATGCATCGCGCTGGCATTGCCGAGAGGTTAATCAGGCTTGCTGAGGCAACGCTTGGCCGAAGCCGAGGCGGACTTGGGCAGGTTGGCGTGGGGTCGTCAATGATGTTTGGTGCCGTCTCGGGTTCGGCTATCGCAAGCGCATCTGCGATTGGATCAGCGCTTGGCCCCATCATGCTGGAAAAAAACTACGATCGTGATTACATCGTCAACGTTACCGCGACGTCTGCTGTAACAGGCCTACTGATCCCGCCATCGCATAATATGATTATCTACGCCGCAGCTGCTGGGGTGAGTATCTCCCTTGCTGACCTCTTTCTGGCTGGTCTTTTACCTGGAATTCTTACCGGTGTGCTCTTGATGATAGCGAGCTACTGTGTCGCACGAAGTCGAAATTATCCCGCGGGGAATTTTCCCGGCTGGTCGGCGCTTCTTGTGAGTGCCTTAGGGGCTGTGCCGGGATTAATCGCTGCGTTAATTATTGTTGTCGGTGTCATCTCGGGCGTGTTTACGCCCACAGAGTCGGCTGGGGTGGCTGTGGTCTACACCCTGATCGTTGCACTATTAATCTACCGGTCATTATCTTGGCCGCAGTTTTTATCGGCGGTTACTTCATCGGTAAAAACCACCTCAATGGTGATGTTTATTATTGGTGCAGCGGGTGCATTTGGTTGGTTGCTGGCGTTGCTCGAGGCACCTCTTCATCTTGCGAGCCTTCTTCAAGGAATAACTGAAAATCCCTTAATTCTTCTGTTATTGATCAACGTGGTCTTGCTAATACTTGGCACCTTTATGGATATGGCACCACTCATCATTATTTCCACACCAATTTTTTTACCTCTCGCAAGCCAGCTTGGCATGGATCCCATACAGTTTGGTGTGATGTTGATACTCAACCTTGGCATCGGTCTGGTCACACCGCCCATCGGCGCGGTGCTCTTTGTCGCCTGTGCCATCGGCAAGCTGTCGGTTGAAGAGACAGTTAAGACGATCTGGCCCTTTTACTGCGCATTGCTTGTAGCTCTCTTGTCAGTAGCCTACCTGCCATCGTTGACTTTGTGGTTGCCTAGCTTGTTTGGATAGCGTTTGTGCGTTTTCTCTCTTGCGAGCGGAGCAGTGGCGCCGAACTGCCTCGGAGGGCGCAGCAATTTTCGCACACCAATGGTGTTACTAGCTTATTACCCGAGCTCTGGATCATAGGCGAGCACATCAAGTTGCTGAGTTAACGTGTGCTAACAGCGCGGTTAATTTAACGAGCGGGCGCCTCAAACGCTTTTCTCAGTCCCGTGTGCCAGTAAGGCTTTGTTAATAGCCTGTGTTAGCGCCGCATCTTCATCTGTTCAAGCGAAAACCGCTCTCGACTTGCCATGGCTTTACTTTTGAGCGCCTCAAACGCTCTGGCTTCCTCGGCAGAAATCAGCTTTGCAAGAATTCGCTCGAAGTGGTGGTGCATAGCTTGTCGCGCGCCCGTTGCATCTCGCGTCTTTATTGCCGTGAAGATTGCTTCATGCTCCTCATATCTCGCTGCACTGTCGGTTTCGCAAATGGCTTGATAGGCGTTATGAATGCTGGGGTTGTTGTTTCGTATTTGCCATAGATCGCTGATCATGCCCTTAATCAGCGGGTTGTGTGTCGCATCAGCAATGATTTGATGAAATTGTTTATCGGCTTGCTCTGAGACTAGTTCTCCGTTTTGGGACTCGCTCTTTAACTCAAGAAGTGCCCTTTCGAGTGCTTTCAACTGTTCGGTTGTGATCATGCGAGCGGCTAAAGCTGCTGCTTCACCTTCCAGCGCAGCTCGTGCTTCTGTAAGTTCAAATGCGCTTCCCTCGCGCATTTCTCCATGGCCGGGCGCGAGATTGTCGACATCAGTTGGCGAGAGCACGTAAACACCGGAACCACTCTTTATCCGCACAAGCCCCTTAGCCTCGAGGGCAATAATCGCCTCGCGCACGGTAGGGCGGCTCACTGCGAATTGCTCGGCCAATTCTCGCTCAGGGGGGAGTCTTCCGCCCGCGGGGTAAGCACCTGACCTAATCATTGCGAGCATCTTCTCGGCTACATCTCGGTAAAGTCGATTTCCTCTAGACATAATTTACACGTCATTGTTAAAGCGTCGATGATAGCAACTATGGCATATTTTGGTAATAACTTTGTTCTGCCAAAAATTTAAACTGAAAATTTCGGCTTCTTTGTAGCTGCGAAATTCACTTGGCGTCATTTCTGGTTATTTATTTGTCATTCCCCCTTGCAATGTATGACAAAACTAAGTTTTACTGGTAAACACAAGAATCATAATTTGTATGACCAAATTGAAGGCAAAAAACAAAATTGGTCTTACCAAAAAATGAGGGTGGCAAACGTCAAAGCGGCGTTTACTGGGAATAGTTCATCAATAAAAGTGCGCCGCTATCGGCAGAGCGGTGCACACAGTGCCGTCGTGAAGACGAGCTGAGCCAGCCAGCCAGCCAAGAGTGGTGAATTTGAAAAAGGAGTCAGGGTATGAATCGTAAAGTCCTTTTAGTGTCGTTGTTATCTGCATTTATCGTTGGATGTGGTAGCGGGCGAAGTAGCATTGATCCTGTTGCCAGTTCGAATGGATCAGCGAGCATATCGGGCGAGATGGTTGTTGGTCAGACACTGTCTGCTTCCGTATCTGACCCTGATGGTGTTGAAGCGGGGACTGATACATACCAGTGGTACTCCAATGGTTCTGCGATAAGCGGCGCTACATCGGCAACATACACGCTAACGGCCGCCGAGGGCGGTGAGACAGTAACGGTCGTCGCGCGCTATATGGACTCTGCGGGGCTGCGCGAAACGGTTGAGTCGGCAGGTGTGTCCATTCAAGCGGCATTTTCGCTAGGTGCAACATTTGTTCATGCGCTTGTCGATGGAGCTGCTTGCGATATATCGGCAGTTGGAGCCGACGGTGCAGCTGGGTCCGCTCTTTCTTCCGGTGTCACAAGCAACGGTCTTGTGGCATTTGACGGGCTGGTTCCTCTAGACGGCGCGGCGTTGCTCGCGTGTACAGGCGGCACTTACGTTGATGAGGCCTCCGGCGATACTTTGGCGGCGCCCCTGACTCGTGCGGTTGTCAATGTTGTGGGGGACGCGATATTTACCGTTTCTCCATTGACGGAGATTGCTACCTCGCTTGCAGAGCAAGCAGGTGACCTGAATCAAGCGCTTAGCCAATTCAACGCATCAGTTGGCGTCAACTTTGGCCTGTCAGAAGACATAACAGAGGTGCTTCCCACGGATATTTCGACCACCGCTTTGGCCAGCGATAACGCGGGGAACTATGCGACTGCGCTCGCGCTGATCTCACAGGTCGATGCGACCGACGCAGGCCAAACTGCCGCCGAAATTATTGTGGGCATCACCACAGATCTTCTTGATGGTGTTCTCTCGCAGGCGACGATTGACGCCTTCAATCAAGCCGTTATTGATATTTCAGGTTCACCCATTGCGGCGAATTTAAACTCCGATGCGTTAACTCAGGTATCGGGAGCCATTAATAATGTCCCAGAACCTGCAACGTTTGAGGGTCTAAGTGCATCAATTGCAAACGAGCAAACCTCCCCTCTGACGGGCACAGTTGTCGTTAACGATGTCAATTTTGGTGAGGATACGGTTGTGCCTCAGTCTAATGTGGCAACCAGTTACGGCACATTTACGATCGAGGCAAGTGGTGCTTGGTCGTACACATTAGACACGGCAAATACTGACGTCTCCAGCTTGGAAGTCGGTGAGTCTGTGACTGATGTGATTACGCTTGAATCTGCCGACGGAACGCCAGCGGCGCTTGTCATTAGAGTCACTGCTTTGACTCAGGTCGCAGAAATTAGAAACACCATCAATGGCGACACCGGCGAGCTTCGTTTGGACATTGATCCGCATCAGTTGCAAGGTAAGTTGAAGTTTTCCTTCCTCAAAACGGAAGCGTTGGCAGACGACGGGAATCAAAAAGACGCCTATGTAACCTTATACGGCTCTTCCGGTAGTAACTCCGAGTCATTGGTTGACCTTCGTATTCAAGGTTCTGCCGAGAACGAAGACGGCAGCATTACGGCGCCACGCTTCTTAGTTCGAAATACCGACAACGCGGCATACCCAGGAGAGACCATCGAGGCACCGTTCACTCCTAATGAGTGGTACGACATTGAGATGATCTGGGACATGTCTCAGGAAAAGCAGGTCACCATTCTTATCAACGGAGAAGCGTTGGGGGGTGGTCCGTTCTCTACAGCTGCCGTGGTCGATGGTGATTTCACTGACCTGAACCAATGGTTTGGAGAGGGCGTTGAGCGCGTGCAATGGCGCTTTGGTGATAACGGTACTGTTATCCCATTTGGGTCGTATTTAGTTGATAACGTAGAGATCTATACCGATACAGACGGCACGACTCTCTCGTTTTCGGATGATTTCGAGGGCTACGGCGTAGGAGACGCGTTCGCTGGCTCCGCGACCTATCCTAACTCCATTGACGCAACCGTCACTGTCTTTGACAGGAGCGAGCAGAGTGCTTCCACACCTGCTGCTTTCTTCAATCTTGTCGGTGCGGTAAATAGTGACAGTGCTGAGCCAATCACGGGAACGATCACCGTGATCGATCCCGACGCAGGTGAGGCAGCGCTCGTTGAAGAAACCAATGTGTCTACCACTTATGGACGTATTTCGATAATGCCGTCCGGTGAGTGGGAGTACACGCTAGATACGACTGATCCCGCTATCGCGGCCTTAGTTCAAGGTGATCGGGTTACCGATACGGTGACCGTTACATCGGTAGATGGATCTACCGCAGACCTTGTTATCACGATCAATGGTGTTGGTGGTGAGGTCGATGCAGGTACAACGCAAGTGGCGGTTATTGTCGATACCAACGCAGGCGACACGGGTGAGCTTCGGTATAAGTTATCGGGCGATCCACTGGCCGCTGGGCGCGTTGAGATGAAGATTAAGCGTCTCGACGACGATCTCGGAAACGGTGATGCCTTTATCACTCTCTTTAACTCGGCTACGAATAATGACGGGGCTATTCTTGATTTCCGAATCAAAGACGATAGTTTCGAAGTAAGAAGCCCCAGTTCGATTGATACCTCTTCCTTGCCTCACAAGCTTGATGAGTTTATGGATGTTCGTATTACTTGGGAGTATCCCGATGGGTCCACATCGGTTAACCCTTCCGTGACGATCGCCGTAGATGGCGTGAGCTTGCCAATATTTACGCCAGAAAATAATTCCGTGGGCGGTGTGACTCATGTCTCTATTCGTTTCGGCGACAACAGCGGTGTTCGCGAGGCAACAGGTAAGGTAAGCGTCGACGACTTTGCGATTTACTCTGATACGGCAGGCTTTGTAGAAGTTTTCTCTGATGACTTTGAGTCCTATGTAGAAGGCGATTCTCTCGATACGGATAACGGAGCATCGCCCTATAACTCAAGCACCTCGGAAGCGACGGTTGAGTCCACTGAGAGCTTGGGCGGTCCAGGAACTCCCGGCAATAAGTTCGCCGGAATCGTTGATACGGACAGCGGCGATACCGGTGAACTCCGTTATAAGGTCGCTGATGACGCTGCACCCATTATTTCTGGACGCATCGAAGCGGCCGTGAAGCGATTTGACGATGAGTTGGGTAACGGTGATGCGTTTATCACTCTCTTTAACTCGGCTACGAACAATGACGGGGCGATTCTTGATTTCCGAATCAAAGACGATAGTTTCGAAGTAAGAAACCCCAGTTCTACTGATACTTCTTCGTTGCCTTTCGTGCTTGATGAGTGGATGGACGTGGTTGTCACCTGGGAATACCCGGGAGGTGATACAACTCTCGCACCTCAGGTGGTGATTGTTATTGATGGCGTGGCGCTTGACCCAATTACGCCCGATAACTCACCGTTTGGCGGCGTTACTCACGTGGCCTTCAGGTTTGGTGACAACAGTGGCGTGAGAGAGGCAACGGGTATCTTTAGCGTCGATAACTTCGGAATTTACTCTGATACTGATGGTATGCAGAGCGTCTTCTCGGATGATTTCGAGTCTTATCTTGAGGGCGACTCTCTTGATACTGATAACGGCGCGTCTCCTTATAACTCCAGTACGTCTGAGGCGACTGTAGGTAAGGAGCCGGAGGCTGATGTAGGTGGTCCTGGCACCTCCGGCAACAAGATTGCCGAAATTATTGATACCGATGCTGGCGACACAGGTGAGCTCAGATACAAGCTGTCAGATACGGACGCACCACTGGCGGAGGGCCGTCTTGAAGTCGCTGTGAAACGACTGGACGACGACCTAGGTAACGGTGATGCATTTATCACATTGTTTAACTCGGATACCAACAACAGTGGATCTATTCTCGATTTCAGAATTAAGGATGACAGCTTTGGTGTTCGCTACCCAAGCTCAACCGATACCTCTGCGTTAACACTTGCGCTGGATACATGGATGAACGTCGCCATTACATGGGCTTATCCCGGCGGAGATACCAGTGTCGCACCTGAGGTTGTTATTGAAATTGACGGCGTTGCACTTGATCCAATCACCCCGGACAACTCGCCGTTTGGTGGCGTAACCCACGTGTCTTTCAGATTTGGTGACAACAGTGGTGTGAGAGAGGCTACAGGAATATTCAGCGTTGATGATCTCGCCATCTATTCAGATACCGCAGGTACTGCTGCTGTATTTACGGATGACTTCGAGTCGTATTTAGAGGGCGATTCGCTAGGCACCGATAACGCTGCATCTCCTTACAACTCGAGTACATCCGAGGCAACCGTCGGAGTGGAGGAATAGTATGTTCGAGCAAAGATCCCTTAATGAGATGGTTCAAAACTGCATTAAAACTGTGAGACCCAATATGTTTAAGACATCAGTTAATAACTACTCTCTGGGCGCGCCGCGCTCAGCTCTTGCCCGCCTAGTCGTTGCTACTAGCTGTGCGCTTGGACTTGTTCAAATTAGCTGGGCACAGCAAGCAAGCGAGGCCGAGGAGGCTGCTAGCGGCTCGATCGAAGAGGTTGTTGTTACCGGTATTCGCGAGACCGTTAAGAGCACGATCGATATCAAGCGCTCATCAGTTCAGATTGTGGACGGGCTGTCCTCTGATCAAATCGGTGATATTCCAGCGCTCTCCGTGGGCGACGCCCTTGAAACAATAACGGGCGCGACCTCTCACCAAGAAAATGGCAGTGCCACTGAACTCTCAGTGCGGGGTTTAGGTCCTTTCTTGGGTACGACGGTCGTAAATGGTCGTGAGGCGACGAATGGTGGCGGAAACCGAGCAGTTAACTTCAGTATCTTTCCA
>Ga0213866_10001841_pt1 | contig 15497 bp, 15 predicted proteins | sample PICome_11_FD_160079 | JGI IMG/M metagenome (GOLD analysis project Ga0213866, IMG submission 160079) | Coastal seawater microbial communities near Pivers Island, North Carolina, United States - PICO284 | ecosystem: Environmental > Aquatic > Marine > Coastal | place: USA: North Carolina...
GCTTACCGTTGTGTTCGCTTGGCTTGGGAAATGTCATCTCGCTCCTCACTCGAATCTTCAGCTACAAGCATAGCAGATCAGCGTAGTGGCAGTGGAAGCAGCATTCCGATGCGGCTATGCCCCCTGAAAAGCTGATCGCTGCGTCCGTCATCCCGACAGAGGGCGCAGCCCGACGAGGGATCTGCCTTGCGCGAAGTATTGCTTCCCACGCTTGCACACGTTGTGCTTTGAGCAGCGCTTTCTGCTGAGCGATAGTTGTGCAAAGAAAAGTGCAGCGCGGATCGCATGGGTGATCCCTCCGCCTGCGGCGTTCGGGATGACGGCGTTTCAACTCGATTGAATCGAGTTCGCTTCAACCCTCTTCTCTGTTCCTTCTCACCTCATCGATACGTTCCAGCATCTTGGCGAGGGTTTTGTTCTCCGAATGATCTTGTGCGAGCGCCTCCAATTCCGCTTTGCACTTCGCGCGAATCTTTGGCGAACGACTAAGGGCAGCCTGCATGCTGAGCGAATCCGCGAGTCCAAACAAGAACCAAAGGTTATCTGGATTCTCCACGCAAGCCCGCCGCTTCTCTTCGAAGCCTTCTTCGACAGTGAGGTCCGATCCGGTGCGCGAGCCGTGCTCAATCAAAGCACTGCCAAACTCCAAACGTACTTCCCCATCCCCGGAGCAACGATCGATCAGCTCTCGCCATTCGCAGAGAATCCTTGCCCGCGCCAACGAACCTTCTCTTGCACTCTTGAAGAGGTTGCGAATCCCGTAGAGCAGCATTTGTTGCATCGAAGGATCAAAGCGATAGGCATCTGCCCACTCATGAAGCTCGGCGAAAGCGTCGTCGCGAACCTCGCCGTGTTGCGCTCGTTCACAGCGATCAACCAGCGAACATGCGAGAGCAGCACGAATTCCCTCGTGCTCGGGAAACTCATTCGCCCACTTCCGCAAGCGCTTCAAATCAGCTTCCGAAGCATGACGCTTGCCTTTGCGCCGATAGCCCGCAATCGTATTCGCATATGCGACGAGGACGTTGATCTCATGGCCGTATGCTTCAAAGAGAGCATCCATCTCTTCCTTCGCACTCTTTCGCACGGTGGCATTCTTCCCGCCGCAGGTCTGCTGACTCAACGCATGCGCATAGAGCGCGCGCAACTCGCTCTGCTGCGGATGCTCACTCGCAAGCTCGCGCAATTCAGCGAGATACTCCGCGAGCTGCTTGGCCGGATAGGGCGGCTGCTTGAACTCCGCGACTAGCGCAGCAGCAAGCTCAATGCGCGTCGCGTCGTTCTCCCGATCAAGCTCGTAGATCGCACGAGCCTCAGCGACCGGCTCGGGATCGTAGCCCTCCTTCGCCGCTTGCTGACGCGCCCTGATCTCCCGCACCACGCGATCTTCCGGCGCTTCGTAATCATTCATCGCTCTTGCTCCATCTTCCAGATGCGCTTCGAGAACCTGCTTTGAGCAGCTACAACTCCTCCCCCGCCGGATGCGGCATGTCCAATCGCATGCGCATGGCGCGCGTAAGGGGATCGTCAGGATGAGCTTCACTGAGAGCAATCAACTCTGCGCGTCGGCGCTCGCTCAAAGCGGGATCAGAGGCATACTGACTCTCGCGCAGCAGCACATCAGCGAGGTTCATACGATCAAACTTGTTCTGATAACGCTCGCTCATCGCGCGCAGCTCAGCAATCCCCGCCTCGATCTTGGCCGAACCAGAGCCCACCGGATCACCCCAGAGCGCCAGCGCCATCGCAAGGTTGGTTCGCAACTCAACGTCATCCGGGTACCGCTCGACCAATGCCTTGAACTCAGCGAGATGCGCCGCACGCTCCTCTTCGCTCGGCGCTTGCTGCCACTGATGGCAAAGCGCTCGCGCAAGCGCCCCGCGCGGCCCGGGCTCATCCGGGAAGGCTTGCGCAAGCGCTCGCAACTCGCCGAGCAGGTCTCTCGCGTCGCCTTCCGTCGCTCCAGACTCAAGCTGCGTAACCAAACTGTAGGCGTGAGTGCGCCGCAGCTTCGGCGATTTGGGAAAGGCCTCGCACCATTGCGCAAGCTTACCAACCACGGCTTGCGGAACCGCCTCGCGCATCACGCGCTGACCGAAAGCCAAGTCGCTCGCGTAGCATTCCAGCACCGCGACATCATCCGGCCAAGCCTTATGCAGCGCTTTGAGCTCCGCCGAAAAAGCGCGGCTCTGCTTCTTGCTCCCCGTGCGCGACGGCAATCGCGACAAGCACCTCGCCCACACAGCACGCACTTGCGCGTGCTCAGCATGACGCGCCGCCAGCTCGCGAAACTCCTGCACCAGACCGAGCACCGGCTTGAGCTCGCCTGCGCGATCAATCTCTTCCCAGAGCGCATCCGCAAAGGCAACGATCACCTGCTGATCATTCGGCGCTGCCTCGTATGCACTTCCCGCTGGAGCGACGCGATCCGGACGCTTGCGCTGATGCGCAGCGTTTCCGCCAGCCAGCGTCTCTATGATCCCCTTGATGACGGGAAGATCGGGATGTGCTTCGGCAAACTCGTGAAGCTCCTCGACTCGGCGCTCCACCTGAGCATCACTCAGTCCTTCCGAGTTGGTTCTGCCGAAGAGCACACTGCCGATCGCGCTCAGCGTCCGCTCCTCATTCGAGTGCTGCTCGGCCAACGCACGCAACTCTGCCAGCACCTCGTCCTTGCGAACAATCTTGGCAAGACTGGCGCAGTCAACCAGCGCACCGGTGTAGAGATCGCGTAGCCGAGCTTCATCGGGATTCGCACGCGAAAGATCGCGCAATTGATCGAGCCAGGCGCGCGCCTGCGTCTCGTCGTCCCCTTCAAACTCATGCAGGTTGTGGAGCGTTCCCGCGAGGAACTCACGCAAGCGGGGCTCGTGGGGATGCGCTTCAGTGAGCGCTTCGAGCTCACCCAAGAAGCGCTTCCGCTCTGCTTTCCGCTGCGCTGTGAACGCAACCGACTTGAGCGCGTTCGCCAGCCGCTCACGCAAGCGCGGCTCATATGGATACGCCGCTGTCAGTTCACGCAGCTCGCCGAGCAACGCGGTACGACGCTCGTCATCGCTAGCGCGGAAGATCTCCCCGACCAGCTCACGCGCCAAATCAAAACGCGCATCAACGCTCTCAGGCTGATCGCGACACGCGTCGCGCAAAGGGGGAAGTGGATCGTATCCATCACTCATGCGCGGCTTCTCTCGCTTAGCGTAGCTCAATCTGATGCACCGTCTCAGCATGATACAGCGCGCGCGGAGCGTTGCATTTTCAAGCAAACGCTGCGAAAGCTGATGCCTGACAGGATCGCAGCAATCGCCTACAATCAGCGGCGCTTCGGCACAAAGGTTGCGGTGCGTTGCGCGTGGCAGTTCACTGGGCTAAGGAGGCCAGCGACATGAAGGGTATCGTTTTCACCAACTTCTTTGAGCTCGTCACCCAGGCCTTTGGCGAGGACATGGTTGACGACATCATCGACGACGCGAATCCCCCCCAGCGGCGGCGCGTACACGACTGTCGGCACCTACGATCACGCGGAGCTGCTCGCCATGGTCACCGCACTTAGCGAGCGCACCAAGACGCCGATCGGCGATCTCGTGCAGACCTTCGGGACATTCCTCTTTGGCTCTTTCGTCAAGACCTATCCGCACGCGCTCACGGGCGCCGAGAACACCTTCGAGTTTCTGGAGCACGTCGAGGAGTACATTCACCTTGAAGTGCAGAAGCTCTATCCCGATGCCGAGCTGCCGCGCTTCGTTTGCACACACGATGGGCCAGATCGCTTCACCCTGCAGTACATCTCAACCCGCCCATTTGCGCGGCTATGCTACGGGCTGATCGAGGGATGCATTCAGCACTTCAATGAACGCATTTCAATCGAGATGCAAGATGCGGCCGCAGATGGCAGCACGCTCTTTGTTTTGACCCGGAGCGCGAGCTAAATGTCGGACGACCAAATCAAACGTCTCCAAGCGCGATTGGAACGCGAGCGCTCTGCTCGCGGCCAAGCTGAGGCATTGCTTGAAGAGAAAAGCCGCGAGTTGTACCGCGCGAATCAGGAGCTCAAGCAGATTGCGGCTGAGCTCGAATCGCGCGTTGCCGACCGCACGCAAGAGCTCGAAGAGTTGATGGATGATCTGCGCGATGCGAAGGATGCCGCGGAGCGCGCGAGCGAAATCAAGTCGAGCTTTCTCGCCAACATGAGCCACGAAATCCGCACGCCCATGAACGGTGTAATCGGGATGGCGCGCCTGCTTGAGGAGAGCGTACTCAACGAAGAGCAACGCGACATGCTCGGTGTGATTCGCAGATCCGGCAATGCACTTTTGATGATCATCAACGACATCCTCGACTTCTCGAAAATCGAGTCCGGTAAACTGGAACTCGAAGCAACCGAGCTCGATCTGCGGCAGGAGATCGAGGATTGCTTAGCGCTCTTGGCTCCGCAAGCCAATAGCAAAGGCATCAAGCTGAGCGGCGAGCTTCCCTACGATTTGCCTAAGTGCATCGTCGGCGATCCCGTGCGCGTGCGCCAAGTCGTGCTGAACCTGCTCTCCAACGCGGTGAAGTTCACCAGCGAGGGGGAAGTCCACCTGCACTTGCGGAGCGCGCGCACTTCAGGCTCAAAGCACACAACGTTTACGCTCGTCGTGCGCGACACAGGGCCGGGCATCCCGCAGGAAGTGCAAGGCAAACTCTTTAGCGCGTTCTCGCAGCAAGACTCGTCGACCACCCGGCGCTTCGGCGGAACCGGCTTGGGGCTTGCAATCTCTCGCCGCCTCGCGCGCATGATGCATGGCGACATTACGGTGGAGAGTCAAGTCGGCGAAGGGTCTGAGTTCACCTTCCGCTTTCACGCTCGCGTGCCAGATGCTGAGACCGGTCCGATCGCCAAGCCCAAGCGACGCGCCACGCAGATCCTTGAGCGTCTGCGCGAAACGCCGGCGCATGTGCTGGTCGTCGACGATCACCCCGTCAACCGTCTGCTGATGCAACGCATGTTGGACAAGCTTGGCCACTCTTATGAAGTGGCGGAGAACGGCGTGCTCGGCGCGCGCGCTGCGCTGAGCGGCGAGTTCGACGTCGTGCTGATGGACTGCCAAATGCCTGAGCTCGACGGCTACGCAGCGACTGAGTTGATCCGCCGCGACGAGCGCAATGGTGTGCGCGTGCCGATTATCGCGCTGACCGCAAATGCGATTTCTGGCGATCGCGAGCGCTGCATCGCAGCGGGCATGGACGACTACCTAAGCAAGCCAATCGCATTCGAGGAGCTTTCGAAGACGATCAATCGCTGGATGGTTTGAGGCTGCCGTGCATTGCCTTCGCTAGAAGCTGAATCCGCACCCAAAGCGAGCGCCAACACCTTCGCCGTAGTATATGCCAAGGCGAATGTAGCGGAGCTTGAAGTCGTTCCACATAAACTCGAGATCAAGATAGCCGTGGAAGGGAAAATCTTCTTCCAGGCGCATGTTGATGTCGGGCTCTGTTGCAGAGCCGCTAATGGTGGCGTCCGCTCGCACGTTGGCGCTGCGCACTCCCATCGATGCACGAAAATGCGGGACGTCGACGTATAGGCCAAGCATCATCGGCCAACGCGTCTCGACGTAGCGCGCATGTCGGTAGTCTTCGTTGCTAGAGCGATCGCGATCGAACTCCATCCGACTCTGCTCCCAGCCGATGCCCAGCGTCACGCCGACGATCGGATGGCCGATATCGAACGCCAACTGCATGCCGTATTCCATGCTCTTGCCGAGACCGATCGGGCGATTGGGATTCACCATCGGATCGTGGAAGAGTTCAAAGTCAACTTCGCCCGAGCCCAGTCCAAGATCGAAGTGCGTACGCGGAATCCCCGGCAGCATTGGCAGCGAGAAGCCAACCACCGCGCGAGCTGACTTGCGCTCCCGCTCGTAAGTGAAGAGCGGCGCATCAATCTGATGCCCGGCCTCATACACGTCACGTCGCTGAAGACTCTCGGTCTGGTTGTGCGTCTCGGCAAAGAAGCGCACGCGCGGCTTGCCGTTGTATTTGTCCAAGCTATCGCAGTAGGCCGCCGATGCACAGGCCATCGCGACGACAAGAACCAACACGGAAGTGCGAGGAAGAAAACCCATCGTAGTAATCCTCAAGGGGAGGTACGGGGCAGGGTGTGAGGAGAGTATAGCTGATCCCCTCGCAAGAGGCATCAATCGCCCGGCGAAGCTCGCACAAAATCTCCTGCACGGGAATCGGCGCTTGGGTAGAGTGAGGCATAGGGCGAGGCTCTCTAAGCTGAGTGCCATGCCCGTCAATTTGCAGGCGACCGATTTCCGAGTGCAGGAGAAGAACATGAGCGAAAAGAGCTTTGATGTAGTAGTGATCGGCGCTGGCCCCGGCGGCTATCCCGCCGCTATTCGCGCAGCGCAACTCGGCCTGAAGGTAGCTTGCGTCGAGGCGAATCACTGGGGCGGCATCTGCCTCAACTGGGGCTGCATTCCGACCAAGAGCCTGCTCAAGAACGCTGAGACCTGGAACCTGATCACCAAGCACGCGGGCGACTACGGCATCAGCGTCAAGGACGCGAAGTTCGACATGGACAAGGTGATCGAGCGCTCGCGCAAGGTCGCCAATCAGATGAACAACGGCATCCAGTTCCTGCTCAAGAAGTACAAGGTCGAGCGCATCGAAGGCTTCGGCAAGATCGAAGCGCGCGGCAAGGTCGGCGTCTACAAAGACAAGAAGATCATCGATACGCTCAGCGCCAAGCACATCATCATCGCCACCGGTGCGCGCCCTCGCGCCTTCCCGGGCATGGAGATTGATCGCGAGCGCGTCATCACTTCCAAAGAAGCAATGGTCATCAAGGAAGCGCCGAAGTCGATCACGATCGTCGGCTCGGGCGCGATTGGCGTGGAGTTCGCCTACTTCTTCAACAGCTTCGGCAGCGAAGTCAACGTGATCGAAGCGCTCGATCGCATCGTGCCGGTTGAAGATGACGACGTCTCCAAGGAGCTTGCGAAGGAGTTCAAGAAGCAGGGCATCAAGGTTCACACCGGCGCCAAGGTGAAGTCTGCCAAGAAGGAAGGCAAGGGCACGCGCGTCGTCTACGAGCAGAAGGGCAAGGAGCACACGATTGATGCTGACTACACCCTGATCGCCGTGGGCGTGACCGGCAATATCGAAGACATCGGCCTTGAGAACGTAGGCGTTGCGACGGATCGCGGCGCAATCACCGTTGACGGCTATGCGCGCACGAGCGTTGACGGCATCTATGCGGTCGGCGACGTGGCTGGCCCGCCGTGGCTCGCGCACAAAGCGACGCACGAAGCGATCACCTGCGTCGAGAAGATCGCCGGGCACGACGTGCCGATGTTCAGCAAGGACAACATTCCTGGCTGCACCTACTGCCAGCCGCAAGTGGCGAGCGTGGGCCTCACGGAACGTGCCGCCAAAGAAGCGGGCATGAAATACAAGATCGGCAAGTTCCCCTTCAAGGCGAGCGGCAAGGCGCAGGCGATTGGCGAGTCTGCTGGCTTCGTGAAGCTGATCGTGGGCGAGCAGTACGGCGAGATTATCGGCGCGCACATCATTGGTGTGGAAGCGACTGAGATGATCGGCGAGTACGTCCTGGCTCGCACGCTCGAAGCGGATGCCGAGTCGATCGTGAAGACCATCCACGCGCACCCGACGCTCAGCGAAGCGATGATGGAAGCGGCAGCGCTCACCAACGACGAGTGCGTTCACCTCTAGTCGGTGCTGGCATTCTTGCCGGTATCCGCAGTGCCTCTTGCAGTAGAACCGGCATCCGTGCCGGTTCTTTGCATTAGTAGCGGCGATGCCAACCCGCTCGCCACTTTCGAGAATCAATCACTGGCAGGAATGTTGGTTGCACTACCGGACTTGTAAAGCGCGCGGACGACGTCCTCGATGTCTGCTTCTTCAACGCTCACGTCGTGCACGTCGTAGCGCTCGAAGAGATGCTGCATCAGCTTGGGCACGGTGATCTGGCTCGCGTCGAGATCAATCACCGCGCGGGAGCCGCGCAGCTCGCGAGTGCTTGCGCCAGTGGGGAGATCCAGCGCATCGACCGCAGCGCCGAGGTCCACGGTGAGCCTGCGCTTGTCGCCGAAGCGATTGCGCAAGCTGGCCAGATCGCCGTCGTGCATCACCTTGCCATGATCGATCACGATCACGCGCTCGCAGAGCGTTTGAATGTCGTCGAGGTCGTGCGAGGTGAGCAGGATCGTCGTACGCCGCTCTTCGTTGATGCGCTTGAGCAAAGCTTGCACATCCGCTTTCGCCACGACATCAAGACCGATGCTCGGCTCATCCAAAAACAACACGCGAGGCTTGTGCAGAAGGGCAGCCGCCAATTCGCAGCGCATCTTCTGGCCGAGACTCAGCTTGCGCACGGGCGTATCGATGAAGTCGGCGAGACCGAGAATCTCGCTCAGCTCGCCAACGCCTTGCTCGCGCTCGGCCTTGCTCAATCCATACATGCGGCCGAGTAGCGAGAAGGCTTCGATCGGCGGCAAGTCCCACCAGAGCTGCGTGCGCTGTCCGAAGACCAGACCGATGCTCTTCGCGTTCTGCTTACGCGACTTGTGCGGCACCAGCCCGTTCACCAGCACCTCGCCGGAGCTCGGCACAAGAATGCCCGTGAGCATCTTGATCGTCGTCGACTTGCCCGCGCCGTTCGGCCCGATGTAGCCGACGAACGCGCCCTCATCAATCTCAAAGGACACGCCATCGACCGCGCGCACTTCACGCGTCGCAGCGCTGAAAAGATTGCGCGCAGCACCGAGCAAGCCGCGCTTGTGCTCGCTGACGCGATAGACCTTGCGCAAATCGCGCACGGAAATGACTGGTGTGCTGCTGAGGCTCATGTTGCACGCAAGCTACACGCGCTTCAGCTCCCACGCTAGACGCGCTGAGTTGCCGGCGACGCTGAAGTCTGAAGCGACCATCGCGAGTGCTGCGAAGCTCGCGGGGATCACCGCGTCTGGCGTGATCAGCGTGCCGAGGCCAGCGGCGAGCGGGATCCCGACCGCGTTGTAGATCAGCGAGACGAAAAGGTTCTGCTTGATGCCGCGCCATGTGCGACGCGAGAGATCAAGCGCCGTCACAAGCCCAGCGATTCCGCTTTGCATCAGTACGATATCGCCGGTGTCCTGCGCGACGTCCGTGCCGCCGCCGACCGCGATGCCGACGTTCGCCGCAGCGAGCGCGGGCGCATCGTTGATGCCATCGCCGACCATGCCGACGCTCAAACCCTGATCCTGCCATTCCTTGATCGCATCGAGCTTTTCGCCGGGCTTGAGCTGAGCGCGAACATCGTCAATGCCGAGTTCGCTCGCGACTGCTTTCGCCGCAGCGTTGAGATCGCCGGAGAGCAGCACCGTGAGCACGCCTTGCTTCTTCAGCGCAGCGATCACCTCGCGCGCTTCCTCGCGAATCGGATCGCGGAAAGCGAAGGCTGCGAGCACTTGCTGATCCTTGGCGAGATAGCTGATGGACGCGCCAAGCTCGGCCTCTTTCGCTGCTGCGTCGCGCAACGCATCGGTGCTGATGCCCGCCTCGCTCATCATCGCAGCGGAGCCAAGCCGCCATGCTGTGCCCGAGCTTTGCGTAAGCTTCGCGCCGCGCCCGGCTTCTTCCTGTTGCTCGCCCCTCACATCGCTGGCTGCTTTCAGCCCGCGTGATTCAAGCTCAGCCAGCAATGCGCGGCTAAGCGGATGCGTCGAGCTTGCAGCAAGCGCGCCCGCAAATTGCAGCGCTTGTTCTTCGCTCACGCCATCTGTTGTGAGCGTCGAAGCGAGCGCGGGCTCGCCGATAGTGAGCGTTCCAGTTTTGTCGAAGGCGATCAGATCGAGCTTGCCGAGCTTCTCGAGCGCTGCGCCGTTTTTGACGAGCACGCCGCGCTTGAGTCCGGCTGCCGAGCCGATCATGATCGCAGCGGGAACGGCCAAGCCCAGTGCGCAAGGGCAGGCAATCACCATCACGCCGATCACGTGCGTGAGTACGCGCGCCATGCCGACGTCGGTCAGCAAGCCCCAGTAAAGTCCGCTGGCGGCGGCGATCACAACGACCGCTGGCACGAACACGCTGCTGATCTGATCGGCGATGCGTTGGATCGGTGCGCGTTGGCTTTGCGCTTCTTCGACGAGGCGCACGATTTCGTTGACGGCGGTGTCTGCGCCGACGCGCTTGGCTCTGACGATCAGCTTGGCTTCTTGGTTGACCGCGCCTGCAATCACCTCGTCGCCAACGCTTTTTGCTACGGGCATCGACTCGCCGGTAAGCAGCGCTTCGTTGGCGGATGATTGGCCTTCCAGCACTTCGCCATCCACAGGGAAGCGCTCGCCGGGCAGCACGATCAGGTGATCGCCGGGGCGCAGCACGTCAACGCTTACCTCTTCGCTCTCGCCGTCGGCGTTCACGCGGCGCGCGCTTTGAGGCGTAAGCTCAAGCAGCGACTGCATCGCCCCCGCAGCGCTGGCGCGAGCTTTGGACTCCACCCATTTTCCAAGTCGAATGAAGCAGATCAGCAGCGTTGCAGCTTCGAAGAACTCCATCGCGTGACCGGGGAATTGCGCGGGCAGAAAAGTTGCGAGCGTCGCATAAAGATAGCCCGAGAGCACGCCGAGACTGACCAGCACATCCATGTCCGCGCGCTTGTTCTTGAGCGAGCGGATTGCGCCGCGATAGTAGGTGATCGCGCTGGTGGGCTGCAGAATCGTTGCGCAGGCAAAGACCAGCCAGGTCGCCCAGTTGGTTGCGCCGGGCGCGTGAGGTAGCAAGCCGCCCATGTGAATCACGATGACGGGCAGCGTGATGAGCGTGCTCCAGATCAGCAGTCTGAACTCGTCGCGTGCATGCTTCTTGGCGCGATCGGCAGCGCTCGTGTCGTCAGCTTCATCAATGAGTGTGTAGCCGGCATCGCTGATCGCTTGGCGGAATTGATCGCGCGATAGCTCGCCGGTGTAGGCAACGTCTGCTCTGCCAGCGGCGTGATTCACGTCGGCGCTGACCACGCCATCTAGCTTGCACAAAGTCTTGTTGACCGTCATCGCGCAGTGGCCGCAGGTCATGCCGTCGACGTTGAGGCGTTGGTGATTCAGCTTGTCTGATGTTTTCTCGTGGGTGCTTGTCGCCATGTCGTCTTCTTTCTCGTCCTCGTCCCTGGGAGTTGAACGCTTGAGACGCGCAAACTCATCGCTTCATTTATAGATCGCGAGCGTACAACTTTGGGACTCGATGAGAAATCGCGCGATGGCTATCAGCGCTTCGAGAAGTGCTCGACGAAGAAGCGCGCGAGCTTTCGCTGATGGCGCGCCCCGAAGAGTGCCGCCAGGAGCGCTACGATCACAGCCGCGAAGAGGAAGGTTTCGGCCACGCCGTCAGCCGCCCAGATCAGCGCAATGATAGCGCTGGCGACGAGAAGACCGCAGACCTGAAAAAGAATGCGGCTGGTAACGCTGTAGGTTTTCAGTCCATGCGCCTGCAATAGCGCAAGCAGCTCATCTCCACGGGGAGAGGCTGTTTGAGCGGGAGTCTCTGGACTCTGTTCCGCGTTTGAAGGCTCGTCGCGTTCGAGATCGCTCATTCTTAAAGTTTTCGAGAGTCAGAATTGAAGGTCATACTTCCCATTTTGGCTTGAATGTGGCAAAAGTACAGAACCTTAGAGGAAATGCGCCATAGGAAGGGATTTAGGTATTCGCTTCGCTGCGGGGCTCAAAGATCGCAAAGAGCTCAAATGGGCGAAGCTCGTGCCAAGAATCTGGCATTCCAAGATTCCTCTGCAATGCGCTTCTTGCGCACTGGATTGCAGATCGGTAGTGTCAGGCTTCGCAATTGCCCACAATGTGAGTTGGCGCTGCGTCTAGTGCGAGAAATTGAAGCGCTTGTTTTTGGTATCGCAAGTTTCGCCGCCCGCTACGCGCTCTTTCGCGAGCAAGGCTGAACGACACGACTCGGAGGATTGCCCTGTGCGAAAGCTGATCTTGCCGCTTCTCGTTTCCGGGTGCTGCATTCTTTCTGCCTGCCAAAGCGAGCAGCCAGTTGAATTGCGCGTCGATCAGTCACTGCGTATGGAAGCATTCCGCAAGACGATCAATGGAAATTGGTACGACGCGAAGCTGCACTGGGTCAAGTTGGTCTCGGAGTATCCAAGCTACGGCGAAGGCTGGTACAACCTGGGTGACTGCTATCTGAACTTGCGTGATCCGCAGCGCGCTCGCGACTCCTATCAGCAGTGCCTGGTGTTGGAGCCGGACAACACCAAAGCCAAGCTTCAGCTTGCTGTGGTGCACATCCAGATGCGCGACGAAGAGCGCGCCATGCGCTTGCTCAGCGAAGTGACGGAGCAGGATCCTTACTACACCTTGGGCTGGTACAACACCGCGCTGATGGAGCGTACGCTTGGCCATCCTGTGCGCGCTCGCGAAGCCATGACGCGTTTGCTGGAACTCGTCGAAGACGGCGATCCGAGCGACACACCGAACATCGGGGAGTTTTTCGAGCTGGACATTCAGCTTCACCTCGACGACAACAATGCTGACGCCGCATGGGCGCTCATGTTCGAAATGGAAGACTTCCACATTCCCTACAGCAACGCGCTCGCCAATCGCATGCCTGCACGTCCAATGCGTCCCGATCTGATCGACGACGAGTCCACCGAAGAGGGCACTGACGCCCCCGTAGACGGCGAAGCCGCGCCGATGGGTGAAGGCACTGAAGAGGGCACCGAGGGCTCTGCTGAAGACGCAGGCGAAGGCGCGACGCCCAAGCCTGACGATGAGAATAACGCCGAGCCAGCGGACACGCCGAAGCCACTCCAGCCCAAGCCTGAAGGCTCAGGCGATGGAGCAGCGACGCCTCGCACGTAGGCGCGACCTGATCTTTACTGCTAACGCGGGTTGCGATTGCAGCCCGCGTTTTTGATGAGACTGAACATGCCAGACGCATACACGCTTGAACGCATCGAGAACTGGGCATCCGACTTCTGCCACAATGATCGGATGATCGCCTTCGGCGCGGAGACAGCTGCTGTCGCGCCGCAAGTGCTGACGATGCTACTTGCCGAGGCAGTTGACGCCGGGAGCGGAAAGCTCGACGAGATCAGCGAGGCGAATCTGAAGAGCGCATTGCTCGGCTCGATCGCGAAGCTCGCACTGCCTGAGGATGCTCGGAGAGAAGTGCCTGGCCTCTGCGCTGGCTTTCTCGGCTGGCTCGAAACGGAAGGGCGACTCGGTGGGGGCAAAGTCCTCGGCGCCTTTGTCGCAGCTCTGCGCTCAGCATTTGAGTCAGAGAAACCAGGGACGAAAGCGCGCCAGTATGTGCGGCCAGCAAAGCCCGTCGGCCCGAATGACCCCTGTCCCTGCGGCAGCGGACTGAAGTATAAGAAGTGCTGCTTGAGGCGATGAAGGTGCGCTTTGGCATTTGTGGAAAGAGCGTTCATTCCAAGGTGTTGCTCTCGCTGCTTGAGCGCGGTAGATTCCGTGGTTCCTCACGCGACTCCCAAGGGAGCCAGAGGGCCAATAGTTCGCAAAAGAGATCGTGAAGGATCGACATGCTGCTTGAGATTGCTCCCATCCTGCTTGATATCGCTCCGGTACGTAGCGCGCTGACCATCGTGTTTGTCGTGCTCTGCCTGCTGATCATCGTGTTTGTGCTCTTCCGCCACTCAGATTCAAGCGGTCTCGCGGCTGCCTTTGGTGGCGGCGGCGGAGGCGGTGGTGGCGACGGTGCTTTTGGCGCCAAGAGCCATAAGGTCGTGGACAAAGTGGTAGCCTACATGTGCGGCTTCTTTGTCGTGCTTGCGCTGCTGATTGCCTTCGTCTCATCTGAGCAAACGAGCTTGGGCGAAGAACAAAGCACTGATACGCAGGAAAATAGCGGCGAGTAGTTCGCAGCTTGAACCTAGATCAAAGCAGGCGCGTACTTCCAGCCCGCTGGGAGCACGCGCTTGTCGTTGAAGGCCACCACGACAAAGTCGAAAGAGAGTTCCCGTGATTCGCAGCATGACAGGATTTGGACGCGCGTCGGTTGCGTTTGGCGATGCAACGCTGACGGTTGAGGTGAAGTCCGTCAACAATCGCCACCTCAAGCTCAGCACGCGTTTGCCCGACCAACTGCTGCCACACGAACTGCGCTTTGAGAAGCTGGTCAAGGCCAAGCTTGATCGTGGCAGCGTGAACCTGACGGTTTCGATTGGGTCTGGCAGGCCCGGTGAGCGCGCTTTCCGCATCAATCTTGAACGCGCGAAAGAATACTTCACGCAGCTCTCAAATCTCGCGCAGAGCATGCACGGCGTTGCTGCGCCAACGATGGGTGACATCGCGCGACTGCCCGGTGTTGTTGAAGATGCGGCTGGTTCGATCGATGACGACGAAGCGCTTTTGAAGAGCGCCGAAGAGGCAACCAATCTCGCGCTCGAAGCATTGCGCGTCACGCGCGAAGAAGAAGGCAAGGGCCTCGCCGAAGATCTGACTACGCGCTGCAAGCGTCTGATTGAGCTGAACGACCAAACGCAATCCCGCTCGCCGACCGTTGTGCAGCACTATCGCGAAAAGCTGCTCGCGCGCATCGAGAAGCTGCTGCAAGGCACGCAGCTTGCGCCACGCGAGGAAGACATCGCGCACGAGGTCGCGCTCTTCGCAGATCGCTGCGACATCGCCGAAGAGAATCAGCGCTTGGGTCATCACTGTAAGGCGATGGTCGAGCTGATCGAATCGAATAGCGGCGAAGCTGGCCGCCGCCTCGACTTCATCGCGCAAGAGATGCTGCGCGAAGCCAACACTACCGGCAGCAAAGCGAACGATGTTGAGATCGCCGCGATCGTGGTGGAGATGAAGTCGGAGATCGAGAAGATCAAAGAGCAAGTCCAGAACGTCGAGTAGACCCGGGAATGAGCACACTTGCAAAGCAAGTTGCGCAACGGACGGGCCGACTCGCAGGAAGCGCAGCTTCCGAGAGGCGGTGCGCGCAGCAAGCACACGCGCTTTGAGGCCACGTTATTGCTGCGATTGACAAGAGAAGAGCCCCCTCCGACTTCGACTCCTTCGGAGTCTCTGTTCAGCCGGGACCTTGGGTAACAGATTAGACCGGGACCTTGGGTAACGATTTCCTCCTATAACTTCAATCAGTACCGAATGCCACGGCGAGCTGGTGCGGTCGTTCCGTGCGGAAAGAAAAGCTCTGCCGAAGTGCTGATCACGCCAAGCGGAAGCGAGCAGAACCACACCTGCACTCGGCCATCCGACAAGGGTTCAAGGCCGACTCGCTCGCCGCGCACGCTGCCGCTGATGAAGTAGAGGCAGCCGCTCCACTTGATCTCGCCTGCCGTGCGCACGCTCCGTTGCGGCCACGTCGGCGGATACTCCGGCTCCGCTACCTTCGCTGAGTACTTGCGCGGCGAGCATTCATAGAGCGATCCCGGCGTGCGCATGCCGAGCGCTTCGTGCGGGCGAAGCTCGTTGTACTCGCGCATCCAAGCGTCGAGCTGACGCTGATGCGCTCGCATCGACTTC
>Ga0213866_10001843_pt1 | contig 15495 bp, 11 predicted proteins | sample PICome_11_FD_160079 | JGI IMG/M metagenome (GOLD analysis project Ga0213866, IMG submission 160079) | Coastal seawater microbial communities near Pivers Island, North Carolina, United States - PICO284 | ecosystem: Environmental > Aquatic > Marine > Coastal | place: USA: North Carolina...
AATGGTGCCCCTATCGACCGACTGAATGCCCGCTCGGAACACTTCGGCGATGAACGCAGCGTAGAACATGCTCAACGCCGCACCACCTCGAAGGGTCATTGAGATGTCACGGGTCTTGATGCCGAGGATGTCGGCGAGGTCGCGAGTGAACACGAAGGCGACCAGGAAGATCCAGACGATCATCGGCAGCCCGCGAATGAACTCGATGTATAGCTGAGCGATCGTATTGATCACGCGGTTTTTCGAGAGTCGACCCAGGCCGATGACTAGACCGAGCGGCATCGCCACCAGAAACGAACCTATGGTCAGATAGAGGGTGAGCCGCAACCCCGGGATGATGTTCTCCCATGCCTCGCTGTAGGCCTCATTCGACACGACCTGGAACCCCATCCAGGCAATGACGCCGATCATGATCACGAGCCACCATTCGAATCCGCGGACTCGGGTGACGCTCGAGGTCGCGGTCGCAACCGTGTCGGATGTGGTGGTGGTCATGAAGATCCCCTGGAAACGTGGAGGGGTGCGTCAGCCGCAGCCAACGCACCCCTCGATCACGGTATGTTCACCGATTGGTGACTCGAACGGTCGAGGCCGACCGGTCAGCCTTCGATGTCGTCGTAGGTGACAGTGAAGGCGTCGGTGAAGTACTTCTCGCCGAGTTCATCGAGGAAGCCGCTGTCGCGCATCTGATCGATGGCGTAGTCGACGGCCGGAATGATCTCGCTATCGAGCGGGAAGATGAAGCCCAGTGGGTCGGCCTGCAGCGGATCGTCGATCAGCTTGACGGCGTCGGCGTTCTCGCCCACGTAGCCCTGACCGGCGGCGTCGTCGATGATCACTGCGTCGACGTCGCCGTTGATCAGAGCCTGTACGGCGAGGCCGAACTGGTCGAATGCGCTCACGCGACTGTCACCACCGAGCAACTCGACAGCCAGCTCGAAGTTAGTCGTGCCGACCTGGGTGCCCACGAGAGCGTCACCCGAGATGATGTCGTCGGACGTGGTGAAGCGGTCATCGTCAAGGCCGACGATGAACTTCTGGTCCACGGTCATGTAGGCCTGCGAGTACGCGACGATCTCTTTGCGTTCGTCGGTAATCGAGATGCCGTCGGCGGCAGTGTCGAGTTCGCCCTGTGCGACTTGGTCGATCACGTCGGGCCAACCGGCGACCACGAACTCGGCCTCGCAGTTGATGATGTTGCAGATCTCGCGCCAGGCGTCGTAGTCCCAGCCTTCACCTTCGGTGCCTCCGACCGGCACATAGTTGAACGGCAGATAGGCGTTCTCGACGCCGACCGTGACGGTCGCGCCGTTGAGATCGTTCTGCGTCGCTGGCCCGTCGTCGGCCTTGTCGTCGCTGCCGCAGGCAGCGGCAAGCAGGCCCGTTGCGGCTACTACGGCGGCCGCCCGCAGGATGTTGCGGTTCTTGGTCATGGTTGTCTCCTCAATGATGTTCACGACCCCCGGAGGGGGCGTAAGAAAGTTACCTGTCCCAGCGGGTTGCCGCAGGCCTATAGCCGATCCTCGCACAGAGGTTTTTAGAAAGAAGTGCCGTCACTTGTTGTCAGTCAGCCTGTCGCAACCCGGTGAGGTCAGATGTCGGCGGTAGTGTCTCGGCGGTGGCGCTGGAGATCGTCTGCCCACGGTGCGAGACCGACGATGAGTTGCGGGGAGACACCCTTGACAATGGCACGATTCGGCTGACCTGTGACGGCTGTTGCGTCACGTGGGATCGCGATCCCCGCCCGAAGTGCCCGATTTGCGGCAGCGATGATCTTTATCATCGCCCCCAGGTGATCCTCGAGAAGTCCCGCGGAACCCAGATGTCGGTTCAAGGAATCCACGTGGAGTATGGCTGCTGGGAGTGTGACCCGCCCGACGTGAAAGTCCGCGGCGGACGAGATCGTCACCTGCCTGATCGTCTCGACGGCAGCCAGTGAGCGCTGGCCGTCTCGTCGGTGCGCTTGGTACGGCGGGCCAGAAGGGACTGAACCGGCTGGACGCTGCTGAGCCGGTTAGCGTTATCGAAATGCTGGATTCGACAATCTCTCGGCTCGAACGGGCCGCCGATTCGGGAACCGGGGTGCGCTTCGTCGGCAACTCGGTAATGCCCCAGGGTGAGCCGGTCTACGTAGGTTGGAACCAGATTCATGACGAATCCCGCGCCGTCGGTGCTGCGCTGCAGGCGCGAGGCCTTGTGCCCGGCGATCACGTCGCGGTGCTCGGTCCGACCAGCCGTGAGCTCATCACGATCGTTCGCGGGTGTTGGATGGCAGGTCTCGCGTCGATGGTGCTGCCGCTTCCGATGCGGATGGGTTCGCTTGACGCGTTTATCGAGTCGACCCGGGCGCGTATTCGCCACGGTGATGCAAAGCTCGTCCTGATAGATCCCTTGCTCGCCGACTTCTATGAGGCCGCCGAGGGTGACCCGCCGATCGTTCCGATGGGCGAGATCATGCCAGGTGCTACCAACGTGCCGGCGAGCGACGCACTCGAACTCCCACCGCACGACCCGGAGCGACTGGTGATCCTTCAGTACTCGTCGGGTTCTACCGGCGAGCCGAAGGGCGTCATGATCCCCGACCGTGTGCTGTCGGCCAACATCGACGCTGCGTGCACCGCCGCCGAACTCGGCGAAGAAGTGATGGTGTCGTGGCTGCCGCTGTACCACGACATGGGGCTCGTCGGTTTCCTATCGATCCCGATGACCAAGGGCGTCGAGCTCGTTCAGGCCGCGCCACAGGACTTCCTCGGTCACCCGGGTAACTGGATGCGCTGGATTTCGGACTACCGCGGGACCGCCACTGCCGGACCGAACTTCTCATGGGTGCTCGCCACGCGGGCGCTTAAGCGCATGAAGGACCTCGACCTAAGGAGCCTAAGTCTCGCACTGTCGGGTGCCGAACCAGTCGATCCGACGGCGGTCGATGCGTTCGTGAAGGCCGCCGGTCGGTTCGGATTTCAGCAGGGAGGCATCTTTCCGGCGTTCGGCATGGCGGAGGTCGCCATCGCGGGCTCATTCCCGAAGCGTCACGCCGGGCTGCAAGTCGACGTCGTCGACCGTGAGGTACTTGAGGTGCAGCGCGTCGCAAAGCCGGTCGAGGTCGCCGATCCGGCCGACCTCCCGATCTCCGTGCGCGCTCTGCCCAAGTTGGGGGCGCCGGTGCCTGGTCTCGAGATGAAGGTGATCGACCCGAACACGCGCGATGAGGTTCCCGAGCGTCACGTGGGTGAGTTGTTGATCCGCGGAACTTCGGTCACGCCTGGCTACTACAAACGGCCTGACGCTACGGCTGCTCTCTTCGACGAGGAGTGGTTATGCACCGGCGACCTCGCCTACATGCTCGACGGCCAGCTCATCCTGTGCGGGCGGATCAAAGACGTCATCATCGTCGGCGGCCGCAACGTGTTTCCCGAAGACATTGAGCGTGCCGTCGGCCCGCTCGACGGGGTGCGTGCCGGCAATGTCATTGCATTTGGCATGGAGGGATACAAGGGTAAGGAGTCGGTCGTGGTGGTCGCCGAAGTCAGGCTGACCGAGACTTCGGGAGATCTCAATGCGATACGAGGTGACATCCACGAGCGCACACTTGAGGTGTGCGGTCTGCCGCCACGTGACGTCATGCTCGTCACGCCGGGCACGCTCCCAAAGACCAGCAGCGGCAAGCTCCAGCGCTCGAAATGTCGCGAGGAGTACCTCGCCGAAGAGCTCTCACTAGCCGACTGACCCCAGCGCTGTACCCCGTCAAAACGATCCGGCGCCGTGCGTGCTTGGCCGCAACCCGCCGGCAGATCGACGCATCAAAATCAGCGTCATTGACACAAACATCAATGCGCCGCAGGTTGCCGCGACGACACCTGGGGTCGTCGATAACGACGAAGAGGTCGAGCGCGCGCACCGTCGGCGTCACTGCTGCAGCCAACCTGGTCAAGCTTACGGCGAGCGAAAAGGGCAGGTCGATCGTCTTGCGGCCTCGTCGGCTGAAATGAGTTGCAAGCGCAGTCACCCGCTGAGTGGCGGTGCGTCCGCGGAGAGTGAACGACTCGGGCTAACCCGGCGCATTGTGGCCGCGGTAAGCCCAGATGTTTGTGTTGCCTCTCACGTATGGTTATGGTCGGAGTGCCGGGGACAACGACCCTGCGCGTGAACCTGAACCAGGGGAGAAACCACATGGTTAATTGGAAGAGACTCGACTGGGTCCGTCGTCAGACGAAGAGCCCGATCCAGGTAGATGTCATCGATTCGTACATCGCCGGCAAAATTCGCCGCCGTGACTTCCTGCGCCGCGGCACGATTGTCGGTCTGTCAGTCCCGATGATGGGCGCCGTCATCGCCGCCTGCGGCTCCGACAGCGACGACGCCGAGGAGACGCCTGCCGAGGAGACACCTGCCGAGGAGACACCTGCCGAGGAGCCAGCCGCAGCCGGTGGCGAGATCATCGTCGGGATCCAGCAGGGCGACGCCAACTCAGGTCTCGATCCCGTGAATATGCTCGACCTCGGGACGTACTCCGTTCTGTCGCAGGCATTCGAATACCTCGTCGGCCTCGGCAGCGACGGCAACATCGCCGCCACCGGCCTTGCGTCCGATTGGGCGCCCAACGCCGACGGATCGTCGTGGACCTTCAACTTGCGCGAAGGCGTCGAGTGGTCAGGTGGCGAGGGCCTTTTCACCGCTGCCGACGCTGCTGCGACCATCGAACGCATGGTCGAGGTTGGAGCGGGCCTCGCTGGCGTGGTCGAGTCGGGCGGCGCCGTGGCCGTCGACGACACCACCCTCCGCGTTGACCTGCCGTCGCCAAATGGGAACCTGCCAGTGCTTCTGTCGCTTTTCAACCCGCAGTCTCTGGTCACACCAGCCGACTACGCCAGCGGAACGAAGCTCGATGAGCGCACTACCGGCACCGGGGCATGGATTCTTGACTCCTTTGACCCGTCGGCCTTCCGAGCGACCTTCTCCCCCAACCCAAATTGGTGGGGTGGGTCGGTCAACCTCGACTCGGTCGTCATGCAGGGCTTCGACTCGGGTGGCACCAAGGTGGCGGCCATGGCTGCGGGCGAGATCGACGTCATCCAAGACTTCTCGGTCGCCGACGGCGCCAATCTGCTCGATGATCCAAACATCACCGTGCTGCGTCCGCCGGCCGCCAATCACCGTCAGCTGTGGTTTAACACCCAGCTGCCCGAAGGTGGGCCGTTCACGGACGCTCGAGTCCGGCAAGCCGTCTGTTACGCCATCGATAGGCAGAGCATCGTCGACACCATCTACGAGGGTGAGGGTGTCATCGGCAACGACCACCCGGTGTTCGAGACGCTCCCGTTCTTCGACGCGACCCAGGAGCAGCGTCCGTACGACCCGGAGATGGCTCGTCAGCTGATGTCCGACGCCGGCTACCCCGACGGACTCGACGATGTTCTCCAGGTGGGCGACATCGGCGAGGTGCCGCAGCTCGCTGCGATCGTGCAGCGCAATCTGGCAGCGATCGGTATCAATGTCGATGTCAGTGTCACCCCGAACTCAGACTTTTATGGAGAGTTCTGGTGCACCGGAGCCAGCTACGGCACCCAGCCCGAAACGTCCGGCCCGGGGCGTCCGTGTGGGGCCTCGGCCCCGATCGGCATCGTCGACTACGGCCACCGCCCCACGCCCGACATCTACTTCGGTCGTGCGCTCGCCACCGACGGCGACTGGAACTCCTCAAACTATGCGTCAGCCGATTTCGACCGCATGTTCGGGGACTACCAGGCTGCAGTCGATGTCGAAGGTCAGAAGACTGCGATCGGCGAGATCCAGCGTTTGCTCCACGAGGACGCGCCAGCCTGCTACCACAGCTTCTACAACTACATCTCGGGCCACTCGACGTCGGTATCCGGAGTGCAGACCACGGCGCTGGGCCACGTGCAGCTCCAGAAGGCCACCAAGGCCTGACCCGAACGGCCTGATCCGACACTTCAGCCCCGGCTGACAGCTGTGGGTGCCGGGGGCTCTTTCAGTCCTCGGCACCCTCCGACACGCCACTTCGAGGGGATGTGAGACGTGGCACGATTTATCCTTCGGCGCCTTGGTTTAGCCCTGATCACCCTGGCGATCATCTTGGTGATTATCACCCTGATCCCGAACATCGCTCCGGGCGACCCCGCCCGAAAAATCGCAGGCGGCACGGCATCCCCCGAGCGTCTCATCGAGGTCACCGAGTCGTTGGGACTACGCGACTCCATCGCGACCCAACTCGCCAACCTGGCGACGTCTGTGCTGACCCTGGACTTCGGCGAATCGTTTTCGGTAGCTGCTGGCGAGCCCGTCATGAGCCTGGTGTGGACCGCCCTCGGCAACTCTGCAAAGCTGGTTTTCCTCTCGTTGCTTGTGATGGTGCCGATTTCGGTGCTCGGTGGGCTTGTTGCCGCGTATCGCAAAGACACCTGGGTCGACCGCACCATCGTCAACACCGGCCTAGCCTTCTCGGCGATTCCCGACTTCGTCGCCGGTGTGTTCCTTCTCGCCTTCGTGGCGATCCCCTTTGACTTCTTCAAGGTGCAGGCTGCGGCGCCGCCGGGATCGAGCATCTTGGTCCAGGCACAGCATCTCGTCCTCCCAGTGATCGCGGTGCTGCTGGTGTACTTCGGCTACATCGCTCGCGTGACCAGAGCAGGCACCATTGCGGCACTCGACTCCGATTACGCCCGCACGGCGTTTATGCGTGGTCTGTCCACCCGCGACGTGTTCCGCAAGCACATCGCCCGCAACGCACTTCAGCCGACGGTCGCAGTGCTCGGCACGCAACTTGGATACCTGTTTGGCGGCATGGTCGCGCTTGAGATTGTGTTTCAGTACCAAGGCATTGGCAGTCTCATCATTCGAGCGGTCGACCGCGCCGACTACCCGGTGCTTCGCGCCGGCGTGCTCGCCGTGGCCATCATTTACATGATTGCCACTCTTGTAGCCGACCTGATCATCGCCTGGATGAACCCGAGAGCACGCGAGGCGCTGGGGGAGGGGTCATGACTACCGTCGACGACACGGCCGGAGCGCCGGCGCACGAGCCCGATCCCAGCGTCGACGACGAGTCAGTCCAATCGGCAACGCTGAAGCAGGTCCGCAAAGAACAGCGCAGAGTGCTGTTCCGGAGTCCTGGCTTCATCGTCGGGTTGCTCATCGTCGGGTTTTGGGTGCTTGCGGCTGTCTGGCCGTCGCTGCTCAGCTCAATCGGGCCTGACACCTTCTACGTCTCGGAGGCCGGAGCCCGCGTGAGCCCCACGGGCGATGCGTGGTTCGGAACCGACTCGACGGGCGCCGACGTATACGCACGCGTTATCTATGGCGCGCGTCCGATCCTCATCGTGGCACCCATCGCCACCGGCCTGGCAGTCATCGTTGGCACCCTGCTCGGTCTCGTAATGGGCTACTACCGCGGCTGGGTCGACGAGGTCTTCAGTCGGATCGTTGAGGCGATCCTCTCGATTCCCGTGATCCTCATGGGCATCCTGATCGTGTTCACGTTCGGCCAGAGCCGGCCGGTCATTATCGGCACGATCGCTGTGCTGTTCGTGCCGCCGATTGCGCGAACGATCCGGTCAGCGGCCATCTCCGAGGCGCAGCTCGATTACGTCACCTCGGCAAAAATGCGTGGTGAGTCGGGCTTGTTCATTGTGTCTCGTGAGATTCTGCCCAACGTCACCGGGCTGGTCACCGTCGAACTCACCGTGCGCCTCGGCTATGCCGTGTTCACGTACGCAACGTTGGCCTTCCTCGGCTTGGTCGGTGGCAACATCACCGACGCAGACTGGGGTGTTGATGTGTCGCAAAACTACGAATTCATCGTACGCGACGTGTGGTGGCCCTCAATCTTCCCCGCCGCAGCCATCGCCACCCTGGTGATTGGCGCCAATCTCATTGCCGACTCGATCGATAAGGCACTCAAGTCATGAGCATCGACGAATTCATCAGCCCCGAGGTCGGGTCTGAGCTGTCGACGGCGGCGCTCGCCGTCGACGATCTCCACCTGTCGTACATCGTGCGCGGCACGGCCCGAGAAGTGCTTCGCGGCGTGTCGTTCGAAGTTCGACCAGGCGAGGCATATGGCCTCGTTGGTGAGTCGGGCTGCGGCAAATCAACTACGGCGTACGCTGCGCTCCGGTACTTGCCCTCGAACGGCCGCATCGATTCGGGGCGCGTCACGTCGTCGGGGCAAGAACTCACGGCCATGAGCACTCGCGAGCTCCGCCGGTTTCGGGCCAACAAGGCGTCGATGGTGTTTCAAGATCCGGTCCAAGCCGTCAACCCGGTGTTGAAGATCGGACGTCAATTAGCGGAATCTTTCGAGGTGATGGGCCAGTCAAAAGACGAAGCCAGCGTCTCAGCCCTGAAGGCGCTCGAGCGGGTCCACATCGCCTCACCTGAGAGCGTGATGGAGCGCTACCCACATCAACTGTCAGGGGGCATGCTCCAGCGCGTGGTCATCGCGATGGCGCTTGCCTGCGACCCCACACTCTTGGTGCTCGACGAACCGACTACCGGCCTCGACGCAACAGTCGAGGCCGAGGTGCTCGAACTTGTTCGTGAGCTTCGGTCCGAACTCAATTCGGCAATCCTCCTTATCGCTCATAACCTCGGCGTGATTCGCACGATGTGCGACCGCGTCGGCGTCATGTACGCCGGACGTGTGGTCGAGGAGGGCACGGTTGAGGAGGTGTTCGATAACCCGAGCCATCCGTACACCGTCGGTCTCCTCAACTCAATCCCGCGTCACGGTCTCCGCAAGGACGAACGGGAACTGTTCGCTATTCCGGGCAATTTGCCGCAGATCGGCGAGTCGCTTCCAACCTGTGTGTACGTCGATCGGTGCGCAATCGCCTCCGAGGTCTGCCGCACGGAGGCACCGCCGATCGTTGATCGGAGCGATCAACATTGGACCCGCTGTCATCACCCCGACCGCATCAGCGAAGTTCCCGAGCCAGACGAGATCAGCACCACCGTCAGGGCTGGGACCGAAGAGGTCATCGGTGTGCACGGAGTGTCGAAGACCTTTCGTCAACGGGGCCAAGAAATACCGGCGCTAGTGAGTGTCGACCTCGGCTTTGCCGAGGGCGAGACGCTCGGACTCGTTGGCGAGTCCGGGTCGGGAAAATCGACGCTGGCCAAGACCATGCTCGGCGTACACGAGCCCGATGAGGGCGGTGCCATTACCCTGCGCGGACGCAAGATGAAGGGGAAGGCCACCGAGCGCGTCGAGGAGTCGATCCGCTCGATCCAAATGGTCTTTCAGAATCCCGATTCTGCGCTCAATCGCGCCTGGACGGTCCGTCGGATTCTCGTGCGCACCATCACGAAGCTCACCGGCATGAAAGGAAGCGAGGCCGAGCGGCGCGCCGTTGAGGTGGCCACGGCGATGCGGCTGTCGGAGCGTCATCTTGACATGCGCCCACGCCAGCTGTCGGGCGGGTTGAAGCAGCGCGTGGCAATTGCCCGCGCCTTTGCTGGCGATCCCAACGTGGTGGTGTGTGACGAGCCGACGTCGGCGCTTGACGTGTCGGTGCAGGCGGCAATTCTTAACCTACTCGCCAGCCTGCAGCGCGACGATCGCACCAGCTATCTGTTCATCAGCCATGACATCGGCGTGGTGCGATACCTCGCTGACCGAATCGCGGTGATGTACGTGGGGCGAATTATGGAGCTCGGGTCGACCGACGCCATCTTCGAGGGCCCAAACCATCCATACACCGAGGCCTTGCTGTCGGCCGTGCCGTCAGTCGATGGTGAGGCCGAGAACCGGATCCCGCTCACTGGGGAGATCCCGTCGCCCGCCGACCCGCCGTCGGGTTGCGTGTTCCACACCCGGTGCCACCGTTTCGTGGAGGGCCTCTGCGATCTGACCGAACCTGAGGTGCGCGAGCTCTCACCGGGACACTCGATTAAATGTCACCTCACGGTCGAACAGCTGTCGGTCCCCGTCACGATTTCGTAGGTGTCAGACACCGATATGCCACTCGACGCCGCTCGGGGTATCTCGGACCTCAATTCCAGCGGCGGTAAGGCCGTCCCGCAGGGCGTCGGACACGGCGAACGCCTTTTGCTCGCGTGCGACACGGCGGGCGTCGAGGGCGGCTTGAACGACGGGGCCGAGCACATCGCGTTCTTCGCGGAGCCCGTTGGTTGCGGCATCGCCAAGCTTCACGATCATCGAACGCAGCGAACGTCGTGCCTGATCCATGTCGCCGGACTGCAGGGTATCGGCGGACCACTCTTCGATCGTAGCGACGAGCGTGAGAATGGCGCCGACAGCCCCGGCAGCGTCGCGTGCGTCGATCGCGCGAACAAAGTCGGCCTCAAGGTCCCTCGTGCGGGCAGCAAGCGATGTGTCGTCGGCGGTGGCATCTGCGTCGGTCGTTGACGTCGGCAGAGCCGCCGGAGCAGTCACCGTGGTCGATGAGTTGGTCTCGCTGGCTCCGCCGGAGCGAAGCAGGTCGAGCCCCACGGTACGGCCGCTTTCGACGTTGATCGAGTCGCCGTTGCGGCGCAGTGTGAGACCGCCTTTACCGACGACCTCGGCAGAGTCGGCGTCGAGATCGATAATGACACCGGTGTGCTCGTCGACACCAAGCACGAACGCGTCGTCGGGTAGCGATGGCTCGAGCATGGTAAGTCGACGCTCGCCGAGGTAACAGAAGCGGGTGTCGTGGTTACCGCCTTCGGTGTTGTCATAGTGGGGAATAACCGCCGCCTTGACGCCGAACTCGGCCAGCAGATTGAGGCCTTGCTCCCACCAGGGGTCCATTCCGACCTTATAGATCTCGTACACGGGCACCGTTGCAACCCCCAGTGTGAGCGCAGCTGCCGACGAGAAGACAAGTGCACCGCCGGGCCCGGCGGGGCGGAGCTTCTCGCGTAACACGTCGGGGAGGTCGCTGCGCTGCCACTGATTGAGAGCGAACGTTGGGCTGCCCGGCCCGGCGAAGACCCACGATGCGTCGCGCACGCGGCTGATTGCCGACTGGATTGATGCCACATCGCCGGTGTCGGTTCGTGCCAGGCCGGCGACAGCAACATCACGACTTACCGAATCGGCGAAGTACTTCGTCGTCTGCTGGGCAAGGAGCGGCGCGTTTTCCTGGAACCCGAATGGGGTGTCGAGCATGATTGCTGGGACGGTGGTTCCGGTGCCGGCCAGGCGTTCAAAGACCTGGCGGTGGGGCGCCTTCATCGTCGGGGCAGTTTCGCCCGACCCCATGATGACCAGAAGTCGGGGCAGGTCAGCGAGTGGTGGAGGGAAGGAAGTCATGCGGTGATGCAGGATGCCGTCAGCAGTCGTAAAAGAAGGGATCAGTCACCGTCTTCTCGAGAAGGTTGGCGATGAGCCCGGGGTGTTGAGCGTGAACATCGTGGTGAGCAGGTCGGAACCATTCAACCCGGCCGCAGGTGAGCGCCTCGATTGCGTTGTCGACGGCGACCTGCTTGGTTGACGACCAGCCGGCGCCTCCGCCCGCATGGGAGTTGTCTGCGGCGATGAGCAGAGCCGGCACTTGAAGCTGAGAAAAGCGACTGGCGGGGCGGTGTTCCCACAGGCCTCGTAGCACCTTGAGATGACGTTCGAAGGTGAGCCACGGCGCAATCGTGCCGTCGGCGCGCACCTCGAAGTTGGCCATCGTGCCAGCGCGGCCCTCGGCCGGCCAGTCGGAGGCCGACTGGTTGATCCACTCCTGCATTCTGTCGAGAGGAGTACCCACGAGCTGCGGTGGGGCGAGAACCTCGGCGCAGTCGTCCCAGTTCGGGAACTGGCTTTGCAGGTCGATGAAGCCGCCATCGACACATACGATCTGGCTGACCGCTTCAGGGTAGCGGTAGCCAAGTTCGAGGACGACGTTGGCGCCCCACGACTGCCCACCGACCGATGGTGGTTCGTCGAAGCCAAGCGCGTCGATCAGCAGAGCGAGGTCATCAGCGCAGGTTGGCACGTCGTACGGACCGTCCGGTTTCGAGGAGCGGCCATGGCCTCGCTGGTCGACAGTCACGACGTACTGGCCCCGCTCGGCGAGCCTGCGTGCAACGCCATCCCATAGCCGCGCGTTCGAGGCGAGTCCATGGGTGAGAATCCACGGCTGTGCGTCGTCGGCAGCCGTAGCGGGTTCCCAGCGCAAGACGTATAGCTCAACGCCAGAGCTGAGGGGGATGTGCTCGTCGACAGGACTGCTCATGCAACGACCCGCTCGTTGGCGATTCGGTCGAGGAGCTCAAGAAGCAGGACTGACTCGTCAGCTGGACGCAGCCAGGTTTCGAGGCCGCGCACGGCACGGCCGAAAGCCTCGACCATCGCCTGGTAGGGATCGCCTCCCTCTCCGGACACGGTGCGGTTGCGGCCGTTGCCGATGTGGTGTTCAAGGGCATCGACGCCCCCGGTGAATGCATCAGTCGAGACGGTGAGTGAACCCGTGGCGCCCGTTGCCGTCAGCCGCTGTTCCTCGTCGTCGATGAACGAGCACACGATGCGTGCCTGCTGTCCATCGAACCAGGTGAGGGTGGCATCGGTGCGGGCATCAACCGGCGCGCCGAGCCCAGCGCGGGAATCATCGATGCGGTCGTGGATCTCGACGCGTTCGACGTCGGTCCCCCACAGGGCGACCGGAAGCCCGAGGGTGTAGATGCCGACGTCGAGAAGAGCACCACCGCCTTGCTGCGGGTTCCAGCGGTAGTTGCAGTCATGCTCCGGTCCGATCGTGAACGTGAAACGGGCATCGATCTGATCGATGTTGCCGATCACCCCAGTGGTGATGTCATCGAGCACGCGCTGCCACCGAGGGCCGAATGGGGTCATCCATGCCTCGGCAAGAATGACCCCGCGCTCACGACAGGCGTTGGCCATACGCCGCCCAGCGGCCGCCGTTGGCGCAAGCGGCTTCTCGCACAGCACGTGCTTACCCGCAAGCGCCGCCTTGATGGTCCACTCCTCATGGAGCCCGTTGGAAAGTGGGAGATAGACGGCTTCGACATCGGGGTGCGCGAGCACGTCGTCGTAGCCGTCGACCTGGCGGCCACCCCAGCGAGGGTCAATCGTGCCCGATTGGGAGGCGATTGCTGCGAGGTGAGCTCCGTCAGCTGCGTCGATGGCGGGGAGCACAGCCTCGCGAGCGATGAAGGCAGCGCCGCCGAGCACGCCGATGCCGACGCTGACGGGCGGTGTGAACTCGATCGGGTGCTCAGCGTTCATGAGTGCCTGTCTATGACTCAAGGCAGTTCGATGAGGGCGCCACCCTCACCGCCGGAACGGTGAGCAGCTTCGAGCACCGAGACGACCTCGCGTGACTGCTCAGGTTTCACCGCCAGCTCTTCGCCGAGGAGCAGGTGGTTTGCCAAGTTGCGGTGGAATCCCCATCCCGGGTTCGGTGCCGGCGCGACCCGTGATTGGACCAGACCGTGATCGCCGTCGTAACGAGCCACGGTGAGGTCTACAGGTCGTTCAGCATGATGCGACACCGCAGCGCGGAAGCCTCGGCCGGGGACCACATCATCTTGGCGGACCGGTTCGTAGTGGCCTTCGAGTGTGCCGGCGGTGCCTTCGATATGGAACTTTGGGCGGCGGATGGCACAGATATCGCTCTGTCGGAACGTGGCTTCGCGCCCGTCGGCCCACTGCATCCACACCGAGAGCTGGTCAACGTTGGTTGTGTCGTGCCAAACGCGGGTGTGGGTTGAGCACAGCACCCTCGCAGGAGCTGAACCGTACGCCTGGATGATCCAGTCGATGTGGTGCGAGCCCCAGTCGTAGACAGCCCCCCCCGACACCGACTCCTCGGAATGCCAGGCCCGGCAGGGGTGTTCGAAGCCGCCGACGAACGTCTCAATGTTGAAGACCTCGCCGAGATCGCCACGGCCAACGAGGCGGCGGATGGCGAGCCAGTCGGTATCCCAGCGGCGGCTCTGGTGCACGGTGACGGTTCGATCAACCTTGCGCGCCGTTTCGATGAGCATGTTGGCGTCAGCAACGGTGAGGCACATGGGCTTCTCAACGACGACGTGCTTGCCAGCCCGAAGGAGCTGGACGGCGATCTCGGCGTGGAGGACCGGGGGTGTGGCGATGATCGCGACATCTACGCCGGGGTCGGCGGCTAGCGATTCGGCCGAATCGTGGGGACGCAGATCGGGGAAGTCGTTGCGGGCCGCATCAAGGCGAGCTGATACCGAGTCGGCTGCGGCCACGAGGGCGAGGCCGCTGGTCTCAGTGGTGGCGAGGCCGTGGAGGTAGCCCATACCGCCGAAGGGTCCATAGCCGACGACGGCAACGCCGAGGGTTGTGGAGGGCACCGCGAAATCGGGGCGGAGCAAGCGCCGAACGTACTGGCTGAGTGTGGCGTGCTCGACGAGCGCTACCGGGTCGGAGACGCCGACGGTGAGAACGACACCTTTCCCGACTCGCCGCAACGTCATAGTCGGGTGGTGGTGGAACTGCACGCTGGTCGTCGCAGCGACCGCAACGTCATCGGAGCGGACCTCTAACGTGCGTAGACCTGATGTGATCGGCACCTCGTCGTCGAGGCGGACCGCCTCGGGTCGGTTGGCCAGCGTGACAAACCACTCCGTCCGCGGCAGCACGTCAGCCACTTCGACCCCGCAGAGCTCCGCAGCGTTGGTGTCGCCTGGTTCCGCAAACACCAGAACGGCGCCGCCCAGTTCTGCGTGGTGGCGGAGGGAAGTGAGATCGTCGGCGGTGAGGTGGCAGAGAGAGACGCGCACGTCGACGCCTAGGTCGGTTCCGGCGCCAATCGACGCCGTGGAGAGAACGTATTCGAGATCGGCAACGTCGGTCATGGGAACACCATTTCGTGATATAAAAAAAGCGGTTGAGCTGGTGTTATCCCAGGTCGTAATCCCACCGTAGCGGCCGCTGTGCGACCGAGGGGGGCTTAGGTCGAAACCGTATCCATCGTGCATGGCGGTGCATGCAAGAATCCATGGATGCTGTACCGCTTCGACCAGCTCGATGTGTTTGCCTCCCGCCCGTTCACAGGCAATCCGCTGGCTGTGGTGCACGGCGCTGAGGGGCTCTCGACCGACGACATGCATCAACTCACCGCGTGGTTCGACTTGTCGGAGACGACCTTTCTACTCCCGCCCACCCAGCCAGGTGCCGACTACCAAGTCCGCATTTTCACGCCAGGCCGCGAGCTGCCGTTCGCTGGCCATCCGACGCTCGGCGCGGCGGCCGCATGGCTCGCCTCCGATGGTGCGCCCGTCGATGACGAGGTGATCGTCCAGCAGTGCGGGGCCGGCCTGGTGCCGATCAGGCGCACGGGGGATCAGCTTGCATTCGCTGCACCTCCGATGGCACGATTCGGGCCGGTCGAGGACGAGCTGCTCGACGAAAGGTTGGAACAGCTATCCCTCGATCGTTCCGATGTCGTGGCGTCGTCGTGGATCGACAACGGACCTGGCTGGATGGGCATCCTGCTCGAGTCGGCGGAAGCCGCGCTTGCCGTCGGGTTGCCCGGTGGTCGCCTCCCAGGGTTC
>Ga0213866_10001844_pt1 | contig 15494 bp, 9 predicted proteins | sample PICome_11_FD_160079 | JGI IMG/M metagenome (GOLD analysis project Ga0213866, IMG submission 160079) | Coastal seawater microbial communities near Pivers Island, North Carolina, United States - PICO284 | ecosystem: Environmental > Aquatic > Marine > Coastal | place: USA: North Carolina...
CAATCCGCAGCACAATCAACTTCTGCTCCACAGAATATTATTGATAGAAAACAAGGAAGAAATTTAGCAATAGCTGGTGCTGTTATTGGTCTTGTACTGGGAGGGCCATTAGCGGCAGCAGCTCTTGCTTTTGGTGGAGCAAAAATTGGCAGCATGATTAGGAATGCTGATATTGCTAAGCAGCAACGGCAGCAACAACATATAATTCCACCACCTCCTACAACAGGACAATCTCAACAGCAAGGACAGCAGCAACAACAGCAACAACAACAACAGCAACAGCAACAACAACAGCAACAACAACAGCAACAACAACAACAGCAACAACAACAACAACAACAGCAACAACAACAACAACAACAGCAACAACAACAACAACAACAACAGCAACAGCAGCAACAACAACAGCAGCAAACAAATACAAAGAACAAAGTTTCTGCGAATAGCCAAAAAGATAATGATGATATCAAGGCAGAAATATTGACTAAGCCATCTAGCGAGAAAGTAACAAACTTTCTTAGCAATGATCCTAATGCTGCCGCTATTGTTCTAAGTGAGGTGTTCCCAAATAAGGAAGACCTCGAACGCGCTTTAGAACAAACAAACGTAGCTGATAATATTAAAGATCATTTGAAACAAGAGGCTAGTAAACAACAAGGGCAACAAAGTCAGCAAGGTAATGATAAGAGTGCTAATGAGCCAAAACATGAAGAAAGTAAAGTTAGTGGGTCGAAACATACTACCAAGAAATATCATGATCAAAAAACAGGGGAACAAATAGGCCAAAGTCGTAATAATGCTGGATTTCAAAAAGAGTTGGAAGAATCGGCTAAAAAAGGGGCTAATGAGTCAAAACATGAAGAAAGTAAAGTTAGTGAGTCGAAACATACTACCAAGAAATATCACGATCAAAAAACAGGGGAACAAATAGGTCAAAGTCGTAATAATGCTGGATTTCAAAAAGAGTTAGAAGAATCGGCTAAAAAACAAGAAAAAAGTGGCTCAAAGCAAGGTATCACTCAAAAAGCAAAATCACCTGGAGAAGCCTCCAAAACAGCAGAACAAGCAAATAACAGTAAAAAAGAGGCGACACAAATTGCTAAAAAAACTGGTATGAAAGAACAAACAGGCACTGGTTCAAAAGGCATGGCAGCAGCACAAACTGCTCCTTCAACTGGACGTGGTTAATTTTAATATTTTAATTTCTATGAAAAAATATAATATGAACAAGTTGTTAATTCTTAGTAATGATAATTTTATGGCACTTCCTGAAAATTTTTATCAACAAGATAAGTGGTTATCTAGCTTGTTAACTTTTTATTCTAATAAAGACTCAATGCCATCAAGAGACGTTTTAGAAAACCCGTTATATGATATTACAGACAATATCCAAACAATGTGTCTTTGTTATGCCAATTTTCCGCAGGATTTAATTAACTTTCTGGAGGTCATAAGCAATCCACTGATAAATGATGAACGTTTTACTAATGATATAATTAATAAAATACGTTTAGGATATGAGGAAACAGGTGAAGAAGGATATATTGAAATGGCAGAGTCTCTTCAATTTTTGAGGGGAATATTCAAAAAGGATGATAAACTCGTTCGTATAAAATATTCTAAAATTATTGAAGAAAATAATATCCTACTCGAACATTTTATAAACTCTATATCTACTATTGTCAGGACTCACACCATACAAGTAGTTAAAGAAATACAAAAAGCAACCTCGTAGAATATCACTATCTTGCCTCGTATATAATATTCTTTCAGTTTATAAATTTGCAAGAATATTCAAATAACTCCCCTTACTTAGTACGTTAAGAACTAAGAGGCGTGAAGAAGTAGCTATTTATAATAAATACTTCTCACAAATCAAATTTGAAATACAGTCGGCAGTTTGAATTCATTGTTTGTTATTAGATATTTTATTACGAATTAAAGCTCTAAAATAAAACAATTTCTTTAACACCAAAAGTATTTAATTACACTCCTTTAAAGGCTTTTAGATACACTGAATATAACCCTTGCATCGCATCCATCTGCACAATCAGTTTTATTTATATCGGTATCAATATAATTCACACCAACATCTACACCTTCAATATTATACGCTATACCAACACCCCACGTATTATAATCAGGAACACCAAAACCTACCTCATCATTTATTTCTTGATGACCGTAGTGTGCGTTTAATGTAAAATCATAAGGCAGTGGTACTTCCGCGGCTATCTCATAATAGCTTGCATCACCTGTTTCACCAAAATTATCTGGTGAATAAACGGCCTTGGCAGTTAAACTTGCTACCTCAAAGTCATATCCAACTGATGCCGATGCCTCAAAATAATCATAATTTAAACTATCCGATGCACCTGGATAGAAGTAATAAGTAGCTGCAACATCAAAACTCCAGTTATTTGCACTAAAGCCAAACCCACCATATAAGTCTATCTCTGTACTAGCTTCGCTGCCGTCATTGAAATCAACATTTGAAGCCCATGTGCCAATATTTGCAGACCAAGCTTTATCTATATTATAATTCCAGTCTAATCCGCCTTGAATTGCCGGATTTTCGTCTGATTGAGTAATTCCTCTAAAAACATAGTCTGATGCTAAAGAAACATTGGCACTAAGTTCACCGGGAATATCAAATTTTTTAACCTCTTCCTCCGCACTTGCACTATTTGATATTGATGCAACTGCAAAAAAACATATTGGAATACATTTTAATAGTTTTTTATTCATCTCTTTATCCTCTACATAAGAAAAAATTTATTAACAGAACTAATCTAATCATAAAGTTATTAACGAAATCTTAATCGAAAAGAGGCCTATATCCTTGCAAACAAAGCTAAAAATAGTGTTCAGATACTTTTATTTTTTGATAATAGCTTGTTGATATCATAAGAAAACAACTGGACCTTCAACGTCACAGTGTCAAATAAAGTCTACTTTTATCAACCCCTTACTTCAATCATAAGTTGTCACAATTCGGTTGTAATTAACACTTCCTTAAGTGCGGTTAGTATATGTAAATATAGTGGAATATATAGGAATATATTGGAATTAGATTACAAATTTGTAATCTAATATTAAAAATGCAACCTAGGGTTACAAAAATTTAATGCGCTTTACGTGTGTAAATTTACCATCTATTAATAAATAGATGTAACTATAAAGTTGTATTATTAACTTTATTACAAACCAAAAGTATAACATGAAAAAGATATTATTTACATTCGCAGCTTGTAACATATTGTTATTAAGCAATGCTTTGTCAGCAGCAGACATTCAGACAATTCAAGAATTACAAGAGCTAATTAACTCCAATCACCAAATTCACCAAGAAAGCCTGAATCATATGTGGACTATGATAGCTGCAGCCTTGGTACTATTCATGCAGGGAGGTTTCCTTCTTCTTGAGGCAGGAATGGTGCGTTCTAAAAATAGTATTAACGTCGCTCAAAAAAATATAATTGATTTTCTGGGAGCGGTTCTAATTTTTTATCTGTTTGGATTTGCTGTAATGTTTGGCACATCATACGGCGGATGGTTTGGCTGGAGTTCTGACCTATCTTTCTTTAGAACTACTGATGACTGGAACTATACTTTCTTTGTATTTCAGGCCGTATTTGCTGGAACAGCAGGAACAATAGTGTCAGGTGCTGTTGCTGAAAGAATGAAATTAGCTGGTTATATATGGATAACCGTATTAATTGCGGTTGTTATATATCCCGTTATAGGCCACTGGGGGTGGGGTAACTTACTAAATGGCGATAATGAAACTTATCTAACTAAAAATGGATTCATAGATTTTGCAGGTTCAACAATTGTACATTCAGTTGGGGGCTGGGTAGCTCTGGCTGTTTGTATAGTATTAGGTGCTAGAACAGGTAGATATGACCCCGAAACCGGAAAACTCCAAAGAATGGATGGACATAGTCTAGTATTAAGTACCCTAGGATGCTTGATATTGTGGCTTGGGTGGATCGGTTTTAATGGTGGTTCAACAACAGTAGGAAGTCCTGACTTTGCCCATATTGTGTTCAACACAATTATTGCTTCGGTTTTTGGAGGAATGGTAGCGATAGTTATAGGGCGTATACATGATGGTTATTTTCAACCTGATAAAGCTATAAACGGTATCTTAGGAGGGTTAGTGGCAATCACGGCTGGCTGTGATGCGGTTGATGCATGGGGTGCAGCTTTTATTGGCTTTTCCGCAGGTATAGTTATGTACTCAACAACTATAATGCTAATAAAATATATGAAGATAGACGATGTTGTCGGTGCTGTCCCTGTGCATGGTTTTTGCGGAGCATGGGGAACTATAATGGTTGCTTTTTTTGCTACCGAAGAAAAATTAGGTGGAGCCACCGTTTGGGAGCAATTCTCAATTCAGTGCCAAGGGGTGCTAATGGCATTTTTATGGGCATTTACTATTACATATGTCTTTTGCAAAATATTAAAAGCCACAGTTGGCATAAGGGTTTCTGAAGAAGATGAAATGGAAGGTCTAAATGTTGCTGAACATAATGCAACTCTTGGAACTGGCTTACTCCAACAAAGATTAAAGGATGTTGTTGAGGGTACTAGAGACTTAACTAAACGTATTGATATCGAAAATGGAGATGAATCTGCCGAGGTTGCTTGCTATATCAATCAGTTTCTTGGGCAAATGCAGGAATTAATGCATGGAATAAACCATGAGGCAGGAAATCTTGAAAACCATTCAAGGAAAATGGAAGAAATCAGTACTATAATGGCAGCCAGTTCAGAAGAAATTTCTGCACAATCTTCGCAAGTTACAAGCATTAACAAAGAGTTGTCTTCTGAAGCAAATAACATTGCAGGTCTAGTAGATGATATTAGTACGGAAATTGATGAAGTTTCATCAAGTGCTACTGCAATGTCATCAAATATGGATAATGTTGCCGAGGCTATAAAGAAGTTAACTGTATCAATAGATGAAGTTTCGCAAAAATCAACTTTGGCATCAGGAACTGCAAAAGAAGCAAACAGCTTGACAGTGAAAGCCTCTCAAACTGTAGAATCGTTAGCAGAGGCAGCCAATTCTATTGGTGGCGTAGTGGATCTTATCAGGAAAATATCCGGGCAAACACAGCTTTTAGCATTAAATGCCACCATAGAAGCCTCACGTGCAGGCGAAGCTGGCAAAGGATTTGCAGTAGTGGCAAATGAAGTGAAGGCATTGGCCACTGAGACTGAAAAAGCAACTTCTGAAATAGAGAGTCGCATAAATAACATTCAGCTTTCAAGCGGCGATGTTTCTTCAACTATTCACGAAGTAACAGAAATTATAAACACAATACATAATGCAGTAATAAATATAAATAATATCACTTCAGAACAAAATAGCGAGGCTTCAACTATTGCAGGCAGTGTTTCTCAAACAGCAGATGGCACTAGGAACGTAACAAAAGTTATTGGCGAAATATCTTCAAATGCAAAAGAAATTTCTAATGTTGCAAGGGAAGCTGCTAGTAACGCATCTACAGTACATCAAAATATGCAAATGTTTACTAAAGAAGCATCTCATAGCTCAAAAAACGCACTAACTACTCAAGAAACATCAAATGAATTAAAGAGTTTGTCGGGCAATTTATCTTCAGCTGTTAGGCAATATAAGATTAAACCCGACGAAAACAAATAACTAAAATAATAACACATCTTAAAGGTAACGAGGCAATATAATGTTTAACTTAAATATATCAAAGAAGCTTCCTATAATAATGATATTACTAACACTAACATCATCTATTGTTAGTGAAACAATAGCTCTTACAAGGTCATCAAGTGATGCTTTTAAGGCTGCTGAGAATAAACTTACAGCATTAAGAGAGTCAAGAAAATCATCAATGGAAAATTATCTAAATTCAATTAATCAGGACTTATCTGCATTAGCTCAAAATGATTATGTAAAACAAGCATTATTAGACTTTAAAGATGGATGGGATGCATTGCAATTTAATCAAACCGAGATGTTACAGGATTTGTACATAGATAACAACCCTAACCCTACAGGGTCAAAGGAAGAACTGGATTATGCAACTGACGGGTCTTTATATAGCCAAAATCATAAAAAATACCACCCTTGGTTCCGTCATTTCTTAAGATTAAAGGATTATTATGACATATTCTTATTTGATACTGAAGGTAATCTTATTTATACGGTTTTTAAGGAGCTTGATTATGCAACAAACTTAAATAACGGTAAGTATAAAGATACCGATCTTGGTAATGCCTTCAGGGCTGCAATGGAAAATCCTTCTATTGATAAGCAGTCGTTCTTTGACTTTAAGCCCTACTCTCCAAGTCATGGGGCAGCAGCTAGCTTTATATCCCAAGCCATAATGGACGATGGAAAAGTTCTTGGAGTGCTAGTCTATCAGATGCCTATTGCAAGAATTAACAATGTAATGCAAGTTGCAGCAGGCATGGGCGAATCGGGGGAAACATATCTTGTTGGCGAAGATTATTTAATGAGAAGTGACTCAAGATTTTCAAAAGAATCTACAATATTAAAAACTAAAGTAGATGGTGAAACAGTGAAAATGGCACTAGATGGGAAAGAAGGTGTTCAGGTTGTTGATGATTATAGGGGTATAGCTGTGCTTTCTTCATATGGTTATCTTGATTTCCATGGGTCTAGGTTTGCAATATTAGCAGAAATTGACGAATCTGAAGTTTTAGCTCCTATTAATGAAACACGTAATATTACAACATTGATATCGGCCTTTGTTATATTAATTCTTGCATTTATATCTATTTTCTTGGCAAGAGGCATCTCTACGCCTTTGAAGCGCATGTCTAATGTGATGAAAAAGATTGCAGGTGGTGACAATAATGTTGAGGTAACTGGTAAAAATAGACATGATGAAATTGGCGAAATGGCTAATACTGTTCAGATATTTAAAGACAATGCTATAGAAAAGGATAAATTAGAAAAAGAACAAAAACTAGCTGAAACAAGAGCCGAAGAAGAGAAAAAACAAGCAATGGCTGACTTAGCTCAGAAATTTGAGGAAAGAGTTCAAGGAATGATACAATCAGTTGCATCGGCTGCAACGCAATTGAATCAGACAGCAGAATCAATGGGTAATAATGTTAACGATGTGGATTCAAAATCTCAAAGTGCGGCACAATCATCTCATAAAACATCGCAAAATGTGGCCACTGTTGCATCGGCAACTGAAGAAATGTCAGCTTCAGTTCAGGAAATCTCAAGCCAGGTATCTAAATCAACCGAAGTAGTAAATGAAGCGGTTGTAAAAACTGAAGATGCTGAGGCAAGTGCCAGATCGTTAGAAAAAGCATCAAATGAGATAGGAGATGTAATAAAATTAATCAGTGAGATCGCAGAGCAGATAAACTTATTAGCTTTGAATGCAACTATTGAATCAGCGAGAGCCGGAGAGGCTGGAAAGGGGTTTGCGGTTGTTGCATCAGAGGTTAAGAACCTATCTAACCAAACATCAAAGGCCACTGAAGATATTACGGCACAAGTTCAAAGTGTTCAATCAGTTGCCTCTGAGGTGTTTTCAGCATTGGGTTCAATAAAAACAGCGGTTGATAAAGTCAATGAGTATGCAGGGGGAATATCTGCGGCCGTTGAAGAGCAATCGGCAACCACATCTGAAATTGCAAAGAATATGACATTGGCCTCTAGTGGAACTAAAGTAGTTGACGAGAATATATCTGCAATTAGCCAGATATCATCTAATGCTAAGGATTCATCAGGACAAATGATTGACGCATCTAACATGCTCTCTCAAGAAGCGGAGAAATTAAGATCTGAAGTTAATTCATTCATTAATGAAATTAAAAATGGATAATTAAACAAATAGCTTGTTATACATATATTGATTTGCAGGAAGCGGCTGCCCACCAAGGGATACAAAAAGAATTGGCCCCTCATTAGCTTTCTTAGAATAAACTAACTGGGTGCGTTTTGAAGGCGGTCGAATCGGGATATGCATTTAACTACATTTTATTATTTACAATATCCAAAAATAAATCGCACATTTCACCTTCTATATTATCATCTTCTGTATAAGAACTAAACTTCTCAACTTTTTTAAGATAAAAATCCGATATGATTTCTGTATTTATACACGCCATACTCCAATTTTCAAAACGTCGTTTTTTTAAATCGGAAAAACCTATTATAACTACATTATTATGCCTTATATCAAGTTTTATTTTATCAAAGATTTCTTGAATATCTTCTTCCTCTCCCTCAAGGGTTTGCATAAAAAAACCACTACCGACAAAAAGAACACCAGTTATATTTTTTTCTTTGTTATTTTTTCTAGCCTTGTTAAGAATATTGTCTAAAATATCAGAACTCATTTCATCATAAACACTTCTATATAAAAGATTTTTTAACATCTTAACGAGACCTTCATACAATTAAAAATTAATATAATTATAAACTCAATGCCCTAATAAACAGTTAATACTACTTAATCTGTATCCCCTCGCCTAAAAAAGGATACTCTGGAGAAATAGATTTATCAGCTAGTAATTAGGCGGTCTTTATATTTTGTTTCAAATACCTCTTTTATATTTGAACAGCCTCAATAAAGGCACAAAAAAGTTGTTAAAACCTATTTTTTATTAAAAATTAAATTTTTTTAATGTTGTTCTTATGCACGAGTCTCCTAAATTTTAAGTTGCTGTCATTTAACACTTATTCTACTAAAAGTATTTTTCCTTCTCACTCTAATAACGCTCCAAACCAAGACATACCCTAATAATTCAACTTTTCGTTAAGAACTTGTTAACCCCTAGATTGCAAAATACAAATATAACTCAACTTTGGTATTGGACAATTTATTGTAAGGTAAAACAAAATGAAAACAAAACTATTAACTACACTAATTTCAATTTATTAACTACACTAATTTCAATTGCGGTTATTACAGCTTGTTTGGAAAACGCAGAAGCTAATAATCACAAAGATGAAATTGAATCTATGAAGAAACAGATCGAGTTTCTTATGGGGGAGGTTGAACGTTTAAAGAAAACTACGAAAAACAATAGTTCACTTTCCAATAAATTAAAAGATATGCAAGTTAAGCAGGAAGCAGAAAGTGACACCTTACAAAAAGAAGTTAACACTCTTATGAGTAAGAAGACATTTGTAGATTCAGACACTGGTATAGAAATAACATTGGATCCAACGCCAAAAGTAAGTTATGGAGATGTTTCATGGCAACCTTTTGGTATTCTTCATATTGATTCTGCATATTTTAATGATGATAATTTTGATCATCCAGATGGTACGGAAATGCGTCGTGCCCGCTTAGGGATGAAAGGAACCATTTCAAAAGATTTTGCATATATTATGGAAGCTGACTTTGGTAACTCCAACACGGCTCTTATAAACGCCTTTATTAGCTATACAGGCTTTGAAAATGGGGAGATACGTTTTGGTAATAATCGTTCTCCATACTCATTAGAAGCTAGCACTAGCACAGATCATACTACCTTTATTGAGTTTTCTGCTCCGACAGCAGCTTTTGATGTTGGAGAGATAGTTGGTGTTGGTGGGTTCTTCCACGATAAGCACTGGTCTTTAGGAGCTGGAGTATACAACCAAAATACTGCCCTTCAAGATACAGATGACGAAGGTTGGAGGACAGCAGCTCGTGCTACATTAGCTCCTATAAATGACGATAAGAAGTTGCTTCATGTTGGTGTTTCGGGTGCTTATGTTGCATCTAGAAGCCAGACTAATTCTTTTACATTCGGTGCAACAGCAGAAAACGCCATACAAACTACAAACTCAGTACAGGCAACTATTGCTTCTGCTGATAGCCATAGCATTTTAGGTATGGAAGCCGCAGCTTTGTATGGCCCTTTTTCCATTCAAGGTGAGTATTTTATAACTGATGTTGACACAAATACAGGTGGAACAGATGCAACATTTAACGGTGGCTATGCTCAAATATCTTATTTTCTAACCGGAGAAAGGCGTCCATATGAACAAGGTAACGGCACATTTGGAAGAATTGTTCCTAATAATGACTTTACTTCAAAAGGAGGGATGGGTGCATGGGAGATTGCAGCGCGTTACAGTATGCTAGACCTAAATGACGGAACTGTTACAGGGGGAAAAATGGATAGCTACACAATTGGGGTGAATTGGTATCTTAATAAAAATACTCGTTTGATGTTGAATTACATTGATACAGATACCGATGCTAATGCATTTAGTGCGGCCGATGACAGCCCTTCTCTAATGTTGCTTAGAGGGCAAATAATATTCTAGAAAACTATTAAGTTATAAAAAACAAACTAGGTAAGGTAAAAAGATGGGTGCTATAACAGAAACTTTCAATAATATCAAAATAAAATCAAAGGTACTAACCGGCATATCTATTCCGCTTGTATTTCTTATGATTCTTGGAGCTGCTTGCTATTACAGTGTTTACAAGCTGAACTATACAAGTGGCTGGGTTCAGCATACTTATAAAGTACTCGGTGAGGCTGAAAGCATTGTTGGCTCTGCGGTTGATATGGAGACAGGCATGAGGGGCTTCTTGTTAGCAGGTAAAGAAGAATTTCTTGATCCATATAAAAACGGAGAAAAAGAAGTATACGAAAGAATTGATAAACTGAAAAAAACAGTAAGTGATAATCCAAAGCAAGTTAATCGTCTTGGAGAGGTTGAAGCAACTTTAAAAGAGTGGCAATCAAATGTAACAGAAATGCAAATAGATTTAAGACGTGACATTAATAAAATAAAAACCATGGATCACATGGCAGATTTGATAGGTGAAGCACAAGGCAAAACATATTTCGATAAATTTCGTGGCCAGATAGCACTTTTTAAAGAGAGAGAGGAAAAATTACTAAAAGAAAGGGAGATTAAATTTAAAGATTCATTAGAAAATGGCTATGCAACTCCCGCTGTCATAAAAGAGAGTATGAAATGGGTTAATCACACATATAAGGTTCTAAGCGATGCTGATGCAATAATAGCGGCGGCTGTTGATATGGAAACCGGAATGAGAGGTTATTTACTAGCTGGAAAAGAAGAGTTTCTTGAGCCATATAATAGTGGCAAGGAAAGATTGTACAAATATATTACAAAAATGAAATCTACTGTTGATGACAACCCTCCTCAAGTACAGCTTATGACTGAAATAGAGTCAAATATGCGTGAATGGCAGTCGAAAGTTACAGAAACACAAATTAACCTGCGAAGAGAGATTAACAATGTAAAAACAATGGATAATCTAGCCGATATCGTTGGAGAAGCAAGAGGCAAAACATATTTTGATAAATTCCGTGCTCAGATAGCACTTTTTAAGGAGCGTGAAGAAGTGCTTCTTAAAAAAAGAGATGCTAAGTTTAAAGCCTCATTAGCAAGTGGGAATGCAAGCACTTCAGTTATAAGGGATAATCTAAAATGGGTAAATCATACATATAAGGTTTTAAGCGATGCTGATGCAATAATTGCAGCAGCCGTTGATATGGAAACAGGAATGAGAGGGTTCTTGTTAGCAGGAAAAGAAGAATTCCTTGAGCCATATAATAGCGGGAAGGAACGTCTTTATATTGCTATTAATAAAATGAAGAATACTGTTAGTGACAATCCTCCGCAAGTAACGTTAATGTCTCAAATCGAAGATAACATGCGCAAATGGCAATCTAATGTTACAGAGGTGCAAATTGGTTTACGTCGTCAAATAAATAATAATAAGAAAATGTTCCATATGGCGGATTTGGTTGGTGAAGCTCGCGGTAAAACATATTTTGATAGCTTTCGCCAGCTTATGAAGGACTTTAGTGACGAAGAAGCCCGTTTGATCGATATTCGTAAAGAAAGTAATAACAATACGGTGAATGCAACTTATACAATGATAATTGCATGTTCAGTTATATCTTTGATACTTGGCATTGGATTGGCATTTTTAATAGGAAATGGTATTGGAGGACCAATCAGACGCATGACAAGTAATATGGCTAAATTGGCAGATGGCGATACATCTATTCAGGTTGAAGACCTTGACCGTATGGATGAAGTAGGAGAAATGGCAGAAGCTCTTAATATATTCAAAGAAAATAGAATAGAGGCTGACCAGCTTGAGGCTAATCAAAAAGCTGAAAATGAAGCCAAGCAAAAACGTGCTGAAAAAGTTGACATTCTTGTAAAAGAATTTGAGGCTAAGGCTTCGCAGTCAGTTAGTTCTGTTGCATCAGCTTCAACCGAGTTAAATCAAACAGCCAAGCAAGTAAATGAAATGATGGACAATACATCCAACTCTGCAAAAGAAGGAGAGGCAGAAGCAAATAAAACTTCATCGAATGTGCAATCTGTAGCTTCAGCAGCAGAAGAAATGTCCTCTACTGTAAAAGAGATATCTTCTCAAGTACAAAAGGCTAATAGTTTGGTCGGTGAATCTATGAAAGTAGTCGACGGTGCGGTGATGGAATCTAAATCATTGGAAGCTTCATGCCAAAAAGTAACACAAGTTATGAATTTAATTTCAGACATTGCAGAACAGATTAACTTACTTGCACTAAATGCTACAATTGAATCAGCACGAGCAGGAGAGGCTGGAAAAGGGTTTGCAGTAGTTGCTGGTGAAGTTAAAAATTTATCAAATCAAACTAATAAGTCAGTAACAGAAATAGAAGAAGTAATTCGCGAAATGAATGTTGCTTCAAGCGGAATAGTAACCTCTCTTGGCTCAATAAATGAATCAATAGGCAATATTTCGTCTGTTTCAACTAGTGTTGCATCGGCTGTAGAAGAGCAATCTGCTTCTACTAATGAAATTGCTTTAAACATGCAGACTGCGGCACAAGGGACAAAAATTATCTCAGATAATATAAAGGATATAAGTCAAACAGCAGTGAATTCAATGTCGGCGTCAGAACAAGTATTGTCTGCATCAGATGAATTATCTAGACAAGCTGAGCATCTTGATGGAGAAGTGAAGAAGTTCTTGAAAGAAATAATAGAGGCTTAAAGTAAATTAAAGCCTCCCTCACCTAGAATGCCGCAATATTGGCATCAAGCATATTTGAAAAAGAAATTTTGATGGTAAAAAGCTAGAGTACAGCTTGCGAGAACCGTTTTATATGCTAGTAAAATTATCTAATAGTTCCAGTGCGAACAAATATTACAGCAATAAGAATCTGAAATAAAGCTATACTGAATTAAGCGAACCTGAAGACTTATCACCTGATGAGACTAAAGATGTGTTGTTAGCATATATCGAATATCAGGAGAGCCAAGATTCCTAGTAAACAGAAAATATAGGATTCAATGAAAGCTGAGGTTAAAGGGGTATTGATTGGAATGTAAACAGATTATAAATTAGAATTTATTTTCCTAATCTATAAAATAAACGACGAATATTGGCAAAGTAACTATAATTCAAATAATAAAGAACAAGCAATATCATTAAAAGAAAGGTTATATTCAGCACTAGCACCTGCACCGGTTCTGCAATTAGGTGTAACATATGCAACGGTATTTAAATCTTTTACAGCACCCTGAAATGGCGTCCCGTCATCTATTTTAGAATCAATAGCAAAAGATTCTTTTGGTGATATTACAGCATCAATTGATGCTCTACGACATTGAGCTCTATCTCGACCAAAGTATATATGATGCTGAAAAGGTTTATCTACCACAAGTATATGCTGAGATATAGAAGAGGTTGTAGGGTCAGAATAAATTAACCCAAAAGTGCCATTAATAATTTTTGAAGAAGGGTTGTTAAAGCCTCGTACTGAGTGATTTGCATTAATACACCATGGTGCAGGCCATGAGCTAGCAGCATAATTGCCAATATAAGGATCAATAAGGCCTGTTTCTAAAATTTCTGATAATTGCAAGTGCTGCCACGCTCTAAATGCTTCTACTTTATTATTAGCTCCACCACTTCCTGAATTAGATATTATCTTATTACCATCACCATTACATCTCTCAGCATTAGATGCACACTGGGTGTTCCAATATGCAAACGCATTATCAAAATCACCTGGCAATTGATTATATTCTAATTTAAAAGTATTTATAGCAATCTTATAATTGTTAACATCGACAACAACTGACCTCAATTGGGCCTGCCTTACCAAAGCTTGGCCTCCAACCACTCCAGCAACTATTAGTCCTATAATGACTATAACTATTGATAGCTCAACAAGCGTGAATCCTGAATTTTGTTTAATTTTATGCATAACAACTTTATTATAGCACAAAATTCTAACAAAATGTTAACACTACTTATCTGCACCCTGTCGCCTAAGAACGCATATTATGCGCCTTATATGTTCTCAATGGCTGTATATGCAGATCAGAAATCTTTATTGCAAAAGATTGTATTATAGTACTTTATTTTTGGAAATGCCGTTTTTTTGTTTTCAAGGTTTCATCAAATGCTGTGATAGCTCCTTGACAACCACCACCCTGTGAATTAAAAGAATTTGTTAGATACAGAATTAGTTTTTTCATAGCTGTCATAAGGAAAAGGTCATGTACTTTACTATCAAAAAAAGCTATTGTACATTTTTTCTCCTGAGTCTGCTAATAGCCATCTCCCCAGAAGGGCATGCTGAGCAAATGGACAAACCGGCACCTCTTGGAGGCCATAGTCTATGTGAAGCCTCTGCGTCGACATGGATACCGTGCCCAGATGACAGCGATGCAACCTGCCTTCTTGTCGGAGATAATGAGGTCGGTAAAAAGCTTTTTGTATTTCCGTTTCATGACGGTCGTCTTGACGTAGAAAAGCGTCAAGAGCTAGATACTACCCCCGCTCTTTCTAAAATTAAAGACATTGAAGCTCTAACAACTCTTCGCTCTGGTGAGGTCTTAGTTTACGGTTCTCATAGCCGCAATAAGAGATGCGAACTTAAGAAAAAACGTCGTCGTTACTCAGGCCTGAATATTAAGGGAGGAGAAGTAATTGCTGGGGATATTCCATTTGTAAAAACCAAAGAAAAATTTGATTTGTTCAAATCCTTTCCAAAAATGGCAACAGGTACCCTCCAACATGTTCGCAAGGCCGTACAAAAGGGAGAAGAACAAGCAAATTATGGCCAATGTGAAGCTGCCTTTAATATAGAAGGTGCCGTCGCTGTACCAGATAAGGCTGTCCCAGACTCACTCAATGATAATGTATGGTTAGGTCTGCGTGCCCCTCTTGTTGACCATAAGGCTGTGCTAGTACGTCACAAGCCCGGTCTTAAAACGCTGGCATTCGATGCCGCCCATCTCATAGACCTTAAAAAGCACGGAGTTCGCGATCTTACCTACGCGAATGGCTGGGTGTTCGTTTTGTCTGGCCCTGTAGAAGACAATACAGAAGCACCTTTCAAATTGTGGAAATTTAAGGCAAATGCACTTGAGCAAGTGGAAACTATCAACGTAGAACTCGTACTAGAAGATGTGCCAAACAGTGCCGAAGGACTTTCTATTCACGGTAACGAAGCAATAATGCTGA